>Ga0207703_10000104_pt1 | contig 99914 bp, 95 predicted proteins | sample KBSSwiS12_FD_184304 | JGI IMG/M metagenome (GOLD analysis project Ga0207703, IMG submission 184304) | Switchgrass rhizosphere microbial communities from Kellogg Biological Station, Michigan, USA - KBS Switchgrass S1-2 (SPAdes) (version 2) | ecosystem: Host-associated > Plants > Roots >...
GTGAAGCTGGAGAAGTGGGTGGAGGGAACCGAATACGACCGCCTCGGCATCGCCGGCGAGACCTACGAGATGCTCGGCGTGCACAAGCCGTACGTCCGCCTCCCGGTCGCCTCCGGACGCAACCTGGCGCTCCTGGTCGAGATCGCCGCGCGCAATCACCTGATGAAACTGCAGGGCTACGACTCCGCGCGGGCCTTCACCCAGAAGATCGACGAACAGATCGCCCGGCAGGGAAGCGGCATGTCGGAGCAGTTGCCGCAGGTCACGCACGACGCGACGGCGAGCTCGGAACTGCGGAGCGCGACCACGCGAATGATGATGAATCCGGACGTGCTGAACCGGATCAGACGACAGCGATGAAGTCTCCCGAGTATCTCGTGATCATCACCGGCCTCTCCGGGTCGGGGAAGTCGTACGTGCAGTCGACGCTGGAGGACCTCGGCTTCTACTGCAGCGACAACCTGCCGATCGCGCTGATCGAGCCGTTCCTGGAAGAGGTCGCGGCGCACGAGAACGCCAATCGCGTCGGTATCGTGGTCGACGTCCGGACGCACGACTTCGCCAGCATCTTCCCGACGTTCTATCGCCAGCGGATCCAGCAGCTCGTGCCGAACGTCGTGCTGATCTTCCTCGAGGCCACCGACGAAGTGCTGGCCCGCCGCTACTCCGAGACGCGGCGGCCGCACCCGCTGGCCAAGGACCAGCCGATCATCGAGGCCATTCAGCGCGAACGCGAGGAGCTGGCCGAGGTGAAGGCGCTGGCGAACATGATCCTCGACACCTCGCAGTTCTCGGTGCACGAGCTCAAGGCCGAGGTCATGAAGAGGTTCCGGCTGTCGGGGTACGAAGTGACGATGCTCGTCACCATCATCACCTTCGGCTTCAAGTACTCCATGCCGTACAACCTCGACCTGCTGTTCGACGTCCGCTTCCTGCCGAACCCGCACTTCATCGAGGAGCTGCGGCCGTTGACGGGACTCGATCCGGGCGTCCTCGACTACCTGCGCAAGCAGCCCGACTACGAGATCTTCTACGCGAAGCTGCTCGACTTCGTGAGCTACGTCCTGCCGGAGTACCGGAAGGAGATGAAGAGCTATCTCACCATCGGCGTCGGCTGCACCGGCGGCAAGCATCGCTCGGTCGCCGTCGGCCAGCGCCTCGGCGATGACCTCGCGGAGCTCGGCTACTCCGTGGAGATCGTCCACCGGGACTGCCGGCGATGACGGTGTTCGATTTCCAGCCGACGCTCGCCGGCGATCTGCTCCAGCTGAGGCCCTTGTTGCTCGACGATTTCGATGAGCTCTACCGCGCAGCCAGCGATCCGCTGATCTGGGCGCAACATCCCGAGCCGACGCGGCACGAGCGTGAGGTCTTTCAGCGCTACTTCGACAGCGCGATCGAATCGAGGGGAGCGCTGGCGGTCATCGATCGGCAGTCCGGCCGGATCATCGGCAGCTCGCGCTACTGGAATCTCGACGAAGACGAAGTGGAGATCGGCTGGACGTTCCTGGAGCGGGAGTTCTGGGGCGGGGAGTACAACGGCGAGATGAAGCGGCTGATGATCGAGCACGCCTTCCGTTTCGTCGAGCGCGTGGTGTTCGTCATCGGGGAGAACAACGTCCGGTCGCAGAAAGCGGTGGAAAAGATCGGCGCGAAGTTCCTGAGGCGGGCGGATCGGACCATGGCAGACGGTACGGTTCGCCGGAATGTGGTTTATGCGCTGACGCGGACGTAGTGGTCAGTTGCGGGTAGCTGGTTGCCGGTTACCAGTACCGCATGACGACCAAGCCGTGAGGTTCAACTCCGCGCCACGCGCATCGGGCCGGCTCAGCTGCGCGACGATGTCGCGTCAGCTGCTGCCGGCCCGTCAGAATCGCATTCGAAGCTCAAAAGCGCTTGCGCGTCACTGCACAGCGATTCTGATCTGCTTCGGCTTCGCCTCTTCCTTCTTCGGCACTTCGATCTCCAGGACGCCGTCACGGTAGGTGGCGGCAATCCGCTCCGGATCGATGGTGCGGGGAAGGGTGAACGAGCGGCTGAAGTTGCCGAAGGTGCGCTCCACGCGATGGTAGGTCACGCCCTCCTCTTTGAGGAATTTGCGCTCGCCGCGAATGCTGAGCAGGCCGTTCTCGAACTCGATCTGAATCTCTTCCTGCTTCATCCCCGGCACTTCGGCCCGGACGATGATCTTCTCCTGCGTCTCGGCCACGTCGACCGGCGGCACCCAGGCGCCGCTGACCAGGTCCTCGTCCGCCATCCGAGTGAATGGTTCGAGGAAGCGACTGAGCTGACCATGAATCGAGTCGAGGTTCTGCTGGGGGTTCCAACGTGCTGTGATAGGCATGATGTCTGTCTCCTTCTTAGTGCGATGCACTCAGATGAAGAGAGATTATACATAAATCTTAGTGCGATACAAGCAGTTTTATGAAGAGAGCTCTGTCGACAGAGATCAAGATCTGATGATGAATGACCCAACCTTGTGCTTTGCTGCGGATCGCGATTGGACTCCAAATCAGGTGCAACCCCGCCGATCGGTAGACGAACGCCTCAAGGGCAGGATTGACCACGTTCACTCCGTTCGCGCCACGTCCCGTGACGCCGCCGACCGTCAGCGTTGCGCGGACGAGCATGGGACCGATGGCCATCGCCGGAAACTTGTTGATGTAGCTGACCTCGCTTTGCGACCGGTCGGCCGCGGTTCCGGAACTCCTCGTTCGCGAGATCGACAGCGTCCCTCGCAACCATCGGAGGTAGATGTCGCGCTCGATACCGAGGGATTGCTCGTGTCCGCGCAGGCGAAACGCGCGGTGGCCGGTGTCAAGGTACGTCGCCTCCGCATCGACCTTCCGCTGGCTGATCGTGATGCGCGTGCGCAGCATGATCGGCGGATCGGCCGGATCGCCGGCGTGGCTTTGATACCAGGCGAATTGCAGCGCATCAAGGCCGCCCGGCAGCGGCGCATTCGGCGTCTCGTTGCGCGATGGCGGCGTCGGGAAGAAGATCGGTGGATCGCACGGACACACCTGCACATGCGCCGGCGCATTCGTGTTTTCGCCGCGCACCTCGCCGTGCTTGTAATCGATCTCGAAGTGCGCCCAGTAAACGCTGTTCGCCACGAGGAGGAACCCGACGTCTTGACGCAACGGACGGTAATCGTCCATCGCGCTACGCATCGCGCCGATGACAACGCGCGAGATGAATATCGGCAGGTCGTGATGCCGCGGGTCGACGAAATCGTCGGGATCGAAGAGGGGACGCTGCTGCGCGCCGGCCGAAAAGGCGACGAACAACAGCCCGATCATCGCGCGCGCGTGCATCACTTCACCAACAACGTCAGCCTGATGCTGTCCAGCTCTTTGATCGTCTGCTTCGTTCGGATCGCGGCGCGGGCGCTCAACGACAACTGTTCACCGAACGTCGATCTCGCGACCTCCTCGACGATTTGATTCCGCTCGAGCGTCTGTTGCGCGCCAACTCCCTCTTTCGGTCTTACGAAGATCGGGACGGAGTTGAGGTGGATCAGCAGCGAATGGTCGAGGCGCAGGTTGATCGTTTCCTCCTTCCGCCCCAAGCGCACGTCGTACGTAGTCCACGTGCCGATGGTGTCGGGATCGTCGTTCTGCTCGACGTAGCCGTCGAGGTAGCGCAAGTAACCGAACCTCCGATGCGGCTCCGTTTCGGTCTTCACGCTCCACGCGGCGTTCTCGTTGCACTTGAGTTTGAAAAACGCCTCGACATTACCGTCTTTGCGTTGCCCAACGGAGCGCACGCAGTTCGTGCGGGAGCCGCCGAGGCGGGCGGAGGCGAACGAGCCGGTGGCGAGGATTTTGGTATCCAATACAGCGGTCCACGTCAGCGGCCCGACCAACGTGACACGCTTAACCGGCGTGCGGTCGTTTCCGTTGACGATGAAGCGAACCATGCCGAAGTCGCGGCATTGGCTGTCGATCTCGAAGCGAAGGAACGGTGTCTTTTCCTGCGCCCGCACGGTGGCTGCCGCGACAAGCATCACGACGAGAATCTTCACGAGCCGGTGCATTGATTCCCCCATGAGTTGATGAAGTCCGAGATTCGTCCCGCGTGAACCTTGTCTTCGCGCGCGTGATGCGATCGGAAGAGGTTCCACGGACACCATGGATCGATCGATTCCTCGACATCGACCTGCAGCGTCACGGGACGTTCCGTCCACTTCGGATCGCACAGGAGCCGTTGCAAATTCGCGTCGTTGTATTGCATTGCGTTCAGCGCGCGGTTGACGGCGACGTCCATCTGCTGTCCGCCGGCGATGAACTTCGTCGCGCCGTGCTGGTCCTGCTTCGCCAGATCGAGGGTGACCGGGTTTCCTGGCAGATCGTCGAAGATCAGGCGAAAGCCGGTGAGCATCGAGGGCCGCAGTCCGCTGTTCCAAACCTGCAGATGAATGGCCTCCATGTCGGAGTTCGTCACTTTGAATTTCGTGTGTGACATATGCTCATCGACGTACGCGATGCCGGCGACGGCGGCGGAGATGAGCGCGAAGATCGCGCTGATCCATGTCGCCTGGATCGACCACAGCTGTACGCGCCGCCGCCATCGATGTCGATAAGTGCCGCACGGAATGCAGCGGAGCGCGTCGCGCGGCATCGCCTTGCCGCACGTCGGGCACAACTTCAAATCCTGCGACGAATTACAGGCGCGGCACATCCCATCCTGCAGTTCGTTTCCACACGCGACGCAGGTTTTCATCCGCTCCTCCGAATCATCGCGAGCGACGCCAGCGCGATCGCGAGCATCGCCAGCATCCACTCCGAAAGTGTCGGAATGACGGGGCCGGGAACGAGTGGCGGGTCGATGGCGATGTGATAGGTCTGCTTGCCGACGCATCCGTTTGAATCGGTGGCGATCACCGTGAAGTCGATGATGCCGGCCGCCATCGGGGTTCCGGAAATCGTCACCATTCCGTTGGTAATGTGCGGGGTCAACATCAGAGGGCCGGCAGTCTGCGGAATCACCGCGTACGGCGGCGATCCGCCGGTAATCGTGATCACCTTGCTGTAGTGCACAAGCACGGTTCCGCGCGAAAGTGTCGTAGGGGAGATCATGATCGTCGGACAGACAAACAATTCGTAAGTTCGTTTGCCGAAGCAGCCCGACGCGTCAGTCGCAATCACGGTAAATGAGTAATCGCCCTCCGGCGTCTTTGACCAGTCGAGCAATCCGGCCTCCGTGAGCGCAACCGGCGTGGGTGGTGCTGGCCCGCTGAATTTGTAGAAACCAGGGGGGGCCGCGTTTAACTGCACGCTCGTCACGTCTGTGGGAAGCGACTCGGGAAAGATCGTGATGACCGGGCAAACGGGGATCGTGTAAGTGCGCGTGCCCGAGCAGCCATGAGAATCAGTCGCTTTGATGGTGACGCTGTAGGGCTCGTTCATCGTCGGTGTGAACGAAAGCAGGCCGGAGGAATCGACGGTCACGCCCGGAGGAGTCGATGGGCCGGCCGAGAAGGTGTAAGGCTCGAGAGATCCGCTGGCGGTGATGAGCTTCTGGTAGAGAGTGCCGACCGTCCCGGCGTCGAGTGTCGGCGGCAACACCGTGATGACCGGACAGACGACCTTGAGCGTGTAGTCGCGCCTTCCGCTGCAGGTGCCGTCGCAGGCCGTTGCGGTAATCGTGAAGTGATATTCGCCGGCAGCTTTCGGCGTTCCGCACAGCAATGCCTGGGGTGTGCATGACGTCGGCGTCAGGGCCAATCCGTCGGGCAGCGGCGTCGTCGTGAAGACGTGCACGCCGCCGCCGCTCGTGGTGATCAGCACGCTGTATGCGGAACCGGCGACCGCATCCGGCAACGAATTCGGTGACACGGTCGTTGTACCGCAGATGACGATGGTGTCGGTGTGGATGCTCGAGCAGCCCTTGAAATCCTTCGCCAGGACGATGAACGTGTAGCTGCCGGGAGCCGTCGGGATGCCGAACAGCCTTCCGGTCGTGGCAAGCTCGAGGTCGCGAGGCAGCGAGCCGGCGAACAGCGAGAACGTGTACTGCTCGGTTCCACCTGTCGCCGCGATCGTCTCATCGTATTGCGCGTTCACACTCCCATTCGGCAGCGCCGACAGCTCGATCGGCTCGCAGCAGAAATTGACGTCGTCGGTCGTGAGCGTGACGGTTCCCTGGCGTGCGATCAGCCGGCCGGACACCGTGACACCCTCCTGCACGGTGATGCTCCTGAGCGCGATGAGGGTTCCGACGAACGAACTTCGCTCGCCGAGGGTCGCGGAGCCGTTGACACGCCAGAAGACGTTGCTGCTCTTCGCGCCACCCAGCAACTTCATCGACGAACCGGGAGGGATGATCAGGTCGCCGTCGATTTGAATGATCCAGACGTCATCCGCGCCGCCGTTGAATGCATACGTGATCGACGACAGGCAGTGAACCGGAGCGACGCATTGCTGCGAAGCGAGCGCGTCCCACGCCCCCGCCACATCCTTCAGCGCATCGCCGCTCGGCAGGATGTCGCCGACGGCAGGCGTTAACCCCGTCACCCCGCCCGAGCCCGCCCCCACGTTCCCCGTCACGCGCATCGGCCCCGAGGCCCTCACCCCCGATCCGGCGAGGATCGAGAAGCTCTCCGCGCGGCCGAGCGAAAGCGCGGCCGCCAGGACCAAAGCGTGGACGATCACTCAGCCCTCCTCACTTATGGAGGGCCGTAAGGCCGCGTTTCCCTACCCATGCGGACGAGAAAGTGATCCGGGGGTATCATTCACGCCGCAATTTCGGAGGTCCGTTTGATCGGCGCATTGATCGTCACGCACGGGAAGCTCGCCTACGAGCTCCTGAGCGCGGCGGAGAGAATCGAAGCAAATGTGGTCGGCGTCGAAGCCGTGCCGCTGGAGTGGAACGACACGGTCGACGAGGCGCGCGAGAAGATCCGCCTCGCCCTGGAGCGCCTCGGCGGCCCCGAGCGCGGCATCATCATCTTCACCGACATGTTCGGCGGCACACCGAGCAACATCAGCCTCTCCTTCCTGGAGCAGGGGCGGGTGGAGATCGTCACCGGCGTGAACCTGCCGATGATCGTGAAGTTCGCCACCATGCAGAGCGAGGCCACCGATGTCGCCACGCTCGCCCACGTGATCAGCGAGAAAGGCTCGAAAGCGATCCGCGTCGCCTCCGATCTTCTAACCGCGGCGGGCCGGACGTGAGCGAGCGCCAGATCGAGATCAGGAACAAACTCGGTCTCCACGCCCGCGCCGCCGCAAAGCTGGTCCACACCGCGGCCCGTTTCAAGTGCGACATCAAGATCCGCAAAGGCGAGGAAGAGGTCGACGGCAAGTCGATCCTCGGCATCCTCCTGCTCGCCGCCGGCCGCGGCTCGGTCATCACCGTCCGCGTGAACGGCGAGGACGAGACCGAGGCGCTGGACGCGATCCAGGAGCTGATCGACCGTAAGTTCGATGAAGTAGAATGACTTGTGCTCACCGACCGGGTCCCGAGAGCTTCCCAGCGTTCCGATATCCGCACTTACAAAGGGATCGGCGTCTCGCCCGGAATCGCCATCGGACGCGCGGTCATCATCGAGAAGCGGATCGTCTCGATCTACCGCGTTCCGATTCGTGAAGAAGACGTCCCCGCCGAGGTCACCCGGCTGCTCGAGTCGCTGGAGAAGACCCGCGACCAGCTCCATGAACTGAAGGCCAAAGTCAGCCGCTCGATGGGGGAGGAGTACGCCTCCATCTTCGAAGCGCACTCCATGATGGTCAGCGACCCGTCGTTCGCCGACAAGGTCGTGCAGAAGATCGAGGAGGAGCAGGTCAACGCGGAGTGGGCGCTCTCCGAGGTGCAGGAAGAACTGCAGGCGCGCTTCCAGAGCTTCGAAGAGGATTACCTCCGCGAGCGCGTGGCCGACGTGAAGGACGTCGCGGAGCGCGTGCTGCGCAACCTGCAGGGCGTCGCGCACCACGAGATCTCGGAGATCAAGCACGACGTGATCATCCTGGCGGACGACCTCACGCCGTCCGACACCGTCCACTTCAACAAGCGGCCGATCGTCGGCTTCGCCACGGAGACCGGCGGCCGCACTTCGCACGTCTCGATCATCGCCAAGTCGCTCTTCATGCCGGCGGTCATCGGCGTGCCGCGCCTGACGAAGATCGTCGACAACGACGAGATGGTCATCGTCGACGGCTACGAAGGGATCGTCCTCATCAATCCGACCGACGCCATGGTCGCGGAGTACCGCAGCCGCGTCACCCGTCACGAGGAGTCGGAGAAGAAGCTCCTCGAGAACCGCACCTTCCCGGCGACGACGAAGGATGGACGCAAGATCTCGCTGCAGGCGAATCTCGAGCTGCTCGAAGAGCTCGACGACGCGATCAAGTTCGGCGCGGAAGGGATCGGCCTCTATCGCTCCGAGTTCCTCTACATCTCCAAGAGTCCCGACCTGCCGAACGAGGACGAGCACTTCGAGGTCTACCGCCGCATCGTGGAAGGGATGGCGCCGCAGACCTGCGTGATCCGCACGTTCGACCTCGGCGGCAAGAAGCTGGCGCGTGAAGTGATCGGCAGCAAGGAAGACAATCCGGTCCTCGGCCTGCGCGGCCTGCGCCTCTGCATGAAGCATCGCGAGATGTTCAAGACGCAGCTGCGCGCGCTGCTCCGGGCCTCGGCCTTCGGCGACATGAAGATCATGTTCCCGCTCGTCTCCGGCGTGCAGGAGCTGCGGCAGGTGAAGACCTTTATCCGCGAGATCAAGTTGGAGCTCGACGCCGAGGGGAAGGCGTACAACCCCGACCTGAAGATCGGCATCATGATCGAGGTGCCGTCGGCGGCGCTGATCGCCGATTTCCTGGCCGAGGAGGCGGACTTCTTCGCCATCGGCACCAACGATCTGATCCAGTACTCCCTGGCCATCGACCGGGCGAACGAGAACGTCAGCTATCTCTACGAGCCGCTGCATCCGGCGCTGCTGCGCCTGATCAAGAACGTGATCGACGCCGGCAGGAAGGCGAACATCCCGGTCTCGATGTGCGGCGAGATGGCGAACGATCCGATCTTCGCCATCGTGCTGCTCGGCCTCGGACTCGAGAATTTCTCGATGAATCCGTCGTCGATCCCGGTGATCAAGAACGTGGTCCGCTCGGTGCGTTACAAAGACTGCAAGCGCATCGCCGACATGGTGCTGCAGAAGCGGACGGCGCAGGAGATCGAGGAGTTCGTCATCGAAAACGTCGCGCTGCGGTTTCCGGAAGGTGTGGTGGGAAGGAACGAATGACCGCGATCAAGACTGTTCCGAAGCCGTGGGGCTACGAGCTCATCTTCGCCCATACCGATCGGTACGTCGGCAAGATCCTGCACATCAACCGCGGCGAGAGCCTCAGCCTGCAGTACCACGAAATCAAGGAAGAGACGCTGTACGTCGTCGAAGGCGAGCTGCTGCTGACCGTCGAGCAGAACGGCGAGCGGCGCGAGCTCACGCTGCGCAAAGGCGAGGCCTTCCACATTCCGCCGCTGATGATCCATCGCATGGAAGCGCTCGCCGACACCGACGTCGCCGAGGTCTCGACGCCGGAGCTCGATGACGTGGTGAGGCTCGAGGATCGGTACGGAAGAACAGGGACGACTGAAGCATGAAACCGAGTCTGTTACCAGTTGCCTGTTGCCTGTTCTGCCTCGGAGTGTTCGCGCAGGAAGCCCCTCCGCCGCCCGCGAAGGACTCCGACCTCGTGGCCGCCGCAAAGAAAGCCAAGGCCGGCCGCGTGGCGATTCCGCACAAGCCGATCACCAACGCGGACGTGAAGAAGTCGAAGGGGAAGTTGATCGAGTTGCCGGGAAAAGCGCCGGCGGCAAATGCGCCGTCGTCACCGACCGATCGGCTCACGTCGATGGACAAGCATCAACAGGCACGGAAAGCCGCCGAGGCCGCCGAAGAGGTTCAGGTCGCGGCGGACAAGAACATCGCCGATCTGGAGAAAGAGCTCGCCGCCATCGAGCAGAGCTATTACGAAGAGAACGATCCGTCATTTCGCGATGACGTGATTCGGAAGAAGTTCGAGCAGAAGAAACAGGAACTGGAAACGGCGCGCGCCGCGTTACCTCCGAAATGAAGACCTTCTTCATCGAAACGTGGGGCTGTCAGATGAACGATCTCGACAGCCAGCGGCTCTCCGGCAGCCTCAAGCTGCGCGGCTACCGGCGCGTCGACAGCGAGCAGGAGGCCGACGTCATCCTCCTCAACACCTGCTCCATCCGCGACAAGTCGGAGCAGAAGGTCTACTCGCACCTCGGGCGCCTGCGCGAGCTGAAGCGGGTACGCGAGGATCTGAAGATCGGCGTCTGCGGATGCGTGGCCCAGCAGGAAGGGGAGCGCATCATCGAGCGAGCGCCGTGGGTCGACTTCGTGATGGGGCCGGGGAACGTCGGGCACATCGACGAAGTCCTCGATCGCCCGCACGCGGTGGCCATCGATTTCCCCGAGGACCGGCGGTATGACGCGCTGGCCATCGATCGCGGCTCGGCCACCAAGGCCTGGGTCACGATCATGGAAGGCTGCAACAAGAACTGCACCTTCTGCATCGTCCCGACCACGCGCGGCCGCGAGGTTTCCCGTCCGTTCGACGACGTCGTCGCCGAGACGCGCGTCGCCGTCGCCAGCGGCCGCGTCGAGATCGAGCTCCTCGGGCAGACGGTCAACGCCTGGCGCTGTCCGACGACGGGCCGCGATTTCGGCGCGCTGCTGAGCGCGATCGCGGAGCTCGAGGGCGTGGCGCGCCTCCGCTTCATGACCTCGCATCCGGCCGAAGTGAACGACGCGATGATCGCCGCCATGCGCGAGCACGAGAACATCTCGCGCTATCTCCATCTGCCGGTGCAGTCGGGCTCGTCGAAGATCCTGCGGCGGATGAAGCGGCTCTACACGCGCGAAAAATACCTGGAGATCGTCGACCGCATCCGCGAAGCGATCCCGGAGATTCATTTCTCCACCGACATGATCGTCGGCTTCCCCGGCGAGACGGAGGAGGACTTCCAGGAATCGCTCTCCCTCATCGAGCAGGTCCGCTACGGCTCGCTGTTCGCGTTCAAGTATTCGCCGCGGCCGGGAACGTCTTCGCTGAAGATCGGCCCACCGGTCGACGACGCGATCGCGTCGGAGCGCCTGAATCGGCTGTTCGAGCTGCACGAGCGTCACAAGCGCGAGCGCCTCGAGTCGTACCGCGGACGTGTCATGCCCGTGCTGGTGGAAGGTCCGAGCAAGCACGACCCGGCGATGCTGTCGGGCCGCACCGACGACAACTGGGTCGTCAATTTCGCCGGCGATCCCGCCACACCGCTCGGGAGTATGCTTGGAGTGCGCATCGATCTCGCGGGGCATCACACCTTGCGAGGGGAGGCCGTAATCCAATGAGCGAGCTCGTTCCGATGTCGATCAAGGGTCTGATGCTCGATCCCGTCTCGAACTCGCCGATCGTCGTGCTCAAGGATGATGAGGAGAGGTTTTTCCTTCCGATCTGGGTCGGCATCTTCGAGGCGAACGCCATCGCCCTGCAGCTGGAGAACGTCGCCACGCCGCGGCCGATGACGCACGACCTGCTGCGCAACATGATCTCGGAGCTCGACGGCCGCGTGACGCGCATCGTGATCAACGACCTCCGCGATTCGACCTTCTTCGCCCAGATCCGCATCCTCGTCAGCGGCAAGACGCTGGAGGTCGATGCCCGCCCCAGCGACGCCATCGCGCTCGCGCTGCGCACCGAGGCGCCGATCTTCGTCGCCCAGTCGGTCCTCGATCAGGCGCAGACGATCACGCCGGACGCCGAGGACCAGGACGAGAAGATGAAGAAGTGGTTCGAGCAGCTCGGCCCCGACGATCTCGGCAAATACAAGATGTAATGTTCGATGTCGCCGGGTTCTTCGAATCCTTTGTCGATGATGTAAAACGCGGTCCCGTCGCGCCGCGCCTTGCCTTCGGCGACACGCTTCAATACCTCGCCGGGCGTTATCCCTTCGACAAACCGCAGCCGCTGTCCGAGGTCGTCGACGACGTGCGGCGGATGCTGCTGCGTGGCAATCTGCACACCACGCATCCCGCCTACTTCGGCCTCTTCAATCCGCACGTCACGCTCGCCTCGGTCGTCGCCGACGCCATCGCCGCGGCCGCGAATCCGCAGGTCGGCGGGTGGTTTCATTCGCCGGCGGCGGTGGAGATCGAGCAGCACGTGCTCCGCTTCTTCGCCCGCCGGTTCGGATTCGGCGACGACTCGCTGGCGCATTTCACCAGCGGCGGTTCGGAGGCCAACGCCACCGCCGTCATGTGCGCGCTGGCGCGGCGGTTTCCGCAGTGGCGTCGCGGCGGCGCGCGCGCTCTCGCGAAGCAGCCGGTGCTCTTCGTCTCCGTCGAGGCGCACCACTCGTTCGAGAAGATCGCGCAGCAGACCGGCCTCGGGCGCGACGCCGTGCGCCTGATCGACGTCGACGCGCGCGACCGGATGCGTCCCGACGGGCTGGAGCGTGCGATCGGCGAGGCCCGGGCGAACGGGGAAGAACCGTTCTTCGTCGACGCCACCGCCGGCACGACGGGCAGCGGCGCCATCGATCCGCTGCCCGACATCGCCGAGATCTGTGCGCGGGAAAATTTGTGGATGCACGTCGACGCGGCGTGGGGCGGTGCGGCGGCGGTGAGCGATCGCCTGCGGCCGCACCTCGCCGGCATCGAGCGCGCCGACTCGATCACCTGCGACGCGCACAAGTGGATCTCCGTCTCCATGGGCGCCGGCATGTTCTTCACCCGCCATCGCGACGTGCTGCGCGAAGCGTTCTCGATCGACACGCCGTATGTGCCGAAAGAGGAATCGGGCCCCGACTTTTACGCGCAGACGCTGCAGTGGTCGCGGCGCTTCATCGGCCTGAAGGTGTTCCTCACGCTCGCGGAGCTCGGCGCGGACGGACTGGCGCGGCAGATCGAGCATCACGCCGCAATGGCGGACGTCCTGCGCGACCGGCTCGTCGCCAACGGCTGGGACGTGGTCAGCGATTCGCCCCTGGCGATCGTCTGTTTCACCCGCGAAAACGCCGATATCGCGGCGATCGGTACGGCCGTGGTGAAGGAGGGGCGGGCCTGGATCTCGCCGCTCGTGCGCGAAGGGCGCCCGCCCGCGTTACGCGCGTGCGTGACGAATTACCAGACCAGCGAGCGCGACATCGAGATTCTCATCGAATCGCTCAACGCGGCGCATGTACAATCGGCCCAGGCTCCATGATCATCACTGTCGCGAACCAGAAGGGCGGAGTCGGCAAGACGACGACCGCCATCAATCTCTCCGCAGCCGTCGCCAACAAGGGATTCAAGACACTGCTGATCGATCTCGATCCGCAGGCCAATTCATCGATGTCGTACGTCGACGTGCGGCAGGTGACGAAGTCGATGTACGACGTCCTGGTGAGCGAAGAGGTGCCGTTCGAGGACGTGATCGTCGCCACGCCGGTCGACAATCTCTCGCTCGCGCCGTCGCGCATCGCGCTGGCCAAGCTGGAGTCGAAACTGATCGGCGAGCTCGACGGACCGTTCCGCCTGAAGGACAAGATGAAGGACGTCGGCTCGGCGTACGACTACGTCTTCATCGACACGCCGCCGACGCTCGGCATGATCACGGTCAACGCGCTGGTGGCGTCGACGCACGTGCTGGTGCCGATCCAGTCGTCGTACTTCGCGCTGGAGGGAACGGACGATCTGCTGGAGACGATCGAGAAGATCAAGGCCCGCCCGAACCCCAACCTCCAGCTCCTCGGCGTGGTCATCACCATGCACGACAAGCGCACCACGCTGGCGAAAGACATCCACGACCAGATCGGCAGCGTCTTCGGCGACCGCCTGTTCAACACCGTCATCACCAAGTCGATCCGCCTCGAGGAAAGCCCGGCGTACAAGGAGTCGATCTTCACCTTCGCGCCGAAGTCGAGCGGGGCGGCGGAGTACTACTCACTTTCGGAGGAGATTCTGTCTCGTGTTTAGAGAAAACGATGAACGCAGAACGATGAACGATGAACGGGGATGCGCCTGGCGTATTCATCGTTCATCGTTCATCGTTCATCGTTAGGACTTTCCATGGCCATGAAACGAGGACTTCCCGAGCGCGCGAACATGCGTCACGACTCCCATTACGTCGAGGAGCTGACGCGCCGCTCCGGACGGCACATCGGATCGATGATCCCGCTGCCGTTCATCGAAGCGAATCCCGATCAGCCGCGCACGCAGCTCGGCAACATCGAAGAGCTGGCGGCGTCGATCCGCGAGAAAGGCGTGCTCGAGCCGATCCTGGTGCGGACCATCGGTCCGAACCGCTACCAGATCATCTCCGGCGAGCGGCGCTTCCGGGCGGCCACGCTGGTGGGACTGGACGAGATCCCGGCCATCGAGCTCGACGTCGACGACAAGGAACAGCTCGAGATCGCGCTGATCGAGAACATCCAGCGCAAGGACCTGACGCCGTTCGAAGAGGCGGAAGGGCTGTTCATCCTGCAGGAGAAGTTCGGCTACACGCACGAGCGGATCTCGCAGGTCATCGGAAAGTCGCGGACGACGGTCACCGAGACGCTGCTGATCAACGAGATCCCGGACCGCATCCGCGCCATGTGCCGGGAGGCGGGGATCGCCAACAAGTCGGTGCTGGTGCAGGTCGCGCGCGCCGGCAGCGAAGAGGCGATGGAGCAGGTCGTGCGGGCGTTCGCCGCGGGCGAGCTGTCGCGCGACGAGCTGCGCAAGCAGACCGCGGCGAAGCCGGAGGCGAAGAAGGCGGGACGTCCGAAGAATTACGTCTTCCAGCTCAAGGACAAGTCGCTGCCGTTCTCGCTCAACCTCGCGTTCCGCAAGCCGAACGTCGAGCGGAGCGAAGTGATCGATGCGGTCAAGGAGCTGCTGCGGCGGCTCGAATCGGAGGGGTGATGCCGAAGGGAAAAATCGTCGTCATCGATGATGATTCAAAAGCGCTGGCCCTGGCGAAGCGGCTGCTCGAGGCCGCGGGCTACGAGGTGATCACCAGCGAATCGCCGCTGCGCATGCCGCAGCTGGTGCAGCGCGAGCGGCCGAATCTGATCCTGCTCGATCTGGAGATGCCGGCGCTCTCGGGCGAGCACGTGCTCGATTTCACCACGCTCTTCGACTTCCTCCGCGAGATCCCGATCGTCCTCCATTCGGCCAAGAACGAGGAAGATCTGAAGTCGATCGTGGAACGCTCGCCGGCGGTCGGCTACATCCGCAAGACCAACAACGGACTGTCGTTCGTGTCGCAGGTCGAGCGCTTCATCGCCGAATCGCAGCGGTCGGTCTGAGGGGAGCGGACGTCTCGTCCGCTCAGTGCCGTGCGGACGAGACGTCCGCACCCCTCGTCGCAGCGGTCGGTTTAGCCGGCGGCTCCCACTTCGCCACCTCGGCGAGGTGCGAGAAGAACGAGATCTTCTCCCGCGCGAACAGCGGCTGCCCGGCGTCGCGCCAGAGCACCGGACGCAGATATGTCGTCATCTGCAGCGACACGAGCAGCATCAGCACGAGCCAGAGTCCCGCCGCGCGGCTGGCGCTGCCGAATGCGCTGACCAGAAACTGCCGGCCGAACGCCAGCGCGACCAGCCAGGCGAAGATGTGCAGCCAGACGACGAAGCCGAGGGAGATCGTGCTGACGGAGAAGAGCCAGACCACCGGCATCAGCGCGATGAGGATCAAGCCGGCGATGCCGGCGAATCCCGCCAGCGCCCGCGCGAATCCGGGCGCGTCGAGCTCTGCGCCGCTCAACGCCGTGAAGACGTAGAGGCTCGGGATGCAGAGCGCGAGCGACCCGAGGATGATCAGCGGGACCTTCAGCAACGTGACTGCGATCTGCGGTCCACCCTGGAAAAATCCGGCCGCCACGCCGTACGCGACGTAGCAGAGGATCGCGCCGAAGAAGAGCGCGAAGGGACGGTTCGTGTTGCGATGCCGGAGCAGTCCGTCGAGGGCGGCGAAGAACGTCATAGGGACCTCCACAAGTGCGGCAGGATGTCGGTGAAGATGAACTCGTACACGTTGCCGTGCAGCGCGTCCGAACGAAGGAAGACGACCGGCAGGTAAACGCTGCCGATGAACGGCCGGAGGATCCACGCCACTTCGCCGCCGACGAAAGCGAAGGCGGCGACCCACGTCATGTGCACCCGCCGCGCGAGCTGCGCGTTGCCGTTGCAGACCTCGAGCAAGCGCCGCTTCAGAAACGTCGTGCCGGTCACGCCGGCGCCGGCGACGAGCAGGGTGTGGGTCAGGTAGAGGAGGTTGTGCAACGTCCGCTCCGACGTCGACGGCGGCGGCAGCGAAAGGTCGAAGAAAAAGATCACCGGCGCTGCGGACGCGAGGATCAGGCTGGCCACGGTGAGCGGCAGGAGCGACATGCTGATCGACTCGGAGAGCTCGAGGTGCAATCCGAAAAGCGACGCCACGATCCAGTTCAACAGCGCGGTGAGGGCGGCGGTGGCGAGCAGCAGCAGCGGAATCTTGATCGCGCCGTAGAAGGCGAGACGCGCGTCATGCCAGGCGCCGAGAGAGAGGCCGTACGTCGCGCCGCAAACGATGATCGTTGCCGGCGACGCGACGATCGGGAGCGAAATCCCGAAGGTCTGCTGTCTGCTCTCCGCCATCCGCTGTCTGCTATTGATACGGACTTGCTTGACTTCACGTCACACCCGAGCGTATCGTCCGCGGTCAACATGAAGCATCTCTTCACCCTGATGGGCCGAATGATGATGCGCCGCCCGGGCGCGGACGCGTAGCCTTTTCGCGTTTTCGACCCGGGTCCCTCCGAATTTCCTTCACACGAAACCGAAGTTGGCAGTGGTCAGTTGGCAGTTCGCAGTCTGTCAACAGCGAACGATCAACTGTCAACACACACACGAACAGCGACAAGCTGAGAGCTTGTCCTACGGAGGGGAAATCATGTCGTATCGACTCGACACGCTCGCCATTCATGCCGGTCAGCCTGACGATGAGGCCACCGGCGCAGTCTCGTTCCCGATCTATCAGACCTCGACGTTCCGCCAGACGGAACCGGGCATCAACCGCGGCTACTGCTACTCGCGTACCGATCATCCGACCCGGCACGCGCTGGAGGAAAACCTCGCCGCGCTGGAGGGGGCGAAGCACGGCGTCGCCTTCGCCAGCGGCATGGCCGCCATCCACGGCGTGCTGTCGATCCTGCGCGCCGGCGACCACGTCGTGTCCACTCGCGACCTCTATGGCGGCGCGTGGCGGATCTTCACCAAATACTTCGCGAAATTCGGCGTCGACTTCACGTTCGTCGATCCGGGCGATCCGTTCACCATCTCCGGCGCCATCCGTCCGGAGACGAAGCTGCTCTGGCTGGAGACGCCGTCCAATCCGCTGCTGAAGATCACCGACATCGCCGCCTGCGCCGCCATCGCGCGCCGCGCCGGCGTCCGCACGGTGGTCGACAACACGTTCGCCACGCCGCTGCTGCAGCATCCGCTGGCGCTCGGCGCCGACATCGTCCTGCACTCGACGACGAAGTACATCAACGGCCACAACGACGTCCTCGGCGGCGTGGTGATCACCAATGACGACGACCTGGCGGCCGAGCTCCATTTCTTCCAGAACGCCATCGGCGCCGTGCCGGGACCGCAGGACTGCTTCCTCATCCTGCGCGGCACGAAGACGCTGTCGCTTCGCGTGCAGAAGCATTGCGACAACGCGGAGGAGATCGTCCGCTATCTCGACGGCCACGACGCGATCGCCCGCGTTTTTTACCCCGGACTCGCAGAGCACGAAGGCCATGCCGTCGCGCGGCGACAGATGGAGCGTTTCGGCGCGATCGTCTCGTTCGAGCTCGACGCGTCAATCGACGAGACCCGCGCCTTCATCCGTCGCTTGAAGTTATGGACGCTGGCCGAAAGCCTCGGGAGCGTACGGAGCCTCTTCTGTCATCCGGCGACGATGACGCACGCGTCGGTCGAGCCCGAGGTACGGCGGAAGGTCGGCATCGGCGACGGATTGATCCGGCTGTCGGTGGGACTGGAAGACGTGCGCGATCTGATCGACGACCTCGAGCAGGCGCTCGCGGCGACGCGCGTGCCGGCGAGGAGCGCCGAGGCATGAGCGCCGACACATTGACGAGGGGAGCGGACGTCTCATCCGCTCAGGGCAAACGAGACGTCCGCCCTCCTCAACGAATTCGCATCGGTCTTCTCGGCTGCGGCACCGTCGGCCGCGGCGTCGTGCAGCTCGTGGAGCGCGAGCGCGATCGCATCCGCGAGCGGCACGGCGTCGAGCTGGCCATCGAGCGCATCCTCGTGCGCGACCTGGCGAAGCCGCGGCCGGGCATCGACCGCCGGCTGCTGACGACGCGGGCCACGGAGGTGCTCGACGCGCATTGCGATCTCATCGTGGAGGTCGTCGGCGGCGTTCATTGCGCCGGCGCGTACGTGCGGCGCGCGATCGCCAACGGCCGGCATGTCGTCACCGCGAACAAAGCCCTCCTTGCCGAATGCGGCCGCGATCTTTTCGCGGCCGCCGGCAGGCGAGGGGTCACCATCGGATTCGAGGCCAGCGTTTGCGGCGGCATCCCCATCATCCGCGCGATCCGCGACGGGCTGTCCGCCGACACCATCGACGAGGTGCGCGGGGTCCTCAACGGAACGTCGAACTACATCCTCACCCGCATTGAGTCGGACGGGCTCTCGTTCGACGACGCGCTGCGGCTGGCGCAGGAGCGAGGGTTCGCCGAGGCCGATCCGTCACTCGACATCGACGGCCAGGACGCGGCGCAGAAGCTGAGGATCCTGGCGAGCCTGGCGTTCGGCGAGCCGATTGTGCGAGGGTCGATCGCCGGCATTCGCGGCGTCACGCGGGACGACGTCGAGCGGGCGCGCGACCGCGGCTTCGTGATCCGCCAGGTCGCCACCGCGCGGCGGGTGGCGGGCGGAATCGAGTTGCGCGTCGCTCCCGAGGAGTGTCCGGCGTCCGATCCGCTGGCCTTCGTGCGCGACGAGTTCAACGCGGTCGTAGTCAAGGCCCGGGCGGCGGGAGAGATCACGTTGATCGGGAGAGGGGCTGGTTCAGGGCCGACGGCGAGCGCGGTGGTGTCGGATGTGATCGGGATCAGGAGCTGTTGAGCGGTTCAGCGGCTGAGCTGTTGAGCAGAAGCTAAAAAGCTCAACAGCTCAATCGCTCAACAGCTATAACTTAACATAATCTATCTTATCGGACTCTGAGGAAAACCCCGAAAGCTTCAGGCACGCATCTACAATCCCTCTCCGAAGCATGAAGATCCTCACGCGCTACATCCTGAAGGAAATGTTCGGCCCGACCGCCCTCGGGCTGATCTTCTACACCTCCATCATCCTGATGCAGCGCCTCTTCCAGCTCGCCGGCCTGATCATCCGCCGCTCGCTGCCGCTGGCCACCGTCGGCAAGCTCCTGCTCCTCTCGCTCCCGTGGATCATCGTCCTCACCGTCCCGATGTCGCTGCTCTTCGGCATCCTCATCGCCATCGGCCGCCTCTCGTCCGATTCCGAGATCATCGCCATGCGCGCGCTCGGCATCTCCACCAAGACGATCTACCTGCCGGTCTTCCTCTTCAGCTTCGCCATCTTCCTGGTCAACCTTTACCTGATGATCGTCGTCCTGCCGCGCGGCAACACCGAGCTGGCGCGCCTCACGGCCGATCTCGTGACGCAGTCGGCGGCCAAGGAGATCAAGCCGCGCATCTTCTACGACGAGTTCGAAAACCTGACGATCTACGTCGACGACGTCGATCCGCACACCGGCCAGTGGCGCGGCGTGTTCGTGGCCGACAACCGGGCGGACGAAAACGAAGGGACGACGCCGGCCCAGGCGGTCGACACCTCGCACCGCGACAATCCGGCAAACGCCCTCGGGCAACGCGGCGGCCAGCGGATCATCATCGCCCGCAACGGCAACATCGCCACGGTCAAGGCGTCGCGCCAGACCTGGCTGAACCTCCACAACGCCGAGACGCACGTCTGGGATCCACGCAAACCGGACCGCTACGACCTCAACCGCAACGCCCTGCAGCGCATCCTGCTGCCGGAGAAAGTGCCCGGCGAAACGAGCCGGATCGCCAGCCGATCATTTCGCGAGATGACGCTGCACGAGCTGCTGCGCCAAGTGCGCGAGCTCAGCCACAGCGTCGACCACGAGACGTACAACCTGGCGCGGGTCGAGGTTCAGAAGAAGTTCGCCATCCCGTTTGCCTGCATCGTCTTCGGCATCGTCGGACTGCCGCTCGGCATCACGAACCGCCGCGGCGGCAAAAGCTCAGGTTTTTCTTTAAGTATTTCGATCATCGTCTTCTACTACGTCCTCATCAATAACGGCGAGCAGCTGGCGGCGAACGGCCGGATCTCCCCTGTCGTCGGCATGTGGACCGCCGACGTGCTCCTGCTCGCGCTCGGCATCTACCTCCTGATCCGGGCCAATCGGGACATCGGCGCGTCGCGCGGCGAAGGGGGCATCTTCCGGCGGATGATCACGGCGATCACCTCGCGCAAGAGCCGCACCGTGGAGGAGCAGGAGGAAGCCGAGGGATCGTCGATCCTCAGCCGGCTCGACATCACCTTTCCGAACATCCTCGACCGCTACATCCTGCGCGAGTTCGTGAAGGTCCTCGGCCTGGTGATGCTCTCGACGCTGGTGCTGATGCTGATCATCCAGTACACCGAGCTCTCCAACGACATCCGCGAGCATCACATCCCCGCGCACACCGTCTTCGCCTACTTCCGCTTCTTCATGTTCCAGATCTTCCACTGGATGCTGCCGATCTCGGTGCTGGTGTCGACGCTGGTGACGTTCGGGATGATGTCGCGCAACAACGAGATCACGGCCATCAAGTCGGGCGGCGTGTCGCTCTATCGCGTGGCGCTGCCGATCCTGGCGGTGGCGGCGCTGCTGAGCGTCCTGGCCTACCTGCTCCTCGATTTCGTCCTGCCGTACTCGAACCAGCGGATGGCGCAGATCGAGGCGCGGATCAAGGGAAAGAAACCGATCCCGGTCTCCGCGCAGCAGAAGCTCTGGCTCCTCGGGAAGGGACACTACCTGCTCAACTTTCTCTCGTACGACAAGGAGACGAAGACGCTGGCGCAGGTGCAGGTCTTCGAGATGCACCCGGCGGAGTTCCGCCTCACGCGCCGCGTCTACGCGCAGCGGGCGCGGTGGGACGGACAGGGCTGGGTGTTCGAGAACGGCTGGATGCGCTCGTTCACCGACGACGGCGCGTCGACGTACATCGCCATCTCGCAACCGATCCGCCTCTACTACGCGGAGCGGCCGTCGGACTTCGAGACCGAGGTCAAGTCGCCCGACCAGATGACCTTCACGCAGCTGCGGCGATACCTGGAGACGATCAGGAACGCCGGCTACGCGCAGGAAGAATTCAGCGTGAAGCTCTACACCAAGACGTCGTGGCCGGTGCTCAGCCTGGTCATGGCGCTGATCGCGCTGCCGTTCGCGTTCCGCATCGGCAAGCGCGGCGCGCTGTACGGCGTCGGCATCGCGCTGATCCTCGGCATCGTCTACTGGATCACGTTCGCACTCTTCACCAAGTTCGGAGAGGTGGGGAACCTGCCCCCCGTCCTCTCCGCCTGGAGCGCGAACATCCTGTTTGCGATCGCGGCCACGTACATGTTTCTGCACGTGGAGACGTAGTGGGCAGTTGATCGTTGGCAGTTGGCGGCAGCTCCTGCCAACGGCCAACGATTCACGGCCAACGAATTACGCGCTGATCCGCCGCGCCTTCAACTCGCTGAGCAACTGCTCGATCCGATCGTTGCGCTCGATCTCCTCGAAACGCTCGTCGACGGCCGCGATCTCGACGCGCGTGCTCGCCACGACCTCGTCTTCCTGCACCTTGCGCCGGACTCGATCGAACGCTCCGGACGAATCGCCGGCCTTGGCCTCGGCGACCTTCTGCAGCATCCGCGCGCGGCGATTGCGGGCGATCAGCAGGTCGCATTTCTCGCGGGCCTCGTGCAGCTTCTGATCGAGCTTGCGGAACGACGTGCGCAGCGTTTCGGTCTGCGTCCGCTGCTCGTGCATCTGCTCTTCGAGCGCTTCACCGGCGATGCGGTAGCTCTCGCAGCGCTCGAGCGCGGCGCGCGCGAGGGCGTCGTCGGCCTTGTCGACCGCCAGCTCCGCCTTGCGCATCCAGTCGACGCGGCTGGCGGCGTTCTCCTTCTGTTTCCTGTCGAGCAGGTGCTCGTCGGCGATCGCAACAGCCACCTGCGTCTTCACCTGGATCAGCTGATTCTCCATGTCCAGAATCACCTGCTTGAGCATCTTCTCCGGATCCTCGGCCTTTTCGACGAGGTCGTTGAGATTCGCGCGAATGAGGGCGCTGACACGTTCCATGAGAGACATGTGACCTCCAGCTTTTGAGCGGTTGAGCTTTTGAGCGGTTGAGCCTCAACAGCTCAACCGCTGAATGCCTTAACAGTTACGTTTCCTTGATCGGCACCTTCGGCTCTTTCCGATTCGAGATCTGCTGCACGTTCGACAGCAGTTCCGACATCTTCATCCCGGACAGCGCCTCGAACAGCGCCGGGACCTGGGCCGCCATCTTCGCCATGTCGCCGGTGATCTTGTGGGCACCGGCGGCGTCGCCGTCGCCGGTGGAGACGATGGTGATCTTGTCGACCTGCGAGAGCGGGCCGGCCATGGCCCTGACCACTTCCGGCAGTCCGGTGATCAGCTTGTCGACGACCGCGGCCTGGTTCCACTCCTGGTACGCCTCGGCCTTCACGTTCATCGCCTTCGCCTCGGCCTCACCTTTCCTGAAGATGATCTCGGCCTCGGCCTCACCCTGCGAGCGCGTGGCGGCGGCATGGCCCTCGGCCTCCGAGGTCAGCTTGTTCCGCTCGGCGTTGGCCAGCATCTCGATCCGCTGCTTCTCGATCTCCGCCTGCTTCAGGACCGTGGCGATCAGCTCCTTCTCCACGCGGTTGATCTCCGCTTCCTGGACCTTGACCTGCGCTTCCTTCTCGATCTGCTGCACGCGCACCGACTCCGCGACCACCTGCTGCTGCATCACGTTCGTCTGGATCTCGTACGCCTTGTCGGCCTGCGCCTGCTGGCGCTTCGTCGCCTCGAGGTACTGCGCCTTCTTGATCTCCAGGTCGCGCGTCGCCTCGGCCTGTTTCGACATCGACGCCGTCTCCGCTTCGACGCGGGCCTGGTCCGCCTGCGCCTTGGCGATCGCCGCCTCGCGCGAGGCCTGCGCGCGCTTGATCGCGGTGTCGCGCTCCGCCTCGGCCGCCGCGATCTCCGCGTCACGCTTGATGCGCACGATGTCGGGACGTCCCATGTTGGTGATGTACTCGTTCTGGTCCTTCACCTCTTTGATCGTGAACGAGACGACCTCGAGGCCCATCTTCGTCATGTCCTCGGCGCAGGTGGAGCGCATGCGGTCGGCCACCATCTCCGGCTGCTTGACGATCTCCTCGACCGTGAGCTGGCCGATGATGCCGCGCAGATGACCTTCCATCACCAGGCGGATCAGGCCCTCGCGCTGCACCGGCGTCTTGGTCAGGAACTGCTCGGCCGCGGTCTTGATCGACATCGTGTCGCTCTTGACCTTGATCTGCGCGACCGCCTCCACCGTCACCGCCACGCCCTGTTTCGTGTAGAGATCCTGCTTCGGCGCGACGTCGAACGACATCAGCTCCAGCGAGAGCTCATGCGCGTGCTCGATGATCGGCATGACGATCGTGCCGTGACCGGTCACGACGCGCGTGCCGCGCAGGCCGTAGACGATCAGCGCCTGGTTCGGCGCGACCTTGCGCAGGAAACTGGCGAACATCATGGCCATGAAAAAGAACGCGGCCAGTCCCCCGAGGGCGATGACCAACCACAGCGGTAATCCGAACATTGGGTTTCCTCCTGGCAGGCGAGGGCGCCTGTCTTACACAGTTGTCTTCTGCAGTTCGTCCCACGGACGAACGAAGGCAATTCCTTTTTCGTAACGCATCACCACGACTTCCGTACCGCGGTCGATGTGCGCGCCGTCTTCGCTGCGCGCGCCGCAGCTCCGCCGCGTCCCCTGCTGCGAATAGATCAACTCACCCGTCCCGCCTTCCGCGCGGATCGGCATGCTGATGCGCCCGAGGACGCCGGTCATCTCGAAATCGTCATCGCGCAGCGCGTGCTCGTGCGCCATGAACGTGCGGATCACCGAGACGTACATCAGCGCCGCGCCGATGAAGCCGGCGATGATCGCGGCGGTGAACGCCAGTCCCGCCGCCGCGCTGTGATAGTGCGTGACGAGGTAGCCGGTCGCGCCGAACCAGGTCAGGAAGACGACGATGGTCGTGGCGTTGATCGGGCCGATGTGTCCGTTGAAATGCACTCCGTGCGGGAGATGAATCGGCAGGTGAATCGGAAGATGGATGTGTCCGACGAAGAGCGACAGGAGCGTCATCGCCAGTCCGCAGACGAACACACCGAGGTAGATCGATTCCCAGTTCATACGAAGACCTCCGGTCGCAGCACCTGCAGCAGGCGCTCGGCGAGCTCCGGCGCATCGAGGATGGCGGAGACGAGCGACAGCATCAGCCGCGTGTCGGGATGTTTGGCGAGCTTTACCAGGGCTTCACTGACCTCGCGGTCGTGGGAGAAACGTTCGGCGCCGCCGACCAGCCAGAGATCGAGATTGTCCTCCAGCGTCCGGACGTCGGAGGTCAGCTCGGTGTGAAATCCCTCCGGATCATCGACCAGGTAGCCGGGATGGACGCGGAAGAACTTCGCCAGCGTCATGCGGCTGGTGTTGGTCAGGTGGCGCCGCTGCCCGCGCTCGATCTGCGACAGGTACGACTGGCTGATGCGGAGCCCGAGCTCTTTCTCGATCGCCTCGACGACCGCCTGCTGGGTCATCTCGCGATCGGAGCCCCGGAGGGCGCCTTCCACGGTTCTGAGGTAGCGGAGTTTTTCGCCGACGGTCATATTGCGAATTGCAATATCAATATTGCGATCCGCGATAAATCTGTCAAGTGACGAAAATGAAACGAGGGGAGCGGACGTCTCGTCCGCTCACGTTGGCGCAACGGCAGTGCGGACGAGACGTCCGCTCCCCTCGGTCCTAGATCGCGTTCACGATCTCCTCGCTCAACCCCTTCCACTTCCGCAGATAGGCGCGGCGATCATCGTTGTACTTCGCCACCAGCGCGTTGTACTCGTCGATCCTCCCCTGCCGCTCGTACATCGTCTTCGGCTGGAGGTAATCGTGGTCGTCGACGTCCGGAATCTCGGTGGCCACGAGGTAGCCGAAGTCGGGATCCTTCTCCCACTTGATCGTCCCCTCGGCGATGGCCTTCACGATCGCCGACGAGTGCTGGATGCGCACCTTCTTCGAGCGCTCGTCCCTGTCGTCGCCGCCGATGCGTCCCGTGTTCAGGAGGTAGACCTCCATCGGGCTCTCCTTCATCAGCTCCAGCATGCGGTTGCCCTGGTAGGCGTGCAGCAGCGGGAAGAACGGGTTCGTGCCCGGCACGCGGAGCGACTTCCCGGCCTCGGCGGCACCGCCGGCCGACGTCCCCTTCGTCTCGCCGAGCATGAAGTAGGCGGCGGCGAGCGGACCTTCGAGCTTCGCCACCGCGGGGATGATGTTCTCGTTGCGGTTGAGGATGAGGAGGAAGTCGGCCTTCTTCAGCTGCCGCGCGTCGTAGGCCCCGGCGATGTCTTCCATGCGGATGACCGCGCGGCCGTTCGGCGTGTACGAGGTGTCGAAGTAATCGATCTTCCCGTCGTCCGTCTGCGAGACATTCTCCAGGTACGCGTGCTGCGAGGCGCAGGCGTAGTAGATCGTCGGCTCGTCGTTCGGATTGAGGCCGAACGTCTTGGCGAAGCAGCCGTTCTCGGTCGCGTAGATCTTGCCGCCCGGCATCAGCGCGCAGAAGTCGTCCTGCACCGGCGAGGAGTTGTTCTGCTTCGTGAAGGTCGTCGTCGTCTTGCCGGTGCCGGAGAGACCGACGATCAGGCCGACGCGATCGCTGCCGCCGACCGGGATCACCTTGCAGCCGGCGTGAAGGGCCAGGCCGCCGCGCTCGTAGACGATCTTGTTCCACATGCGCAGGCCGCCCTTCTTCGACTCTCCGAAGTAATCGGAGTTGAAGACGCGGGTCGTGTAGCTCTCCAGGTCGACCGCGATCAGCCGCTCGTCCGGATACCCTTCCGCCTTCAGGTTCGGCGTGTAGATCACGGTGACGGCGGGCTCGAAGTGCTCGAGCTCGTGCGCGGCGGCCGGGTAGTAGAGGATCTGCTGCATGGCGGCGATGTTCGCGTTCGCCTTCTCCATGATCAGGCGCGCCGGCGTGCGGAACTCGGGATCGTTGCCGATGTAGCCGTCGATCACCAGCATGTCGCGGGTGCGGATGAAATCGTTCTGCAGCTTCGCCACGCGCTCGTACTCCGCGCGGCTGATGGTCTGATCGGAGTGGTTTTCCGGAGTGTCGGTGGCGATGAAGGTGGAGAGCTTGGAGCGCGACACGACTCTGGTCGCGACGTTGACGTTCCCGAACTCCGTGCTGCGGCAGTTCGGCATCTCGCCGGTGAATTTCCGGAGCTCATCGGCCGACGGATTCCAGGTCACCGACTTCGCCTCGACGGGCAGCGTCTTCGCCTTCGCGGGCCGGGACGCGGTGTGGGGTGCCGTCGAGACCGCAGCGGTATTGGAGAGTATTTCGGTCATGAAGGTCCTCGATTTGATTTGAAGTTTCGATGCAGGGGATGCAAGAGCCGCACCCCGGATTCGCGCGTTTGGAGGCGCAGATTTTACACTATGCGCTCATGAGCGATCCGCTGCCGTACCTCCTCGCCTCCCTCCGCGCCCGCGTCACGAAAGTCTTCCCCGCGCAGATCCGCGAATGCCTGGCCAGGCTCGATGACGAGCAGATCTGGTGGCGGCCGAACGAGACGTCGAACTCGATCGGCAACCTCGTCCTCCACCTCACCGGCTCGCTCAATCACTACCTCAACCGCGCCATCGGCGGATTCGACTACAACCGCGACCGCGCCGCCGAGTTCGCCGAGCGGAAACATCTCCCCAAGGACGAGCTGCTCGCGGCGTTCGACGACATGGTGTCGAGGGCGGAGCAGACGTTCGACGCGCTGACGCTCGAGCGCCTCGGCGACCCGTCACCCGAGCCGAAGATGTACACGCTCGTGGTCGAGGATCTCGTCTCGATCACCTCGCACATCGCCAATCACACCGGCCAGATCCTCTGGATCACGAAGATGCTGAAGGACGGCGCGCTCGACGAGGTGTGGATGAAGACGCACAAGCACCTCGGCGGCTGGAAGGCCTCGCCCTGAGGCTACTGCGTCGGCGCAATCCCCAGCACCCCCCGCCGCCACCCGCGCAGCTGCGCGATCGCGTCGTCGCGCTCGGCGTTCGACGTCGCGCGCAGTCCCGGCCGCCGGCGCCGATTCACCCGCGCGATCAGCTCCTGCATCCGCGTGTACTTTTCATTCGGCAGGTACGTTCCGTTGTCCCACGTCCCCGGCAGGAACCACTGCTTGAAGTCGTGATAGTTGATCGCGGCGACGTCGCGAGTGACGACGTTCTCCGTCCACTCCACGATGCGCCCGGTGTTGTCGTCGCCCGTCTCCGAATACCAGATGGGGCGATTGCCGCGATGCGCCGTCGTCGCCGGCATGAACTCGGTCTCGATCCGCTTGTACGAATCCTCCGGGAACGTCCCCCACGAGTAGGGATGAAACGTGATGGCGTCGAACAGCCGCAGACCGCGCGCGGCCTCCTGCGCCAGCGCCTCGTCCAGCACGCCTTCGCCGTCGGCCTCCGGTCCGACGAACTGTGCGTCGGGCCGCACCGACCGCACTCCCTCGGTGAACGGAATCGTCACCTCATCGAGCAGCCGTCCGATGGCCACGTCGCGGTTCTCCGATCGGATGGCCGGCCAATAGAGATCGCCTCCCGGCTCGTTCCAGGCGGCGTACCAGGTGATGTCATTGCCGTGACGCGTCGCCAGCGCCGCGCCGAACGCCCGCGCGGCATTGGCGTCGATGTGCGGCGGATGGACGCAGAACTCGCGCTCCGACGCGAAACGGATCCCGTCTTCGCCATGCATCGGATTGATCCACGCCGTGCATCCGCGCGTGTACGGCAGATAGGTCTCCTGTCCCTGCGCCGCATGCTTCGGCGCCCAGAGCAGATTGGCGAAGACCTTCAAACCGGCGGCGCGGATCGCGTCGATGTCGGCGTCGACCTTGTCCCAGTTCAGGACGTCAGCCGCCGGCTGCGTCGAGTCCCAGAAGACCCAGAGCCGGACAAACGAGAATCCCATTTCCGCGAGCTTCTGCATGCCCGCGCGCGGCGCGACGGTAAAACTCTCCCAGGAACTGCCGAACAGGATGGCTGTCATGATGCAAAATCATAACGCTTTCCTGATGGCCTGCCGTAATTCGGCTTCACCGGCGAAATCGCAGAAATGTTCGACCTTCAGCGGACGCCCGAACAGGCGCGCCGCGACTTCGCTCACCGGCACCGGCTCGCCGGCGATCGGGTCGTACGCCAGGTCGCCCGCGCAGCAGACGTAGTGCGTCGTCCACGCCGGCGCGTTGCGGCCGGTGAACCGCGAGGCGTGCAGCGGACCGGCGTAATTCCCCTGCCGATCGCGGATCCGTCCGATCCAAGGCCGCTCTCCATCCGCGATCAGAGCCGCGGCGACCGCGCACGCCTCGGTGACGCAGTCACCCGGAAGCACCGACTCGAGTTGCGCGCAGCGCTCCCGCAGGTAATCCAGAACCCTCACCCCCAACACCCCTTCTCCCCCGCCGCGCGGGGGAGAAGGTGCCGCAGGCGGATGAGGGGGCATCCCTCGCCGCAAACACCGGCCCCAAAAATCACAGCCCCATCATCTCCCGCACATACTTCGCCGCCGGCGAGCCATACGACAACATCGTGTCGTGCAGTTTCTTCAGCTCGCCCTTTCCGTGCTTCTTCTCCCACGCCGTGCGGATCGCGTTCATCTCGATGTTGCCGACGAAATAGGTCGAAAGCTGCGCGGAGGTCAGGATCGCGCGCCGCCACTTGCCGGCCGCCTCCCCTTCCTCCTGGAACCCTTCGTTCATCATCAGATCCATCGCCTCTTTCTCCGTCATGCCGGCGGTGTGGATCTTCTGATCGAGCATGGCGTTGATGATGAGCCGCAGCCGCATCTTGAGCTGCTGCATCCGCACCTGCGGTCCGCCGTAGCCCGCCTCGGCCATGAACTGCTCCGCGTACGTCGCCCATCCTTCGACGAACGGGCCGTTGCTGTAGATGGCCCGGATCTTCGTCGGCGCCTGGAACTGATTGGCGTGCGCGAGCTGCAGGTAATGCCCCGGCATCGCCTCGTGGATGGTCAGGTCCTGCAGCATGTAGTTGTTGTACTCGCGGAAGAACGACGCCACGCGCTGCGGCGTCCAGTCGGCCGGCGTCGGCGAGATGTAGAAGAAGGTCTTGCCGTTTTTCTCCAGCGCTCCCGGCGGATTGCACGACGCCACGGCCACGCCGCGGTTGAACTCCGGCATCGGCGTCACCTGAATCGGCTCGGCCGGCACGGTGACGAGCTTGTGCTTGCGGACGAACGCCGTCGTATCGGCGAGGTCTTTCTCCGCCAGCGCGATCACCGTCTCGTTCGCCGGATGCTCGTCGGCGAGCTTGTCGAGCACCGACTTGATCACCTTGCGATGATCGTCATCCGCCGTCGCGCCGAGCTTCAGCGCCGTCTCGTACATCGCCTGCTGCGTCGTCTTCAGATCGGCCTCGGCGTGCGCAAGGATCTCCTCCTTCGTCAGGTCGGAGTCGAGCGAGTAGCGCAGCTTGCGGCGGAACTTCTCGTCGCCGGTGCGGAAATCGCCGTTCGCCCGCGGCAGGAGATCTTTCTCCAGCCACGTGCCGTAATCGGCGAGCGCATCGGCGGCCCGCTTCTGCGCCGCCTTCACCTCGGCGTCGAGCTCGGGCGCCTGCTTCGCCAGCTCCGCGACGTCGCCGTTGACCAACGCGATCGTCCCCTTGTTCTGGCTGATCGCCGTCTCGACGTGGATCTTCGGCGGATTCTTCAGGTTCGCCTTCGCCGCGGCGACGACGTCCGGCACCTGATTGAGCCGGCCGATGACGCTCCGCAGTCTTGTCGCCGGCGGCGCGAAGTCGCGCGCGATGAGGCTGTAGATCGCGCCGCCGACGTTGTAGGTCAGCGGATTCCACTCCCAGCTCCGCAGCGTCTCGCGTCCGTAGATCTGCGACTGCAGCGCGTTCTCCAGGATGCGCAGGTCGATCCGATTGACGGCGCTCAGCCGCGCGCGCTTCACCGTCGCCAGCTCCGCCAGCGTCTCGCGCGCGAACGTCACGTCGCGGTCGATGCCGGCGCGCGAGTAGTCGTCGAGCCGGTCGTCGTAACGGTGATCGCCGAGGTTCGTGGCGTTTTCGGGATGGGCCTTGAGGAGCTCTTCGACGTAGCGGTCGACGATCGCTTCGAACTTCGAGTCTTCGGCCGGCGCGGCGTACGACGTTCCGGCGGCGAGGCAGAGGATGGCGATGGCGGCGAGTCTCATGGTCGCGGATGATAATGGAGCGCCTCCCTCATAATCACGACATGCGATTTGCAGTCATCGGCGCCGGCGGAGTCGGCGGCTACTTCGGCGGAAAGCTCGCGCACGGCGGCGCGGACGTCGTCTTCATCGTTCGCGGCAAAACGCTCGACGCGCTGCGGACGAACGGCCTGCGCGTCGACAGCATCAACGGCGATTTTGTATTGCCGCAGGTCAATGCCACCGACGATCCGAAAGCCGCCGGCCCCGTCGACGTCGTCCTGCTTGCGGTGAAGACCTCGCAGATCCCCGAAGTGCTGGAGAGCATCGCCCCGCTGATCGGAAACGAGACCGCTGTCATTCCGCTGGAGAACGGGATGGACGCGCCGGAGCAGATTGCCGCAGCCGTCGGACGCGAGCACGCCATGGGCGGCCTCTGCGCCATCGTCAGTTTCATCGTCGCGCCGGGACACATCCATCACGCCGCCTCCGATCCGTTTCTGATGTTCGGTGAGCTCGACAACGCGAAGTCCGAGCGCGTGATCCGCATCGCCGAGGCGATGAAGGCCGCCGGCATCAACGCGGACGTCCCGCCCGACATCCACAAATCGATGTGGACCAAGTTCCTCTTCATCGCGCCGCTCAGCGGCATCGGCGCGGTGACGCGTGTCCCGACCGGCGTCTGGCGCGCGATGCCCGAGATCCGCGACATCGCCCGGCGCGCGCTCGACGAGATCGTCGCCCTCGCCGCCGCCCGCGGCGTGGAGCTCGGCGCCGATGCCGTCGACGTCACGATGTCGCGCTACGACGGCCTCGCCCCCGAGGCCACGTCCTCGCTGCAGCGAGACATCATGCAGGGAAAACGGTCGGAGCTCGAGGCACAACTCGGCGCCGTCGTGCGCATGGGACGGGAGTCGGGCATCGCGACGCCGATTCACGAGATGCTGTACGCGATGCTCTTGCCGCAGGAGCGGATGGCGAAGTGATGATCACCCCCACCCTTCAGCAGCTCTTCCCCATCCTCCAACTCGCCGTCGGTCCGGTGATCCTGATCTCCGGAATCGGCCTGCTCCTGCTCAGCATGACCAATCGGTTCGGCCGGACGGTCGATCGCGCGCGCGTGCTGGCCGCCGACCTGCGCGCCACGACCACCGAGGACGACCGCCTCCGCTGCCAGCGCCAGATCGACATCCTCGCGCGCCGCGCGGCGTTGCTTCGGCGCGCCATCACGCTGGCGTCGATCAGCATCCTCTTCGCCGCGCTCCTCATCGGCACGATCTTCGTCGCGGCGCTGCTGCGGATGGAGGTGGCGTGGGCGCTCGCGCTGCTCTTCGTCGCCTGCATGGGATGCCTCATCGCCTCGCTTCTGGCGTTCATCCAGGACGTCACGCAGTCGCTGATCGCGCTGCGGTTGGAGCTCGGGCTGTAGTGTTAGCATCACGCCCGAAATGCCCGACCCATCCGACCACCCCGCCCTGGCCGAGGCGCGGCGCGTTCTCGAAGTCGAAGCGGCGGCGATTCTCGGGTTGATCGATCATCTCGACCAGACCTTCATCGACGTCGTGGAACTGATCAACAGCAACTCCGGACGCGTCGTGACCATGGGGCTCGGCAAGAGCGGCATCATCTGCAAGAAGATCAGCGCGACGCTCGCCTCGACCGGCACGCCGTCGTTCTTTCTCCATCCCGCCGAGGCCATTCATGGCGATCTCGGGATGATCGTGCGCGGCGACGTCGTCCTGGCGATCTCCAACTCCGGCGAGACCGAAGAGCTGGTGCGGCTGATTCCGAGCCTCAAGCGCCTCGGCGCGGAGCTCGTCGCCATCACCGGCAATCCGCAATCGACGCTGGCCAAAGGGGCCGACCATCACCTGTCGGCCGCGATCTCCAGGGAAGCGTGTCCTCTCGGCCTCGCCCCCACCGCCTCGACCACCGCGACGCTCGCCCTCGGCGACGCGCTGGCCATGGCGCTCCTCCTCCGCAAGGGCTTCAAGGAAGAAGACTTCGCCTTTCTCCATCCCGGCGGCCGCCTCGGCAAGCGCTTCCTCCGCGTCTCCGACCTGATGCACGGCGGCGACGACGTCCCGAGCGTCGAGCTGGGAGCCGAAATGCACGACGTCATCTACGAGATGTCGAAGAAAGGCTTCGGCGTCACCGCGGTCGTCGATGCCGATCGCAGACTGCAGGGGATCATCACCGACGGCGACCTGCGCCGGCTGCTGCAGCGCGACGAGAACATCCTGCGCAAGAGCGCCGGCGAGTCGATGAAGCCGAATCCGCAGACGATCGACAGCAACGAGCTCGCCTCGGCCGCGCTGGAAGTGATGGAGCAGCGGAAGATCACCTCGATCTTCATCGTGGACGAGACACGGCGTCTCGACGGTATCATTCACCTCCACGATCTCTGGGGGCTCGAGCTTTTCTGATGCATGACGATGGCAAGGTGATTCTTCGTTTCCGCGACGGCCGCACCGAGCGCGCCGTGGTCGCCGTGATCGACGCCGTGCAGGAGATCCTCAACGTCACGCACGAACACGACAGCGAGACGCAGCAGGTGCCGTTCTCGGCGCTGAAGGCGGTGTTCTTCCCGCGCACCGTGCCGGAGGAGCAGCTCGAGCCGCCGTACGGAAGCCTGATCGCGGTCGAGTTCGCCGACGGCGAGGTCATCCGCGGCATGGCCTCGTACAATCCGGCCGCCAGCGGCTTCTTCCTCTTCCCTCTCGACCGGAGCAAAAACGAGCGGATCTTTGTTGTCCGATCTGCGATTGCTTCGATCGAAGTGGAGAAACTGTAGCCAGTTGCCGGTTGCCGGGTTTCCGGTTGGCAGGTAACAGGCAACCGGTAACCGGAACATGAAAATCAAACGACTTCTCATCATCAGCGCGCTCGTCGCGACAACCACCCTCACCGCCGCCGAAATCGACAAAGCCCCCTCCGCCCTCTCCGGCAAGGAGGCGACCTTCGTGCAGCGCTTCACGCCGAAGGGCTTCAAGAACGCGCAGGTCGAGAGCGGCACGGTCGTCTTCGGCACGCTGCCGCAGATGCGCTGGGCGTATGCGAAGCCGGAGGAGAAGCTCTTCGTCTTCGACGGCAGCCGTTCGTGGTTCTACGTCCCGGCCGACAAGCAGGTGACGGTGGCGACGCTCGACGCGCAGAAGCGGCGCGACCTGCCGTTCCTCGTCATCGGCGACGCGGCGGCACGCGCGCGCTCGTTCAACGTGAAGGAGCAGGCGCGCGGCGGAAACGTGATTACCACGCTGCAGCCGCGCGACTCCTCGGGACTGCTGCGCAGCATCGCCATCACCAGCTCGGCCTCGACGCATCTGATTCAAGCCGTCGAGTACACCGATCGCGAGGGGAACCGGACCGTGTTCGAGCTGTCGGGATATCATCCCGCGTCCGCGCCGGCCGATCTGTTCCGCTTCACGCCGCCCGCGGGAGTCCAAACCGTCAACGCGGATTAGTTGGCCGTTCGCAGTTGGCAGTTGGCCGTAGCTACTGCCAACAGCCAACGACCAACTGCCAACAAGGAGCACCCATGGCTCAGGATTTTTCCTTCGACGTCGTGTCGAAGACCGACATGCAGGAAGTGGCGAACGCCATCCAGCAGGCGCAGAAGGAGCTCGCCCAGCGCTTCGATTTCAAGGGAAGCAAAAGCACGATCGAGCTGGCGAAGGACGAGATCACGCTCGTCAGCGACGACGAAGGGAAGCTGCGCAGCGTGAAAGACATCCTCGAGACGAGGCTCATCAAGCGCGGCGTCTCGCTCAAGGCGCTCGACTACGGCAAGCTCGAAGACGCGTCGCTCGGCACCGTGCGCCAGAAAGCGAAGATCGTGCAGGGAATCGAGAGCGAGAAGGCGAAGGCCATCGTCAAGGCGATCAAGGACGCCAAGCTGAAGGTGCAGGCCTCCATCCAGTCCGATCAGGTGCGCGTCACCGGCCGCAACAAGGACGAATTGCAGAAGGCGATCACGCTGGTGAAGGAGAAGGACTTCGGAATCCCGCTGCAGTTCACGAACTACCGCGGTTGAGACGCCGTCCCTCATCGATTATTCTTGCCCCCGTGACCGCTCCCGACACCATCAATGAGCAGCTGACGCGCGCCGAGCGCCTCCTCGAGCCGATCGCGCCGAAGCTCCAGATGGTGGAAGAGGAGCTGCGGCGCAACTTCCAGTCCAACATCAAGACGATTCACGACGTCGGAGAGCACATCCTCGGCGGCGGCGGGAAGCGTCTCCGCCCGGCCCTGCTCCTTCTCGTGTCGAAGATGCTTCGCTACGAGGACTACCGCGACGTGATCTACGGGGCGGTGGTGGAGTTCATCCACAACGCCACGCTCGTCCACGACGACATCATCGACGAGGCGGAGATCCGCCGCGGCCGGACGTCGATCAACTACCGCTGGGGCAACAACCTGACGGTGCTGGTGGGCGACTACCTCTACACGCATTCGATGAGCCTGGCGCTGGCGGAGGGAAACCTCGACATCCTCCGGCTGCTGTCGAACACCACCATCCGGATGATCGAGGGCGAGATCATCGGCCTGGAGCAGAACGGCCGCGCCGATCTCTCCATCGACGACTACTTCGACGTCGTCACGCGCAAGACCGGCCTGCTGTTCGGCGCCTGCTGCCGCATCCCGGCGTACCTCGTCGACGTCCCGGAGAGCACCGCCACGTCGCTCTTCAACTACGGCCTCAACCTCGGCATCTGCTTCCAGCTGATCGACGATCTCCTCGACTTCACCTCCAGCACCGAAGTGCTCGGCAAGCCGGCGCTGTCGGACCTGAAGGAAGGAAAAGTCACGCTGCCGCTGATCCTGGCCATGCCGCGCGCCACCGTGCGGGAGCGCGACATGATCGCGCATGTCGCCGAGAACAAGACGTTCGACGGCATCGACCCCGCCGAGATCGGACACGTCGTCCGCAAGTACGGCGCGCTCGATGAGTCACGCGCGATCGCCCGCGACTACGCGGCGCGCGCGCGTGCGGCGCTCGAGCCGTTCGCCCCGTCGCCGGCGAAAGAGACGCTGGAGCTGGCGCTGGAGTTCGTGCTGGAGCGCGATCGGTAACCCAGGACGAGCTCTCAGCTCGTCCGGACAAGCTGGAGAGCTTGTCCTACGAAAGCAGCTCCATGATCTCCGCCATCGCGGCGCGCGCGCGGACGTGCACCATCTCGCCCTGGCGGTCGTTGGTCAGGCGCAGCACCTTGTTGTACTGCTCGATGGCCTTCGTATAGTCGTTCAGGCAACGGTGGTAGATCTCACCCTTGCAGAGCTTCGCTTCGACGTTCATCGGCTCGAGCTCGAGGATCTTGTTGAGGAAGATCATCGCCGTGTCGTACTTCTCCTCCTCCATGGCGATCTTGTAGCGGAGGCGGTAGAGCGTGACGAGCTCGTTCTGCTTCGGATCGATCCACGCTCCCGGCAGGTACGTGCGGATCGTGGCGAGAAGACGGGTCTTGAGCGCGGGATTCGTACGCTTCACCGGAATCTGCTGCCGCATTCACACCCTCCCATCCATCAACACCCGAGATGCTCATCAGTTTAGGCTCCATCAGCGCGATCGTCAAGTACTTGACCATTCTAAATATGAGCTGTTGAGCCGTTCAGCGATTGAGCTGTTAAGCTGCTCAACAGCTGAACCGCTCAACAGCTCAATCGCTCAACAGCTCAATCGCTCTGCTACCATCTCGGCCGATGCGCACCGCCGTCTATCCCGGCTCGTTCGATCCGCTCACCAACGGACATCTCGACATCATCCGCCGCGGCACGCGCCTGTTCGACCGCCTGCTGGTGGCGGTGCTGGAGAACGAAGGGAAGGCGCCGCTCTTCACCGTCGGCGAGCGGATGGAGCTCATCGCCCGCTGCACGAGCGACATGCCGGCGGTCGAGGTGCATTCATTCAGCGGCCTGCTCGTCGACTTCATGCACCGCCACGACGCCGGCGTCGTCGTGCGCGGCATCCGCGCCGTCTCCGACTACGAGTACGAGTTGCAGATGGCGCTGATGAACCGCACACTCAATCCAAACGTGGAGACGATCTTCATGCTCCCCGCCGTCGAATACACCTACGTCTCCTCCCGCCTGGTGAAGGAAGTCTTCCGCCTCGGCGGCGACGTCACGCACCTCGTGCCGCCGCTCGTGCTCGACTCGCTGAAGGCGCGTCTGCCGGTCACGGTGGCGACGTAACGCCTCACGGCATCGCGCACGGCGCGTTCACCACGCAGTTCGACGACTTCATCGCCTGCAGGTCCCTGTTGCCGGCGAAGCACCGGTCGACGCCCGCGCCGAACGCTTTCTCCACATCCGCCGGCACGTCGCCCCGCTTCACCTCGCGGAAGTCGACGGCGATCGAGCCGTCCGGCGCGACGGTGACGAGGTAGTAGCCGTAGACGTCGGTCTGCGCGCGGGTCGCTGCCATGCCGGCGGCGACGTCCGGCAGCCGGTAGCGCATCGCGCCGGCGGTGCCGATGATCCAGCCCGGCAGCACGCCGCCGTTGTGACGCCAGTAGTCGGTGTCGTAGATGTTCTCGAGCTTGTAATGGGAATGGCTGGCGAAGACGTAGACCTTCTTCCCCGCCTTCACCGCGTCGAGCAGCTGCTTGTAGACGATCACGCCGTTGCGCTCGCCCTGCGCCGTCTGGTTCATGCTGTGATCGCAGCTCAGGCTGTGCGGCAGCGCGGCGTGCATGCCGACGACGATCGTCGTGATCTCCGGATGCGCCCTCACGTACTGCAGGCGCGCCTTGATCCAGTTCATCTGATCGGAGTCGAAGTTGACGTCCTGCGCGCCGTTGTCGAGGTTGAGGAAATCGACGCCGCCCTGGATCCAGTGGTAGTACGGCTTGAGCATGCGGTCGTTCGGATTGTCGGCCAGGCGCTGCTTCACGATCTTCGGCTGCGTGAGCCAGTCGCCGAACTGCGCGATCCACTCCGGCTTCGACTTCGGCGCGTACGTCTCGTGATTGCCGATGCCGAGGTAGAGCGGCACGGTGGTGAAGCGGTTGGCCTGCCAGGCGATGAAGTCGGGCCAGGCCTGCTTTTCGTAATCGTTGATGGCGAGGCGGAGCTGCTTGTCCGCCGGCAGCGCGGCGTTCTTCACTTCGATCGCGGCGAGCATGTCCTCGTCGAAGTCGGAGATCTTCCGGAAATCGCCGAGGTGCCAGTAGAACTGCGCCTTCGTCGCCTGCACCGACTTTGCGATCGCCGGCATCACGACGTCGCCGCAATTGCGTGAGTCGCCTGCCACCGCGAACTGCCATGACTGCTGGGCGTCAGCCGACAGCGTCACGGCGAGAAGAAGCCCCATCCATTTCATATTCACAACCCCTTCACAAGTGGGACCGTATTATGGGTCGGAGTGCGCCCCCGCCGGATCCTGATCGTCGAAGACGACGCGAAAACGAGCGCGTCGATCGAGATGTATCTGCGCCACGAGGGCTATCGCACCGACGTGGCCCGCACCGGCGACGAAGGTCTTTCTCGCGCCAGGCAACATACGCCCGACCTCGTCATCCTCGACCTGATGCTGCCGGGCCGGAACGGCCTCGAAGTGTGCGGCATGCTGCGGACCGAATCGAAGACGCCGATCATCATGCTCACCGCGCGCTCGACGGAGGACGACAAGCTCCTGGGGCTGGAAAGCGGCGCCGACGACTACGTCACGAAGCCGTTCAGCCCGCGCGAGCTCGTGGCCCGCGTCCGCGCGGTGCTGCGCCGCGCCGAGCCGGCGGCCGAGGGACCGCTGATCGCCGGCGACCTCTCGCTCGACCGCGAGACGCGCGAGGTCACGCTGCGCGGCGCGCACGTGACGCTCACCGCCGCCGAATTCCGGCTGCTCGAAACACTGATGCGCTCGCCGGGACGCGTCTTCACTCGAGATGAACTGGTCGAAGGCGGACTCGATCGCACGGTCGACGTCCACATCAAGAACCTCCGCCGCAAGATCGAAGCCGATCGCGCCAATCCGTCGCGCATCGTCACGGTCTTCGGCACCGGATACAAATTCGTCCCATGAGCCGCATCCGCTGGAGACTGCTGACGGCGATGATCACGGTGATCGTGGTGACGATCGCGGTGAGCGGCGTGTTGACGCGGCGGGTCACGCACGACGAAGTGCGCCGGCTCAGCAAGCGCGACGCGTCGACGCGGCCGAAGGACGTGGTCGTCGTCGACGCGGCGGGCAACATCATCTCCACCTCCCCCGCCCTGCGCGGATCGTCGATTCACATCAGCGGCGACAAGGTCGAGGTCAGCACGAATCGCAACGGCCGGCTCGTGCAGCTGCTGCTCTTCGTGCACGCCGTTCCGATCGCCGGTACGACGAATCGCGCCTACTACCTGCCGCACGAGCGGCCCGACGAGCTGGCGGCGCTCGACCGGCGGCTGATCGTCACCTTCGCCATCGCCATCCTCGTCGCCGTGCTCCTCACCTTTCTGATCTCCCGGCACATCACGCGGCCGATCGAACAACTGACGACGGCGGTGCAGGAGATGGCCCATGGCCGCACTCCGGCGAACGTGCCGGTGCGCGGCCACGACGAGATCGCGCGGCTGGCGACGTCGTTCAACGCCATGGCCGACGCCATCGCCGGTCAGCAGGAGCTGCGCAAGCGGATGGTCGGCGACGTCGCGCACGAACTGCGGACCCCGGTGACGAATTTGCGCTGCGAGCTGGAGTCGATCCAGGATGGGCTTGCGACTCCCGACGCGCCGCGCATCGCGTCGCTGCACGAAGAGGTGCTCCACCTGCAGCATCTGATCGATGACCTGCAGGAGCTCGCGGTGGCTGACGCGGGCGGGATCAGCTTGCGACTGGAGAAAGTCGATCTGGCGGCGCTGATCGAGCAGATCGTCCGGCAGCCGATCGAGATTCACGCCCGTCCGATCGTGCTGGCCGACCCAATTCGTATCGGGCAGATCATGCGCAACCTCATCACGAACGCGATCGGTGCAGGAGGGGTGCGGACGTCTCGTCCGCACAGAGCGGACGAGACATCCGCTCCCCTCATGGTGATCGGCAGCATCCCTGGCTATGCCGTCGTCTCCGTCATCGACAACGGCCCCGGCATTCCGCCCTCCGAACTGGAGAACATCTTCGAGCGCTTCTACCGCCTCGATCGCTCGCGCAGCGACGGCGGGGCGGGACTGGGGCTGGCGATCGTGCGCAGTTTGGTCGAGCTGCACGGCGGCCGCGTCTGGGCGGAGAACGCGCCCGGCGGCGGCGCGGCGTTCACCTTCACAATCCCTTCACACGACGCCGCTACGCTCGGCGCATGAACATTCAAATCGCGTTGCTCCTCTTCGCCCTCGCCGCACCGCAGACCGACAAGATCATCGCCCTCGGGCAGAAGCAGTTCGACGACAAGCAGTTCTCCGGCGTCATCCTCGTGGCCAAAGACGGCGAGCCTGTCCTCACCCGCGCCTGGGGCATGGCCGACGTCGCGTCGAAGACACCGAACACCGTCGACACGAAATTCAACATCGGCTCGATCAACAAGTTCTTCACCAAGACCGCGATCGCGCAGCTCGCCGAGAGCGGCAAGCTCTCGCTCGACGACACGATCCGCAAGCACCTCCCCGACTATCCGTCGCCGGTCGCCGACAAGATCACCATCGCGCAACTGGTCGATCACAAGTCGGGACTCGGCGACATCTTCGGCGACCGCTACCAGGCCGCGCCGCCGTCGAGTCTTCGCGAACTGAAAGATTTTCTTCCGCTGTTCGCCGACAAGCCGCTCGACTTCGAGCCCGGCACCTCGGAGAAGTATTCGAACGCCGGCTACATCGTCCTCGGCCTGATCATCGAGAAGGTCAGCGGCGAGAAGTACCGCGACTACGTGCAGCACCACATCTTCGTCCCCGCCGGAATGAAGGACAGCGGCTTCTGGGCCGTCGATGAAACCGTCGCCAACCGCGCCACCGGCTACACGTTGCACGATGTAGGACAGGCGCCCTCGCCTGTCCCACACGCCAACACCCGCTCGCTGCCGGGACGTCCTTCGTCCGCCGGCGGAGCCTTCGCCACCGCGAGCGATCTCCTTCGCTTCATGAACGCGCTGCAGGCGAACAAGCTCGCCTCGGAGAAGTGGACCGGCTGGGTCTTCACCAGCTCATTGAACGCCGTCGCCGTTCATCCCGCGCTCGGCATCGGAGGCGGCGCACCGGGACTGAACACGGCGATCGAGATGGAGGGCGACGGCTCGATGGTCATCGTCATGTCGAACTTCGATCCGCCCTCGGCCATGAAAGTGGCCTCGGCCGCGATGGACATCATCCACGGGGATCGAGCGCCTCGCGAAAACGGTCGCCAACGACATTGAACGCCGCGACGGTGGTGAAGATCGCGATGCCGGGATAGAGCGCGAGCCACCAAGCGTACTCGATGTACAGCTCGGCGACGCTGAGCATGCCGCCCCAGGTGGGAGCCGGGAGCGGAACGCCGAGGCCGAGGAACGAAAGCGCGGACTCGGTGAGGATGGCGGCGGCGACGGAGAAGTTCGCGGAGACCAGCGCCGGCGCCAGCGCGTTCGGCAGCAGGTGGCGGAAGATGATGCGCGCGTCGCGTGCGCCGCTGGCGCGCGCGGCGTGCGCGAACTCGAGCTCGCGGATGCGCATGATCTCGCCGCGCACGTAGCGCGCCGCGTCGGTCCATGTCGTGATGCCGAGGGCGATGACGATCGTGTAGATCGACGGACGGAACAGCGCCACGATTCCGAGGACGAGAAAGAGGAACGGGAAACAGAGCACGATCTCGATCAGCCGCGAGACGAGCCAGTCGACCCAGCCGCCGTAAAAGCCGGCGATCGCGCCGAAGAACGAGCCGACGAGCAACGCGATGGCCGCCGCGAGCAGCGCGACGGTGAGCGAGACGCGCGCTCCGTGCACCAGACGGGAGAGGACGTCGCGGCCGACGTCGTCGGTGCCGAAGGCGTGATTCGGGCCCGGCTCGCCGAGGCGGCGGTTGAAGTCGATCTCGTTCGGCGAATGCGGAATCGGCGCGCGCAGCACCACGTCGCCTTGCGGTAGCCGCTCGATCCCCTCTTTCTCGCCGAAGAAATCGTGTGCGGAAGGAAAGAGGAACCCCGAGGCGGTGCGCATGAGCAGCGGCTTCGTGTTCGCGATCACCGGCGCGAAGAGCGCCACGAGCGCGACGATCACGACGTAGACCAGCGCGATCATTGCGATCGCGCTGCGGCGGAACCGCTTCCAGATCTCGCGCCACGAACCGCTCTCCCGCAGCTTCAACGTTTCCCCTCCACCCGCACGCGCGGGTCGGCCAGAGCGTAGAGGACGTCGGAGAGGACGCTGGCGAAGAGGGTGACGACGGCGGTGACGACGCTGAGCCCGAGCACGGTCGGGTAGTCGCGGCTGAGAAGCGACTGCAGGTAGAGGTGTCCGACGCCGTCCCACTGAAACATCGTCTCGATGATCACGCTGCCGGAGAGGAGATACGGAATGGTCAGCCCGAGGAGCGTGACGAGCGGCAGCAGCGCGTTGCGGAAGGCGTGGCGCCACATCACGGCCGTCCCGCTCACCCCCTTGGCCCGCGCGGTGGTGATGAAGTCCTGGTGGATGACTTCCGTCAGCGCCGCCTTCGTGAAACGGGCATAGAAGGCGAGCTGGGCGTACGTCAGCGCCAGCGCCGGCAGGACCATGTGCTGCAGGCGGTCGGCGATGCGCGCCGTCGTCGACATCAGGAGATAGTCGTCCGAGGTCATGCCGAAGAGCGGGAACCAGGTGTGGCGGACGGCGAAGAACTCCATCAGCAGGAGCGCCACCCAGAACGACGGGAGCGAGTAGAGAAGGAAGAAGACGACGGAGGAGCCGCGCTCGAAGACGTGCCCCGATCTCGACGCGCTCCAGAGTCCGATCGGGATCCCCGCCAGCGCGGCCAGGGCGAAGGCGATGAAGTTCAGGACGAACGTGTTCGGGAGCTTCTCGAGAATGCGATCCATCGCCGGGCGGTGATCGATGACCGAGGGACCGAAGTCGAGCGTGAGGACGCCGCGCAGCCACCAGCCGTATTGCGCGAGCAGCGGCTCATCGAGGTGGTACTCGTGCCGGATGGCCTGCAATATCGCCGGCGGCACGCCGTGCGTTCCCGACTGGCCGATGTAGAACGTGACCGGGTCGCCCGGCACGCTGTGGATCAGCGTGAACGTGACGATGGTGATGCCGAAGAATGTGAGAACCGCGTACGCCACCCTCCGCGCGAGGTACGCAGACATCCGCGCTTACCTCGGCTGCGGTTGGGCCGGCGCCGGCGTGTCGTGCGCGCGCTGGCCGGGCGGAATCCACCACTCGAACTCGCCCGGATACCAGAGGAAGAGGCCCCACCCCTTCGACTCGCGCACGCCGTGGACGCGCTTGTTGATGCCCCATTTCACCGAGACCTGCAGCGTCCAGGTGTACGGCTGATCGGCGGCGACGAGCTCGTGCAGCTTGCGGTAGATGTCGATGCGCTTCGACTGGTTGAACTCTTTGCGCCCGGCGTCGATCAGCGCGTCGACCTCGGGGTTCTTGTAGAAGACGACGTTCTGCCCGTGCGGCGGCCATTGCGAGGAGTGCAGCAGCCCGTACGGATCGGGATCGGGGTCGAGGTCCCACGAGAGATACGCCGAGTCGTAGTTGCCGGCGAGAATGCGCTGCAGGAGCGCGGTCGGCTCCATCGGCGTGAGGTTCATGACCACGCCGATCTTCTTCAGCTCGGACTGCAGCAGCTGGCCGAACAGCTCCGACGTCGGATTGCCGGTGAAGATCAGGAGATCGATCTTCAGCGGCTTGTGGTCTTTGTCCAGGACGCCGTCGTGATCGGTGTCGAGCCAGCCGATCGCGTTGAGGGCATGCTGCGCGGCGGCGGGATCGAACTCGATCACCGGCACGGTCGGGTTGTACGCCCACTGATCGGGGGTGAACGGCCCGTTCATGGCGCGCGCCGTGCCGTGGTAGAGATTGTTGATGACCGACTTGAGGTCGACGCACTGCGCGAGCGCGCGGCGGACCCGCTTGTCGCTGAGGATCGCCCCGCGGTTGTTCCAGGCGATGGTGTTGACTGAGAGGTAGTAGAAGCGGCGGAACTCGATCTGCTTCTGCAATTCGGGACGCGTGCTGTTCATCATCCAGACGTCGGAAGTCAGCTCGCTCTCGTCGATGTCGCCGCGCTTCATCGCGTTCCAGGCGGTGGTGAAGTCGGTGATCGGCTTGAAGATGATCGTCTGCAGGTACGGCTTCTTCGCCCAGTAGTCCGCGCGCCGCTCGAGGACGATCTCCTTCTCCGCCACGCGGCGCACCAGCTTGTACGGGCCGCTGCCGACGGCGCTGAAGTTGTAGCCGCTCTTGAAGTCGCCCTTCGCGTAGACGTGCTCCGGCATGACCAGGATGTCGTTGAACTTGGTCAGCTGCGGGGCGAACGCTTCCTTGAAGCCGACGGCCATGGTGTGATCGTCGATGACGCGCGTGCGGGTCAGGTCGATCCTGTCGAACCCGGCGGCCACCTGCGCGGCCTCGGTGGCGGGATCGACGATCTTGTGGATGGTGAAGAGGACGTCGCCGGCGCGCACCGGCGTGCCGTCGGAGAAGGTCGCCTTCGGATCGAGGTGGAAGACGTAATCGAGACCGTTGGCCGAGATCTCCCACTTCGTCGCCAGCCCCGGGCTCGGCTTCAGATCGATGTCGAGCGCGACGAGCGGCGTGAAGATGTAGTTCATCACCAGCCGGTCGTAGCGGCTGGTCGGAATGACCGGATTGAGAGTGGCAACGTCGGCGGGAAGGCGGCGGATGAGTGTGCCGCCGTCCTGGGGTGTGTTCTCGTCGACCGCGATGCTGGTGGACTGCGCCGTCGGAGTCTCGCGACCGCACCCGACCGCGAGTGTGAGCGTTAAGGTGACGATCAGGACGCGGCGCAAAGCAGGATGATTATACGTTGCTCCCGTCTCTTCCTTCTCCCGGCGGGAGAAGGTGGCGCGGCGCGCCGGATGAGGGGTGCTCGTGGCACGTGCGATGGCGGCACGAACTACGGGCGCCCCTCACCCGCCTTCGGCACCCTCTCCCGGCGGGAGAGGGACGCAACTGGCTACGGCAGCGTCACGCTCGTCGTCGCGACGTTGTAGAACGCGTCCGTCGCCCGCACGATCACGAACTTCCCCTCGATGGCGTTTCGCTTCAGCCTGTACGTCTCCTCCGGCGAATCGGCGATGCCGTCGGTCGGGGTGAGGCGGATCCACTTCTGCGCGTCGGCGGAGTACTCGACCTTGCCGATGGTGGAGAGCCTGTCGCTGAGGCGGATGGTGACGTCGTCGCCCTGCGTGGTGACGGCGATCGCCGGCGGGGTGTTGTCGATCTGGAACTCGACGCCCTCCTTCGAATCGCTGAGCGGCCCGTCGGGATTGTCGCCGCCGTCGGTGGCCACGAGGCGGAGCTCGTAGGTGCCGTCGGGGAGCTGCGAGGTGTCGAAGTTCATCTGCGTCTCTTCCATGCTGTCGCGCAGACGGAGCCACTTGTCGCTCCCCTTCCGGCGGAACGAGAGCGTGTAGCGGAGCGAGTCGCCGTTGTCGTCGTGCGCGCGCCAGGTGATGGTGCGGAAGCCCTTGCGATAGACCTTCTTCCCCTGCTCGTTCTTGTCGCGCGGGCTGTCGAGACTGGTGAAGATGCCGTACTCGTCGGGGTTCGTCGCCTCGACCACCTGCGGCGACGCCGGATACGAAGAGCTGATGAAGACGACCGCCGGATCCTGCACCACGACGGCGTCAATGGCCGGCGCCACGTTGCGATTCACGTACGCGACGGTGACCTGATCGACGGCCACGGCAGGAGTCGGCTTCGGCATGGTCAGGCGGTATTGGATGTAGCGTCCCGGCGGCGCGGAGATCGTGCCGTCGGCGCCGGCCACGTTCGTCGTCCACGAGCTCCAGGTGGCGTCGGGCGTCCGCGTGTTGCCGCTGCGGAAGGCGATGGCGAGGTGGCCGTCGGCGACGTCGTTCCCTTCGATGCGGAAGTGGCCGAAGTGCGAATAGCGCTCGACGTCTTTGGCCGCGGAGCGGAACTCCGCCCTGGCCGAGGGCGTGGCTCCCATGCGGTAGACCGCGCCGCTGTTGGTCGTGGTGATGAGTGTCTCGCCGTTGATGCTGGAAATCGAGACCACCTGCTTCTCCGGCACGGCGGCGAGGAGGGCCACTTCGCCGTCCTTCATCTCGTAAATCCGTCCCTGCGGACCGGTGGAAAGGAGGACCGAGCCGTTGCGGCCGGCGTTGATGGCGTAAACCATCTCGCGCTCGAACTTGCGCGCCACCTCGACGAAGCCGTCGGTGTTGATCTTGTAGACCTCGCCGCTCCCCGTCTGCGAAACGCTCGCGGAGGTGTCTTCGAAGGAGAAGCTGACGTCGACGGTCGGCGCCGCGTCGGATGACGACGAGTCTTTCTTCTCGCTCGTGGCGGTCGACGAGCCGCCCTGCCCGGACGACTGCGCCGCCGGCTTCGGCTGCGCCTTCGCCGGTGCGCTCGACGGGAGGACGTTGCTCACCCCCGCCGCCCAGCCGATGCCGGTCGACGGATCGACCCAGATGGCGGAGATCTCGTTGAGCGACGAGTCGTAGAGCGCGTGCGCGGAGCCGTCGGCGCGGACTTCGTACAGCCGGCCCTTTCCCGAGCCGCCGGCGAGGAGCGAGCCGTCGGGGCGGAGAGCGATGGAGCGGAGGTGCGTTTCGGGAGCGTCGAACCAGACCTTTCCTTCTCCCTTTGATGTGACGCGGAAGAGCTTTCCCTCCACGCCGGTGGCGACGGCCAGGTCGCCGTTGGCGAGGAACTCGAGGGCCCAGATGTAGGCCTGTTTCGGATCGTAGAAAACGGACGACTTTCCGTCCGCCGGATCGATGCGATAGACCTTGCCGTTCGGCGAGCTGCCGGCGTAGACCGCGCCATCCCGAAACGCGATCGTGTAGATCTCCGGCTCGGCGGCGGTGAAGAGAAGCTTCAGCTCTTTGCCGCGCAGCCGGTAGACCTTGCCGTCGTTGCCGGTGCCGAAGAAGCGGTCGCCGTTCGGCGCCGTCGTCTGCGACAGCACGAACGGATCGGTGAAGGTCGCCACTTTCTCCAGCGACGGTCCCGGCTTCAACTCCCCGCGCGACGTGACGGCGAATCCCTCGATGTCACCGGAGAGAAACTCGTCTGCGTTGCGGGTGCGCCAGAACTGGGGGGCGACGGCAAAAACACTCGTCGCGGAAAGCAGGATTGCTGCGAGCGCGAAACGGAGGCGCATCAAACACCCTTTCCCAAGGATGAAGGATGAAAGCTGAGGGATGACTTGCGGCCATCCCTCATCCTTCATCCTTCATCCTTCATCCTTAAATTTGTGGCTTGATATCCAGATCAATCTTCAGCGCGCCGTCGACGATGTAGCCGAGCGAGTGCGCCTGCTGGTTGGAGGCGAAGTACTTCACGGGGGACTGGGAGCCGTTGGAGGTGTCGCCGCTGACGATGGCGCGGATGGTCGGCGGAAGGTTCGGCAGATAGACGCCGGCGGTCACGGCGCCCTCGCCGTTCGAGTAGAGGCCGACGGTCAGGTCGGTCGACGGCTTGAGGCGCTGCAGCACGGCCAGCACCTGCTCGAGGTTGCGCGGATCGGGCGGGACGAGCATGAAATCGATCTGGTTGGAGACTGTACCGCTGCCGATCAGGAGGTACGCGCTTCCTGGCGTCTGGTTGTCCGGAATCTTCACGTCGAACGTCTCCACGAACGAGTCGCCGCGGAACGGCTTGAGCACCGTGCGCACCTTGACCGTGTCGCCCGGCGCGATGCGGCCGTTCTCCGGCGGGACGATCGACGCCTCGACCAGCTTGGCGATCTTCAGCGAGTCGTCGTGCCGGAGGTGGAGCTTCACGTTCTCGATCTTCGCGTCGCGGAACTCGTTCGACATCAGGTAGCCGGCGATCACCGCCAGGTACGACGGGATGGCCTGCCGCGCCTGCGCGCCGGCCCATCCTTCTTTCAGCTTGATCGGCTCGAGACCTTTGAGCTGGATCTCGCCGTCCATCATCACCGTCCGCTCCCCCGCCGCCTTCTGCGCGTTGGCGATGACGCTGTCGGCGGCCATGGCCAGGATCAGCGGCGAGAGCTGCGAGTGCCGGATCATGTTGACGTGGTAGGTGCGCGACGGACCGGAGCCGTCGACGATCAGCTCGATGGGGATGGTGTCCGCGGTCGCGCCGACGACGCCCATGATGCCGGTGGCGCGGTCCTGCTGCAGCGCGCCGACGACCTCGCCGGTGTTGGCGAACTTGAACGAGCTGGCCAGGCTCGGCATCACCGTGACGATCTCCGACTTCGCCATCGGGAAGCTGATCTCCCCCATGTCGAGGAACGGATGACCGAAGGCGTAGACCTTGTCGCCGTCGGTGTAGGTGACGGTGCCGGTGGCCGCGACGTTGAAGTCGCCGTTGAGCAGCACCGCCCCGATCGGATCGCCCGGCTGGAACGGCTTCTTGTCGTGTACGACAGGCGCCCCCGCCTGTCCCGTCGCGGTCGAGCCGCTCGGCACCGCGACGAAATTCATCGCATCCAGATACTTTCCAAACCGGCTGACGGTTTCGGCCGAGAAGCTCGAGAGCGAGAGCGGCACGGCGATCGGTCTCGCGCCGCCGCTCGAGCTCACCTGCCGCGCGCCGAAATCGGCCGCCAGTTTCTCGAACACCGCTTCGCTCCTGCCGTTGGCAATCGCGCTCAGGAACTCCGCGGCGTTCATGCGCGGCGCGGTCGCCGGCAGCGACGAGCCGGACGGCCCGTTGTCGGCGATCTTCAGCATCTCTTCGATCGGCGTGATCCCCGCGACCGGCTCTTTCGCGAACTGCCAGGCGAACGCCAGCGCGCCGATGACCTTGCCGTCGATGAAGATCGGCGATCCCGACATGCCGGCGATCACGCCCGCGCGCTGCACCACCGGCGAGTCGACGCGGGCCAGGATCAGGTCCTGGCTGGGACCGGTGTTGTTCAGCACGCCGAGGATCTCGACGTCGAACTTCTCGATGCGAGTCCCTTCGAAGACGGTCAGGCCGTAGCCCTTCATCCCCTTCTTCACCTGCGACAACGGCATCGTCTCGGCGAAGGCGGCCGCAGCGGTGTAGGCGAATACAAAGGTGACGAACGCAGCGATTTTGCGGGAGTTAGGCACGTCGGTTCGTAACACGCCTCCAGAGTGGGGCATTTCGATGAACGTGCCAAATGGGTTACGCGGTTGCCGGTTGCCAGTTACCTGTTGCCGGACCGGTAACCGGCAACTGGTAACCGGCAACTCACTCGTATCTCAATGCCTCGATCGGATCCAACTTCGACGCCTTCGCCGCGGGGTAGATGCCGAAGAGGATGCCGAGGAAGGCGCAGAAGCTGACGGCGAGGGCGATGGCCCAGATCGGCGTGTGGGCCGGAGGGAGATTGAGGTTGGGGAACGATCGGTTGAGGATCGTTTGCGTGGTGATGGCCAGGAGGTAGCCGCCGGCGACGCCGACCGCGCCGCCCAGTCCCGAGAGCGCGATGGCCTCGATCAGAAATTGCACGAGGACGTCGCGGCGCCGCGCCCCGATCGACTTGCGCACGCCGATCTCGCGCGTCCGCTCCGTCACCGAGACGAGCATGATGTTCATGATGCCGATGCCGCCGACGAGGAGGGCGATGCTGACGACAGCGCCCATGATCACCGAGGTCGAGGTCAGCACGCCGGAGATGGTCTTCATCAGCTCTTCCTGCGTCGTGATCTGAAAATCGTCCGCATCGTCTTTCTTCAGATGATGCCGCGTGCGCAGGATGTCGCGCACCTGCTCTTTCGCCAGGTCAACCTCTCCCCGGCTGCGCACCTGCAGGGCCAGCGGCAGATGGGTCATCTCCTCCGCCCCATAGAGCACCTGGGCGGTGGCGAACGGGATGTAGACGACGTCGTCCGGATCGTTGCCGATGGCCGATCCGCGCTTCTCCATGATGCCGATGATGGTGAAGTTGTTCTTGTCGATGCGGATATCTTTCCCCACTTCGGTGCCGGTGCCGAGGAGCCGCGCCGCCTCGGGGCCGAGCACGCAGACGCGCTTCTTCGCCTCTTCGTCCAGGTCGGTGAAGAAGCGGCCGTGCTCCACCCAGTGCTTCGCCACCTCCTGATAGCTCTGATTGACCGCGATCAGCGTCGTCCCATGCAGCGCGTCGCGATATTTGAGCTGGGCGTTCGTGATGAAGAGCGGCGTGAACTCGCGGATCGCCGTCGCCCCCCGCCGCACCGCCACCGCGTCGTCGTAGGTCAGCGTCGGAACGGTGAGGAATGGATTGCGCTGCACGCGCGAGAAATCAGGAACGACGCGGATAAACGTCGCCCCGACATTCTCCAGCTGCTTCGAGATCTGAAACTGCAGCCCCTGCACCAGCGACACGACCGCGATCACCGCCGCCACCCCGATCATGATCCCGAGCACGGTCAGGATCGAGCGCATCTTGTTGGCGAAGATGGCGCGTAACGCGATTCGTAGATTCTCGAAGAACATGGCTTAGAGCTGTTGAGCGATTGAGCTATTGAGCGGTTGAGGTGCTTAACGGCTCAACCGCTGAACAGCTCAACCGCTTCATGCCGCAATCTTCCCATCCCGAATCCGAATGATCCGCTCCGCTTCATGCGCCACATCATCTTCGTGCGTGACCATGATGATGGAGTTGCCGCGGCTGTGGAGGTCCTTGAACAGGTCGAGGATCTCGCGGCCGGTCTGGGTGTCGAGGTTGCCGGTCGGCTCGTCGGCGAGGAGGAGCGACGGCCGGTTCACGAGCGCGCGGGCGACGGCGACGCGCTGGCGCTGGCCGCCGGAGAGCTCGTTCGGCTGGTGGTTCATCCGGTCGCCGAGGCCGACGGCGACCAGCGCTTCCTCCGCCATCTCCCGGCGCTGCGCGCGCGGGACGCGGGCGTAGATCAAGGGCAGCTCGACGTTCTCCAGCGCGGTCGTGCGCGCCAGGAGGTTGAAGGTCTGGAAGACGAACCCGATCTTCGTGTTGCGGATCGCCGCCAGCTCGTCGTCGGTCATCGACTCGACCGGCACCCCGTCGAGGATGTAGCGGCCCGACGTCGGCGTATCGAGGCAGCCGACGACGTTCATCAGCGTCGACTTGCCCGATCCCGACGGACCCATGATGGCGACGTACTCGCCGCGGTCGATGATGAGATCGACCCCGCGCAAGGCGTGAATCAGTTGCGGCCCGAGCTGGTAGACGCGCTCAAGGCCGTGCATCTCGATGAGGTGATCGGCCATTACTTCTCCTTCTCGGACTTCGTTTCGGATGACTTCTTTTCCGTCGTCACTTCGATCGGATCGCCGTCGTGCAGCTTCTTCAGCGCGCGCACCGGACCGGTGACGACCTTGTCGCCTTCCTTCACTCCGGAGAGGATGGCCACGCGCGTCGTGTCGCTGATGCCGGTCGTGACCTCGCGCTGCTTCACCGTCGTGTCGGCCACGACGAAGACGTATTTCTTCTTCACGGCGGTCGGTTCGGCGTTCTCGTCGTCTTCCGCGTTCTTCGCGCCGGGGACGCGCTCCACCACGCTCTGGATCGGCACCGTCGCCGCGTGATCCGACGTGCTGGTGACGATCGCCACCTGCGACGTCATGCCGGGACGGAGGCGCTCGTCGGCATCGTCGAACGCCACCTTCACCTTGAAGTAGCGCAGTCCCGACGACGACCCGGTGTGCGCCGCGGCGGAACTGCCGATCTCGGTGACGTGGCCGCCGTACTCCTTGTCCGGAACGGCGTCGACGTGGATCTTCGCGGCCAGGCCGATCTTGATCCCCACGACTTCGGTCTCCCCCACTTCGGCCTCCACCAGGATCTGCGACATGTCGGCGATGATCGCCAGCACCGACCCGGGATTGTTCATCGTGCCGGGGATGACGACCTCGCCCTCGCGCGTGTTGAGCTGCACGACCTTCCCGGTCGTCGGCGAGGTGATGGTGGTGTACGACAGGTCGGTCTCCGACTGCACCAGCGACGCGGATGCCTGCTGCACGCCTTGTACGGCCGAGGCGTACGCGGCGCGCGCGTTGTCGAGGTTCTGGCGCGCCTGGTCGAACGCTTCCTGCGCCTGGATCCCCTGGTTGCGGAGATTGTTCGCGCGGTTGTACGCCTGCTGCGCGGTGTCGACCTGCGTCTTCGCACGGGCCACTTCCACGCGCCGCGTCTCGAGCTGTGCGCGCACGCTGTCGCGCGCGGCGAGGAACGCCGGCCGCTCGAGCTCGATCAGCTTCTGCCCCTTCGTCACCGTGTCGCCCTCATTGAAATAGAGGTGATCGATCTTCCCGATGACGTGCGCGCTGATGTTGACCTTGAACTTCGGATCGACCTCGCCCGGCGCGGTGACCGTCGCCTCGAGCTTCTGCGTCTTCACCGGCTCGACGTAGACCTTCTCCGCGTCGCTGCCGCCGCCGCGGACGCTGAAATAGATGATGACGCCGAGCAGGACCACGACCGCCGCGGCGATCGTGGCCCGCTTCGCGGTAGTCGTCACTTCATCCTCATCTGCAACGCCTGCATCGCGCCGGCGGCGACGGAGAAGAGCAGCTTGACGGCCCAGAGCGAGAGGATGATGGCCGCCGACCTGGCGCGCGAGAAGCGCGACATCGCGGCGAAGCCGATGATCAGCAGGATCATCGTCCAGATGGTGAAGAGGTCGATCGACGAGAAGAACGCCTCGGCGATCGGATGGAGCTTCGGATTGATGAAGTAGCCGATGTTCGAGGCCACCGGATTCTTCAGCGTGTAGATCGTGAGCGATTTCTTCGTCAGGATGATGACGACGCCGACGATGGCCCGGATGAGATTCGGAAACCAGGCGTAGATCGTGATCGACAGCGCCTGCAGGAAGTCGCCTTCCCCGCCGAAGATCTTGAACGCGGCGAAGAGGATCGCCGCGAGGACGAGGAGCATCAGGGCGCTGACGAAGGGCGAGCCGTAGGCCGCCACCTTCATGAAGCCGCCCATCATGTTGACCTGCTTCTCCAGCAGGTCGGGCGGCATGCGCGAGGCGCGGGGCGAGGCTTCGACCGCTTCGCGCGCGATCTCCTTGAAGTCGACCTTCTGCGCGGCGATGACGCCGGTCACCAGCGAGACGACCAAAAGAATGACCAGCGGCACGACGAAGTCGGGCCGCCGGGCGATCGAGGCAAAGGTCTCACCCGGCGCGAAGAAGACGCCCGCGATCCGGGAGAGGGAGTTCGGTTTCGGTTCCTGTGGGGGGGCCGGCGCTGCGAGCTCGACTCCATCCGTCATTTCGGCGTCTCCTCCAGATTGACCCGGTGTTCGTAATTGAGCCAATTGTACCGATCGAAGAAGCGGCCGAAGATGGCCGGCACTTCAGGCGTGTCGTCTTCGACTTTGATGCTGCGGACGTCGAGGAGGTCGCCGACGGCGCGGTGATAGTTGGCCACCGCCTTGTTGTAGCCGACGAGGGCCTGCAGCTCGCGCACGCGGGCGTCGGAGAGCTGCTGCTGGATCTGCAGCACGTTGAAGTTCGTGGTCATGCCGTTTTCGTAGCGCTTCCGTTCGGCGTCGACGTTCTGCTCCGCCGCTTCGCGCGCGGTGCGCGAGGCGCCGATCTCTTTCGCCGCGGTGTCGATGTCGCGCACGGCCTTGCGCACGTCGACCTGGATGTTCTGCCTGGTCTGGTCCTCGGTCGCCTTCGACTGCTCGAAATCGAGCTGCGCCCGCTTGGCCTCGGCGCGCGCGCCGATGTTGAGGATCGGCACAGCGACCGACACGCCGACGCTCCACGACGGGAAGTCGCCGGCGATGATCTGGCGGATGGCGCGCGGATAGGCGGTGGAGCGGAGGCCGGTCGGCTGGCCGGTGATCGGATCGGTGGCCAGCGCCGTGCCGGCGAGACCGGCCGCGCCGATGGTGGCGCTGGCGTCGACGCGCGGGCGGACCTGGTTGCGGGCGTAGAGGTATTCGATGCGGCGCGTCGCCGTCGTCAGCTGGTTCTCGCGAACCTCGGGACGAAGCGTGAGCGCCTGGGCCACCGCCGTGTCGGTGCTGATCGTCATCGGCGTGTAGCCGACGTTGTCGGTCGGCACGATGGGGCGATCCCAATCCCCCGCCGGGAGGTTCATCAGCGCGCGGAGGCGGTCCTCGGCGTCACGCACCGAGGCCACCGCGGCGATCAGCTGCTCTTCCGTCGTGGCGATCTGCACGCGCGGCTGCAGGATGTCGAGCGGCGCGGAGGCGCCGACGTCGATGCGGATCTGCGTGATGCGCGACTGGTCGCGCGCCAGGAAGAGCGAGTCCTTCACCACGTCGACGTTGCGGCGGGCGTAGACCAGATCGAGATACGCCTGCTCCACCGACACCGCGGTGTTCATCAGCACGGAGCGGAAGAGCTCCTTGTTGATGCCGAGCGTGTTGTGGGCGATGTTGATGAAGCGGTTGGTGACGTCGATGCCGAAGTTGCGCAGCAACGGCTGGTTCAGGGTGAGGCCGAAGCTGGAGCTGTAGGTCGGATTGACCAGCGTGCCGAAGCCGCCCTTGTTGTCGCGCTTGTTGTTGAAGTTGAACGCGTAGCTGCCGCCGGTGGGGACGGTCTGCGAGAGGGCGACGTCCGCGGTGGTGGAGCGCTCGGACGCGGACTGCAGGCTGTTGCTGGTGGCGAACTCGGAGACGGTGTGCTCGAGCGTGCCGGTGGCGTACCAGTCGTAGAGGCCGTACTGCGAACGGAGCGACTGTCCGGCCATCAGGTAGTCGTAGCGCTGGATGGAGATGCCGAGGTTGCGCTCCATGGTCGTGCGCACCGCCTCGTCGAGGCTGAGGCGCAGGGCGCGGGAGTTCTGGACATCCTGGTCGGTCTCGGCGGTCACCGGCTCGGTCGTGCGCTGCGGCGGTGCCGGCTGCTGCGCGAACGCGGTCACCGCCGCGAGCGAGAGAGTCATGATCGAGAGAAACCGTCGGACTGCGGTCATGTAAATCCTCCTGGACACGCGTTTGTACGAAACGACAGAACGGAAGTTTCGTTCTGCCCGAAGCGCGCGCGATTGTATGCGATACGTCAGACGTGTCCGGAGGTTGAAAGTTGGGAGGCCGCGATGTGGGTATGGATTTCCATCGACGACGACTCTCCTTCCTCATGATGAGACAAACGATCGCACTCGTATTCGCCGCCGCGCTGCTCGCCGCCTGCGCCTCGACGCCCACCCCTGCCACACGGAGCTCCGGCTCCTTCGCCGACTTCGTCGCCGCCATTCACGCGGCGACGGCCGACGCCTATGTCGGACGCGAAGGATTCGCCGTCGCGAATGCGGCGGAGCTGGGGCGGATGCAGGCGCATCTCACCACGTTGTATGAAGGAGTGACATCGTCGCAGACCGTGCGGGACGCCGCCGGCACGACGTTCGACTGCATCCCGGTCGGGCAGCAGCCGGGGCTGCGCGGCGGCAAACCGCTGCTCACGCCGCGGAATCCCACCCTCACGTTCAACAATACCGCGGGCGACGCCGCGCCCCGCGGCGCCGAGGTACGACCGAACAGCGTCGGCTGCGGCGCAGGGACCATTCCCATGCGGCGGATCACGCTCGAGCAGATGGCCCGCTTCCGCACGCTCGAGGAGTTCCTGACGGGCAACAAGCGCTGCCCGCTCGCCGAGGCGACCGCCAACTTCGGCATTCACTACTACGCCACGGCATACGAGACCGTGCCCGCCTACGGCGCCGGGACCGACATCAACATCTGGCAGCCGGCCGTCCCGGCGACTGACGCCATGTCGATCTCCCAGCTCTGGGTCGCGGGCGGGAGCGGCGCGGCGAGGCAGACGGCCGAGGCGGGATGGAGCGTCTACCCGATGAAGTTCGGCACGATCTCGCCTGTACTTTTCGAATTCTGGACGCCGAACAATTACGCCTACGGCTGCTACAACCTCGAATGTCCCGGCTTCGTCCAGACGAACCCGGCCTGGGCCCTCGGCGGCGTGGTTGGACCGATCAGTCAGCCGGGCGGCGCGCAATCGACGCTGCAGTACACATGGTGGCGCGACTCGCTCGACGGCGCTTGGTGGCTCTATCTCGGACACGGCTCGCTGCAGGCGGTCGGCTACATCGCCAAGGCCTGGTACGGTACCGGACAGATGTCGATCAACGCCACGGACGTGATGTTCGGCGGCGAGACCGGCATCAACGTCAACGGCGTACCCGCCGGCGAGATGGGGAGCGGCGCCTTCGCAAACGCCGGTTACAGCTACGCCGCCTTTCAGACCAAGCTCACGTATTACCCCACCAGCGGCGGGATCCTGCCGATCAAGGCCACCATTCTGGAGCCGACGCCGCAGTGCTACACCGTCACCGCCACGTCGGGAATGGAGATCACCTACATGTACTTCGGCGGGCCGCACTGCCCATGAGCGGAGCAATCAAGCCACTGGTCCCCCTCACCCTTCTCGAACAACTCGACATACGAGTGGGAACCATCGCGAACGTCGAGGAGCTCCCGCAATCGAAGAAACTCGTGCGGCTGCACGTCGACTTCGGCGACCACCGGCGCGTGATCCTCTCCGGTATGAAGCAGGAGCGTCCCGATCTTTCCGTTCTGATCGGGAAGCAGGCGCTCTTCGTCGTCAACCTCGAACCGAAGCGCCTCGCCGGCGAGTTGTCGGAAGGAATGCTGTTCGACCTCGGGTTCGCCGACGGCATTACGCCGGTGCTGGCCGTTCCCGAAGAACCGGTGCCGAACGGCACACGCGCGGGCTAGCGGGATGTAGCATGGCTGGCCATGAAGAGAATCGTCGCAATCGTCTTCTCGCTCTTCGCCGTCGCCTCCTCCGCACTCGCGGAGAAGTTCCTCTCCACATCCGACATCCACTTCAATCCCTTCGCCGATCCGGCCATCGTCGCGAAGCTCGAAGCGGCCGACGTGTCGCAGTGGGAGGCGATCCTCGCTTCATCCACGATGACGGCGTTCAGCACCTACGGCAGCGACGTGAACGATCCGCTGTTCCGCTCCGCGGTCGGCGAGATGAAGAAGCAGCTCCCCTCGCCGGCGTTCGTGCTCATCTCCGGCGACCTGCTCGCGCATGATTTCGACAAGAACTATCAGCAATACGCGACCGACAAGAGCCAGACCGCCTACACCGCCTTCGTGGCGAAGACGAACGCCTACATCGCGTCGGTGTTTCGCGCCGCCTACCCCGGCGTGCGGATCTATCCCACGCTCGGCAACAACGACTCGGATTGCGGCGACTACGCCGTAGTGCCGAACGGAACGTTCCTCAAAGACTTCCGCGACGTCTGGAGTCCGATCGTGCATTCCCGTTCGTTCGATCGCCGCTTTCCGACCGGCGGGTACTATCACGCCGACGTTCCCGCCCTGAACGACGTGCGCGTCATCGCCCTCAACACGAATTTCTTTTCAACCAACTACAAGAACCCGTGCGGCACACCGGGACCCGATCCCGGCGTACTCGAGCTGGAATGGCTCGACGCCGAGCTGGACCTGGCGCACGAGCAGGGCAAGCGGGTCTGGCTGCTGTTCCACATTCCGCCCGGAATGGACGTCTACGACACAGTGACGTACGGCGGCACATGCCCGAGCCCGAAGGCGGGGACGTTCTGGAAGGATCAGTACGCGCAGAAATACCTGAGCATCGCCGCGGCGCACCGCAACACCATCGCCGGCTCGTTCGCCGGCCACACCCACCAGGACGAATTCCGCATCGCCAGCGGCGACTTCATTCACGTCACGCCGTCAATCACCCCGATCTTCGGCAACAACCCCGCCTTCGAGATCGTCGACGTCCGCCGAAACGGCGACCTCGCCGGATACACCGCCTGGAATCTCCCGAACGTGACCCTCCCCTGGACGCGGGAGTACGCGTTCGATGAGGCGTACGGGAAGACGAAGTACGACACCGCGTCACTCACGCAACTCGCCGCAGCGATCGGCGAGGACTCCGCGACCCGGGAGCAGTATTTCGGCTATTTGTCTTCCGGCGCCGCGAAGAGTACGGCTGACGCACTGGCGGCGTGGAAGGGATACTGGTGCGGATTGACGGCGATGGCCGGAAGCGCGTTCACGACGTGCTATTGCGGGGCGGGGAAACCGTAGGCGTTCACGTCCCGAAATGAGTACCCGGCGAGGAGGAGCGATCCTCGCCGTTTCTCATCTCAACCGGTCGCTGCGAAACAAGGAGATGTCGTGCGACGTGCCGCCTTCCAGCGCGAGATCGGCGAGGATCTCGCCCACGACGCTGCAGAATTTGAACCTGTGGCCGGAGAAGCCCGCGGCGACTGAGACCGCCTGCGACGACGTTTCGATGATGAAGTGCTCGTCGGCGACGCTGACTGCAAGCGGCAACAGCAGATGGAGCGAATAGCTCGCGCGGAAGATGCGCCAGAAGAAACGAAGCATGCCTGTGCTCCTCGGATGAACCCTTGGAAGACAACCTTACTGTTCAGGAGGGGCGCATGCCGCTCGAATACCCACCGAGGGCCGATGCCGCAACCCCGTGCCCTGGGCGGAATCGTTCTCACCATCGTTTTCGCCCTCGAATATTCGCGACCTCCGGCTTGCCATGCCGGGGTCGCGGGTTAGAATCCCGTCGACTCCGCCAATCTAAAACTCTCATGCGCCGCGACTCGCGGCGTTTCGTGTTTTCAGCGGGTCGCTCAGAAAATTGCAGACTCGCAAAGTCGCGAAATTGGCGCTCGAAAGTCGCCGCACACCCGCGACCAAAAGCTGCAGTGTCTCCAGCTTCGGCGCTAGCGTCCACAAAAAAAATGTGTCGCGAGCGCACGGCAGCGGCGTGAAAGGTGCGATGCGTGGCCGGCTTGTATGGTGTAGCGCAATGCCACGATCGAGACCGCCAACGGTGCGTGCTCGAGCTGATCGGTGCCGTCCTCAGAAGGAGCGGCGGTGGGATGAAGGAGTCCGTTACACTCGCGTGGCGCCTCACATGGTCGGTAGCGCCGTCTCCGCAACCCGCACGGCCTCGAGGCTGTTCGCGCACGACTCCTTCACGGCCGCGAGTTTCTCTAGCAGATCCCGAAATTCCGCTTGCTTGTTCTCCTCCGTAAGATAGGACCAAGACGGAATGGCGGCATGCTGGTCCAGCCGATCATGCGTTTCGACCGCTCCCGTGTAAAAGCCGAGGATCGTGCGCCGGGCTTCACGGTCCTCGATCGCGTGAAGCCATCGGCGGTCGACGAGCGTGCCACTTCGAAGAAAGGCGTGCAGTTGCTCGACGAGGCCGTGCCCCTCGAATTTCCTGCCCCATGGAGACTGATCAGCCTTACCGACTGCGGCGATGAGCGCGTCAATAACGCGTTCGAGCGCTTCGAGCTCCGCGTCGAGAATGGCGAGGTCCGCGCGATGCTGGCGGCTCTCGCGGATAAACTCGACCACGACGGCGCCCCCGAACCCTGCGAGGGCACCCACCAGCGCGGCCAGGACTTCGGACATAAGCTCCTTACCGTTTCTCGAACAAAAACGCTCGATGGTGCGCGGCTACGATCCTCCTTGGTGGCTGCTGGAATCGGGTCGCGTCGAAGTAGGTCATGATCTCCGGGATCTGAAACTCTCTATAGTAGGTCTGGTAGGACTTATCTAGACTGTAGAACCAACCGCCATCCGGTGCTCGCAACCGCTTCGTTACAGCGGGTTTGTAATAGGGTTCTCCGTACTGAGACATCCAATAGAACGATCCACCGGACCGAAGGCGTTTGATGCATTCCGCCACGATTCTTCTTCGGTCCGCCTCCTCCGGAACGACGTTGGCAACGTTGATGAGGAACACGGCGTCGACATCAAAATCCCACTCAAGAAACTCGTCCGGCCATTTTTTGAGAAAGAACTTCTTGTACCCCTCTGCCTGCGTAAGAAATCGCTCGCCGGCGGGCGTCTGGAAGCAATCTTTGAATTCGACCGCCCAGACTTGAAAACCTTTCCCCAGGAGGTAGAGGGCGTTTCGCAGTTTTCCGGCTCCGAAGTCGAGCACTTTGGTTTGCCCTTTCTTCTTCAATTCGGCCGCCACATCGGCGACCCCGGGAGCCGGCACGGCGAAGGTTGGACAGGAACGGGTGACATTGACGACGATCTTACGGCGCGGAAGTTCGAATTCGTACAAAGGCAATTCCCACGGTTTAGGCATGTTCAACCTCTTGATTACGGATCGTCCGGATAAGGAATGGTCCAAAAGGCATCGTCGAGACTCCTGCCGCCCTGTCTGGTCCGACGCGGCGCGGAATGCCAGACCGTCTGCGCTCCTCCCAACCTGCCTTGCAGAAACACGTCTCCCACCCGGAGGTTTTTTGCCAGAGAAATGACGGCCGGATCGAGGAATCCAAACACTTCGGCCGCCATCCTGAGGTCGCTCTCGTTCGTCATCCTCATCAGGAACAGAGCGTCACACTCTGACAGGATGCCCGGATCGAGCTTGCGCGGACGCTGGGTGGCGACGATCAGAAAGAGACCGAACTTTCGCCCTTCCGCCGCGATCCGGGCGATGTCGGCGGCGAGGCGCGCGGCCGCCGACGACGTGCGCCGCGTCGGGACGAGGTTGTGCGCTTCATCGATCACGAGGAACATCGGTACGCGGGAGTCCCCGTCTTCAGCGTCGCGTAGTGATGCGCTGTACAGGTCCTCGGCGTTGTTCCAAATAGCCTGCAGCGCCCGGCTTGTAAGAGCCAGACGTTCCGGTTCGCTGACCGAGAGCAGATCAATGACGACCACGGAAGACGTCATGACCGGCGCGAGCGGCGCTACCACGTCTGCGATATCGAGCTCTTCGTCCCCCACCGCCCGCCAGATCTCGAATTCTTCGAGGCGACCGACATGAGCCCGGAAACGGAGGGCCAGACCGGCACCCATGGTCCTGAGCGTTGTCGCCAGCGGTCTTTGCGTAATGTCGTCGGAGGCCTGGCCGCCCTGAATGAATTCGGACAGCTCGTCGGCGACGCGGCGGAAGTGTTCGAAGTCGTAGTCGCTCCCGGTCTCGTCGTTCCATCGCACCGCGGCGATCTCGCCAGACAGAACGAGCGCCGAATAGAGCTCGCTCTGACTGGCGGGATCGATGTCCATCACGCTGGCGCGCTCGGCGTCGCTCAGCCCACCCCAACTGATCCTGAGCGGACGGGCGTTCGCGAGATTGCGGTTCGAGAGAACCGTCGCATTAACCTTTCCCCAGCGCGACTGGAACGTGTCGCGTGTATCGCCGGGAAAGAACCACGAGCCGAGCGCGGGCTCGCTCCACACGTTCTCATTCATTTCCGGAAAGCGAACGAAGTCGGAGTTCGGATCGAGAACGACGATCCGGGCCTTCGTCCTGATCAGGATCTCTTCCATTACCCGCCCTACGAAAAACGATTTGCCAGAGCCCGACTGGGCAAGGACAGCCGTATGACAGCCGAGCGCCGCAGGCTCGGTAAATTTCACGGAGTGGTCATCGCGATTCAGGACGAGCTCGAGGGGCATGGACCGTCTCCTGCTCTTAGGAGGGACACGAACCGGACCATTCCCTACCCGGGTTCGAGCCCCGTCCTCCCGCCAAGCATCGTGGCAAGGCAGGCCTTGGAATGAGTACGTGCACTCAAATTCCAGCCGGGCGTTACGCTAAGAGAGCACTTTCCGCGGGGGCGACATCGATCTCGCTCTCGAAGTCGTAGAGCTCCGATTCCTTGAGCTGCAGGCGCCGTTGTCGACCGGGGCTGTCGACATCACAACACCGAGCACCCGTACCCGGACGCGCAGACGATCGCCGGCTGGGACAGCGTCTGCAGTTCCGTCGGCGACACGATGGTCACGTCGTTGGTCGTGTTGTCCGTTTCGGCGAAGAACACGATCGCGCCGGCGGTCCAGATTGAATTGGAGCTTGGACGCACGAAGAAGAGGATCGAGTCGCCCGGCTGCTGCAGATCGCGGAACCAGCTGCTGAGCGTGGTCTGTTCGTAGAGATCGGCGGCGTACTGTCTCGTGGTGCGTGCTCGCTCGGTTCGATCGGGCGCCAGGAGGAGCGCGGTGATCTCGACCGGATCGGCCAGCGATCGGATGCCGACGCTGATCCGCTTGTTGTGCGGCGGCTCGATCAGAAATTGCGGCGAGCCGAGGAGCGCGCCGGAGTAGCCGCTCGTCGACGTGACGATCGGAATCGGCGCCGAAAACTCGCCGCCGCCCGCGCCGACGCTGATCAGATCGGCGCGCACCTGAGGCGGCGCATACGCACCCGATTCGAAGACGTCGGGAACGATGTCGAGACTGCCGATCACGCCGTCGAGGCCCATCGCGGCGACGATGTCGTCGTACACGATCAACGTGTGCGGATCGAGGCTGTACGTGATCGATGGATCCGAGGAACTGCCCGCCGTGTCGCGGCGATGGAAGACGATCCTGCCGGTGATCGTCCCCACGTCCCAGCGGTTCTCGAGGAGGACGCGCGTCCTGAAGACACTGTTGAACGCGCCGTGCACGGATCCCGCGACCGGCACGACGACGCGCGTCGCGTTGCGACCGAGATTGGCGTCCGGCTGGATGTCGACGAGGAAATCCTGCGAACAGAACGTGCGCGAGCCGTCGTCGTGCTGCACCTCGGCGACCGCGACCACATACAGTTCGTCAGGAAATCCCGGCTGCGTGGTGTAGAACGTTTCGCGAATCGGATGTTCCGGGGAAAACATCTGTTCGACGATCGTTCCCCGCATGAGGAAATCGTTCGGGCCGATGATGCTCCACCGGCTCGCGAACTGAACTCGATAGCGCGTCGCGCCGGTGACCGGCACGACGGGGAGAGCGATCTCCTGCCCCGAGCTCGTGCTCAACGACTTGAACTCGGCGACGGAACAGCGCGGGACCGGCTGGGCATGCAGCGATGCGGCAAGGACGAGCGGCACGAGCGCGAACGGAGACTTCATCGACGTTCTCCTCCGGCTCTGCCCGGTTGCGATCGAGGTGCCACGGCATCGCTCTCGGCAGGAGCCCTCACGCCGAGGTGCCGGTGTTCTCTGCCGAGGACAATGCGTCACCTCTCAGCGGCTACAACCGTACGGGTCCTGATTCGGCGCCCACTCCACCGTGAAGCTTCCGCCGCGATAGGGCGTGGGACAGACCGGCCTGCAATGCGACCGATCGCCGGCCGGTGGGGTACCACCCGAAGGCCAGCCGTCATATCCCGCGTTCGCCCACGCGACAGACTCCCGAAAATTACCAGCAGGGGTGGCAAGTCCGGTGACTCCCGAACCCTTGTAGATATCGATCAGCTGATCCATCGCGCTGCGGGTGAACCGGGCGTAACCCGTATTGATCAACGGAATGCTCAGGTAGTAATTGGCGCACAGACGACACATCTTTCCGAAGATCACGTAGTTGGCGCTGCCGGCGTAATAGCACTCGCTGCCGACCTGCACTGAGTCACCGCATCCAGGGCTCGCGCCTGCTGTCGCACACGTTGGGCGATAGCCCTTGTGGATCCAGGCATTGTTATGGAGCTGAACGATGTCCCAGGCGCATGCCCCGGTCGTTACGCTGTCCAATGCATCGCAGGCGTCCTCTTTCTGGCCCGAGCTCCAACCCGCGAACGCGGTATCGATTCCGGCAACAGCCGCGGAGACCTCGGCAGTCACGTCGGGTCCGCAGACGAACTTCGGCACCTCCGCCTCGACTCTCTCGTCTTCCTCGAATGTGACGACGGAGCTTCCCGCCCAGACGAGGGCGACGCTGCGATTGAGTGTCCGCTCGGCGGCATTCGAGTTCTCGGTGATGCAGTCTTGAATCGGCGCGCCTGCGCGCGATAAGACCAGCGACTTCACCGCCGGCGGCAGGATGTCGTACACGGCATTGGCTCGTGCTTCTCGGATTCGTTCATTCCCGGCCTGTGCTCCCTCGCAATCCGTGAAGCCGAGAATGTTCAGTTGCGAGCCGTTCGCCACGACCTGGTCGAGGAACTGCTGCCAGTAGATGGTGGAGGGCAGACTCGGTTTGATCCGATCGCTGCCGATATCGAAGTTGGAGATCAGGACTCCCCTGGCGCCGCTACCCGGATCATTCAGCTTGCCGAAGAAGACCATCGGCGACGTTCGTGCCCGCGCCACCTCTCCGCTCTCCCGCGGCGGGCATTCCTCCAGCGAGAGTCTCGCCGGCGTGCAATGCGCCCACCGTTGCAACCGCGGTGGTTGCCCGCTCTGCTCGACCACATGCGCCAGTTCATGATCCAGGAGTTGGTACCCCTCGGCGGTCCGGGGGTCGAACCGGGAATCCTCGACCACGATGTCCTCGCCGACCGTGTAGGCATATGCATCGACGGCCGACGCCGATGCGTTGGCCCGCTCATCGGCGTGAATGCGAACGTGGCTGAAATCGTGACCGAAGCGCGGCTCCATGAACGCGCGCGTTTCCGCGTCGAGCGGCCGCGCCGGCGAAGCGAGGGCCTGGCGGACGATCGGCGAAGCGGCGGCCCGTCGAGCGAGGGCGGGCTCCGGAGGATGAGTCTCCGTTGGCGCAAAACTTCGCATGCCGGGGCTGAAAAATCTTAGCAGCTACAGCCACGGAGCGCCACGCCGATCCGCTCGAGATTTTTCCCGCGACCACGGGGCTGTCACGCCGGAGGTCGCGCCCCAGCCTCCCCCGGCACCGGCTCCCCCGCGAAATGGCAGGCCGCGAACTGCGTCGGCTGGTGCTCGACCAGCGGCGGCACGACATCCTTGCAGATCGGGAACTGGGCGATGGGACAGCGCGTGTGGAAGACGCAGCCCGTCGGGGGGTTGAGCGGCGTGGGGATGTCGCCTTTGAGGATGATGCGCGACTTCTTGACCTTCGGGTCGGGGATGGGGACGGCGGAGAGGAGGGCCTTCGTGTATGGGTGGAGCGGATTGGCGTAGAGCGCGGCGCGCGGGGCGAGCTCCATGATCCTGCCGAGGTACATGACGGCGACACGCGTGGAGATGTGCTCGACGACGGAGAGGTCGTGGGCGATGAAGAGGTAGGTCAGGCCGAGCTCGTCCTGCAGGTCCTGCAGCAGGTTGACGACCTGCGCCTGCACCGAGACGTCGAGCGCGGAGACCGGCTCGTCGAGCACGAGGAACTTCGGATTCGTGGCCAGCGCGCGCGCCACGCCGATGCGCTGCCGCTGGCCGCCGGAGAATTCGTGCGGATAGCGCCTGCGGTACTCCGGCTGCAGTCCGACTTTCTCCAGCAGCTGCGCCACGCGCTGCTCGCGCTCGGATCCATTCGACGTGCCGTGGATGATCAGCGGCTCGGCGACGATCGATCCGACGGTCATGCGCGGATTGAGCGACGCGTACGGATCCTGAAAGACGATCTGCATGTTGCGGCGCATGCGGCGCATGTCGCCGGAGTCGAGGCCGCGGACGTCGGTGCCGTCGAAGGTGATCGTGCCCGACGTCGGCTCGATGAGCCGCAGGATGCAGCGCCCCACCGTGGTCTTCCCCGATCCCGACTCGCCGACCAGTCCGAGCGTCTCGCCGCGCGCGACGTCGAAGGTGATGCCGTCGACCGCTTTGACCTGCGCCACGACGCGGGCCAGCACTCCCCTTTTCACCGGAAAGTACTTTGTGAGATCACGGACGTTCAGGAGCGTGTCGGTCATGACGGCATCCGCTCCCGATCGGGCTCATCGCCGTGCAGATAGCACCTCGCCGTGTGTCCCGGGCCGACGTTCATCAGCGCCGGCTCGTTGCCGTAGCAGATCTCCATCACGTCGGGGCAGCGCGGATTGAACTTGCATCCCTGCGGCAGGTTGTTGATCGACGGCACCATGCCCTTGATCGTCGGCAGGCGCGCCGCGCCGCCGGCCTTGGTCACGCTCGGCAGCGAGGCGAGCAGGCCGCGCGTGTAGGGATGCGCGGGATTGCCGAAGAGCTCCTGCACCGGCGCCTCTTCGACGATGCGGCCGGTGTACATGACGATGACGCGCTCGCAGAACTCGGCCACCACGCCGAGGTCGTGGGTGATGAGGAGGATGGCCAGGCCGAGGCGCTGCTGCAGTCCGGCCAGGAGCTCCATGATCTGCGCCTGGATCGTGACGTCGAGCGCGGTGGTCGGCTCGTCGGCGATCAGCAGCTCGGGATCGCACGACAGCGCCATGGCGATCATGACGCGCTGGCGCATGCCGCCGGAGAGCTGATGCGGATAGTCGTCGAGGCGCTTGACCGGATCGGGAATGGAGACCAGCTCCAGCATCTCGCCGGCCTGCTTCCACGCTTCTTTCTTCGACACCTTGCGATGAATGCGGATCGCCTCCGCCACCTGCGCCCCGATCTTGAAGACGGGGTTGAGCGACGTCATCGGCTCCTGGAAGACCATGGCGATGTCGTTGCCGCGGACGTTGCGCATCTCCTTCTCCGGGATGTCGGCGAGGTTCTTTCCCTTGAAGCGGATCTCGCCGCCGGTGATGCGTCCCGGCGTGGCGACGAGGCGCATGATCGACATCGCGGTCACACTCTTGCCGCAACCCGATTCGCCGACCAGCGCCAGCGCTTCGCCGCGGTGGACGTCGAAGGAGACGTTGTCGACCGCGTGCACGACGCCGTCTTCGCTGGGAAAGGACGTGCGGAGGTGCTTGACCTCGAGCAACGTCTCGGCCTGCCGGACCTCGGTCACGGCCGGGGATGGTAGCAAGAACGGTGACAGGGTAGGACTTCCACGCCGCGGCGACACTCCTTTGATATGAGGCGCATCGCGCTCCCGCTGGCCGTTTTTCTTCTTCTCTCCGCCCAGGTTCCGCGCTCGCTTTACCAGGAGGGCATCCGCGCGGCGACGAACGGCGATCTTCGCAGAGCGAATGCCAGCCTGTCGCGCGCGGCGAGGCAGCAGCCGCAGGAGTCGCCCGGCTACTACGTTCATTACTGGCTCGGCGTGGTGCGCGAGAAGCTCGGCGACAAGGAAGGGGCGTTGAAGGAGTGGCGCGAGTCGGTGCGGCAGGGCGTCTCGGTGCACAGGACCGATGTGCTCGAGCGGATCAGCGCGCTGGAAGCGGGGCACGCGATCCGGTCGATGCCGCGGCAGGAGCGCCCGCCGGTGACGTCGCTGCCACCACCGCCGCCTCCTCTCCCGCCGACGACGACCATCGCGAAGACGACGATTCCCACCACCACGATGCCCACTACGACGACGATGGCTACGACGACCATGGCCACGACGTCGACCACGACGACGGCGGCAACGACGACTGCAGTGACGAATCCCGACGTCTCGCTCTTCGACGAGATCGATCGCCGCTTCGCCGAGCTCAGTCCGGGCGCGGTCGTCTTCACCGCGCCGGAGAAGATGCGCGTCGCCGATACGTCGGAGGTCAGCCTGCGCATCGCGGCGAAGAACCACGCTGCCGGAATCCTCGAAGGATTGACGGAAGGAGTGACGGCGACGGCCGAGCAGGAGCACATCACGCCGGTGATGGAGGCGCGGCTCGACGGAGGCGCGGGCGTCGAGGTCGAGGCGCTGGGCAAGGACGCGCAGTCGGTCGCCGGCGGCGGGTTCGCCGAATGGCGCTGGAACGTCACGCCGAAAAAATCGGGCTCGCAGCGGCTGACGGTGTCGATCATCGCCCACCTCACCTACCCGGACGGCCACGACGTGCCGAAAACGGTGCGCACGCTGACTCGCAAGGTGCAGGTGAGCGCGAACGCCGGTGACTCGATCAAGACGTTCCTTGCCAGCTACTGGCAATGGCTGACGACGACGCTGATCATTCCGATCGTGCTGTTCCTCTATCGCCGCCGCGCGAATGGCGACAAGAAGGCGACCACATGACGAGGTGCTGTTCCTGGTTCTTCATCGCGCTGCTCGTCGCTGCGATCGTCGCCGGTTGCAAAAAAGAGGAAGAGGCGCCTACCGTTTCGCTCGACACGGCGGGCACCGAAACCGCGCTCACCGCGACGACCGCGACGGCGCCGACGAGTGAAGACGAGATCTTCGCCGTGATCAAACGGCGATTCGGCGCGCTGAGTCCGGGCACGGTCGCGTTCAACGTGCCGAAAGAAATGCGCGTCGCAACGACATCCGTCGTCACGCTCCGCATCGCGCCGAAAGGCGAGAGCATCGGAACGGACGTGCCGCCGACGTCGACCTCCGTCATCGAGAACGTCACGCCGATCATGGAAGCGAATCTCGACGGCGGCGAAGGCATGGAGGTGAAGAGCCTCACCCCCGCGAAGCAGGCGGTGGCCGGCGGCGGCGCCGCGGAGTGGCGGTGGAACGTCACGCCGTCCGAGGCGGGGAAACACACGCTCACCGCGACGGCCACCGCTCTCCTGAAAATCAATGGCGAGGATGTGACGCGGAACGTCTGGACGCAGTCGGAGGAGGTCTCGGTCCGCGTCAACGTTGGCGACTTCATCGCGAACCATTGGGAGTGGGCCTGGGGAGCGCTGCTCGTGCCGCTCGCCGGCCTGCTGCTCAACTGGTTTCAGCGCCGCCGCAAACGCGACACGGTCGCCGCGGCCTCGGGCACCCCGAGCGCGAACGCGGAGAAGAAGTAGAAGCCGCCGAAGACGCCGCACACCAGGACCGCGTCGGCGATGTGCCGCAGCGGAAGATGGGCCGCGATGCGCGCCGCGGCGAAGCTGTCGAACGCCAGCGCCACGATCGCCGCGGAAAGCGCCGAGCCCCAGAGTCTCAACTGAAACGACGGTGCGAACGCGATGGGGCCGACCCGATGCTGCAGCGCGCGCCGCAGCAGCAGGTACTCGAGCCAGCCGGCGACTCCGGCGCTCGCGGTCAGGCCGACCGTTCCCATCGACGCGGCGCCTGCCGCCGGCAACGGCAGGCGCAGAAACGCGAACGCCGCGACGACCATCCAGCGCAGCGGAAAGGCGAAGAGGTATCCGAGGATCGCCGTCAGTGCGACGCGCGCGGCGGCGAAACGGAGCGGCGTCTTCGTGTCGCGCAACGCGTAGAACGCCGACGAGTAGAGGCGGCCGAGGGTCATCGCCAGCAGGCCGACGGTCGAGCCGATCAGGATGTACCAGACGTAGCGCGTCTGATCGTCGCCGAAGCGGCCGGTCTGATAAAGCGCGGCGACGAGAATGCGCCCGATGAAGATGAACGCGACGAGCGACGGGATGACGAAGAACGCGATCTGGCGTAGTCCGCGCTCCAGCCGTTTGCGCAGCGCGGCGTGGATCTCCGCGTCGGTGCCGGTCTGCCGCGACATCTGCGGCAGCTCCGCGGCGGCGACCGACATTCCGAAGAGGCTGATCGGCAGCAGGTAGAGCGTCTGCGCATACGCGAGACTCGACACCGCGCCGGTCGGCAGATAGCTGGCGATCATCTGATCGATGTAGGCGCTGAGCTGCACCACTCCCCTGCCGACGACGACCGGCCCGAGGTTGCGAAAGATCTCGCGGACGTGCGCGAGCTTGGCGTCGAAGCCGAACGACAGATGCCCGGCGTAGCGGAAGACGAACGGCAGCTGGATGCCGAACTGCAGCGCCGATCCGATGACCGTTCCCCACGCCAAGGCGATGGCCAGGTCGCCCTGCCCGAGGCGCGTGCCGAAGATCACGAGCGTGGCGATCATGGCGATGTTCCACAGCACCGGCGCGACGTAGGAGAGGAAGAATTTGTGGTGGCTGTTGAGGATGCCGAGGCACCAGGCGGAGAGGACGAGCAGTCCGACGCCGGGAAAAAGGATGCGCACGATGCGGATCGTGAGGATGCGCACCTCGCCTTCGAATCCGGGCGCGATCAGGCCGAGGATGTAGGGCGTGAGGAAGACGCCGAGGAGCACGAGGATGCTGACGCCGAGCGCGAGCAGCGACGCGAACACGCCGGCCACGCGTCCCGCCAGCCGCTCGTCCTTTTCGCCGAGGAGCTTCGCGTAGACCGGGATGAACGACGCGGAGAGGACTCCTTCGCCGAAGAGGTTCTGCAGGAAGTTCGGGATCTTGAGCGCGGCCTTGAAGGCGTCGGCCGCGGTGGAGCTGCCGAGGTAGTGGGCGAAGACGCGCTCGCGAATGAGGCCGGCGACGCGGCTCAGCAGGATGCCGGCGGCGACGAGCACGGCGAATCCGCCGCCGCGGGAAGCGGGCCTGGCGACAGCGGGCGCAGCGGAATTCGCATCAGACATGCTCGCTTACGATTAGGACTGTTTTGAGCGACATCCGTCAACCGATTCGTATTGCAGGCGCGGGGCCATCGGGGCTGGCGGCGGCCATCGTGCTCGCGCGGGCCGGACGCGACGTCGAAGTGCACGAGTCGAAGCGCGACGTCGGGATGCGCTTCATCGGCGACCTGCAGGTCATCGAAGGCGCGTCGGAGCGCGAGCCGGTGCCGCAGTTCCTCGATCGCATCGGCATCGCGCGCAATTTCTACTTCCGTCCGGCCGACTGGGCCACGTTCTACGACCATCGCAACCGGCCGCGCATCATCCGCAGCGGCGAGCCGTACGGCTACTTCATCCGCCGCGGCGCCGAGGAGGGCACGCTCGACCGCGGACTCCTGGCGCAGGCGCGCGACGCCGGGGCTCGCATCATCTTTAATAGTCGTCTCGCCGAAGCCGACATCGTGGCCACCGGTCCGTCGACGCCCGACGGCCTGGCGAAGGAGATGACCTGGAAGACGGACGACCCGGAGCGCGTCGACGTCTACTTCAACCATCACCTCTCGCCGGGCGGCTACTCGTACCTCTTCATCCTCGACGGCATCGCCACGTTCGGCTGCGCCATCGTCGCCGACTTCAAGAAGATCGACGAGTACTTCGATCATTCGTTCGAGGCAGCGCAGCGGCTGCATCGATTCGAGGTGCCGGCCGAGCGCCGTACCGGCTACTCGTACATGAACTTCCATCTGAAGCGGCAGGCGACGGCGAACGGCTCGCGCTTCGTCGGCGAGGCCGCCGGATTTCAGGACTACCTCTTCGGACTCGGCATCCGCTACGCGCTGACCAGCGGCTGGCTCGCCGCGCGCAGCATCCTCGAGTCGCGCGATTTCGACGAGCTGTGGCGCGCGGAGCTCGGCGCGAAACAGGAGACGAGCCTCGTCAATCGCTTCCTGTACGAGACCGGCGGGAACTTCGGGTTGTCGATGTTCGTCCGCCAGGCGGCGGCCGCGTCCGACTTTCGCAAGTACCTCAGCGGCTGGCATCAGCGGACGTGGTGGAAGCGCGCCCTCTCGCCGATCATCCGCCGGGTGTGGCAGCATCGCGGACGATGCCAGCACAAACCGGGCGAACACTGGTGCCGGTCGCGCGACACGGAGATGCGGGTGCCGCCGCTGGGACCGATCCAACAATGATGTCGATCGACGATGCCTACGCCGAATGCCGCGCCATCGCGCACAAGCACGGCGCGAATTTTTCGGTCGGCTTTCGATTCCTGCCGCGAGCCAAGCGGCGCGCGGTGTACGCGGCGTATGCGTATTGCCGGGTCGCGGACGACATCGCGGACGACGAAGATCGTGGCATCCTGAGCCGCACAGACGGCGAAGGACCCGTAAATTCAGGCGCGGCGCACGATGCTACGGGTCCTTCGCCGTCTGCGCGGCTCAGGATGACACGGTTGTCGGCCTGGCAGCGCGAGCTCGACGCCTGCTACGAAAATCATCCGACGCATCCCATCACCATCGCCCTCGCCGACGCGCTGCAACACTTTCCCATCCCGAAGAGCGCATTCATCGACCTCATCGACGGCTGCCGCCAGGACATGGTGAAGTCGCGCTACGAAAACTTCGACGAGCTGCTGCATTACTGCGATCTCGTCGCCACGTCGATCTCCGACATCTCGCTCTCCATCTTCGGTTATCGCACCGAGCGCGCGCGCGAGTACGGCCGCCACCTGGCGACGGCGTTGCAGCTGACCAACGTCACGCGCGACGTCGGCGACGACCTCGGGCGTGATCGCATCTACCTGCCGCAGGAAGATCTCCGCCGCTTCGGCGTCACGGAGGAGGAGCTGGCGGCGCGGGCGGAGAATGATCGGATGAGAAGCCTGATCGAGTTTCAGATCGCGCGCGCCGAGCGGTACTTCCACGACGCCGAGCCGCTCCTCGACGAGCTGGCGTTCGACGCGCGATTCGGCGTGCTGCTCATGGGCGGCATTTACGCCACCGTGCTTTCCAAACTCCGCAACGACCCGCTCGTCGTCATCCGCAGGCGCCTCTCACTGACGAAGCTGCAGAAGGTGATGGTGGTCGGCACGCGGATGCTCCGGCCGCATTTCGTGTAACCGGCCGTGACGTGCAATCGTCTACGAGCCGTGAGCGTCATGAAAGCAGCGCTGATCGCGGCGGTCCTGCCGTCGATGCTTTTCGCGCAGAGCGCGCCGCAGAGCGTGCGCGTCGTGGTGCCGGTGGTCGGCTCGGTCATCGGCGCGAATGACGTGCACTGGCGCACCGCGCTCGAGCTCGTCAACGACAGCCGCGCCGAGGTGACCGTGGCCGTGACGCTGATGACGGCGCCCGATCAGCCGGCGATGCTGACGACGATCGGTCCCGGCGACCGCGTCGCGTTCACGGACGTGGTGACCGAGGCCTTCGGCGCCGATGCCGTCCTCTCGCCGCTCGTGGTCGAGACGCTCGGCCGCCGATCGGTGACCGTGCGCGCGACCGCGTATGGAGTGCGTCAGGACAAAGTCTTCAAACCGGAGCCGATCACCGTCAACTACGGCGCGACCTGGTTCCCGATCCGCGTGCTGCAGGGCCTCTCGTTCAGCGACACCTTTCGCACGAACATCGGCCTGGTGAACCTCGGCGAAAAAGCGACCACCTTCATCATCGGCGTGCAGCGCCTGCCGGGCCGCAACCTCGCCGTGGCGCGCGTGCCGATGCCACCGTTCTCGATGTGGCACGTGCCGATCCAGCAGCTCTTCCCGATGATCACCAAGGGCGAGGATTTCTCACTGGTGGTCGAAACCTCGGACGCCGAAACGTACGTGTACGCCTCGGTGATCGAGAACGAGACGAACAGCGCGACGTTCGTGCAGCCGCAGGTGGGGACGAGCGCGGTGGTGCAGTGAAGCACGATCGGCGCGCCGCCACACACCCGGGTCCCTCGACTACGCTCGGGATGACGGGGGGCGTAGTATCCTTTTTCTCCCATGTCCGACGAACCCGAATACCTCATCTGTCTGCAGTGCGAGACTCCGACGTATCAGTTCGAGTATCACAACGGAAAGCTGGCGCAGGCGGTGTGCAACACGTGCGGCGCCGACGACGTTTCGGACTTCGTGACGGAATCTGAGCTCGAGGAGCAGCCGTAGGCGGATGAAAACACCTGTCGTCATTGGCATCGCCGGCGGGACCGGCTCGGGAAAAACCACGGTCGCGAAAGCGGTCTACGACAAGGTCGGCAGCGACCGCATCGAGTGGATCTCCCACGATTCGTACTACCGCAATTTCGACGGCCTCTCCCCCGAGGAGCGGCACAAGATCAACTTCGACCACCCCGACTCGCTGGAGACGGAGCTGCTGGTGCGGCACCTCGACGTGCTGTCGAAGGGATCGTCGGTCGACGTTCCGCTCTACGACTTCACCACGCACGCGCGCAAGGCGGAGACGCAGCGCGTCGAGCCGCGCAAGGTGCTGATCGTCGAAGGGATCCTCATCCTCGCCGAGCCCGAGCTCCGCCGCCGCCTCGGCATCAAGCTCTTCGTCGACACGCCTTCCGACATCCGCTTCATGCGCCGCCTCATGCGCGACATCCGCTCCCGCGGCCGCAGCCTGGAGTCGGTGGTCGAGCAGTACATGACGACGGTGCGTCCGATGCACGAGGAGTTCGTCGAGCCGTCGAAGCGCTACGCCGACCTGATCATCCCCGAGGGGGGCGAGAACCAGGTGGCGCTCGACGCGATCATCTCGCGAGTCGAGCATTTGCTTTCGTAGGACGACATGCAGACCAACCGGCTGCTCGCGAAGTTGACCGATCCGGACGAAGAGACGCGCGTTGCGGCGCTCGAAGAACTCGCCCTCCGGATGGATGACGAGATCGCGCAGGCGTTGCTCGACATCGCCGAAAGCGACGCGACGCACGAGGTCCGCACCGACGCGATCGTGGCCCTCGGGCCGGTGATCGAGCAATGCGGGATGGAGTACGACGACGAGGCCGAATTCGATTTCGGGCCGGAGCTGGGACCGCCCGTATCACGCGATACGTTCAGTTCGATCGTTCGCCACATACGCGGGCTCTACGACGACGAGACGCAGCCGACGCTGATCCGGCGGCGCGCGTTCGAGGTCCTGGTCCGCGACCCACAGCCGTGGCTCTCCAAAGAGATTCGCAAACACGTCGCGTCCGCGGATCCGGATTGGCGGCTCACCGCGGTCTTCGCGATGGGCTATGTGAAGGGATTCGAGAGGGAGATCGCCGACACGGTTCGCACGGCGGAGGGCGCGCTTCTGCTCGAAGCGGTGATTGCGGCGGGGAACATGAGCGTTTCGGGCGCCGCCAGCCGCATTCGCAAGCTCGCCACGTCGCGTGAAGAGGACCTCGATCTTCGCCTGGCGGCGATCGAAGCGCTTCCTCACCTCGACCCGGATTGCTTCGATTTGCTCGATGAGCTGACGCGCGCGCGAAAGCGTGAGATTGCCGAGGCCGCCGAGTACGCGCTCGAAGAGCTCGAGATCTTCGCCGATCCCGGGGACGACGAGCTCGAGGAAGAGGACGAGTAACGGTTATTTCTGCGCTCGCCGCAGGTCGCGTTTCAGATGGCCGATGTGCGCCGTCAATAACGACTCTTCCTCGTCCCGCGCCAGCGCGCGTGCGATGTCGTAGGTCTGCAGGCCGGCGGCGACGACGCGTGCCTTGCGCGACTCCATCGTGAATCGCAACGCGGCGGTGAGCGTCGCGAGCTGATCGGCGATCGGGCGAAACGCGTCGATGAACTGCAGCGTCTCCTGCGCGTCGTCGACGTCGAATCTGCCCACGATGTGAAGCTCTTCCAGTTGCTCGACCGCGGCGATCATCGACACGATGAATTCGCGCGGGACGGTGCGGTGCGCGCGAATGCGATGACGCGTCGATGGATGCGGCCGCTCCAGTTTCGGGATGAGTGCGGACACCGCCTCGACGGCCGCGCGAACCTGCTCCGCGACGCGATCCATCTCTGTGATGGTCGGAGTCTCAGGACGAGTGAATGCGATGACTTCTGCCATGACAAAGCCTCCTCATCCATATGAGACTCCCGTTCATCGCATGCTGAATGTTTCGGGGCTGAAACACTCCACAGAATTTCATCCCCTGCGTTCATTTCAAAGGAGTTGCGTCTGCGGGCATGAGCGCGGTCCGTTCCGCGGTCGCATGCGCGCCTGACGCGCAGAGCGCGGCACGTCGAAATGACGCAAGGGGGTCTGCCGGTCAGACCGCGTCGCGCTCGGCGATCGGACGGCGGTCTGAATTTCAGAGCCGCGTCAACCGAAACGACACATCGCCATCAAACTCGCAGACCGCCGCGGCAACCGGCAACCGGTCACCGGCAACCTCACTTCAACTGCCGCAACAGAAATCCCTCGATCTCGCTCTCGTTCTTCACCTGCTCGCTCAGCGGCTCGCCGCCGGAGTGTCCGCCGGAGACGTGGTAGCGGAGCAGCACCGGATTCTTCGAGCCGGTCGACGCCTGCATCAGCGCGGTCATCTTGCGCGCGTGCAGCGGCGCGACGCGCGTATCGGCGTCGCCGGTGACGAAGAGGATCGACGGGTATTTCGTGCCCGGCACGACGTGCTGATAGGGCGAGTAGGCGTAGATCCACTTGAACGCGTTCGGATCTTTGGCCGAGCCGTACTCGGAGACCCAGAAGCGGCCGACGAGGAACTGGTCGTAGCGCAGCATGTCGATCAGCGGATAGCCGCAGACGATCGCCTTGTAGAGATCGGGGCGCTGCGTCGCCGCGGCCATGACCAGCAGTCCGCCGTTGCTCGTGCCGCCGATGGAAAGATGCTGCGCCGACGTGTAGCCGCGATCGATCAGCGCCTGGGAGACGGCGTAGAAATCGTCGAACACGTTCTGTTTCTGCTCATTCGTCGCGGCGCGGTGCCACGCCGCGCCGAACTCGCCGCCGCCGCGCAGGTTCGCCAGCGCGTAGACGAAGCCGTTCTCGGCGAGCGAGATGGCGCGCGTCGAATACGCCGGCAGCTGGCTGAGACTGAAGCCGCCGTAGCCGGTCAGATACGCCGGCGTCGAGGCGTCGTGCCGCAGACCCTTTTTGTAGAAGACGAAGAACGGCACGCGCGTGCCGTCTTTCGAGGTGGCGAAGAGCCGCTCGACCACGAAGTCGTCCGGATTGACCGGCGCGTTCGCGCGGTAGAAGACCGTGCGCTGCTTCGACGCCACGTCGAAACCGTAGATCGTCGGCGGCGTGCCGAATGAACTGAACCGGAAGAACGCCTGCGGTGTGTGCCAGCGGCCGTCGATGTCGGTGAGACTGCCGAGGGTCTCGAACTCGATCTCGCCGTCCGTGGTGCCGTCGGTGCGATACGCGAGGATGCGCGGCTTCACGTTCTCGAGGTAGCGGACGAACACGCGGCCGCCCGCCGGCGAGATCGACTGGATCGCGGCGTTGTGATTCTCCGGCACCAGCTCGCGCCAGTTCGCACGCTCCGGGCTCGCCGCGCTCACGATCATCACCCGGCCGTTCGGCGCGTCGAGATCGGTCTTGATCACGAGGTCGTCGCCGGCGAAATCAGCCTCGCTGCGCGCCTTCACCCCTTCGATCACCGTCTTCAGCGGACCGCCGTTCGCCAGGTCCAGGAGGTGGACGTCGGTCCGTTGTCCCGACGAGCCGTACGACACGTGGAGCAGCAGGTAACGGCTGTCGTCGGAGACCGTCGAGTCGATGATCATCTCGGGGCCGAAGCCGTCGCCGAAGATCTTCTCCTCCGCGTTGCCGTCGAGCGCGCGGCGATAGACGCGCGGCCCCTCCGGATCGAAGCGCGAGAAGTAGAGCGTCTTCCCCGGGCCGAAGTCGACGTCGAAATAGCGTCCGTGCGGCAGCGGCGTGAAGACGTCGTGCCGCGCGTCGACGTCGAAAATCCGCACCTCGACCTCGTCCGCCCCACCCTCCCGCACGTAGTACGCGAGCAGCTTCCCGTCGTCCGACACGGCGTCGATGCCGACGTTCGTGGTGTGCTTCGTCGACATCGGGGAGGGGTCGATCAGCAGCGTGTCCTGGCCGTTCTCCCGCATGTAGATCGAGAAAACGTCCTCCCCTGCCTTGCGGCGGGTGAAGAAATAGCGGCTGCCGCGAAGAACCGGGATCGACGTTTCGTCGGTCCGGAGGAGCTCGGTCAGCCGGCTGGCGATCGCCTCGCGTCGAGGCAAGTCCTTGAGGACGCTGTCGGTCCAGGCGTTTTCCCTGTCGATCCAGGCTCGTGTTTCCGGGCTGTTCTGGTCCTCCAGCCAGCGGTAGGGGTCGGTCATCACGACGCCATGCAGCGTCTCCGTTACCGGTTGCGGAACCGTGACGGGCGGAGGGGTGGAAACGGAACAGGCGGCAAAAACGACCGAAACGAGGAGGAGGAGGGACTTTCTCGTCATGGAACGCGATTGTATGCGGAAGTCAACTGGAATCAGTGACTTGCCACAATTTCGCAACAGCCGGAATGGAGTGGACGGCGCGGCCGGTTGAAGAGCTTGTCTTTTGCCATAGGTAGATCCTAGAATTTTTGGCGATCTGAAGCAGAAGGGGGGGAGATCGGGTTTATGCCTCTCGTTCACGTCAAAGAAGACGAGACGTTCGAGAATGCGCTGCGCAGATTCAAGCGCAAATGTGAGAAGTCGGGGATCCTCTCCGAGTTGAAGAAGCGGCAGCACTACGAAAAGCCCAGCACGAAGCGGAAGCGGAAAGCAATTGCCGCCCGCAAGAAGGTGCTGCGGAAGCTCGCGGAAGAGCGCCGCACCGGCTACTGAGTTCTCGCAACGTTGATCGAAAAAAGGGGCTCGCGAAAGCGGGCCCTTTTTGTTTGGTTGCCGGTGATCAGTTGCCGGTTGCCGGTGACCAGTTGCCGGGCAGCGCGGCAACCGGCAACTGGCAACCGGTCACTCGGAATAGCACCGCCGAGCGACCGTTGTAGGACGCCGAGTGATTCCCCTTCACGAAATCGAATTCGACCGCGTCCTCACGCTCATCGCCATGGAGGCGAAGAGCGCGCCGGGGAAAGAGGCGATCGCCCGGCGCCGGCCGCTGGCGACATTCGACGCGTGCGAGCGCGCCCAGGCCGAGCTCGCGGAGATGGTCCGCTTCTATCACCAGGACGGACTGCTTCCGATCTCCGGACTGACCGACGTCCGTCCCCTCTTCGATCGCGACACGGTGCTCGAGCTCGAGGAGTCGTGGCTCATCGTGCGCGCCGCGCGCGCCACGCAGTCGATCCGCGAAACGTTTCTCCGCAGCGACACGTTTCCGCATCTCACGGAGATCGCCCACCGCATCCCCGACCTCGGCGAGATGCTGACGAAGTCATCGAAGTACTTCACCCGCGACGGCAAGTTGCGCGAAGAGGCCTCCGCCGAATTGCGCGCCATCCGCCAGCGCGTGCAGCAGAAGCGCGGCGCCATCCAGCGCGTGCTCAACGACGTCATGAACCGCAGCGCCGACGCTATCCAGGAGCCGCTGATCGTCATGCGCGGCGACCGCTTCTGCATCCCGGTGCGCGCCGATCACCGCAACGCCGTCCCCGGCATCCTGCACGAGCGCTCCGGCTCCGGCGCGTCGTTCTTCATCGAGCCGTTGCAGGCGGTGGAGCTGAACAACGATCTCGCCGACCTCCTGATTCAGGAGCGGGAGGAGATCGCGCGCATCACGCGGTACGTGTCGCAGTTGCTGTTCGATGAAGCGGCCGACATCATCACCGCGGTCGACAACGGCGGCGAGTTCGACGCGCTGCAGGCGTGCGCGATCTTCAGCAGCGTGGTGCAGGCGTCGCGTCCGCTCTTCAGCACGAACAACGAGCTGCGCATCCTGAGCGGACGTCATCCGCTGCTCGATGAGCGTCTCGCCGACGCGCGCGCCGAGGCATTCGGCGAAGAGCCGTCGGAGCGCAGGGTCATTCCGATGACCATCGAGCTGGGCGCCGAACAATGCGCCCTCGTGGTCAGCGGCCCGAATGCCGGCGGCAAGACCGTCGCGCTCAAGACCGCGGGACTCCTCGTTGCCATGGGAATGAGCGGCCTCCCCGTCCCCGCCGCCGACGGCACGACGCTGCCGATCGTCGACGCGATCCACGTGCTGATCGGCGACGACCAGAGCGTCCTCGAACATCTCTCCACCTTCTCCGCCTATCTCATGCGGCTCAAGCGCGTGCTGGCGCGGGCCACGAATCGTTCGCTCGTCCTGCTCGACGAGCTCGGATCGGGTACCGATCCGGAAGAAGGCGCCGCGCTGGCGGCCGCGGTACTCGAGCATTTGCTGAACATCGGATCGCTGCTCGTCGTCACCACGCACCTCTCGTCGCTCAAGAGCTTCGCCGTCAACGACAGCCGCATCGTGAACGCCTCGATGGAGTTCGACGTCGCCACAGGGCAGCCGACCTATCGGATGATCGCCGGCATCCCCGGCCGCAGCCGGGCCATCGACATCGCGCAGATGATCGGCCTCCCCGCCTCCGTGATCGCCGCCGCCCGCGAGCGGCTCGGCGATCGCTACGGCGCGACCGACACGCTGCTGGCGACGCTGCAGAAGCGGATGTCGGAAGTGCTGGCGCAGCAGGACGAGCTGTCGCACCTGCGCACGACGATCGACGAAGAGCGCCGCGTCATCGCGGAGAAGCTCGCGCAGCTGGAACAGGAGCGGGCCCGCCTCGGCACGTCGTATCGCGACGAGCTGGAGCGGCTGCGCGACGACGTCACGCGGCAGCTGGCCAACGAGATCAGGAACCTGCGCGAGCTCGATCGCAACGCGCGCGCTTCGGTCGACGCGAAGCAGCTCGTGCAGAGCGTGACCAGGCCGGTCGACCGGGCGATGGAGTTCATCCCCGCGGAGCAGCGCGAGATCAAAGTCGGCGATCGCGCCGAGCATCGCAAGTTCAAGGTCACGGGAAAGGTCGTGTCGGTCGACGGCAACAAGGTCGTCCTCGACGTGAACGGCCGCAAAATGACCGTCGATACGCGCGACCTCGCTGGTGTAGGACAGGCGCCCTCGCCTGTCCAGCGCAACCGCCGACAGGCGGGCGCGCCTGTCCCACACAGCAGCGACATCACGCCCGCCATCGCCGCCGAGCTCAACCTGATTGGTCAACGTGTTGACGATGCCCTGGACGAATCGGACAAATTCCTCGATCGCGCGCTGCTGGAAGGCAAGCAGGCCGTGCGCATCATCCACGGCTTCGGCACCGGCGCGCTGCGCAAAGCGGTGCGCGAACATCTGCGCAAGCATCCGGCGGTGAAGTCGTGGCGGCCGGGCGATGAGAACGAAGGAGGCGACGGCGCGACCGTCGCCGTACTCGAGGGCTGATGGCGTTAGTCGACCTCAACGACATGGTGATCTCCCAGGTCCGCGGCGCCGCGGACATCGTGGAGTTCGTCTCGCAGGTCACGCCGCTCAAGCTCGCCGGAAAAAGCTACAAGGGCCTCTGCCCGTTTCACCGCGAGAAGACGCCGTCGTTTCACGTCGACCGCGACAAGGGGCTCTTCTACTGCTTCGGCTGCGGCGCAGGCGGCGACGTCTTCAAGTTCCTCTCGCTGACCGAGCGCTTTACGTTCCCCGAGGCCGTGGAGCATGTCGCGGCAAGGGTGGGGATCGAGCTGCCGCGGCGGCGGCGGTCGCAGCGCGACACCGACAAAGACGATCTGATGGAAGTCCTCGACGACGCGTCGGAGGCATTCCATCAGGCACTTGGCTGGGGCGACAACCCGGCGAAGCGCTACCTTGATGATCGCGGCGTGCCACAGGACATCATCAAGAAGTACGGCTTCGGCTATGCGCCCGACTCGTGGGACTACATCCTGCGCCGGTTGGGGCAGAAGCATGGCGAGGCGAAGCTCTTCAAGGCGGGACTCCTCTCCGAGCGCCGCGAGAAAGGCGGCTACTACGACCGCTTCCGCAACCGGCTGATGATCCCGATCCACAGCGAGACCGGCGCGCTGGCCGGCTTCGGCGGCCGCTCGCTCGACAACAGCGAGCCGAAATACCTCAACTCACCCGAGTCGGAGGTCTTCAACAAATCGCGCCTGCTCTACAACCTGCATCGCTCGAAGGACGCCATGCGGCGCATCGACCGGGCGATCCTGGTGGAAGGATATTTCGACGCCATCGCCATCGATCACGCCGGCGTGCCGGGCGTGGTGGCGTCGATGGGAACGTCGCTCACCGCGGGGCAGGCGTCGCTGATGCGGCGCTTCACCCGCAAGTGCGTGATCGCGTACGACGGCGACTCCGCCGGCCGCGCCGCCGTGCTCCGCGCCGCGCCGGTGCTCCTCGGCGCGGGACTCGACGTGCTCGCCCTCGACCTGCAGGGAGCGAAGGACCCGGACGAGATCGTGCAGACGCGCGGCGTCGACGGCTTCCTCGAAGTCCTCGGCAACGCCAACGACATCTTCACCTTCGGCCTGCGCGAGTGGGCCGCGGACGCCGCGACGCTGACGGGACGGGAGAAGTCGGAGCGCGTCGACCTCTTCGTGCAACTCCTGTCGGCCGTGCCCGACCCGGTCGTGCGCAACGACGCGGCCCAGCGGATCGCCGACGCCTTCCGGCTGGAGTTCGACAGCGTCTGGTCGCGGGTGCGGGGGAAGGCGCAGTCGCCGATGGCGCGGGAGCGGCAGGTCAACGCGCCGCAGGCCTCGGGGGAGAAGTTCGTGCTGCAGGCGGCGGTCCAGGGGAAGTTGGGGCCGGAGGTGCTGGGGCGTCTTCAGGAGGAGCTTTTCGAAGACCCGGCGTGCAAAACACTCTTTTCTATCATGAAAACCGACCTGACGGCCGGTCGACCTATTGATTTCGCGGAGATCACGACCCAAATTAGGGGCGAGGTAGAGCTAGCTCTCCTGTCCGAACTGCTGTTGAGCGAGGAGATCGACGATTCGACGCTCCAACGCATCGATGAAAACCTGCGTCCCATGGAGCGCGGCTATCTCAATCGCCGCAGAATTCAAATCCAAAGAGACATCGTGGAAGCGGAGAAAGCGGGGGACATGGAACGTCTGCGCGAGCTCGATCGCGAGAAGACGGACCTGTCCCGTATGTTGAGTGCGCTGAAATAATTATCGTCATCAAAAGATTACGCCAGTGTCCTCTGCGGACACCGTTCGAACCGTCGTAACCCGTGGGGCGAAACCAACGCTGCCCGGTGAGGAGCGCATCCAATGACTACCCGCCTGCGGACTTCGAATCTCGAACAGGAATCCAACTTTGAAGAAGGGGTCGGCGACTTGAGTGTCGAAGAGAAATACGTCGAAGTCAAGCAGCTCATCGCACTAGGTAAAGAAAAAGGGTTCCTCCTTTACGACGAGATCTACGAAGTCCTTCCGGAGGAGATCACCTCCCTCCCGGAAGAGCTCGACGAGATCTACCTGCGCTTCAACGATCTGGGCATCGACATTGTCGAGGACGCGGAGAAGCAGCTTCCTTCGCAGACCGGCAAGGGGATCATCACCATCGATGGCACGATCGAAGAGAAGGAGATGGATCAGCGCGAAGAAGTCCAGCAGGACATCATCGCCGCCTCCTCCGGCATCGTCGACAAGACCAACGATCCCGTCCGCATGTATCTGCGGGAGATGGGAACGGTCAAGCTCCTCGACCGTCAGGGTGAAGTCGACATCGCCAAGCGCATCGAGAAGGGCGAGCGGAAGGTCTACAAGGCCCTCTCCGCGAACCGCATCATCCTCGAAGAGATCCTGAAGATCTTCGAGAGCGCCAAGAAGGACACGCGCGTCATCAAGGAGATGATCGATCTGGCCATGCCGGACGACGAGGTCATCGCCAGCGCGGTCGACGAAAACGGCGAGGCCAAACTGCCGCCTGCCGCCATCAACAAGATCAACGAGATCATGGTGATCTTCGAGCGCATCGCCAAGCTCGATAAGAAGATCAAGGACACCAAGGCCAAGGCGGCCGATCCGAAGAAGCTGACGCAGAAGGCGCTGGCGACGACGCTGAAGAACATCGAGAAGCTCGAAGGCAACCTGGCCGACGAGATGCACCAGATCGACTTCACGCCGCAGACGCGCAACCGGATGATCAACAAGCTGAAGGACATCGACAACGAGCTGTCGCAGGTGGCGTCGATGATCCGCAAGGACGATCAGTCGCTCAAGCGCGAGAAGGACAAGACGCGCCGCGATTTCTATCGCCGCCGTCTGCAGAAGTACCAGGAGAAGCTCGGCGAGCTCGAGACCTTCTACGGTACGGCGCACGACGAGCTGAAGAAGACGATCCGCGAGATCCGCCAGGGTGAAGAGGAAGCCGATCAGGCCAAGCAGGAGCTGATCGTGGCCAACCTCCGCCTCGTGGTCTCCATCGCCAAGAAGTACACCAACCGCGGACTGCAGTTCCTCGACCTGATCCAGGAAGGGAACATCGGTCTGATGAAGGCGGTCGAGAAGTTCGAGTACCGCCGCGGCTACAAGTTCTCCACGTACGCCACGTGGTGGATCCGCCAGGCCATCACCCGCGCCATCGCCGATCAGGCCCGCACCATCCGCATCCCGGTGCACATGATCGAGACGATCAACAAGCTGACGCGCACGTCGCGCGCGCTGGTGCAGGAGCTCGGCCGCGAGCCGCAGGCCGAGGAGATCGCCAAGCGGATGGATATGCCGGTGGCCAAGGTACGCAAGATCATGAAGATCGCGCAGGAGCCGATCTCCCTCGAGACTCCGATCGGAGAAGAGGAAGATTCGCATCTGGGGGATTTCATCGAGGATCGCGGCGTGATCTCCCCGATCGATCACGTCATCGTGGCCAACCTCAAGGAGCAGACGCAGAAGGTTCTCCGCACGCTCACCCCGCGCGAAGAGCAGGTGCTGAAGATGCGCTTCGGTGTGGGCGACGGCGCCGAGCACACGCTCGAGGAAGTGGGACGTTCGTTCAACGTCACCCGCGAGCGGATCCGCCAGATCGAGTCGAAGGCTCTTCGCAAGCTGCGCCATCCGTCGCGCTCGAAGAAGCTCCGGCCGTTCCTCGATGCCACGTTCTGATTTCGAAATGTTTCTGCGAAAGGCGGCCCGAGTGGCCGCCTTTTTTGTCTTTGCCGTCGGGTTGCCGGTTGCCGGTGCCCAGTTGCCCGGCAACCGGCAACCGGTAACCGGCAACTTTCATCTCGTGCTCGAGGCGAATCCCGCCGTCCCCTTCCCCTTCTTCGGACGCTTCGGAACGATCGAGCTGCACGTCTATCCGAACGGCGTCCGGGGCGAGACGATCTGGCTGAACGGCTTCATCCGCAACGACGCGAACGTCATCACCGTGGAGAATCCGCTCGGCCGGATGTACACCGAGGTGCCGGTGACCAGCGTCGGTCCGATCGTTCGCAGGATCGCGACGTCGTTGCCGAAGACGCTCGGCTTCACCGCCACTCCTCCCGTCACCGGGCCGATCGCCGGCACCGTGCATGGGATCGCCGCGAAGCGCTACCGCATCATCTACGGCAAGGAAGCATGGATCGACGTCTGGACGACGGACGCCCTCGGCGACGCCCCGCAGTTGCGCGCCATCACGCTGCAGCTGGTCGACGGAATCTCTCCGTTGACGGCGAAGTCCGCCGCGGCCATTCCCGGCGTTCCGCTTTACGTCGAGCTGAACTTCAGCCACTTCCACAAGCTGGCGCTCGTGAAGGTCAAGACGTTGACCTTCGATTCCGCCGGCGAGGAGGAGGCGCTGAAGACCGGCCGGATCTACATGCACGCCCCACTGCTGGACTCGCTTTGGAAGTAATGCTGAGTTATTTGCATTTGCATGTGCGTGGGAAAGCTACGCACAGCGAGCACAGCCGTCGTCGCGTTGATCGGTATCTCGATCATCGCCCAGCACGCCGTCGAGGGGAGCGGACGTCTCGTCCGCTCTGAGCGGACGGGACGTCCGCTCCCCTCTCTCACGAACGCCGATCTCGCCATCCCCGTCACCGGCATCGAGCGCGCCGCGCTTCGCGATTCGTTTTCCGCGAAACGCAAAGGCCACGTCCACGCCGCGATCGACATCCTCGCCCCGCGCGGCACGCCGGTGCTCTCCGCCGCCGACGGCATCGTGACGAAGCTGCGCGCCGGCGGCACAGGCGGCCTCACCGTCTACGTCAACGACGCGATCGGCACGGAGTACTACTACGCGCATCTCGACCACTACGCGGCGTGGCTGCACGAAGGAATGCCGGTGCGGCGAGGCGACGTGATCGCGTACGTCGGCACCACCGGAAACGCGCCGCCGCAGACGCCGCATCTCCACTTCGCCATCGAGCAGAACGGCGCGCCGGTCGATCCCTACCCCGTTCTCATCGCCCGCGGCCAAACCATCCGCTGACGCTTCGGCATCGTAGAATCATCGGAATCCCCGATGCCTCTCGTGTCCGGCTCGCGCTTCGGCTCGTACTCCATCCTCGGCCCGCTCGGCGCCGGCGGGATGGGCGCGGTCTATCGCGGCCACGACGACAAGCTCGGACGCGACGTGGCCATCAAGGTGCTGCCCGAGGAGATGGCCGGCCATCGCGAGCTCCTGGCCCGGTTCGGCCAGGAAGCGCGCTCGGCGTCGCTGCTGAATCATCCGAACGTCATCACCATCTACGACATCGGCGAAGTCGACGGCACGCCGTACATCGCCATGGAGCTGGTCGACGGCCGCAGCCTGCGCGAGATCCTCGCCGACGGCGCGCTGCCGCTGCGCAAGGTGCTGCAGCTCGCCTCGCAGATCGCCGACGGACTCGCCGCGGCGCACGAACACGACATCGTGCACCGCGATCTGAAGCCCGAAAATGTGATGGTCACGAAGAGCGGCTTCGCCAAGATCCTCGACTTCGGACTGGCCAAGCTCTCCGGCTCGGGCGGTTCCGAGAGCGACGCCACCATGCGCCTCGAGCGGGCCGATACGCGTCCCGGCACCGTGCTCGGCACGGTCGGCTACATGTCGCCGGAGCAGGCCGCGGGACAGAGCGCCGACTTCCGTTCCGATCAGTTTTCGTTCGGCGCCATCGTGTACGAGCTGCTCACCGGCAAGCGCGCCTTCCAGCGGCCGACCGCGGTGGAGACGATGTCGGCGATCATTCGCGAAGAGCCGCCGCCGCTGGCGCAGACGAAGAGCGACGTGCCGGTTCCGGTGCGCTGGATCGTCGAGCGCTGCCTCGCCAAGCCGGCCGACGAGCGTTACGGCTCGACGCGCGATCTCGCCCGCGACCTGCAGCGCGTTCGCGACGCGCTCTCCGATTCCGGTTCATCGATTCCATCGCTCGCCGCACAACCACCGCGACGCCGCCGCATGTTGATTCCGATCGCCATCGGAGCCGCGCTCCTGCTCGCGGGCGCGGCAGGCACCGCGATGTATCTTCGCCGCCTCGGCGGCACGGCGCAGCCGGAGTTCCATCGCGTCACCTTCCGCCGCGGCTACGTTTCATCGGCGCGGTTCGCCGCCGATGGCAGGACGATCCTCTACGGCGCGATGTGGGAAGGGCATCCCATGCAGGCCTTCTCCACGCGCGACGATGATCCGACCTCGGCGCCGCTTTCGTTTCCCGGCGCCGACGTTCTGGCGATCTCGAAGAACGGCCAGCTCGCGCTGAACCTCGGACGTCATTTCACCGAATGGTTCGTTTCGAACGGCACGCTGGCCGAGGCGCCGCTGAGCGGCGGAGTCGCGCCGCGCGAACGGCAGACGAACGTGCAGGAAGCGGACTGGCTGCCGGACGGCCGGTCGATGGCGGTCGTCCGCAACGTCAACGGACAGTCCGTGCTCGAGTTCCCGGCCGGCCAGCCGAAGTTCACGACCGGCGGCTGGATCAGCCACGCGCGCGTGTCGCCCGACGGCGCGCTCGTCGCGTTCATCGATCACCCGCTGCGCGGCGCCGACAACGGCTGGGTCACCACCATCGACCGGAACGGCTCGATGAAGCACGTCTCGACGCTCTACTCCAGCGCGCAGGGCCTGGCGTGGAAGCCGGACGGCAGCGAGATCTGGTACACGGCCGCGGACGTCGGCTTCCTCATGCAGCTGCACGCGATCACTCCGGGCGGGAGGGATCGCGTCGTTCTGCGCTCGATGTCGCGGTTACTCGTGCACGACATCGCGCCGTCCGGCCGCGTTCTGATCGACAGCGAGACGCCGCTCATCGGCTCGTCCGTCTTCGTCCCGGGAGCGACGGCCGAGCGCGACATCTCCTGGCTCGAGTGCTCGTTCGCCTCCGACCTCACGCCCGACGGCCGGATGGTCGTGCTCTCCGAACAGGGCGAGGGCGGCGGGCCGCAGTACTCGGTCTACGTTCGCCCCACCGACGGCTCTCCCGCGACGCGCGTGAGCGACGGGTTCGGATGGGGCCTGTCGCAGGACGGCAAGTGGGTCGTATCGCAATCGGGAACGAAGCCGTCGGAGGCGACGATCGTGCCGACGGGCGCCGGCGCTCCGCGCCAGCTCGTTTCCACGGTGGGCGATTATTCGTGGCCGCGCTTCGTTCCGGACGGATCGAGAATCTACTTTGCCGCCGCCCTCGGGACGAATCCGGCGAAGTTGTACACGCAGTCGGTGAACGGCGGAAAGCCGGTGCCGCTCGCCGGTGAAGGCTACGGCGGCGTCCTCTTCCCGCGGCCGATCTCGCCGGACGGAAAGCTGATCGCGGCGATCGCGGCGAACAGGAAGCTCGTCATGGTCCCGGTCGACGGCGGCGCTCCGGTGCCGGTGCCGGGATCGGTCGAGGACGAGGCGGCGGTCGGATTCACGGCCGACAACCGCTACCTCTTCACGTCCCTGATCGGCGAGCTCCCGCCCCACATCAATCGCATCGACCTGAAGAGCGGCCAGAGGCAGGTGTGGCGGGACATCCATCCGTCCGATCCGGCCGGCATCCTCTTCATCGCGCCGACGTCGGTCACGCCGGACGGCCAGGGCTACGCGTACGCGTACGGCCGCATGATCAGCGAGCTGTTCGTCGTCGACGGCGTGAAGTAATCACGCCGCCGCCGGCATCTGCAACCGATCGAGCTGCGCGAGCAGTTCCCCCGCGTCCTTGTAGCGCGCCTTGGCGTCCTTCTCCAGGCAGCGCATGACGATGGCGTTGAGCTCGCGGCCGATCTCGCCGCGCCATTCGATCGGCGGTTTCGCCTTCTCCGTGATGTGCGCGGTGAGGACGCCGGTAAGCGAGGACGACTCGAACGGGCGGATGCCGGTCAGCGTCTCGTAGAGCATCACGCCCATGGAGTAGACGTCGCTGCGCGGATCGAGCTGCCTCCCCTGCACCTGCTCGGGACTCATGTAGTGCGGCGTGCCGACGATCAGTCCCGCCTGGGTCATCCCCTCTTTCGCTTCCGCCATGCGGGCGATGCCGAAATCCATCAGCTTCACTTCGCCCTTGTGGTCGATGAGGACGTTCTGCGGCTTGATGTCGCGGTGGATGATCCCCTGCTCGTGCGCGGCCTGCAGTCCGCGGCTGATCTGGCGCGCCAGTCCGACCGCGAGCCGCGGCAGCATCTGCCGGTTCTCCGCCTCGTCGAGCAATTCGTTGAGCGTGTAGCCGCGGACGTACTCCATGGAAATGAAGTAGACGCCGTCCGCTTCGCCGTAGTCGTAGGTGCGGAGCACGTTGCGATGCGTGATCTTGCGCGCCAGCCGGATCTCGCGCTTGAAGCGCTCGAGGTCTTCCGGTGAGCGCTGCATGACGTCGCCGGGAAGCGTCTTGATGGCCACGGTCTCGTCGAGCTGCGCGTCGGTGGCGCGATAGACGACGCCCATGCCGCCGCGGCCGAGGATCTGCTCGATGCGGTAGCGATTGGCGAAGAGCGAGCCGAGGGAGAGGTCGGCCGTAGCGAGACCACCGGGAGCGGTCGGACCGGGCGAGGTGCCGTCCATCTTCATCGTCGTCATCGCCGAGGTCTCGGATCCGAGCGAGCGCATCACGCCGGTGGCCATGCCGACCAGCGGGACGGCCGCGACCGGAAGCGGCTGCGGGATCCATTTCAGGCGCACTTCCTCGCGCGTCGACGTGGAGAGGATCTCGCCTCCCGCCGCCTGCGCGGTCTCGTACGAGAGGTAGGCGTAACCGGCGGGCGAATGCCACGCGAAGAGCGACGCCAGCAGCGGAGCGTTGCCGACGATGGCCACGCCGCTCTCCGCCTTCAGCTCGACCGAGCCGGTGACGAATTGTCCGGTGGCGATGCCGACGCCGATGGAGATCTCCGACGCGATGTCGGAGTTCGAGGCCACTTCCTCGTTGATGGCGCGCGCGGCGCGGATGGCGTGAATGACTCCGCGATCGCCGCGGAAGACGCTGACCAGGCGATGGCCGACGATCTCGCGCACATATCCATCCTGCCGCGCGACCTCGGCTTCCTGCAGTTTCATGATCCGGGTGACGGTGGCGATGACGTTGGAGGCGTCTTCCTCCCCTGCCGCCGGCGGGAGTCCGCGCAGGTCGGTGACGAGCACCGTTCCTTCTTCGACTTTCGGCGGCTCGATGTTCTTCTCCGCCTCGCGCTCATCCGACTTCGCCGCCATCTGCTCGTACAACTCTTCGAGCTCCGACTTGTCGCGCAACGACGTGATCATCTTGGCGAACGATCTTCCGAGGATACCCACCTCGTCGCTGCGATCCATCGCCGGGTGCACGTTGAGATCGCCCGCCGTCACGGCCTGGGCGATGCCCGCGAGCTCTTCGATCGGTCGGGTCAGGCGGCGGGCGACGGCCCACGACGCGAGAAAGGCCAGCAGCAACGCTCCGCCGCCGCCGGCGAGGAGCGCGTTCTGGATCTCGCGGAACGGCGCCAGCTCGCGGTCGAGCGAGCGGAGAAAGACCGCCGCGCCGACCGGCACGTTGGCCGACATCAGCGGCTCGCCGACCATCACGTACGCGCTCTTCTCGATCGTCGCGTTCGAAGGCAAGATCGCCTTGCCGGTGCGGAGGATCGTATCGACGCTTTCCATCTGCTGCATGCCGACGCTCGGCGCGTTGGCGGAGCGCGCCGTTTCACCGCTCGTTTTCGGCACGAAGGCCACGCCGGCGTTGGTCGACTCGGCGATCTTGTTGGCGAAGGCGTTGTCGATGGCGTATGCGCTGAGCAGATAGCCGATGCGCACGTGATTCGGTCCGGCGCCGATCGGCGCCACGGCCGCGTGGTAGAGCTTGTCGCCGTAGACGAAGACACCGGTCGCGGTCACGGGATTGGGATCCTCGACGGCTTTCTTCACCACGGGCGACAGCTCGTACAGATCGTCGCCGCGCGGTTTCGTCACCGCCTGCTGATCGGTGCCGGCGACGAGATGTCCCTGGTCGTCGATGAACATCAGCAGATCGCTGCCGAGCGACTCGCGGCGCTGCGTGAGCTGGTCCATGATGCTGACCAGATCGAACGTCGGCGCGGACGGAACCGTCGCATCGGCCGCGGGAGTCTGCGGAGTCTGCGGCGCGAGCGCCTGCTGGATGTACGCCACAAAATTCGGGTCGCCGGCGATGAGTTGCGCGGCGAGGGCGAGGCGCCCGAGGCGCTGGCGCTCGAAATCCTCGAAGAGCTTTGCGGCGCTGGAGATCGACTTGTTGACCGTCGTGCGCGCGATCGCGTTCGCGCGCTGGATGGTGATGCCGACGGCGATGGCCACCACGATCGCGATCAGCGATGCCGTGACGAGGAAGAGTTTCCAGACCAGCGGGAAACGGGCGCGCTCGACGGTGGGCGCTTTCCGTCGCGGCGAAGTGTCGATGTCGTTGGGCGTGACGGTGTCGAGCGTTTGCGCGGTCAACTCAGTAATCCCTCGGCGGTGCGTATGGTTTGTTCTCTTTGTTCAGGTGCGTCGCGGCGCGATAGCCGCTGCTGTCGAGCGTGATGCCGACGTTGCTCGCGCCGGCGCCGGAGACGTCGAGCTTCGACTGCGTCACGCCGCCCTGCTCGTTCCAGGCGACGAGCGTGTAGCTTCCGGCCGGGACGTCGGTCAGCGCGAAATTGCCGCTGGCGTCGGTGAACGCGAAGTAGGGCGACGACATCACGTGAATTACGGACGACATCGTCGGATGGACGTTGCAGTAGACGTTGACCACGCCCGGCGTCCTGAAGGTGAACGACTTTCCGGCGCCGCGCCGATAGAGGCCGAGATCGAAGTTGTTGTTGGAGGAAAGCGAGAAGAGATTGTGCGAGATCGGATCGTCATTGGGGAACTGCACGGTCGATCCGACGGGGATGACGAGCACGTGCGGAAGCAGGGTTTTGCCGCGTGTGGTCATCGTGAAATTGCCCGCTTTTCGCGCGGCGGTTTTGGCCGCCGGCTCGAGCCAGACGAGCGTTTCATTGACGATCGGATGCTGTCCGCGCTTGGTCACGAAATTGACGCGGCCGCCGACGTTGGCGGCGTTGAGCCCGGCGGCAATGAGGCTCAACGCGCACGCCAAAAGGGGCAGAAGTCGTTTCATTTCAATCAGCTCCGGGAACCGTGGAGTGTAGCACAGAGACTTGTGCAACCGGCACGGCAATTGAAGAGTTAAAGGATGTCGAATTTTGTATTGCGATTTCAAACGGAAAACGTATCATCTAAACATGCACGAAACAGTGAGGGGCGGCGGGCGATGCAATAAACGCCGTGTCTTCGCGTTTCGAGAGTATACGTTTCAGATGCAGCAACGGGCTGCTTCGTTTCTTTGAACATACTGACAAGATCCCGCTCCTCCCTTTCACCACGGGGCGAGAAGGAGCGGTCGATCCGGTCCGCAACGCCGGCGGGGTGAGTCATGACCATGGCGTGACGCTTGTTGCGGGACCACCGGAAATTCATGGGGGAGGAGGTATAAACGTTCGCATGCATTGTTCCAATAAAACTCAGGGGGCTACGACATCGTAGCAACCCACCCCGGAAGGGCGCTCGAGAGAGCGCCCTTTTTAGTTTCTCAATCCATGCGCGGAATGAACACGCGGCCGCCCGTCATCTCCAGCGGCACCTGCGGACTGCCGGGGATCAGGATGGCCCGCAATCTCGCCCTCAGCAATTCCGCCGAATCGACTTCCGACTCGATCAACTGAAGGATGGCGTCGACGTCCGCCGCGCGAATGCGGCGCGGCTTGCGATCGAGGCAGGCGTTGGTGCGGCAGCGCGGCGTGCAGTACTTGCGAGTGGACCGGGTCAGCGGAAATCGCGTCCCGCAATACGAACAGGTTCCCATCTCACGTCCCTCCCGTCACTGCCCCGAGAATAGGGCGGTTGCCGCAGAAGGTCAAGTAGTTGACTGTTGACTGTTGACCGTTGGCCGTAGAATCGCCGACTGCCAACGGCCAACGGTCAACTGCCAACTTCTCGAGTGGTGCCCCGGGCCGGACTCGAACCGGCACGCCTCTCGCGAAGCGGGGGATTTTAAGTCCCATGCGTCTACCAATTCCGCCACCGGGGCCGCCGCGCATGATAACGGCTGCAACTGGAATATGATTCGCGGCTGACTACCCGCCTGGAGGCTTCACCATGACCACCACCGCCGAAATCGTCACCGGAGCGCCGCTCACTCTCCTCTCCGAGGAAGAGCAGATGTTCCAGCAGAGCGTGCGCGAGTTCGCCATCGAGCGCATCCGCCCCCTCGTCCATCAGATGGATCACGACGCGAAGATGGATCGCGATCTGATCAGCAGCTTCTTCGAGCTCGGCATCATGGGCATCGAGACGCCGGAGCAGTACGGCGGCGCAGGCTCGAGCTTCTTCAACGCCGTCCTGGTGGTCGAGGAGCTGTCGCACGTCGACGCCTCCTGCGGCGTCCTGGTCGACGTGCAGAACACGCTGGTCAACAACGCCATCATCCGCTGGGGCAACGAAGACCAGAAATCGAAGTACCTGCCGATGCTGGCCCGCGACACGGTCGGCGCGTACGCCCTCTCCGAGGCCGGCTCCGGCTCCGACGCCTTCGCCCTGGCGCTGCGCGCGGAGAACAAGGGCGACTCCTGGGTCCTCAACGGCCAGAAGCTCTGGATCACGAACGCGGCCGAGGCGGGATTCTTCATCGTCTTCGCCAACGCCAATCCCGACGCCGGCTACAAAGGCATCACCGCCTTCCTCATCGAGCGCGACTTCCCCGGCTTCCGCGTCGGCAAGAAGGAAGACAAGACCGGCATCCGCGCCTCCTCCACCTGCGAGCTGATCCTCGAGGATTGCCGCGTGCCGAACGAGAACGTCCTCGGCGAAGTGGGCAAGGGCTACAAGATCGCCATCGAGACGCTGAATGAAGGACGCATCGGCATCGGCGCGCAGATGATCGGCGTCTCCCGCGGCGCGCTCGAACATGCCATCGCGTACTCGAAGGAGCGCAAGCAGTTCGGCGAGCCGATTTCGTCGTTCCAGGGAATCCAGTTCCAGATCGCGCAGGCGGCGACCGAGCTCGAGGCCGCGCGCCTCCTCGTCTACAACGCCGCGCGGCTGAAGGACGCCGGCAAGCCGTTCCTGCGCGAGGCGGCGATGGCCAAGCTCTTCTCTTCCCAGATCGCGGAGAAGGTGACGTCGATCTCCGTCGAGATCTTCGGCGGCAACGGCTACACGCGCGAGTATCCGGTGGAGAAGTTCTGGCGCGACTCGAAGATCGGGAAGATCTACGAGGGGACGAGCAACATGCAGCTCGCCACGATCGCCAAGACGATCCTCACGGACCGGTTGTAACGCGATGACCGATCTGCTCACCATCCGTCCCGGCGCCGGCGTCGGCGACCTCCGCTTCGGCGCGACGCGCGACGAAGTGCGGGCGGCGGCCGGCGAGCCGGCCGAGATCCTGCCGAGCGACGAGGAGAGCGGGAGCGAGCTCTGGGTCTACGAGTCCGCCGCCCTCGCCGTCGGATTCGCGGCGGAAGAGAATTTCCGCTTCGTCTCGTGCGAGACGTACAGCGCGAAGGCGACGTTCAAAGGCGAGACGCTGGTCGGCCTCGATCGCGACGCGGCGGAGGCGGCGCTCGAGCGCGCCGGCGCGGACGAAGGGGCGTTCCTGGCCGAGGACGAGGACGGGAGCGGACAGATCGCCGTCCCCCGCCTCGGGCTCAGTCTCTGGTTCGCGGAGCACGCGGTCGAGTCGGTCGGCTGGGGCGTGCTCTTCGACGACGACGACAACGTGCTCTGGCCGACATAGACGCAATTTCGATAGTGGCATAATGCCGCTTTTCGGTCATGAATGACTGGCAGCAGGAGTCGCTCGGACCGTCAGAGCGGGTCCCATCGCCTCCATCGCGTCGCTTCACCAGTCCGCCGCTGACGCGGATGTTCGCCGGAATCGCGTTCATCGGCGCCGGCATCGGAACCTGGTTCGCCGCCGGGCGCCTGCTCGGCGTGGATTGGACGCAGCCGAAATGGGGTGCGGCCAACATCAGCGTGTACATCGGCTCGATGCTCGCCGCGCTGATCGCCAGCTTGTTCGGCGGCATGATCGGCATGGCGGTTCCGGTGCGGAGCGGCGGGGTGAATTTCGCCATCGCCGTGATCTGGCAGTACACCGCGAACGGTACCGCCATCTGGATCATGCTCGTCGTGATGGTGACGCACAAGGTGTTCGGCAGCGCCGGAATGCAGCAGTTCGCGCATCGCGGCGACGCCGCGCGCCTCGGATTGATGACCATGGCCGTCGGCGCATGCGGGTCACTCCTCATCGCGACGCTGCTGCTGCTCACGCGCGTGTTGCGAAATGCGAAGAAACCGCGGGTCGTCGCCGCGATCGTGATCGCGCTGCCGGTGGCGTTTCTGATGTCGCGCGCGGAGACGGCGCTCCTTCCGCCGGTCGCGCGCTTCGGGCTGTTCCTCGCGCTGACCTTCCCGATTCCACTCGTGTTCGTCTGCGCGCATTTCATCGATCGGGACCTTCACCAGCGTCGACAGATCGTGCCGGAGACATGATGCCGTGGTATCGCCCGACGTTCGCCTCGTTCCTCGCCGCGCTGCCGATCTCCCTCTCCCCGGCCGTGGTCGCGGCGATCATCGTCTGGTTCCTCGATCCGGGAACGGCGCTGAAGGTCGTTTCGGCGCTGTTTGCGCTGTTCGCGCTGCACAACGTGATCGGCGACGTCTTCGTTCATCTCGGCGCCATTCATGTCGATGAGCGCGGCATCATGATGAAAGGCTCGCTCGGAGATCTCCGCGCCATCGAGTGGCGCGAGGTGACGGGCGCCGTGCTGCGGGAGCGGGAGAATCCGATCACGCGCACCGATCGACTGCTGATCATCGACTCCGACGACAAGCGCGTGATGTTCAACACCAACGTCCTGAAACCGGCGGACGAAGCGGCATTGCTCGCGATGGTCCGCCGTCACGCTCCTCTCGTCGTGGAACGCGACACGCCGGCGGTGTGAGATGTCACGCGCGGAACGTTCGTACCAGGACGCAAAGGAACGCTTCGAGTCGTACCTGTTTCAGCACGCTCCGGTTACGTTCCTGACCATCACGGGGGACGATCACGAACGAGCGGCGCATGATCCGCTGCTGCAGCCGTGCGAGGAGTTGTACGGCGAGGCGATCGAGCTCTCGCGCTCCGAGGGAATGGTCATCAACGTCGGTGTGGCGATGACCCAATTGGGGATGCTGCATCATCTGCAGGGACGATTCGAGATCGCGCGCAGGGAGTTTCTCGAAGCGCTGACCGTCAAAGGGATGGCGCCCGCCGCGATCAGCTCCTGCCACTACCACCTCGGCGTTCTCGCGTTGCGCGAAGGAGCGAAGGAGGAGGCGTGGCAACGGCTGCAATCGTCCCTCGCCATCGACACGGTCCTGAACGACGCGACCGGCATCGCGATCACTCGCGCCGCGCTCGACGCGCTCGGCCCGTTCGAAGGAACGTCCGCGCCGGCCGTGGTCGAGGAGCAGGTACCGCCACCCGCTCCGGCGGATGAGACACCGGCGACGCTGCCTGCGTCGACAACCGACGTCGTCTGGCTGTTGTCGTATTCACGTGCCGCGAACGACGATTTCATGGGCAGGCTTCGCGCTCTGACTCAGTCGTTCGACCGGCGGCTGGTCGTGTCGCGCGCGGCGTTCGAGAGCGCGACCGAACCGCCGCCGCCGATCGAGCATGACCAGCGGCTGTCGGCGGCGATCCTGGTGATCGAACCGCAGGCGCTGACGAACGAGCAGTTCATCCAATGGGCGAACTGGTGCATGCACCGCGTCTCCTCGCACGCGGAGTTCCGTCTCTTCGCGCATGTGGCGGCCGATGTCGATGACCACTCCGATCTCCTGCTGAAGCTGAGGGAGACGATTCACACGACGGCACGCGAGCCCGACGAGCTGCTCCGGCATCTGCGCGCCCATCTCGCCCAGGTCCCCTCCTCCCGACAGCCGGAAGTGCGCAGCGCCGTCGGCTTCGCGGCGAGACTCCTCGGGCGCGTGGCCGAGGCGCTGGAGATCTTTGCGGTGAGCGCCGTGATGTACGCGGCAATCCTCGTCCTCCTGCATCGCACGAACCTGTCGCCCGCGCTGTTCGGCACGGCGTCGGGCGTGGCGACGTTCGTGGCCTGGATCCCGTTCATCTTCGTCTTCACGCAGCAGCGCGAGACACCCCACCTTCGGCTGGCGGCGCCCGGCCTCATTCTCATCGCGTGGCTCACCAGTCGCCTGATGCCGCCCACGTCGTGGGTGACCATCGGCGTCGCCCTCGGCGTGATGCTCGACTCGATCCGCCGCAGCGGCCGGATCGCCTTGTCGCAACGCCCGTGGCGGAGAGACGTCCGCACCGAAACGCACGACTGGCGGGTGGCCGCGTTCTGCGCGAATCTCGCGCTGCGCAGCCGCGCCGGTCCGTTCGAATGTCCGATGCTGCCGCCCACGCGGCCGAAGGCGTTCATCAGCTACACGCCGGCCGCGTGGAGCAGGAGTCAGGCGGCGCAGCTGCACGCGCGCGTGAGCGAGCACGGCGGCGTCGCGTTTCTCGACACGGTGAGCAATCCGGAAGGCAAGAGCTGGCAGGACGCGCTCGACGACGCCATCGCCGAGGCCGACGTCTTCGTCAGCATCGTCGAGACGGAGACGATGAAGCATGAGTGGGTGGCGGCGGAATGGATGATGGCGTTCCGCAGACGGGCGTTCGGATCGCTGCCCCGGATCATCATCGTCAGGCATCCGAGCGACTGCGACACTCACGTTCCCGGTTCGCTGCCGATCTTCCGCGCGCTCTTCATGGGCGCGCAGCTGCTGGAGCCGAACGACGATCAACCGCAGATCATCGAGGGACATCCGGGAGCGATCGACGCCGTCGCGTCGTTGATGCGGCCGCACGGTTTCCGCCGCCCTGCCCTCCTGCCGGCGGCGCTGCGGCTTCCGCTCAACGTCCTCACCTCACCCGCGGCGCTGCTCGCGGCGTTCGCCGCTCCGGCCGGAGTCTTCGCCGCGTTCGTGGCCATCTTCGAGCACGCCGGAAAGATCAGCGCCGCCGACGCGCTGCAACGGCGAGGCTTCCTCGCGGCGGCGTTTCTGCTCGCCGCGTTCTGGCTCGGCGCCAACCTGCGCTTCATGCTGATCAGCCAGACCGAATTGCGGCGGCACTATTCCGCCATGAGCGCCATCCTCGGCGCCATTCCGTCGATCGCGTTCCTCTCGCTGCTCGTGATGTGGTGGCCGCGCGTACCGCCGCTCATCGCCGCCTGGGGCGTGATCGCCGCCTGGAGTGGATGGCTGATCGCCTGGTCGTATTTCGTTCAGGTTTCGATCGTCAAGCCGGAGCTGGCGCGCTGACGGTTCGCCAGCCGCTGCAGAAAGTCGGCGGCGATTCCGCCGCTCGTCTTCTTCAGCGTCAGGAAGTAGACCGCCAGCGCCACCGCGCCGCCGATCCAGGCGAGCGTGCCGTATTCGGTCCCGTGCGTGAAGGGCCACATCAGGAAGAGCAGCGAGCCGACCACGCCGGCGATCAGCATCGCCACGCGCTGCGCCTTCGGAGCGTCGACGTCGCGGTCGCAGCGCAGCGTGACCGTGGCCTCGCCCGATTCCTCCGCTGCCCACGAAACTGTGCACTCCACGCCCCCCGAGGTGGCGATTCCGCGGCGCAATGGAAGCGTGAACTCGCGCGCGTTTTCACGCGACTCGCGCATCGTCCCGCCGTAGAGATCGACCAGCTCCGCGATCGTCTCTTCGATTCCCGCGGCCGGGATGCGATCTTCAGTGAACTCCATCATTCAGGCTCCTGAGCCATTCCCGCCGCAGCGCGTTGTCGGGCTCGATGACTTTCAGTTCGACGTCGACGCTGCCGTCGCCGCGTGGCGTGAGCATGCACCGACTGACGATCCCCGTGCGGGCGAAGACGACTTCGATCTCCCTCTCCCCCGCCCCGGCGATGGCGCGCGTCGCTTCGCTCGTGTGCCGCGTGCGCGTGCCGTCGACGGCGATCAGCTCGTCGCCCGGCAGCAGGCCCGCGGCCATCGCCGCGCCGCCCCGCGTCACCGATTCGATCAGCAACACGCCGTCGTTCGGCTTCACCTTCGCGCCGAGCGACGCACCGCGCGGACGCGAGACGAATGCAACACCGGCCGCGGTGAACAATTCCTCGTACGGCAGCGGCTCGAGTCCGTCGACGTAGCGCGCGAAGAAATCGGGGAGATCGACGATGCGCTCGATCGCATCCTCCTCCAGGCCGCGACCGGTCTGCCCGTAATCGCGCCAGAGCGTCTGCATCACGTCATCGAGCGAGCGGCCGCGCCGGCGGAGCTCGAGATCGAGCAGCGCGGCGACGAGCTCGCCTTTGTTGTAGAAGGAGATCCAGGCGTTCGGGCGATCGTGCATCTGATCGTGCAGCCAGCCGTCGAAGCTCGCCTGCGCCAGCGAGAGGACGTTCTTTCCGGGCGAGTTTTCCAGCAACTCGATCTCGTGCTGCAGATGCTCGAGGTAATGCTCCTCCGGCCAGATCCCGCAGCGCGCCAGCGTCAGGTCGCCGTAGTACGACGTGATCCCTTCCATCGCCCAGAGCAGCTTCGTCGGCGTCTCGCGCGAGTAGTCGTACGGCGTGAACGCGGCCGGGACGATCCGCTTCACGTTCCAGAGATGAAAGAACTCGTGCGATGTGATCGACAGGAAGTGATCGGTCCCCTCGGTCGAGCGTTTGATGATGATCGAGCAGGAGTCTTCGTGCTCGACGCCGTGCCACCGGTCGCCGAGGTGGTAGAGAAATCGATACTCGCGCAGCGGCAGCCCGCCGAAGAGCGCCGCCTGCTCGCGCACGATCCTGCCGATCGGCTCGATGAACCGGTCGGTGTTTTTCGCGTTCCGAAAGACGAGGTGAATCGTCGCCCCCGACTCTTCGAAGGAGTGCACCGTCATGTCCGGCGAGGCGATGATCGGCGAGTCGATGAGATGGTCGTAGTCGCGCGCAAAAAGCGTTGCCGGTTGCCGGTTGCCGGTTGCCGGGGAACCGGTAACCGGCAACTGGTCACGTGTCAGTTGCGATTCGATCCGCCACGCCGTGTCGATCCGCAACGTGCACGGCTCGCCGCGCAGCGCGTCGACGCACATGAAGAGGTTCGATCCGTTGACGTACGCCTCATCCTCGGCCAGAAACGACGACCCCGCATCGAGCACGCCGGCGTAGTAGCGATACGTGACCTCGACGTCGTCCCCTTTTTTCGCCGCCACCCGCCACTCCGACTTCCCCACCTTGCGCAGGTTCGCGCTCCACTCGCGGACATTCGCCGCGAAGTTCATGATCAGGTACCGCCCCGGCCTCCACGCCGGCAGCCAGAGGAGCGGATCGTCGTCCGGAGCGGTGAAGCGGATCGCAATGTCGTACAGGCGCTCGTTGGGGGTGCGCCAGGAGAGGGAGTAGTGAGGCATTCGCGGGAATGATATCCGGGCAGCGGGCCGTAGAATTTCGGTCATGGAACCCGCATACGCGCAACTGATGCTCAGCAATCCGCGCCTGCCGCAGTTGCAGTCAATCGAAGTTCGCGGCGTTGCCGACAGCGGATCCACCTGCGTATGCGTGCCGGAACACGTCGCCATCCAGCTTCGGCTGGAAACGCTCTACGAACGCGAGGTGACGATCGCAGGATCGCGGCGCCTCTGTCCCTATGTCGGCCCACTGCAGGTTCGCTTCGACGGCCGCGCTTGTTTCACGGGGGCGCTGGTCCTCGGCGAGGAAGTGCTTCTCGGAGCGATTGCGATGGAGGACATGGACCTGGTGATCACGCCATCGGATCGCCGGGTGACGGTCAATCCGAACAGCCCGAATATCGCGAGCGGCGTCGTGAAGTGATTCAGCTCTTCGAAAGCCGCCGACCGCGCTTCTCCCGCTCCTCCCGAAGTACTTGCGCAGACGACTTCTTCGTAATCACCGGTGGAAGCGACTCCAGTTTGTGAATGAGCTCCTCGCGTGTAAGTGGTTCCGGCGGCTCGCGAATGTAACGGCGCAGATACTCCGAAACCGATACT
>Ga0207703_10000105_pt1 | contig 99702 bp, 96 predicted proteins | sample KBSSwiS12_FD_184304 | JGI IMG/M metagenome (GOLD analysis project Ga0207703, IMG submission 184304) | Switchgrass rhizosphere microbial communities from Kellogg Biological Station, Michigan, USA - KBS Switchgrass S1-2 (SPAdes) (version 2) | ecosystem: Host-associated > Plants > Roots >...
AGCGCCACCTCTCCTCCCCCTCTGGGGGAGGGGGACCGCAAAGCGGTGGAGGGGGCGCGGCCGAGGCCAACATCGGGCGTTCGACCGCCCTTACGGCAGCACGTCGGCGGCGTTCTCCACGTCGGCGGCGACCTTCATGCTGACGATCTTGCCCGGGCTGCGCGGCGGCTCGCCCTTCGGCAGGGCGTCGACGTGCTCCATGCCGGACACCACCTCGCCCCACACCGTATACTGGCGGTCGAGGAAGCCGGCGTCGTCGAAACAGATGAAGAACTGGCTGTTGGCCGTGTCCGGGTTGTTGGTCCGGGCCATCGAGCAGACGCCGCGGCCGTGGTGCACGTCGTTGAACTCGGCCTTGAGGTTCGGCTTCTTCGAACCGCCCGAGCCGGTGCCGGTGGGATCGCCGCCCTGGGCCATGAAGCCCGGGATCACCCGGTGGAAGACCACGCCGTCGTAGAAGCCCTCACGCGCCAGCTCCTTGATGCGCGCGACATGGTTGGGCGCCGCATCGGGGCGCAGCTTGATCACCACCGGCCCGGCCTCGAGCGTCAGGATCAGGAAATTCTCGGGATCTTGGGCCATCATTTCACCTCTGAAGGAATAGTCACGTCGCAGGCCGAGAAACCGGCCCCTTGTTGCGCCCGCAAACGGGCGAGTTCGGCTGTGAACCACGGGCCGGCGGGATCGATCACCCGGACGGTCGGGCGCTCCCCAGCCGGCAAATCGGCGAGCAGGCGCACGCGTTCCATGCGGTCCTGCGGATCGGCCACCGGCTCGCCGGTCTTGATCGCCCGGATCACGTCCTGGCCGGCGATCACCCGCCCAAAGGCGGTGTATTGCTTTTCGAGCTTGGGATAGTCGGCGCGCATCAGGAAGAACTGGCTGTTGGCCGAGTCCGGGTCGCCGGACCGCGCCGCGCCGGCGACGCCCGGGCAGAACAGCGTCCAGGCCTGCACCTTGCCGTCGCGGGTCATCGGCGCCAGCATCATGTTCTGGCTCATCACCGGCAGCGACTTGATGAAGCCGACCTGCGTCGCACCGGGGTCATAGCCGAGCACGAAAGGGGTGTCGGCGCCCCGCCGGAAGGTGAACTCCGCCGGCAGGTCGGGCATCTTCGAGCCGCCCGCGCCGGTGTTCTGCGGATCCCCGGTCTGGTCCATGAAATCTTCGATGACACGGAAGAAGCTCAGGCCGTCGTAGAAATGCTCGTGCGCCAGCTGGCGGGCCCGGGCGGCGAACTGCGGGGCGACCTCCGGCACCAGCTCCAGCAGGATGCGGCCGCGGTTGGTGTCGATCACCAGCACGTCGTTGGGATTGGGGATGCGCCAGTCCGCCGGGCCGGGCGCGGCCACCGCCTGCGGAGCCGCCGGGGCGGCGGCGGCGGAGAGGGACAGGGCGGCGAGCGCCAGCGCGCTCGCCAGCAGGACGGATTTCATGCGGGGTACTCAGTATCGGGACAGGCTCGCGCGGACCAGCCCGGCGCGGCAGAAAAATCTCGGCTCAAATCAGCCCCGGCCGACCTTTTTCAGCAGCCGATCGGCGACGCTGGGGCTGACGAATTTGCTAACGTCGCCGCCGAGCTCGGCGATTTCCTTGACCAGCTTGGAGGCGATCGCTTGGTGCCGCGGGTCGGCCATGAAGAAGACCGTCTCGATGTCGCGATCAAGCTGCTGGTTCATGGCGGTCATCTGGAACTCGAACTCGAAGTCGGCCACGGCGCGCAGGCCGCGAACGATCACCTGGGCCCCGACCTCGCGGGCGAAATGCATGGTCAGGCCCTGGAACGGCATAACCTCCACCTCGGTATTCGCCCGCAGCGGCGCCACCGTCTCCTCGAGGATCGCCACACGCTCGTCGAGACTGAACAGCGGCCCTTTGCCGGCGTTCACCGCCACTCCCAGCACCAGCCGGTCGACCAGCTTTGCGGCGCGCCCGATGATATCGGTGTGCCCGTTGTGGATCGGATCGAAGGTGCCCGGATAAAGCCCGACACGGATCATGCGGCCTCGCTGTCCACAACTTCCACCTTCGCCTTTCGCTGCGACGGAGGCGTCTGGCAAGACGATTCTTTCGACGATCGACCCGCACGCCTCGTTCCGGCGCCTCAAGCCCCCGCCAGATAGTCCCGCGTCAAGGGCACGGTCTCCAGCCTTTTGGCGAGCTGGAGTTGCATGACCATGTGGGTTCCATAGCGGAATCCAAGCTCGGCGCCGGCCAGGTAGAAGTCCCACATCCGGCGGAACCGCCCGTCGAACAACACCGGGATTTCCGGATCGGCCAGGAAGCGTCGGCGCCAGTGCTTGGCGGTCTCGGCATAGTGCAGGCGCAGAATCTCGACGTCGGTGATCCAGAGGCCGGCGTCCTCGACCGCCTTGACGATCTCCGACATCGCCGGGATGTAGCCGCCGGGGAAGATGTACTTCTGGGTGAAGGCGTTGGTCAGCGCCGGCGGCGTCATGCGACCGATCGAGTGGATCACCGCCACCCCGTCGTCGGCCAGCTGCCGTTTCACCGTCTCGAAATAGTTGCGGAAATTCGGCGCGCCGACGTGCTCCAGCATGCCCACCGAGACGATCCGGTCGAAGGGGCCGGTCACGTCACGGTAATCCATCAGCTCGAAGCGGACCCTGTCGGCCAGGCCCGCCGCGGCCGCCCGCTGGCGCGCCAGCGCGATCTGTTCGGTCGAGAGAGTCACCCCGGTGACGTCTGCGCCGTGCTCGCGCGCCAGCGTCATCGCCAAGCCGCCCCAGCCGGAGCCGATGTCCAGCACCCGATGGCCGGGCTCGAGGCGCAGCTTGGCGGCCAGGTGTCGCTTCTTGGCGACCTGGGCCTCTTCCAGCGTCATCTCCGGCCGCGCGAAATAGGCGCAGGAGTACTGCATGTCTTCGTCCAGCCAGCGCCGGTAGAAGTCGTTCGAGAGGTCGTAGTGGTGAGCGACGTTGCGGCGTGCGGCGACCCGGTCGTTGGCCTGCTGCAAGCGCCGCTTGACCGCCTTGCGGGTGCGCTTGGCCCAAGAGCCGCGGCCCTTGGGATTGCGCCCGCCGCTCTTGCCGACGATCTCCAGCAGGTCCCAGATGTCCCCCTGCTCGAAAACCAGGTCTTCGTCCATATAGGCCTCGCCGAGACCCAGGCCGGGATTGGCGACGAGCCGGCGAAGGCCCGCCCGGGTCAGCCGGATGGTCACCGGCGTTCCGCTGCCGTCGCCGGCGCGGTAGTCGCGGCCGCCGGGCAGCCGCACGGTAAGGTCGCCGACCTTGACCATGCGCGCCAGCAGGCCGCCGATCATCCCGCCGCCGATCGCCATCCCAGCCTCAGGCGTCCGGAGTCTCGCCGGCGTCCGGCGCCATCTCGCCATCCTCCTCGCCCGGGTCGGCCAGGCGTTCGACGGACGCCACGTGCTCGTCGGCGCCGGTGCGGAAGATGATCACGCCCGAGGTGTTGCGGCCGACCATGCGGACCTGGCTGACCGGGGTGCGGATCAGCTGGCCCTGATCGGTGACCAGCAGGATCTGATCGCCCTCATCCACCGGGAACGAAGCGGCGAGGCGGCCGCCCCGCTTGGTCAGGTCCTGGGCCAGCAGCCCCTGGCCCCCGCGACCGGTGCGCCGGAATTCATAGGCGGAGGTCCGCTTGCCGTAGCCTTCGGTGGAGACGGTGAGGATCACCTCCTCCGCCGCGCCGAGCTGCGCGAAGCGTTCGACCGAAAGCGCGGCCTCGCCGGCGACCTCTTCCTCGTCGTCCGCCGCCGCCACGTCGTCGACGTCGTCGTCGCCGCCGATGGTGGCGCGGCGGTTGGCGTTGGCCTGTTTGACATAGGCCGCCCGCTCGTCCGCCGTCGCGTCGACGGAACGCAGGATGGCCATCGAGATGACGCTGTCGCCCTCGGCCAGCCGAATGCCGCGGACGCCGGTGGAGTCGCGGCCGGCGAAGACCCGCACCTCGTCCACCGCGAAGCGGATGCAGCGGCCGAGCGCTGTCGTCAGCAGGATGTCGTTCTGCGCCGCGTTGCAGACGCCGACGCCGACGATGGCGTCGCCCTCGTCCAGCTTCATGGCGATCTTGCCGTTGCGCTTAATGCCGGTGAAGTCGGAAAGCTTGTTGCGCCGCACCCCGCCCGAACGGGTGGCGAACATCACGTCATACCTGTCCCAGGTCCCCTCGTCCTCGGGCAGCGGCAGGATCGAGGTGATGCTCTCGCCGGGCTCGATCGGCAGCAGGTTGACGAAGGCCTTGCCACGCGAGGTCGGAGTCCCCACAGGCAGGCGCCACACCTTGAGCTGATAGGCCTTGCCGCCCGAGGAGAAGAACAGCATCGGCGTGTGGGTGCTGGCCGAGAACACCCGGGTGACGGCGTCCTCTTCCTTGGTCTGCATCCCCGACCGCCCCTTCCCGCCCCGATGCTGGGTGCGATAGGTGGTCAGCGGCGTGCGCTTCACATAGCCGCCGTGGGTGACGGTGATCACCATCTCCTCGCGCGGAATCAGATCCTCGTCCTCGACGTCGGCGTCGCCTTCGACGATCTCGGTGCGGCGCGGGACGGCGAAGTTGTTCCTCACCTCGACCAGTTCTTCGCGGACGATGCCCATCACCCGCTCGCGCGAGGACAGGATGTCGAGGTAGCCCTGGATGGCGGCGGCCAGGGTGCGGGCCTCGCCGAAGATCTCGTCGCGGCCGAGGCCGGTCAGGCGCGACAGGGTCAACGCCAGGATGGCGCGCGCCTGTTCCTCGGTCAGCCGAATGCGCTGGCCATCAATCACCAGGGTGCGCGGGTCGGCGATCAGCTCGACGAGCGGCAGCATGTCGCCCGCCGGCCAGTCCCGCGCGATCAACCGCTCGCGGGCCTCGCTCGGATCCTTCGACGAGCGGATGATCTGGATGAAGTCATCGATGTTGGCGACGGCGATGGCCAGGCCGACCAAGACGTGGCCTCGGTCGCGGGCTTTCGAGAGCTCGAACTTGGTGCGGCGGACGACCACCTCTTCGCGGAAGTCCACGAAGGCGGTGATCATCTCGCGCAGGCCCATCTGCAGCGGCCTGCCGCGGTTCAGCGCCAGCATGTTGACGCCGAACGAGCTCTGCAGCGGCGTGTAGCGATAGAGCTGGTTGAGCAGCACCTCGGCGCTGGCGTCCCGCTTCATCTCGACCACGATGCGCATGCCCTGGCGATCGCTCTCGTCGCGCAGGTCGGAGACGCCTTCGATCCGCTTCTCGCGCACCAGTTCGGCGATGCGCTCGACGAGCGCGGCCTTGTTCAACTGGTAGGGGATCGAGTGGATGACGATGGCTTCGCGATCCTTGCGGATCTCCTCGACGCTCGCCTTGCCGCGCATCACCACCGAGCCGCGCCCGGTCATCAGGGCGTTGCGCGCGCCGGTGCGGCCGATGATCTCGCCGCCCGTCGGGAAGTCCGGCCCGGGCACGATGTCGAGCAGATCCTCGAGGCTGACCTCCGGGTTGTCGACATAGGCCAGACACGCGTCGATCACTTCGCCGAGGTTGTGCGGCGGGATGTTGGTGGCCATGCCGACGGCGATGCCGCCGGCGCCGTTCACCAGCAGGTTGGGGATGCGCGAGGGCAGCACCACCGGCTCCCGCTCAGAACCGTCGTAGTTGTCCTTGAAGTCGACCGTATCCTTGTCGAGATCCGCCAGGATCGACATGGCGGCCTTGGTCATGCGGCTTTCGGTGTAGCGCATGGCCGCCGGCGGGTCGTTGTCCACCGAGCCGAAATTGCCCTGGCCGTCGATCAGCAGCAGCCCCATGGAGAAGGGCTGCGCCATCCGCACCAAGGTGTCGTAGATCGCCACGTCGCCGTGCGGGTGATATTTACCCATCACGTCGCCGACCACGCGAGCGGACTTCACATAGCTGCGGTCGGGCGTATGCCCCTGCTCGTTCATCGAGAACAGGATGCGCCGGTGCACGGGTTTCAGCCCGTCGCGGACATCAGGCAGCGCGCGGCTGACGATGACGCTCATGGCGTAGTCGAGATAGGAGCGCTTCAGCTCGTCCTCGATGGCGACAGGAGCGATGCCCCCGCGCCGGTCGTCCGGTGGGTTCGTAGGATCAGTCAAAGGAGGGATTTGCCCTTGGAATCGGACTGGTTATGTAGGGTCGTTGTTAGCATTTCGAAGGCGGGCGCCACAACTCTCGCGCGGGCGCGCGCGGGGCGATGGGCCTGAAGGTCTCCTTATCATGCCGCTCAAGCCCGGCGAGCCCGCCCCCTGGTTCCGCGGCGTCACGCCGTCCAACCCCGAGTTCACGTTCGAGAGCGTGGCGGGACGCTACATCCTTCTGGCCTTCCTGCCCATGGCCGACACCCTGCGACACGTCGCGTTGAAGGCGCTGGCGGCGCACCAGGCGATGTTCGACGACGCAAGGCTCTCGACCTTCGCCATCCTACGCGACCCGCAGACGGCCGAAGGCGCCAAGGACATGATGGGCCTGCGCTGGGTGTTCGACCTGGACGGCGCAGTCAGCGCCCGGTTCGCTGCGGCGGGCGAGGAGCCGCCCGCCTGGATGGTGCTCGACCCGACGCTGAGGCTGCTGCGCAGCTTCGAGCTGGCCGAGGTGGAAGCGCTGTTCGGCTACCTCGCCGCCCTGCCGCCGGTCGCCGAGCACGCCGGCGTGGCCGCGCATGCGCCGGTCCTGATGGCGCCCCGCATCTTCGAGCCGGAGCTCTGCCAGCGGCTCATCGACCTGCACGCCGAGGCCGCCGGCCAGTTCACCGGCGTGATGCGCGACCGCGGCGACCACACCCACTATGTGATGGACGAGCTGAAGAGCCGCCGCGACGTGCTGATCCGCGAGCCCGACCTCGTCGGAGAGATCCGCGAGCGGCTGGAAAGGCGACTGTTCCCCCTGATCGAGACGGCGTTCAGTTTCCGGGCGACACGGATCGAGCGCTATCTGGTGAGCTGCTACGGGGCCGAGGACGGCGGGGTCTTCCACGCCCACCGCGACAACACCACCTTCCGCACCGCCCACCGCAAGTTCGCCGGCTCGATCAACCTCAACGCCGGTTTCGAGGGCGGCGACCTGCGGTTCGCGGAATTCGGCCCGGCCGTCTATCGGCCGCCGGTGGGGGCGGCCTGTGTGTTCGCCTGCGGGCTGCTGCATGAGGCCACCCGCGTCACCGCCGGGCGCCGCTACGCCTTCCTGCCCTTCTTCTATGACGAGGCCGGCGAAGAGCTGCTCTCCGCCTATCGCCGCCGCGTCAGCGAGGACGGCCCGCCGGATTCATGAACGCCAGGATCCCCCAGCGTTGCACCGGGGTTCATGCACCTCGCGGCAGGGTCCTGCGACAGACCCGGCAAGCCATCCACCGAGCCAGAGATCCATGAGAACCATCATCCTCCCCGTCCTCCTCGCCGCAGCGCTCGCCGCCCCGGCCGCGGCGCAACCGGCGAAGGCCGAGAGCCCGATCCTGCCTGGCTACTGGGAATCCACCAATCGGCTGCTCTCGCCGATCCGCACCAGCAAGGTCGAGCACCGCTGCATCACGCCCGCCGACGTCGAGAAGTTTCTCGCCGGACCGAGCAACCATCATTACGATTGCAGCTACCCGTCGAAACTGATCGACAACGGCGTGATCCGGCTGTCGGGAACCTGCGTCAAGCGCAAGGGCGGCGGCGCTCCGATCAAGGTCGCCGGCGAAGGCGTCTACACCCAGACCAGCTTCAAGATCACCGCCAGCATCGCCACCGACATCGCCGGCATCCCGCTCAGCGGCCGCGCCAGCACCGAGGCGCGCCGGGTCGCCGACAGCTGCCCGGCGAGCTCGTCCGACTGACCCGGACGCTAGACCTTTTCGACCGCCTCGGTCCTGTCGAGGACTGAGGCCAGGGCGCGGCTCATGTCCGGCAGCTCGTAGGGCTTGGACAGGATGGTGAACTCTCGACCGACGTTCTCGGCGTTCTGGCTGTAGCCGGTGGTCAGCAGGATCGGCAGCCCCGGCCACTCGGTGCGCACGCGCCGCGCCAACGCCAGGCCGTCCATCGCGCCGGCCATGACGATGTCGCTGAACAGCACGTCCGGCCGTTCGCCGGCTTGCAGCGCCCCCAGCGCGGCTTCGGCGCTGGACACCACATGCGGCTGGCCGCCGAGCTGCTCCAGCAACGCAGCGGCGGTCTCCGCCACGTCGGGATTGTCCTCCACCACCAGCACGCGGATGCCGTTGGGAAGAACGCCGGCGACCGGCGTCTCTATGACGCTGGCCGATTTCTCGGTGCGCGGCAGATAGAGGGTAAAGCTGGCCCCGGCCCCCAGCTCGCTATGGACGATGCTGCGGCCGCCCGACTGCTCCACGAAGCCGTAGACCTGGGAGAGGCCAAGGCCGGTGCCGCGGGAGACCTCCTTGGTCGTGAAGAACGGCTCGAAGACCCGGGGCAGGATGTCCGGCGGAATGCCGACGCCGGTGTCGGTCACCGAAAGCGCCACAAAGGCCCCGGCGAGCGCCGCATCCACGTCCCCCGCCGCGAGCTCGACATTGCGCGCCGAAAGCAACAGGGTCCCGCCGCTCGGCATGGCGTCGCGGGCGTTGACGGCAAGGTTCAGCAGGGCGAGTTCCAGTTCGCCGGGGTCCACCTCCACCGGCCAGATGTCCTGCGGGAAGTCGAGTTGCAGCGTCACCGTTTCGCCGAGGCTGGCGTCGAGCAGTTGGCGGAAGCTCGCCGCGCGTTCGGCCAGGGACAGCACCACCGGGTTCAGGCGCTGGCGCCGCGCGAAGGCCAGCAGCTGGCGCGTAAGATCCTGGCCGCGCCGGGTGGAAATCTCGATGGCGTCGAGCGCCCGGGCCGCACGAGCATCGTCGCCGAGCCGGCGGCGCAGCAACTCCGCCTGGCCGCTGACCACCATCAGCAGGTTGTTGAAATCGTGCGCCACCCCGCCGGTCAGTTGGCCGATGGCTTCCATCTTCTGGGTCTGCGCGAGCCGTTCATGCGCCTTCTGCAGTTCGAGCTGGGCGGCGCGGCGCTCGGTGATGTCGCGCGTGATCTTGGCGAAGCCGATCAGCCGACCCTGCGGATCACGGATCGCATCCAGCACCACGTTGGCCCAGAACAGGGTTCCGTCCTTGCGCACCCGCCAGGCTTCGGCCTCGTAGCGCCCGTGTTCGATCGCCGTCTGCAGCGCCTGCGTCGGCAGGCCCGCCGCGCGATCCGCCTCGGTGTAGAAGACGCTGACGTGCTGGCCAACGATCTCCTCGGCCGTATAGCCCTTGATGTTCTGGGCGCCGACGTTCCAGTTGGTCACCACCCCGTTTGGGTCCAGCATGATCAGGGCGTAGTCGACCACGCCGGCGACCAGCATCCGGAACTGCCGCTCGCTCTGCGCCAGGGGGTCGTCGGCGACCTGCAGTTGCGCGGTCACCGGTGCGCTCCCGCGCGGAGCGGCAGGCCAGAGGCCGGGCTCCGCCGAGGGTTCAAGCTGTTCAGCGTCGACATCTTTCGCCGCCCGTCTCTGGGGCCTGAGGAGGAAACGGCATATTACCGATCAAATGATATGAACACTAACGGTCATGCTGCTGAAATGGCGCCAGAAAATCGCCAAACGTCCTTCCCAGCGAGATTCCCCCAGCGGGGCCCGCGAGAGCACGCGGTTCGTCGAGGTGCGGTGGAAGGGCGCGGTGGGTCGGTGGGAACACAAGGCCCGGCGGCGCCGTTCCAGGCTCGATGGTTTCGTCCGGACTCCGATCAAATTCGGCCCGCGCAAATGGCAGGCGGGATCGGAAGCAGCGCGCCACGGCCAAGCTCATGGCGATCAAGTCCAGCGGCTATCTCGTCTCGACCGTCAGCGTGGTTCTGCTTGGCCTGGCGTCCTGGAAAAAAGCCTCCGAAGAGCCGCTGCTGATGTTCTGCCTGATCGCGGGCATGTCGACGTCTGTCGTCGGCATGTTCCTGCGGTGGCTGTCCTACGAGATCGAGGAACGTCGCAAAGCCGCCGGCCAGGAATGACCCAGCCCGTCGCGCGCGAAGCGAAACCTCACCGACGGGGCTGGTCCGCAACCCCCGTGGCCGGCCCAAGCACGACCGGCGGAGTGGGCGGGGCGCGGTCGAAGCACGGCCTCTGCAACCCGAACCGCTCGCAGGCGTCGGGAGGGCCGAACACCGGATCCCACTCGAACAGCTCGGGCGCGTCGCAGTCGGCCCAATGCTCAGGCAATGCGTCGCCCGCCAGCTCGACGGCCCTTGGCGAGAGCAGCAGCACGCGGTGCTGGCGATCCGGCGTCGTTCGGGTGAACAGCGCAATATCGGGAGCGTCGCCGTTGGCGAGCGCCAGCAGCCCGACGCCCTCAAGGAGGCGCTCGTAGCATTGGTCGATCGAGATCTTGCAGTGCTTCCAGGGCATCGCGCGCTTCCCTGAACCTAAACGCTACGCCCGCGCCCAAGTTTCCAGGTCGACCTATTCGTGGCGCAGCGATTGGGCGATGACCGTCAGGCAGGCGATGGCGTAGCCGCCGCCGCTGGCCTCCAGTCAGCCGCCATTGTCCAGGACCAGCGCCATCTGTGGGTCGCCGAAGGCGATGCGGAGGTCGAGCGACTGACCGCGCTGCAGGCTGAAGCTGATCAGCCCGCCGCGCGCAGGCGCGCGCAGCACCAGGGCGTCAGTGCTGGCTTCCACCTCCCTGCGGATCATCTTTCCTGGTTGGGCGCATGCAATAAAAAAGTGACCGATTCCAATAGGAACCGGCCACCTGTAGACGATCTTGCGCTAAGCAGAAATTAGAACGGGATCTCGTCGTCGAGGTCGGCGGAAAAGTCCTCGCGCGGGGCCGAGCTCTGCTGGCGCGGGCCTGAGGAAAAGCCACCGCCGCCGCTACCGCCGCCCGAATAGCCGCCGCCGTAGCCGCCCTCGTCACGGTCGCCGGCGCCCTCGCCCTTGCCGTCGAGCATGGTCAGCTCGCCGCGGAATTTCTGCAGCACCACCTCGGTGGAGAACTTCTCCTGGCCCGACTGGTCGGTCCACTTGCGGGTCTGGATCGCGCCTTCGACATAGACCTTCGAGCCCTTGCGCAGGTAGCTCTCAGCGACCTTCACCAGGTTGTCGTTGAAGATCACCACCCGGTGCCACTCGGTCCGCTCCTTGCGCTCGCCGGAGCCGCGATCGCGCCAGGTCTCGGAGGTGGCGATGCGCAGATTGCACACGCGGTCGCCGGAGTTGAGAGTGCGGATCTCCGGATCGGCGCCCAGATTGCCGATCAGGATGACCTTGTTGACGCTGCCCGCCATGTCGATGTCCTAGTTTCCGTAGCTGCGGGCGCGACTGGCCCAAGCCCGCAGGCTAACGAGTCGTTAGGGGTTGGGCAAGCATATGTTCCTGCTACGTTCCAGTCCGTCCACAGTCAATTGGGCCGCTACTGGGCGGGCTGCTGCGGCATAGCCCCCGGAATCGCCAGGCGGCCGTCGCCGGTGCGCACCAGGGCCGGATAGCGCGGTCCGTCCAGGCTGGCGCCGCTGAAGATCCCGGTCTTCTGCACGAAGATGAAGTTGGCCTGGTAGGCGCCGAGGATCTCCTGGGCGGTGCCGCCCATGCGCAGGAACTTGATCCGCATGGCTTCCAGGTTGGCGGCGCAGGTCTCCAGGTTCGGGGCGTTGACCAGCCGGTGGTAGACGAGTTCGCCGTTCGGCCGGAAGGTCACGTTGTAGCAGACGCCCGGATCGCCCGGCGGCGTCACCTTTCTGCTGCAGGCGCCGAGCGCGAGGACAGAGACGAAAGCGGCGGCGAGAACCAGGCGGGACATGGCGGCGACCCTACACGCCGGCTTCGCGACGCGCGAGACCGTCAGCCGGCCGGAATGCTGCAGCCCGCCCCCTGCTCGGCCAAAGTGCGGAAGCTGTGGTTGTCGGCGGATATCTCCACCCGGCCCGGGACCAGCCGGATGGTCTGCTGCGCCCAACGGCCGTAGCTGGCGCCGCCGGGGGTCTCGCAGCGGCCGGCGAACAGCGCCTGGGCGCAGCCGTTCAGCGTCGTCTCGCTGGGCAGCTTGCGCCAGCGATTGTCGGCATAGCGCCAGCACTCGCCGCTGGCCTGGGCCGAGGCGGTCGCGGCAGCCGGAACCGCGACCCCGCCTGCGGCCGTCGCCGGGACCGCCTGCGAGGCGGGCGGCGGCAGGGGCGTCACCGTGGCCGCTCCCGGCTGGCCGGCGGCCAGCGCGCCCGAGACGTCGAGGCCGACATCCAGGGCGTCGGTGGTCACCCCGTTGCGCTGCGCGCAGTCCTTGAGGGTGAGGTCGCCGACGTAGCGGCCGTCGACGAAGCAGCGCAGCGGCTTGGCCGCGTCGATGCGGCCGAGACCGGCGCCGGACGGGTCGATCACCAGGCCGCCCTGCGACGCCGGCGGCGGCGGCGTGACCTCTCCGTGGTGTGCGCGCACGATGCCAAGCGCGATCAGGGCGCCGGCCGCCAGCGCGGCCACGGCGCCCCAGAGGGCGAACTGCAGGCGAGGTCTGGCGAGGTCCATCACCTCCCGCTAGACCGCGGCGGCGCCAGTTTCAACTCGTGATGCCGAACAGGGTCAGGGTGGGATCGGTGGTCGTGCTGCTGCTGGAGTTGCCGCCGCCCGTCAGGCGGTCGAGCGCCGCCTGGTAGTTGGAGATCTGCGCCGTCATATAGGCCGGCACCGCGCCGCCTTTCGCGGCCGCGGCCGCAGCCGCCTGGGCGTCCAGCTGCGCCTTCGGCGTCGCCGCGGTCACCAGGTCCTTGTAGGCTTGGCGGACGACCCCCTGGGCGTTGGCCAGCTCGGCCAGGGCATGGCTGACCTGCGCGGCGTCGGAGAGGTTCAGGTCGGACGGCAGGCCAAGGCCATAGAGGTTCGACCCGCCGTCCGCCGGCGTGGTCACGCCGGCCTTGTTGGTCGTGGTCGCGCGCACCACGCCCTCGGAGACGCCGAGTTCGCCGAGCGCATTGGTGTCGCCCTTCCCGGCTCCGATCCAGACGACCGAGGTCTGGTTGGCCGGTTCGATCTTCAACTGATGGCCGCCGCTGGTGCTGACCACGGTGACCTTGGCGGAGAAGCCCGAGGCGCGCTGGATCTTCGACGCCAGGGTGTCGAAGGTGTCGGCCGCCTCGATAGTCACGGTCTTCGGCGGCAGGCCGCCGACCCCGACGGTGAACTGGTCGCCGGCGCGCACCGAGCTGACGGCGGTGAGCTGCTGGGAAGCGTCCAGGGCGAGGTCCCCGCTCGGCAGGCCCAGGCGGTCGAGCACGCTTGCGCCCTGGGGCGCCACGGCGATGGCGCTCGGCGCGGCCTTTTGCGAGGTCCCGGTGAAGCGGCGCGACCAGTCGATCGCCCCGGTGTCGACGTCGAGCCTGGCCAGGTAGCCGTCCTGCACGCCGACCGGATCCTGGCCGGGCAGGTCCGCGCCGGCCGTGCCGGCGATCCAGACCTCGCCGTTCGCCACCGCCATGGCGGTCGCCTTGTCGTCGCCTGTTCCGCCGTAATAGGCCAGCCGGTCGCTGGCGCTGTTGCTCAGGCTGGGATCGAGCCGCGCCGCGAAGGCGTCGAGGCCGCCGGACGCCGCCCGGCTGACGGTGTCGACCTGGAGCTGGGGGTTGCCGCTGGTCCCGACCAGCACCAACTGGCCATTGGTGTCCTGCGCCAAGCCCTCGATGTCCCCGCCTTCGAGGTCGCCAAGGTCCCGGCTGGCCTGCTCCACCGGAGTTCCGCTGGAGACGTCGAAACTGCGCAGGACCGCATGGCCGCTCTCGGTGCTGGCGACGATGACCGAGGTTCCGCTGACCACCAGGCCCTTGGCCTTGTCGGCCCCGGCGTCGCCGAACTGCTGGGTGAAGAGGGTGCTGACCTTGCCGGTCGCACTGGTCCCGAAGGCCTCGATATAGCCGTCCCAATCGCCTTGCGCGCCGCCGCCGCCCGGCATCGCCGACTTGCTCTGGCCGGCGACGTAGACGGTCCCGTCGGCCCCGAAGGCGACCTGGTTGACCTGGTCGTCCTGCCGCGCCCCGCGACGCTGGGTCCACAGCTCCTGCCCGTCCTTGTCCAATACGGTGACGAAGCTGTCCGACTGGCCGGCGTAGGCGCCGGTCGTCCCGGAATTCAGCGCCCCTTCGGTCGCGCCGTCGAGGGCTCCGCTGACCGAGCCGGCGATGGCGATCTTGCCGTCTGCCGAGACCGCCAGGCCGAGCCCGGTGGCCGAGCCCGCCGCCCCCAGGGTGCGCGAATAAACCAGCGTGCCCGCCGCATCGTACTTCAGCAGGGCGACGTCCTGGCTGCCCTTGATCGCCTGGTCGTCGACCGTCTTGTTGACATCCGCCAGCATGTAGACCGAGCCGTCGGGTCCAACGGTCTGGGCGTGCACGGCGGTGACGGCAGGGTCCAGCCCCTCGGCGAACACCCGTCCATCGACGAAATTACTCTGGCCCGCCATCTGCGTCGGCGTGGCGACCGTGTCGGTGTCGGTCTGGAACTTCAGCAGTTGCTGCGCGACGGTGCTGTCGGAGGTCTTGGCGTTATGGTCGGGATCGGCGTCGCCGACCTGCTGGGCGAGATAGACCGCCCCCGCCGTATCCGGCGTCGAGAAGTTCACCGTCTCCGAGGTGCCGATGGTGACCTTCATCGCCCACTGGTCCGGTCCGGGCGGCAGGGTGACGGTCTGCGAGCCGACCTTGATCTGCCGCGGCTCGGCGGGGATGCGATTGGTCCCGAAGCGGGTCTCCACCCCGGCCGCCTTCAGCTGGTCGTTGACGTAGTTGATGACGTTGGCGAGGCTGCGCGTCTGGTCGGGCATCTGCGACAGGTCGATCAGCACGTCATGGGTCTGGTTGACCCGCGTCACCTTGATATCGAACTTCACGTCGCCCTCGAAGGCGGGCACCGAGTCGCTCGCCGAGGTCGCGAGCGGAACGGTCGTGTACTGGGTCGCCTGCTTGGGGACCGTGAGCTTCGAGGTCTCGGAGGTGGCCGCGTCCCCCTGCACCAGGCGCAGCTTGTCGAAACGGGTCGAGCCCAGGTAGCTCTGGACATCGGCCATGCCCTTCAGGAAGGCCGACTGCAGCTGGGTCTTGTCGCCAGCGTTGGCGTTGGCCTTGATCTGGTTTGCCATGTCGCTGAGCGTGCCCAGCCCCTGGTAAAGGGCGAACAGCTTTTTGTAGTCGGCGCTGGCGCCCGAGAGGTCGAGCTTGGCGGCGTTCTCGTCGATGAGCTTGTGGCCCGCCAGCACCGCGGTGACATTGGCGCTCGCCTGCTGCGCAGTCTCCTGGGTATTCCAGGGCGGTGTCGGGGCGACCTTGTTGGTCGTGGTCGACGTCGCGCCGGAGGTCGAAGTGACGGCGACGCCGGCCTTCGCCTGATAGTAGCCCAGCAGAACGCTCGAATCGATGCCTATGACCACAGGACCCGCTCCGCGGGCGCGGGCCCGCATCTGAAGCCTAGCGGCGGTACGGCTTCCAGCCCGTTAACGCCACGTTAGAAAAGCGCGGCCAGCCCCCCGGATACGCCCCGGTCTAGCCGCCCTTGAACAGCTGCAGGATCATCTGCGGCGACTGGTTGGCGATCGACAGCGCCTGGGCGCCTAGCTGCTGCTGCACCTGCAGGGCCTGCAACTGGGCGCTTTCCTTGGCGAGGTCCGCATCCACCAGGTTGCCCACCCCGGTCTGCAGTGTGTCGGTCAGCTTGCCGACGAAATCACTGTGCGAGGTGATCTGCTTGGCCTGGGAGCCGAGCGACCCCAGCGACTGGTTGACGTTGAGGATCGAGGCGTTGAGATCGCTTAGCACCTGCGTAGATAGCGTCACGCTGGCCAGCGACGCCGTCGGCGGAATGGTGATGATCGCCCCGCCCAGGGACATGTCCTGGGTCGAAAGGGTGATGTAGGAGCTGGCCGAGGCGTTGGCGAGGAACTGGATGCTCGTCGCGCCAGAGCCGTTCAGGCCGTTCAGCAGGTTCGCGCCGTCGAAGGCGGCGTTGTCGGTGACCTGGCCGATCTGCCGAAGGATCGACTTGAATTCACTGTCGAGAGCCGTGCGCGAGGCCGTGTCGATGGAGGTGTCCATCGCCGCCACGACCTTCTCTTTCAGCTGCACCAGCAGATCCGAAACCGTGGCGCCGGCGGTCATCGAGACCTCGGCGATCGAGTTCGCCCGGTCGAGGCTCATCTTCACCGCGCCGAGCGCGCCGATGTCCGCCCGCTGGTTCTGGGCGATCGACCAGACCGCGGCGTTGTCCTGCGCCGTGGCGATCTTCAGGCCGGTGTTGATGTGGTTCTGGACCTGACCGATCTGGTCGTTGGTCTTGTTAAGGTTTTGCAGCGCAATCAGCGCAGGTTTGTTGGTGTGCACGCTGATCGACATGACGGATTCTCCTGGTCACATGAGCCCGACTCGCTTCGCCCGAGTCGCGTGGGCTTCCAAGGAGGCTAGGAATTTTATGGTAATCGAAAGGTTAACGCCGTCAGGACCATCGGCCTGATCTGGCGATTTCGATTAACCATGGCCGCGTTCGGCTTAACCTTTTCCGGCGCGATTCACCGGGGCGCGCGCAAGCTCAAGCCGGTCGCGGTGACCGCGCAGGGCCGCTCGTAGACGTCGCTTCGGATCAGGGATGCCCGGCTTCTTCCGCCGGTGAGCGCCATACTTGGCGAGAGAGCCTTTTGCGGTGATTCTCGGCCGGGCGTCATCGGCGCTGACCCCTGCCGCCGCGCAAACGACCATCGCCGCCGCCGGCGGGCCGGGGCGGTGAGAAACGTTCGAGACCGGCCCCGAGGGCCGGCGGATCAGGCCTTGGTGCGGATCACCTCGCCGGCGTGGTAGGCGGCGGCGTCCCGCAGCCGCAGAACCTCTTCCTGCGGCAGCTGCTGGACGACCTCGCCGGTGCGCCGATTTACGGTCTTGTAGACAAAGGTCCCGCTGGCCTGGTCCTCTTCGATCACCAATCGCAGGTCGTCCTCTTCCGACGCGAGCCCGGGCTGGACTTCGCCAGCCGCGCCGGGGGCGTGACCAGGACTGGGACCAGGGCGACCGTAGGTCGGATCGGGGGTGGCTGCGAACGGCGCAACCTTGTTGCTCATGTCTCCTGTCGCCGACGACGGGCGTCAGCGCTCCGGGTTGCGCATGAACGGCGGGAAGCGACCCTCCCCGCCGCCACGCCGGCGCGGTCCCCTTTTCCCGGAGGAACTGGGGGACCGCGCGGCTTTGGCCTTAACGGAACAGGCCGAGGAGGATCGACGAGGACTGGTTGGCGATCGACAGCGCCTGCACGCCAAGCTGCTGCTTGGTCTGCAAGGCCTGCAGTTTCGCACTTTCCTTCGCCAGGTCGGCGTCGACGAGGTTGCCCACGCCGGCGTCGATGGTGTCCTGCAGCTTGCTCACGAAGCTCAGGTGCGATTGCAGGGCCTTCGAGCCGGTGCCCAACTTGGACAGGGCGCTCGACACCTGGGTGATCGCCGTGTTGACGGTGGCGATCATCGCGGTCGCCATCGTCTGGGTGCCGATCGAGGCGGTCGCGGTGATGCCGCCCATCGCCGCACCACCGAGCGACAGATCTTGAGCCTGCACGGTGATCTGCTGGGTGCCGTCGGCGTTGGCCAGCGCCATCACCGTCGTCGCACTGCTGGCGGTCGACTTGATCATGTTGGCGCCGTTGAACACCGCGTTGTCGACGGCCTTCTGGATCTGGTCGCGCAGCGACTTGAAGTCGTCGTTCAGCGCGACACGACTGTTGTTGTCGAGGGTCACGTCCGACGCCGCCAGGGACTTCTGCTTCATCTGCAGCAACAGGTCCGACACGCTTTGGCCGGCGGACAGGGCGACGTCGACGGTCGAAGAGCCGCGCTGAAGCGATTCCTTCACCGCATCCAACGAACCGGAGGTGGCGCGCTGGTTCTGGGCGATCGCCCAGATGGCGCCGTTGTCCTTCGCCGAGGCCACCTTCAAGCCGGTGTTGATCCGGGTCTGGGTGGTCGCCAGGTCCATCTGGGTGGAGGCGAGGTTCGTCAGCGCCTGCATGGCGTTGACGTTCGTATTGACGCTGTTCAAAGGCATACGACTGTTCCTTTCTCAGGGAGCCGGCGTCTATTCGACGACCGGGGGCTTTTTGCCCGGCAGAGTTTGCAGCAAGGAACAAGCCAGCCCGGCAGAGTTTGCCGGGGCGATCAAGTCTCTGAATTTATGGCGTTATAGGTCTGTTATTGATATTCAGCCCGGCAGACTTTGCCGGCCAGGCCTGCAGAAATTGCCGGGCGCCTGCGGCAAAAACTGCCCACCACCCGGCAAAAAAAGGCCGGACAACTCCGCAACGTACGGAGCGTCCGGCCCGCGACTGTCCGCCTATCTGAACAGCGACATGATGCTGTTCGGCGCTTGGTTTGCGATCGAAAGCGCCTGCACCCCCAGTTGCTGCTTCGTCTGCAGGGCCTGGAGCTTTGCGCTTTCCTTCGCCAGGTCGGCGTCAACCAGATTGCCAATGCCGCCATCAACCGTGTCCTGCAGTTTGCCAATGAACGTCAGATGCGAGGCCAGGGATTTCGACCCCGTGCCGAGCGCCGACAGGGAAGCCGAAACGTCTATGATCGCCTGATTGAGGGTGGCGATCATCCCGAAAGCCAGCGTCTGGGTCCCAATGGACGACGTGTTGGTCAGGCTCGAAAGCGCGCCGGTTCCCAGATCCATCGGTTGGGCCTGCACCGTGATGACGGCCGACCCATCCGAATTCGCCAGGCTCTGAATGACCGTCGGGTTGGAGCCCTTGATCATGTTGGCGCCGTTGAAATCGGCGTTGTTCACAGCCTTGGTGATCTGGTCGCGCAACGACAGGAAGTCGTCGTTGAGCGCGGTGCGGCTGTTCGTGTCGAGGGTCGTATCCGACGCCGCCAAGGCCTTCTCCTTCATCTGAAGAAGCAGGTCCGAGACGGACTCCCCCGCGGCCAGCGCCACATCGACGGTCGACTGACCGCGCTGCAGCGATTCCTTCACGGCGTTCAGCGATGCCGAAGTGGCCCTCTGGTTCTGAGCAATCGCCCAGATCGCGCCATTGTCCTTCGCACTCGCCACCCGCAAGCCGGTGTTGATGCGGTTCTGTGTTTCGGACAGCTCCTTATTGGTCGCGTTGAGGTTCTGGAGCGCCGTCATGGCGCCCACGTTCGTGTTCACTGAATTATACAGCATCGCATCACATCCATTCTGGAGGGGTTCGGCCAGCTTCGGCTGGCGGGCGATTTTTCGCCGCTGGACGCGTCGCAAGCCCCGGGCCAGTTATGGTAAACGTGCGATGTGTTTGTTTTTTATATACATTTCAAGCTCGTCGAGCCCGCCCGGCCCCGCCGCGACATGGTTAACAGCTGCCGACCGGCACTTCCTGCCCGGACTCCGCGCCGCGACGCAAGGGAGCCAGGCCACCTCCGGTCAACGCGACCATAGGCCGGCGCCGCAGTGCGTCATTTTTCGCTTGCACTCAGTCTAAACATCGTTCAGATTTATTACCGCCCTTCCTGGGCGTTTCCTCCCTATGACTGCCGCGCCTTCGGGCGCGGCTTTTTTTTGCGCCGCGGCCATGCGCCCGGCAGGCGCGCCAGAGCCCCACCAGGGGCGCGCGCGAAAAACAGATCGAAGATGCTGGAGGCCGCTGCGAGGTGTTCGCCGGCCGAAACGCCGCCGATGTCGCCTTGGGGTGAGGCGGACCTGAAGCCGAAACACCTCGAGCCGTGAGCCGATCGCCCCCCACATCGGCTGCCACGCCGCCGATCCCGGCCAATTTGTCGCAACCTCCATTTGTCGCTTGCGACCCGTCTGAGCACCGCTTAGATTGTCCATGCCCTTCCTGGGCGTTTCCTCCCTATGACTGCCGCGCCTTCGGGCGCGGCTTTTTTTTGGTCGGATCCCAGCCGGTCTCGACAGGACGGATAGCTCCCGCCCGAGCCTTGCATAGTCCGCCACCAACAACAATTCTATTTATTGGCGCATTTTGAACATACACTCGCCATAGTTGCTTTTGGGGAGAAAACGCGCCATGACCACGCCAAGCTTTGACGGCAATCTCGCGACACAGAACCTGTTCGCCGAATACACCGCGACCATGCCGGCGGAGAACCAGTTCCTGATCGGCTGGACCTTCGACGGAACCGACCAATCTGAGCTGATCCAGGGCTCGGATTTCGCGGCCCAGCGACGCTTCATCGGGGGTCCGCGAAGTCCCTATTACACCGACACCGTGGTCGGAAACGACGAACTGCACGGCGGGGCTGGCGACGACACCATCCTCGGGCTCGGCGGTGTCGACGGCATCAGCGGCGGCGACGGAAACGATTCGCTGAGCGGCGGCCTCGCCACCGACTTCCTCGACGGCGACGCGGGACATGACCAGATCAGCGGCGGCGAGGCGACCGACTTCATCAACGGCCAAGATGGCCGCGACACCTGTCACGGCGACGACGGCGACGACCAGCTCTCCGGCGGAAAGGGCGCGGACCTGCTGTTCGGCGACGCCGGCGCCGATCGGGTCCTGGGGGACGAAGGCCATGACACCTGCTCCGGCGGCGATGGCGACGACACCCTCATCGGCGCGGCCGGGGCCGACTCGCTATCGGGCGACGCTGGCCAGGATTCACTCGACGGCGGCGACGGCGCCGACATCCTGCAGGGCGGGGTCGGCAACGACCAGATCCTTGGCGGCGCGGGCGGCGACCGCTGCGTCGGCGGCGATGGCGACGACACGCTCCAGGGCGACGCGGGCGACGACACCCTGAGGGGCGGGCAAGGCGATGACGCCCTCTACGGCGGCCAGGGCGCCGACCACTTCCGCATCGGGGCTGCGGGGGGACATGACGTCGTCTACGACTTCAACCGCCTCGAGGGGGATTATGTGCAGGTCCATGCCGGCGCGAGCTACTCGGCCTACCAGTCCGGCGCCGATGTCGTCGTCGAGATCGGCGCAACCGCCACCTTGACCCTGCGCAACGTCACCCTGACGGCGCTGGACGCCGGCTGGATCGGCGCCTGAGGCCGGCGCGGAGGTGAAGCATCAAAGAGCCCCGGACGCGCCGGGGCTCGCCGCGCCGGACGCTGTCGGCTCGCCTCAGGCGGCGGCGGCCTGGCCGTTGCCGCGCAGCCCCTGCATGATCATGCGGTTGACCTCGATCAGCGGCTCGATCTCCTCCTTGCGGCGGATCACCTCGCTGGTGTGCTTGCCGACCCAGATGCTGAGCGAGATGATCGCCGCGCGCAGGCTTTCCGGCAGGGCGTTCTCAGGCTCGCTGCAAGCGCCGCCGAGCACCGACCAGACACGGCGGTTCCAATCGAGCGCGTCGATTCGGCCGCGGATGTCCGTCGGCTCGCACTTTGCAGCCTCCATGAGCGCCAGCGTGACCTGGGCGAAGAGACGGTATTCCGTCTCCCGCGGGCTCTCAGCCCTGGTCGCCGCCTGCTGATACGCCTGCAGGGACATTCCCCAACCTTTCGTCTTCGTATTCGATCAGCTTCCGACACAGCATGAGCGCCTTGTAATACTCACGCTCCATGCAGTATTTTGAAACATCGACGCAGTCGGCGAGGACGTTGGGATTACGGATAACCCCCATGAACTCGCTCATCCGACGCACGAATTCATCGTAATATCGCTCGGCCCCCGGCTCATCGAGATACATCATCATCACCGGGAAGTAGATCCGGCGCGCAGGCGTATTGGCATTCTCCTGCTGCATGATGTCCTTCTCGCGAAGAACGGAGGCCTTGTTCTGCAGCACCAGAACGCCCCGGCGGTCGCCGTTCTGGACGACCGCGCCGTTGAGAACGAACTTTTCCCCGGGCTTAAGCGACAACTTTAGCGGCAATCCCGCCTCCCGATTCCACGCTCGCGAATCGTCATTTCTCGATTCGACTCACTCATTGTCACCTTGCCTGGGGTCGAGCGCACTTCACAACGGTTACCCAGGGAGCGTTAACGACCTCTTGCCCCGCGGCGGCGCCCTTGCCTTAAGCTTTGATTAAGCACAATGGCTCGACCAAGGGACGTTCTGTCCGAGGGAATCGTCCATGCCGCGTCACGGCCCGAAGAGCGCGACGTCGGCCCACGCGCTGGCCGCCGGCGCTGCGCCGACCAAGCCCCGCACCGTGGAGATCGCCGACGAACTCGGCCAGGCCGGCTCGAAGGACGCCCTGGCGCGGCTGAATGCCGCAATGGCCGAGATCAAGGCGCTGGCGGTCGCCCCGTTCATCCAGCGGGCGGTGGACTCGATCCGCGTCGACGATGCCCAGGCCGCCACCGAATGGTCGCTGAAGGCGCTGGAGCAGGACGACCAGAGCGGGCTCGGCTGGTACACCCTGGGGATCGCGCGCGAGAAGGCGGGCGACTTCGCCTCGTCGGTCAACGCCTACGAATCCGCCCTGCGGCTGCTGCCGGATCACGCCGAGGTGGCCAACGACCTCGGCCGGCTGGCCTTTCGCATGGGCATGCACGGCCAGGCCGAGCAGCTGTTCCGCCACTACCTCGTGCGCCACCCCGGCCACCCGGAGGCGGTCAACAACCTGACCTGTGCGATCCGCGCCCAGCAGCGCTACGACGAGGCCATCGCGGTGCTCAAGCCGGTGCTGATGCAGAGGCCGGAAAACCCCATGCTGTGGAACACCATGGGCTCGGTGGTCGCCGAACAGGGCGATTATGCGACCGCCCGGGTCTTCTTCCAGGAGGCCGTCCAGCTCGACCCCGGCTTCTTCAAGGCGCGCTACAACCTCGGCAACTGCCTGCTGATGCTGGAGGACACCGCGGCCGCCCTGGAGGCCTGCGAGGCGGCCCTGGTCGACGTGCGCGCCGAGGACGAGCGGCAGATGATGCGCATGGCCAGATCCACCATGCTCGCGGCCCTCGGCCGGCTGGGCGAAGGCTGGGACGAGTACGAGTGCCGCATGCACCCGCAGTTCTCCGAGGTGACGCATTTCGTGGTCGACAAGCCGCGCTGGCAGCCGGGGATGGACGTGAGGGGCAAGACCCTGCTGGTGATCGGGGAACAGGGACTGGGCGACGAGATCCTGTTCGCCAACCCGCTCGGCGACCTGATCGACGACCTCGGCCCCGACGGGCGGCTGGTCCTCGCCGTCGAGCGGCGGCTGGTCGAGCTGTTCCGGCGCGGCTTTCCCAAAGCCGAGGTCTGCGCCCACGTCACCGGCGCGATCGGCGTGCGCCCGGCCCGCGTGACGCCGGACACCGTCGACGTTTCCGGGGTCGACCTCTGGACGCCAATGGCCTCGCTGCTGCGCGCCTATCGCCGCACCGTGGCGGACTTTCCGCCCGCCCCGGCGAACATCGTCGCCGATCCCGTCCGCGTCGAGGCGTGGCGCAGGCGGCTGGCCGACCTGCCCGGCCGTAAGGTCGGCATCCTCTGGAAGAGCAACATCACCAAGGACGCGCGGCACCGTTACTTCGCCGGATTCGAGGCCTGGAGCCCGGTGCTGCGCCAGCCCGGCGTCACCTTCGTCAACCTGCAATACGGCGACTGCGCCGAGGAACTGGCCCAAGCCAAGGCGCAGTTCGGCGTCGACATCTGGCAACCGCCCGGCGTCGACCTGAAGCAGGATCTCGACGAGGTCGCGGCGCTTTGCTGCGCCGTCGACCTGGTGGTCGGCTTTTCCAACGCCAGCTTCAACATCGCCGCCGCCTGCGGCGCGCCATCCTGGCTGATCACCATCCCCGGGGCCTGGCCGCGGCTGGGTCTCGCCGACCGCTATGCCTGGTACCCACAGGTGCGGGTCTTCTCGCTGGACGAATTCGGCGATTGGGGACCCGTGATGGGCCGGCTGGCCGAGGCTGTCGGCGAGTTCGCAAGACGCGGCTGAACCCGAGGCGCCTCTGGGAATTAGATCTGGCAGGACTGCGCGCCAGGCCGCGCCGATCGCAGGAGCCAGCCATGCCCGGACCCGGTTACGACAGTGAGCCGGACTTCGATCCGCAGGATCGGGCCGAAGTCTTCGACGAGAGCATGACCGTCGGCGGCGAAGGCGACGTCGCCCTGGGCGGCGATTCTCCGCTCGACATCGGCGAGGACATGCGGACCTTCGAGGAGATGCCCGACGTCTATGACGTCACCAGCCGCGCCGGCGATCGCGACGAAGACGAGGAGCTGGCGCTGGACGCCGACGAATTCGACCTCGACGCCATCGATGACGACGACCTCGAGGAGGACAACGAGCTCGACTACGCCGCCGTAGACGCCGAGCGCGAGGACGACCTCGACGGCCTGGGCGCCGAGCCCGGCGCCGGGTTCGACGAGGACCAGCTGTCGGCCAGCGACATCGAAGGCCTCGACGAGGTCCGCGATCGCGACGAGGTCACCGGCGGCGAGGACGACTTCACCAACTTCCAGTCGCGCAACGTCAGCGACGAAGACCTCAAACGCATGGGCTATTCGGAGATCCGCGACGGCCAGACCCGCGCCAAGCCGGACGGATAGGGCGAGGCGGAGAGGTCGGGCTCAGCTTCGCCTCAGCTGGCGACGCCCTTGCTCTGAACCATGCGCAAATGCCTTGGGCGAAGCGCGCCTGCGCCCGCGCGGCGTCATAGCGCCCTCCCCGCTTGCAACACGCCTCGCGGCCTTTAGTTTGACCGGCTCAAACAGTCGTTCGAATGCGGGCCCGCGCGCCCGCCGCGGGAGCCGCAATGAGTCAGCGTTTCGAGGGCACCGACAACTATGTCGTCACCGAGGATCTCAAGGTCGCCGTCAACGCGGCGATCGCGCTCGAGCGGCCGCTGCTGATCAAGGGCGAGCCCGGCACCGGCAAGACCGTCCTGGCCGAGGAGATCGCCAGGGCGCTCGGCGCGCCGCTGATCACCTGGCACGTCAAGTCGACGACCAAGGCGGTCCAGGGTCTCTACGAATACGACGCGGTCTCGCGCCTGCGCGACAGCCAGCTCGGCGACGAGCGGGTCAAGGACGTGCGCAACTACATCCGCAAGGGCAAGCTCTGGGAGGCGTTCGAGGCGCCTGTCCGCCCGGTGCTGCTGATCGACGAGATCGACAAGGCCGACATCGAGTTCCCCAATGACCTCCTGCAGGAGCTCGATCGGATGGAATTCTTCGTCTACGAGACCAACGAGACCATCAAGGCCGCGGTCCGGCCGATCATCATCATCACCTCGAACAACGAAAAGGAGCTGCCGGACGCCTTCCTGCGCCGCTGCTTCTTCCACTACATCAGCTTCCCGGACGCTGAGACGATGAACGAGATCGTCGAGGTGCACTATCCGGGCATCAAGCGGAAGCTGGTCTCCCAGGCGCTGCGGATCTTCTACGACATGCGCAAGGTGCCGGGCCTGAAGAAGAAGCCCTCGACCTCCGAACTGCTGGACTGGCTGAAACTGCTGATGGTCGAGGACGTCAGCCTCGAGGTGCTGAGCGAAAGCGACCCCAGCAAGCTGATCCCGCCGCTGCACGGCGCCCTGCTGAAGAACGAACAGGATGTCCACCTGTTCGAGCGGCTGGCCTTCCTGGCCCGCCGCGACACGGTCCTGCGCCCGGGCCAGTGAGCGCTCGCGTGTAACTCCAGGCTTACGTCGAATTCATTCGCCTGCGGCGCCCCGCCCGGCCAGTTTGCTGGCGAACTGGCCGGAGTCGATCGTCGATGAAGTCCCTGCACCTGGTGTTTCTGGCGACGGCGGTCGGCTCCCTGGCCGGCTGCGCCCGGCCGGCGGATCCGACGTTGCGCACCGCCCTCGACTGCCCGGCGCGCCAGGGTGAGCTGAGCCGCACCGGCGTCGCGCCGGATCGCCGCGGCTGCACCTATTCCAGCGCCGGAGGCGACGAGATCTCGCTGCGCCTGCTCCCCGTCGCCGGCTCGCCGGGGGCGGCGCTGCAGCCGATCGAGCGGGAGCTACAAGGGCTGGTGGCGGCGCCGGCGACGCCCGCTACGCCCGCCAAGGACGAAGCCGCCCGTGAAAGCGACCACGATGGCGATGAGACGAGCGACCGCGCCAAGGTCTCGCTGCCCGGGATCCACATCGATGCGCAGGGCGACAAGGCGGACGTCCGGATCGGCTCGCTGCACGTCGACGCCGCAAGCGGCGGGGCGGTGGTCCGCGAGACCCACGACGTGCGACTGCGCGGCCAGGCCCTGTCGATGGAACGCCGCGGCTACCGCGCCCTCTACATCATCGCGCGTGACGACCTCCCCGGCGGACTGAGCTCGGTCGGCTACGAGGCCGGCGGCCCGCGCCAGGGGCCGCTCACCGTCGCCGTCGTGCGGATGAAGGGCCACGGCCACGACATCTACCGGGATGTGCATCGCCTGGTGCGCCTCAACGCCGGGATCTGAGGCGGGCGCCGGCGACTCGCGCCGAGGCGTTTAATCCTCAGTCACGACGGATTTTTTGGGTCGGTTTCAAAGATTCCACTGCACGATGGCGATTTTGGCAAATACAAGCTTGACCATAATGGGGTTGAGCGTGGCAGCATTTGCAGCCCTGAGTAATGCCCCTTGAAACGCTTGCACCCAGGCATCAAGGAGTGAGACGTGGCCATCTACACCGGCACCGCGGGGCCTGACAGCACCCTGGGAACGAGCGGCGACGACACTATCTCGGGTCTCGGCGGAGCCGATACGCTCGCCGGCGGCCTTGGACATAACCAAATCAACGGCGGCGATGACCCCGACACTATCACATCGACCGGGTCTGACACGGTCGACGGCGGCGCAGGCGCCGACCAGTGGATCGGCGCATACGGCGCCGCGACCTCCGCCATCAGCTTTAGCTACGACGGAATGCTGGGAACGGGCGGTGTTGCCGGAACCACCCAACTGCAAAACATAGAGCTCTTCGATCTAACAACTGGTTTCGGCAACGATACATTCAATATATCGAACGTTTCAGGATCGTACCGGGAAGACGGAATCAGCGGTGGAAGCGGATTCGACAGTCTTACGGTGAATAACTACCAACTTCCGCTTAAGGATCCGCTTTCCCAGTACGATCAATACGTATCCATATATACGTCGCTCGGCTCCATTTTTGGCCACCTCGGCGGCGGAAGCGGTGGAGGCCTTAGCTTTGGTGGATTGGAGAGCGTAGATATTACTCTTTCCGGAAAGAATAATTCCGCCCAGATTTCCAGTCTCGATTATTTTTCTGGACTTTCCGTCAGCCTGGACGGCGGATCTGGGATTGATCGTCTTCAGCTCGATATTAGAGATGGGCACGCAACATTCGATGCTTCCCAATCGGTTGTACACAGCAATTACCCCAACATACGAATTGCAAATTTCGAAGAATACGACATTACATCGGGTTACATCGGAGACAATATCAAGCTGGGGACCGGATCCGACTATGTGAACGCGATCTATGGCGGCGACACGATAGACGGAGGTGGGGGAAGCGACACCTTAGCTGGAGGAACAATTGCCAGCCGCCTACTGGGCGGCTCGGGGAAAGACCAAATCACTTCGCAAGGCGCCGACACCGTCGATGGCGGAGATGGCGACGACTCCTGGGCAGGCAACTACTTCACGTCATTGACGAATATCAACTTCACCTTTGACGGCGCCACTCATACCGGAGGCATTTCTGGCGGCGTTGCGCTTCGGAATATCGAGCATGCAGCCATTGTCACTGGCTACGGCAATGACACCGTGACGATCACCAACATGCCAGCGCCGCCTGCCGATTCGAGGTTTGACGGCTCTAGCGGCGTCAACAGTCTCACAATCACGGGTCTCCGGCCTCCGACCGGCCAATCCATTGATGTCGAAAAGAATGGCAGAGAAATCTCAGGCCACCTCGGCCTCAACGCCATATTTTTCCATTTCGAGAATGTAGATCTCGGCCTTGGAAGCGGGAACGATCTCGTTGGCCTAAAATTGGATTCTTTGATTCCAGGTGGAAATCTAACGCTGGATGGTGGGGAGGGCGTCGACACTCTTCTCGTCGACTTCACGAGCATCGATGTCGCAACCCTAAATACCACCGGCGCTTTCACGAGCAACGTGCCGAACCTGACAGTGGTGAACTTTGAGAACTATTTCATAATTACTGGCAATTCGGGTGGCGCTAACATTAGCCTCGGAAGCGGCGACGACAGGGTGCTCGCCGGAAATGGAAACGACACCATCGAAGGCGGCCCGGGCGCAAACAGTCTTGAGGGCGGCGGCGGCTACGACACTCTTAGCTACATCCACGCCGACGGCGGCGTGCGGGTCGATCTCACGGTGACGGCCGCGCAGGAGACGGGCGGCGCTGGCGTCGACAAGCTGAAGGGCTTCGAGAACCTGACAGGCTCCGCGTTTGACGACCGCCTCACCGGTGACGCCCTGGCCAACATTATTCTAGGTGGCGACGGGGCCGACACCATCGAGGGAGGCGGCGGCGACGATACCCTGGACGGCGGCGCAGGGGTCAACCTGCTCAGCTATGAGCATGCCGGCAACTCAGTAACAGTGAGCCTCGACATATCCGCGGCCCAACACACTGGCGGCGCGGGGACGGACACCGCAAGCAACTTCCAGCGCATGATCGGCTCGGCCTACGCCGACAAGCTCACCGGCGCCTCCCTGGCCGACACCCTCGAAGGCGGCGGCGGAGCCGACACCATCGACGGCGGTGGCGGGAACGACAGCCTGGATGGCGGCGACGGGCTCGACACCGCCTCCTATGCGTCCGCCGCGCAGGCGGTCACCGTCAGCCTCGCGCTGCAAGGCGCGCAGGACACTGGCGGGGCGGGAGTCGATACGCTGAAGGGATTCGAAAACCTGACCGGGTCCGCCTACGGCGACCGTCTGGTCGGTGACAGCTTTGACAATCTCATTTTGGGCGGCGACGGCAATGACACCGTCGATGGCGGCGACGGGAGCGACATCCTTGATGGCGGCGCGGGCGTCAACCTGCTCAGCTACTTCAACGCCAGGAGCGGAGTGGCCGTCGACCTCACCGCGACCATGTCACAGGAAACTGGCGGGGCGGGCGTGGACACAGTCCGCAACTTCCAGCGCATCGACGGCTCGCCCTATGGCGACACTCTGCGCACCGGCGCGGGCGATCATACCGTCGCAGCTTATGGCGGCGCAGACCTCGTCTACATCGACGCCGGAGCGTCCGGCTCCTACGACGGCGGCGATGGCCTCGACACCCTGTCGTTCGCCAAGTCGACGCACGGCGTGACCGCATCTCTGGCGCTCACCTTGGTCCAGGCGACTGGGATTGGCTCGATGAGCTTCCTCAATTTTGAGGCGTTCGTGGGCTCAAAATACGCCGACCAACTGACCGGCAGCGACGGCGCCAACACCGTCGAGGGCGGCAGCGGCAACGACACCCTGGACGGCGCCGGCGGCGTCGACACCGTTTCCTATGCGTCGGCCACAACAGGCATCACTGCCAGCCTCGCGCTGCAAGGCGGCGCCCAGAACACCGGCAGCGCCGGCGTCGACACGCTGAAGGGGTTCGAGAACCTGACCGGCTCGCTCTTCGGCGACCACCTGATCGGCGACGGGTTCGACAACCTCATCCTGGGCGGCGAGGGCAACGACACAATCGAGGGCGGCGGCGGCAACGACATCCTGGACGGCGCCGGCGGCGTCGACACCGTTTCCTATGCGTCGGCCACGACGGGCGTCACCGTCAGCCTCGCCCTGGCCACCGCCCAGAACACCGGCGGCGCGGGCGTCGACACGCTGAAGGGGTTCGAAAACCTGACGGGGTCCGCCTACGGCGACCACCTCGTCGGCGACGGGTTCGACAACCTCATCCTGGGCGGCGACGGCAACGACACCATCGAGGGCGGCGCCGGGAACGATACGCTCGACGGCGGCTCGGGCCTCAACCTGCTCAGCTATTACAACGCCAAGAGCGGGGTGACCGTCGACTTGACGCTGACCTCGGCGCAGAACACCGGCGGCGCGGGCGTGGACACCGTCAGCAACTTCCAGCGCATCAACGGCTCGGCCTATGGCGACACCCTGCGCGCCGGCGCTGGCGCCCACCAAGTCGCAGCCTACGGCGGCGCCGACCTCGTCTACATCGACGCCGGGGCTTCCGGCGCCTTCGACGGCGGCGACGGCCTCGACACCCTGTCGTTCGCCAGGGCGACCCAGGGCGCGACCGCGTCGCTGGGCCTGACGACCACCCAGACCACCGGGATCGGCTCGATGGCCTTCCTCAACTTCGAGGCCATCGTCGGTTCGGCCTACGCTGACAAGCTCACCGGCGGCGGCGGAAACGACAGCCTCGCCGGCGGCGGCGGGGCCGACACCCTCGCCGGCGGCGCGGGCGCCGACGTCTTCCGCTATCTGCTGGCCACGGACTCCACGGCCGCCGCGGCGGATACGATCACCGACTTCCAGCACGGGATCGACAAAATCGACCTGACGGCGATCCGCACCGGCGCGAGCGACAAGTATGCGATCTCGACGGTGGGGACGAATACCCGACTCGACATCGACCTGCACGGCGACGGCTCTGTCGATATGCGGATCCTGCTGGTCGGCAAGGGCGTGCTCACCAGCGCCGATCTGGTCTGGTAAGCCCGCAGCCCTGGAATCCAAGGCCCGGCTAGCCCGCCTGCTGCACCTCGACCACCTTGTAGGTCAGCGGCCGGCCGTCCTCGTCGGTGACGGTGACGTATTCGCCGACCGCGAAACGGTGCTCGCCCAGCCGGTGGACCGGCTCGTCGTCGGCGGTGTCCTCCTCGTCGTAGTCGAAGAACCAGCGCGGGCCGCGCCGGTTCAGGCGGCCGTCGACCGGATCCTCGTCGGGAGCGAAGCGGCGCACCGTGCAGTTGGCCCGGGCCTTGGCGAAGGCGCCTTCGTCCAGGTGCCCGTCATCGGTCAGCGGCGCGGTCAGCGTGTAGCCGCGATGGTCGTCCCCACCAGCGAACTCCGTGCCGGGGTTGCGCGCAAGCCGCATGACGATCCGCGACAAGGTCATTTTTGCACCTCAACGTCAGTCAGTGAGAGAGAAACAGCGACGGCCCGTCGGAGTTCAGGAGGGTCCGCGTGGTTCCTCCAAAGATGAATTCCTGGAGCCTCGGATGGCCGAAGGCGCCGGCGACCAGGATATCAGCCCCGGCGTGGGCGGTCGCCTCCAGCAGGGCATGGCCGACATCGCCATGGCAGGAAAGCAACTGGATCTCGGCCTTGACCCCGCGCTGAGCGTAGTAGGCCTGCAGCTTCGCGGGATCGCAGCGCCGGGAGCCGGCGTTGGGCGCGGTCACGATGATCACGCGCTCGGCCTTTTCAAGCAAGGGCGTCGCCAGCCGCGCCGCACGCGAAGCCTCCTTGCCGCCGTCCCAGGCGACCATGATGCAGCCAGCCGTCTTCAGCCCCGGGCGGGCGATCAGCACCGGGCGCTGCTCGTCGGCGACGATCTGCTGGAAGGTCTCGGCCAGCGGCCCGCGGCCGCGGGCGGCGTTTTCGACGAAGACCACTACGTCGGAGAGCCGGCCCTCGGCCGAAAGTCCGGCCCAGACCGGCGTCTGCAGGGCGATGAAGCGGCGGTTCTGATAGGGGCAGGCGTCGAGCGTCCCGTGTGCATGGCCTTCGCCGATGGCGGTCGCCTCCTTCAGCGACTCCAGCGCGCTCACCTGCACCCCGCCCATGAACCCCTCGCCCATCCAGGGCATGAGGTCGGCGACATCCACGGGAGTGTAGACGCCGAGCACCTCCGCGCCGAACGGCTCGGCCAGCGAGACGGCCGCGCGAAGGGCCGCCATGTCGTCCAGTCCGCCCGAAAGCGGCGCCATGATCCGCGCCCAGCTCATTGCATCGACTCCTCGTTGCCTATCCTGTGGACCCTGCGGCCTGCGCCAGCATTGATCTTTTTCAGATGATCCTCCAGTGACGACTCGAGCTTGAAAGGGAATGCGCAGGTGACGAAAGGGCTGCGTCGAGCCGCGAGCGCGCCGAGGGCCTGGCAGCGCATGCTGTCCGGGCGCAGGCTGGACCTGCTCGATCCCTCGCCGATGGACATCGAAATCGAGGACATCGCCCATGGCCTGGCCCGGGTGGCCCGCTGGAACGGCCAGACGCTCGGCGAGCACGCCTTCTCCGTCGCCCAGCATTCGGTGGTGGTCGAGGAGATCGTCGCCCACGTCCAGCCGCAGATCGAGCCGCGATGGCGGCTCGCCGCCCTGCTGCATGACGCCTCGGAATATGTGATCGGCGACATGATCTCGCCGTTCAAGGCGGCGCTCGGCATGGACTATCGCGCCTTCGAGGAGCGGCTGGAGAGCGCCATCCACATCCGCTTCGGCCTGCCGGCGAAGGCGCCCGCCGCGGTCAAGAAGCTGATCAAACAGGCCGACCGCGCCTGCGCCTTCTTCGAAGCCACCGAGCTCGCCGGCTTCAAGCGCGCCGAGGCGCTGGAACTGTTCGGCGCGCCGCCCAACGGCTACAGCCTGACCGTCGAGCCCTGGCCCGCCCAGGTCGCCCAGGTGCGATACGTCCAGCGTTTCCACCTGCTGTCGGAGGCGGCCGGCTATTCCCCCGCCCCCGCCGCCTTCGAGACGGAGTAGCCTTGCCGAATTCGGTGGTCATCGGGCTGTCGGCCGTGGTCGTGGCGATCCGCGACGGCGAAGCCGTGGTGCTGACCGTGCGGCCCAAGGGAGCGGAGTTCCTGGGCCAGGAGTTCCGGGGCCAGGCGCTGCAGGGCCTGCCGTTCGGCCCCTTCGACCCGGCCGGCCACCGCACCTTCGAGCTCGCGCTGCGCGCTTTCGTGACCGAGCAGACCCGCTTCAACCTCGGCTATGTCGAACAGCTCTACACCTTCGGCGACAAGGGCCGGGACGCTCCCTTGGCCGACATGGGCGCGGGCCCCGGCGATGACGGCGCGCGCGTGATCTCGGTGGGCTATCTGGCGCTGGCCCCGGCCGCCCCGGAGCGCCACACGCCGGATTCCGCCTGGCAGCCGTGGTCGCGCTTCTTCCCCTGGGAGGACTGGCGCGAAGGCCGGCCTGGCGCGCTCGGGCCGATCGAGGCGGCGCTGCGCCGCTGGGCCGCCAACGACGCCCAGCGGCTCTCCCGCGCGCGCCTGCTGTTCGCTCTCGACGGCGCCATCTGGAACGAGGAGCGGGTGCTGGAGCGCTATGAGTTGCTCTACGAGGCGGGCCTGGCGCCAGAGACCGCGCGCGACCGCGGCGAACGCCCGCTGGACCTGCCCGATGCGCTGAAGGCGGCGCTCGGCGAGCCGATGATCTCCGACCACCGCCGGATCCTGGCGACCGCCCTCTCCCGCCTGCGGGGCAAGCTCAAATACCGCCCGGTGATGTTCGAACTGATGCCCGAGGCCTTTACCCTGTCGGCCCTGCAGCGGGCCGTCGAGGCCATCGTCGGCGCGCCGCTGCACAAGCAGAACTTCCGCCGCGCCCTGGAGCGGGCCGAACTGGTCCACGGGCTCGGCCGGCTGGAGACCGACACCGGCGGTCGCCCCGCCGAGCTCTTCCGCTTTCGCAGAGAGGTGCTGCAGGCGAGGCCGGTCTCCGGCCTGACGATCCCGCTGGTGCGCGACTAGTCCTCAGTCGCACGAAGATCGCCGCGCCGCGGGATCGATATACTTGCGCGGGTTATTTTTAGGGAGATTATCAAAAGTTGTAACCGCGTGCGCCTAGGGGGCGATGATGGCAAGACGCTCCAAGCTGGAACCGTCGCGAAGCGCGCTCGAAACCATGCAGCGGCTGGAAGGCATTGTCAGTTCGGCCATGGACGGGATCATCACCGTCAATGACGAGCAGCTGATCGTCTTGTTCAACCCCGCCGCGGAGCGGATGTTTGGCCTGTCGGCCGCCGAGGCGCTGGGGCAGCATATCTCGCGCTTCATGCCGAGACGCTATCGTGAGGGGCACGCCGCCCACATCCGGCGCTTCGCCGTCACCGGCGTGACCAATCGCCAGATGGGGTCGCTGGGCGCGATCAGCGGCCTGCGCGCCAATGGCGAGGAATTTCCGATCGAAGCCTCGATCTCCCAGGCGCAGGTGGGCGGCGAACGGCTGTCCACGGTGATCCTGCGGGACATCACCGAGCGCAAGGCGGCCGAGGAGGCGCTGCTGGAGAGCCGGCGGCGGATGGAGGGGATCGTCGAATCGGCGATGGACGCCCTGATCACCGTCGATGCGGATCAGCGGATCATCCTGTTCAATCCGGCCGCCGAGAAGATGTTCGGCATCAAGGCCGCGAGCGCCATCGGCGCACCCATCGAAAACTTCATCCCCGAACGCTTCCGTCCCGGTCACGCCGAGCACATCCGGCGCTTCAAGCAGGTCGGCGTCACCACCCGGCGCATGGGCGCGCTCGGCGCCGTGAGCGGGCTCAGGGCGAACGGAGAGGAATTTCCGGTCGAAGCCTCCATCTCTCAGGTGGATATCGGCGGCGCCAAGCTGGCCACCGTGATCCTTCGTGACATCACCGAGCGGAAGGCCAACGAGGAAGCCCGGCACTTGCTGGCCCGCGAAGTCGACCACCGGGCCAAGAACGCCCTGGCCGTGGTGCAGGCGGTGGTGTCGTTGACCCGCGCCGACACCAAGGAGGACTTCATCGCCGCCGTACGCGGCCGGGTGGCGGCGCTGGGCCGGGCCCACTCGCTGCTGGCGCAAAATCGCTGGGAGGGCGGAGATCTCGCGCGGATCGTCACCGACGAGATGTCGGGGTTTCAACGGGTGGACCAGCTGAGCATCAGCGGACCGCACATCGCGCTGCGGCCTGACGCCGTGCAGCCTGTCAGCCTGGTCATCCACGAGCTGGCGACCAACGCGGTCAAATATGGCGCTCTTTCGCTAGACACCGGACGGGTCGAGATCAGCTGGAACATCCTTCCCGGCGGTGAACTGCAGCTGCACTGGACCGAGGCGGGCGGACCGGCGGTGGCGGCCCCGGTCGCGGCCGGCTTCGGCTCGACGCTGGTGAAGGAAGTCGCCACCCGCCAGCTCGCCGGATCGCTCGAGATCGAGTGGCCCAGCACCGGCTTACGCCTGGTCGCCACCCTGCCGACCTCAGCCTACCGGGACGCGGCCTCGGCGCGCAAGGGTTGGGTGCATGCTCCGTCCGCCGCCTCGGCGGCCGGCGCGCGCCGCGGCCGGCTGCTGGTGGTCGAAGACGAGACGCTGATTGCGATGGCGATCTGCGATGACCTGGCCTCGCTGGGATGGGACGTGATCGGGCCGGCGGGCACCGTAGAGGAAGCTCGGCGATTGCTGCAGGGCGCCGCCCTGCCGGACGCAGCTGTCCTCGACGTGAACCTCGCGGGAAGGCCGGTCTATCCGCTGGCCGAATGGCTGCAGGCGCAGCGCGTGCCTTTCGTGTTCTGCTCCGGGTACGAACAGCTCGCCAACCACCCGGACTATGATTCCTGGCCGCGGGTCCGCAAGCCGGTGGACGTGAACCTGCTCGACAGCGAACTCATCAAAGTCCGTCAAGCGGCCTGAAGCGCCGGCGGACAGGCAGAAGCCCTCCCGCGAGGGAGGGCTTCGCTCGTTCCATCGGCGGCGATCAGAACCGGCGGCTGTAGGCCACCGACCAGACGTCAGAGTGGCCGGCGTCGTGGCCCTGGAACTCCTCGCGGGTGTAGTCCGCGCGGATGCCGTTGAAACCGTCGATGTGATACTGGGCGCCGGCCCCGAAGTTCCAGGAGTCGCCGCTGTCGGAGACGTCGATGCCGCCGGCCGAGCCGGTGGCCTTGGTGTGGCCGTAGCCGACCCGGCCGATCAGGTCCCATTGCGGCGTGAGCGGCAGGAAGCCGACGCCGTAGATCGCCTCCTGGTGGTCCAGCTTGACCTTGGCGTCGACGCCCGGGGCGATATTGACCTTGTCGTTCTTGACGCCGCCTGAGAGCTCACCTTCGACGCCGAGCCAGTTGTTCAGACGATATCCGAGCCGGCCCTGGATAGCGCCCAGGTCGATGTCGTCACCGCTGAAGTTGGTGTAACCGAGGTTTGCGTAAACTCCCGTGTGGGGAGACGCCGTATCTTGAGCGAAAGCGGGCGCAGCGGACGCGAGAACAGCGACCGAGGCCGCGGCGATGAGAGATTTCATTAATTTTACTCCACACTCGAACTGAACAACGGCCCCCAGCCGGTCTCAGTTCGGCGTGAAACGCGGCGACAGCAGGTCGGTTCGGCGGCCTGGCTGTGGCGGCCTACAAGTGTGGCGTGTAGGTCACAGGCCAAGAGCCCTCTCCCCGGGCGGAGGAGAGGGTTTCAGGATCAGCGGTCCTTTTCGCGCTCGCCGATGGCGGCCTGCGCAGCGGCGAGGCGGGCGATCGGCACGCGGTAGGCCGAGCAGCTGACGTAATCCAGGCCGATGCTCTCGCAGAACTGGATCGAGGCGGGGTCGCCGCCGTGCTCGCCGCAGATGCCGAGCTTGACGTCCGGCCGCACAGCCCGGCCGCGCTCGGCCGCCAGGCGCACCAGATCGCCGACGCCTTCCTGGTCGAGGCTGACGAAGGGGTCCTTCTCGAAGATCCCCTTCTCGATGTAGGCGTTGAGGAAACGGCCGGAGTCGTCGCGGCTGATCCCGAAGGTCGTCTGGGTCAGGTCGTTGGTGCCGAAGGAGAAGAACTCAGCGTTCTGCGCCAGGTCGCCGGCGCGGATCGCCGCGCGCGGCAGCTCGATCATGGTGCCGACCTTGTAGTCGATCGCCTGCTTCTTCTCCTCGATCACCGCCTTGGCGGTGCGGTCGGTGAGGATCTTGAGGTATTTCATCTCCTCGCCCTTGGCGACCAGCGGGTGCATGATCTCCGGGATCGGCGCCGGCCGGCCCTGGGCGACGATCTCGCAGGCCGCCTCGATGATGGCGCGGACCTGCATCTCGTAGATCTCCGGATAGGAAACGCCCAGGCGGCAGCCGCGGTGGCCCAGCATCGGGTTGACCTCGTGCAGTTCCTGCGCCCGGCGCAGCAGTTTGGCGGCGTCGAGGCCGGTGGCGGCGGCGACGGCGGCCACCTCCTCCTCGGTGTGCGGCAGGAACTCGTGCAGCGGCGGGTCGAGCAGCCGGATGGTCACCGGCAGGCCCTCCATGATGGAGAACAGCTCGACGAAATCCTGCCGCTGCATCGGCAGGATCTTGGCCAGCGCCGTGCGGCGGCCCGCCTCGTCGTCAGCCAGGATCATCTCGCGCACGGCGGCGATGCGGTCGGGATCGAAGAACATGTGCTCGGTGCGGCACAGGCCGATGCCTTCGGCGCCGAACTGCCGCGCGGTCTTGGCGTCGAGCGCCGTCTCGGCGTTGGCGCGCACCTTCAGCCGGCGCACGCTGTCGGCCCAGCTCATCAGGGTCGCGAAGTCGCCCGACAACTCCGGCTCGATCATCTTGACCTGGCCGAACAGAACCTCGCCGGTCGAGCCGTCGATGGTGATGATGTCGCCGGCCTTCACCGTCTTGCCGCGGGCGTGGAACTCGGCGGCCTTCATGTCGATGTGGATTTCGCCGGCGCCGGAGACGCAGGGGCGGCCCATGCCGCGGGCGACCACGGCGGCGTGGCTGGTCATGCCGCCACGGGCGGTGACCACGCCGCGGGCGGCGTCCATGCCGCGGATATCCTCAGGGCTGGTCTCTTCGCGCACCAGGATCACCGCCTCGCCGACGCCGCCCAGCCGTTCGGCGTCCTCGGCGGTGAACACCACCTTGCCGGTCGCCGCGCCGGGCGAGGCCGGCAGGCCGGTGGTGACCACGTCACGCGGGCTGGCCGGGTCGATGGTCGGGTGCAGCAACTGGTCGAGCGAGGCGGGCTCGACCCGCATCACCGCCTCTTCCTCGGTGATCACGCCTTCGGAGGCGAGGTCCACGGCGATCTTCAGCGCCGCCTTGGCGGTGCGCTTGCCGTTGCGGGTCTGGAGCATGTAGAGGCGCCCCTGCTCGACCGTGAACTCGATGTCCTGCATGTCGCGGTAGTGCGTCTCGAGCTTCTCCACGACGGCCTTGAACTGGGTGAAGACCTCCGGAAGCGCCTCTTCCATCGACGGCTGGCGGTCGCCCATTTCCTCGCGGGCGATCTTGGTCAGCGCCTGGGGCGTGCGGATGCCGGCCACCACGTCCTCGCCCTGGGCGTTGATCAGGAACTCGCCGTAGAGGCGGTTCTCGCCGGTGGAGGGGTTGCGGGTGAAGGCGACGCCGGTGGCCGAGGTGTCGCCCATGTTGCCGAACACCATCGACTGCACGTTCACCGCCGTGCCCCAGCTTTCCGGGATGTCGTGCATGCGGCGGTAGAACTTGGCCCGGTCGTTCATCCAGCTGGTGAAGACCGCGCCGACCGCGCCCCACAGCTGGTCGCGGGCGTCCTGCGGGAAGGGCTCGCCGTTGTCGCGGGCGACCGCGGCCTTGTAGTCGGCGACGACGGCTTCCCAGTCCTCGGCGCTCAAGGCGGTGTCGACATGGACGTCGAGCCGCTCCTTATGGTCGTCGAGGATCTCCTCGAACATGTGGTGGTCGAGGTTGAGGACCACGTTCGAGTACATCTGGATGAAGCGGCGGTAGGAATCGAAGGCGAAGCGCCGGTCGCCGGAAAGCTTGGCCAGGCCTTCGACCGTCTGGTCGTTGAGGCCGAGGTTCAGCACCGTGTCCATCATCCCGGGCATCGAGGCGCGCGCCCCGGAGCGCACCGAGACCAGCAGCGGATTGGCCGGATCGCCGAAGCTCTTGCCGGTCAGTTCCTCGACGCGCGCCAGGCCGATCGCGACCTGGTCCTTCAGGTCGGCCGGATAGGCGCGGGCGTTGGCGTAATAGTGGGTGCAGCACTCCGTGGTGATGGTGAACCCGGGCGGCACCGGCAGGCCCAGCGCCGACATCTCGGCGAGGTTGGCCCCCTTGCCGCCCAGCAGGTTCTTCATCGAGGCGTCGCCGTCGGCGGCCCCGCCGCCGAAGGCATAGACCCAGCGCGTCTTAACCAGCGTGTCGGCCACCATATGCGTGGTCCCCTCTGTTTAACCGGTCACTTGCGAGAAATCCGCCACACGTCCCATAGCGTCACGGACCTTCACCAGAAGGCGCAAACGATTATCGCGCTCCTCTGGGATATCGGAGTTGACGAGCACCTTGTCGAAAAAGGCGTCGACCGGCTGTCGAAGATTGGCAAGTTCGCGCATGGCGCCCTCGAAATCCTCATTATCGAGCGCCTTCGCGACCTCCAGATGAACATGCCCAGCCATGTTGATCAGGCCGGCTTCTTCCGCCGGAGCGCTCGGCATGTCCATCGGCTGGCCTTGCGGCAGCGGGCCTTTCTTCTCTTCGGCCCGCAGAATGTTCACCGCGCGCTTGTAGCCGGCCAGCAGGTTCCTGCCATCCTCGGTTCCGAGGAAACGATCGAGGTGCTCGACCCGGCGGACGATCCGCACCAGGTCGTCGTCGCCCAGCGCGAAGACCGCATCCACCAGGTCATGCCGCTGCCCTTGCTCGCGCAGCAGCACCTTCAGCCGGTCGGCGAAGAAGGCCAGCAGGTCGGCCGACGCGAAACGCTTCAACGGCAGGCGCGTGCGGGTCTGCAGGAGGATGCGGATGACGCCGAGCGCCGCGCGGCGCAGGGCGTAGGGGTCGCGCGAGCCGGTCGGCTTCTCGTCGATGGCGAAGAAGCTGACCAGGGTGTCGAGCTTGTCGGCCAGCGCCACGGTGGCCGCTACCGCCTGCACCGGCACGTCGTCGCTCGGTCCCTGCGGGCGGTAGTGCTGGCGGATGGCGTCGACGACCTCCGGGTCGAGACCTTCCTTCTCGGCGTAGTAGCCGCCCATGATCCCCTGCAACTCGGGGAATTCGCCGACCATGCCGGAGACCAGGTCGGCCTTGGCGAGCCTGGCGGCCTGGATCGCCTTCTCCTTCGTCCCGTCGTCGTTACGCACAAAGGGCGCGAGCTCGGCGGCGAGCGCGGTGATCCGCTCGACCCGTTCATACATCGTGCCGAGCCGGGCGTGGTAGGTGACGCCCTTCAGCTTCTCCAGCCGGTCTTCCAGCCGGGTCTTCAGGTCCTCGTTCCAGAAGAAGCGCGCATCGGACAGCCGCGCCCGCAGGACCTTGGCGTTGCCCTTGGAGATCGTCTCGCCGCCGTCGGTCGCGGCGATGTTGGCGACGGTGACGAAGTGCGGCACGAGGAAGCCGGTCTGCGGATCGCGCACGGCGAAATAGCGCTGGTGCACCCGCATCGAGGTGCGGATCACCTCGGGCGGCAGGTCGAGGAAGCCCGGATCCATCTCGCCCATCACCGGGGTCGGCCATTCCGCCAGGCCCGCGACCTCGTCCAGCAGGCCCTCGTCCTCGACCAGCTCGAAGTTGCGCGCGAAGCAGAGGGTGCGCGCGGCGTCGAGGATCCGCTCTTTGCGCTCCTCCGGATCGAGGACCACGAAGTTGCGGGCCAGCCCGTCCTGGTAGCGGTCGAAGTCGCGGGCGCGGATCGGCTCGCGCGAGCCCATGAAGCGGTGCCCCTCGGTCAGGTCGCCGCTCTCGGCGCCGTCCACCGCGAACGGCACGACCTCGCCGTCGAAGACGCAGAGGATCCGCTTCAAGGGGCGCACCCAGCGCAGCCGGCTGGTCCCGGAGACCATCGACTTCGGCCAGGGGAAGCTGCGGATGATGGCCTCGACGATCTCCGCCACGATGGCCGGGGTCGGCCGGCCGGGCCGGTGCACGTGGGCGAAATAAACGCCATCGCGCTCGCTCAGCTGGTCGCGCGCCAAACCCGTCTTGCGCAGGAAGCCGTCAATGGCCTGGTCCGGGGCGCCGACGCGGGGTCCCTTGCTTTCCTCGTGGCGGTCGGGCTGGGCGGCGGGCAGCCCCTCGGCCACCAGAGTCAGCCGCCGCGGCCCGGCGAAGGTCTTCAGCGCCTCCGGCAGGAAACCTTCCTTGGCCAGGGCGTCACGCGCCATCCGCTCCAGATCCCGCGCCGCCTGCGCCTGCATGCGCGCGGGGATTTCTTCCGAGAACAGTTCGAGGAGGAGCTGGGGCATTAGACGTCGATCTCATCTCCCTTCCCCCTCGATGGGGGAAGGGTCGGGGATGGGGGTGTGTACTGGGCGGTAGCAGGACCGGCGCCGCTCGGCTCCGAGCCTAAAGTGTCCCGACTGGCAAACGCACCGAACGCACCCCCACCCAACCCTCCCCCATCGAGGGGGAGGGCTAGAGCTTGTTTCACCGTATCGACCACGCCGTAGATGTCGTCGCGCACCTGCCGGTCGCTGAACCGCAGCACAATGTAGCCCTGCGCCTGCAGCCACGCCGTTCGCTGGATGTCACGTAGCGCCACCTCGGGAAGACGCTCGTGCACCCCACCTTCGACCTCAATCACCACTCGCTTCGAATGGCATGCAAAGTCCGCGACATAGCGGCCGATCGGCGCCTGCCTGCGGATGTGGGCGTCGAGCTTGCGGAGCTGCTTCCAGAGCTGCTGCTCCGGATAGTTCATCCGCGCCCGTAGGCTCCTCGCCCGCTTGACCGCTCCCGCCGCATGGCCGGCGTGTTCGAACCTCACGCGTTCACGCCCTGCTGCGCCACCCAGGCTTCTGCGCACAGTTTGCACAGGTCGCGGATGCGGCCGATGTAGCTCTGGCGCTCGGCGACGGCGATCGCGCCGCGGGCGTCCATGATGTTGAACAGGTGCGAAGCCTTCAGCACGTGGTCGTAGGCCGGCAGCACCAGGGCCTGGCCCTGGCGGCCGCGGCTGGCGAGGATCCGCGGGACCTCGCGCTCCATGTCCTGGAACTGGCGCTGGAAGGTGGGCACGTCGGCCACCTCGAGTTCGAAGGCGGAAAACTGCTGCTCGTTGGCCAGGAAGATGTCGCCGTAGGTGAACTCGTCATTGTAGGCGAGGTCGTAGACGCTCTCCTTGTTCTGCAGGTAGAGCGCCAGGCGTTCGAGCCCATAGGTGAGTTCGCCGGCGACGGGGAAGACGTCGAGCCCGCCGACCTGCTGGAAATAGGTGTACTGGGTGATCTCCATCCCGTCGCACCAGACCTCCCAGCCGAGACCCCAGGCGCCGACGGTGGGGTTCTCCCAGTCGTCCTCGACGAAGCGGATGTCGTGCACTAGGGGATCGATGCCGATCGCCTCCAGCGAGCCCAGGTAAAGCTCCTGCAGGTTGGGCGGATTGGGCTTCAGGATCACCTGGTACTGGTGGTGCTGGTGCAGCCGGTTGGGGTTCTCGCCATAGCGGCCGTCGGCCGGGCGCCGCGACGGCTGGACATAGGCCACCTTCCAGGGCCTGGGGCCGAGGGCGCGGAGGACCGTCATCGGGTTCAAGGTGCCGGCGCCGACTTCGACGTCGTAGGCCTGCACGATGGTGCAACCCTGGCGGCTCCAATAGTCGTGCAGCTTCAGGAACAGATCCTGAAACGAAAGCGGCGTGTCAGACATGCAGTGGGACGGTTTCGCAGGCGCAAAAAAAGTCGGCGGACCATAGGGCCCGCCGACCTCGGCTTCAAGCCACGCTGGAGGCGCCGGCGCCTCCGCTTTGGGCTCGCCCCCCGTCAGCGGCTCCGACCGCCGCGGAGGGGCTCAATTGCCCTTGGCAGCCGACCGGCGGCCGGCATGCGACATCGGCCCGCCGTACTTGGCGCGGTTCTCGGCGGTGTCGGGGACCGGTCCGTTAGTGGTGGTCGTGACGGTGACGCTGGCGCCCTGGCCATAGCTGGTGGCCGAAGTCGCGCTGACGCCCGTCGACGGATCGGTGGTCGACGACGTGGCGGTGTCGCCGGAACTCGTCGTCCCCGAGCTCGCGCCTGCGCCCAGCGAGCCGCTCATGCCGGCGGAAGCGCCCGTCGAGCCTTCCGTCGAACCGGCTGCGGCGTTGGATGGGCTCGGCGTCGTCATGCTGCCGGCCGCGCCCGAGGTCGTGTCCTGGGTCGGCGCGCTGGTGGTCGACTGGGCGTGCGCCGCGCCGGCGAGCAACCCGCAGGCCGCCACCGCGCCGAACAGATAATTAAGCTTCATCGCGTGTCTCCTAGGTTGGTTGGCATCTGCCGCCCCCCTTCCCCTCAAGCCCTTCGTCGCCGGACCTGCCCGCCTCCGCCGTCGCGGGGAGAGAGACTTTCGATAGCGCTTTCAGCCGCATCGAACGTCTCGTCCGCGCCCGGACGGCGGCGAACAGGCCGTTCCAAGCGTCGCGCTCACTACGCCTGCCAAGCTTGGGAGTTCCGCGTTCACGCCGTCGTGACCGCATGATCCGGCCGCGGGCGCCATTCCAGCAGTGCCTCGAGAGCCAAGACTTGCCCAATAACGGTGCTATTTTTCGAACCAGCTGCCTACATTATGATCAGCTTAGCCCTTGTTGCGCCACAAAGACGCCCCCCGCCTCGGGTTCCGGCGCCACCCCGTTAGCGTCTGGCCGTCGTCACGCCTCGTCAAAAGCGCTGGCGTGCGGCGCAATTCAACAACGAGGGGCGGACCTCCCCGGGGGTCACGCGGGAGCGAGCGATGAAACTGATCATGGCGGTCGTCAAACCCTTCAAGCTGGACGACGTGCGCGAAGCGCTGGTCGCGGCCGGCGTGGAAGGGCTGACGGTCTCGGAGGTCAAGGGTTACGGCCGACAAAAGGGCCAGACCGAGATCTATCGGGGGGCGGAGTATCAAGTGAACTTCCTGCCCAAGGTGCAGCTCGAGGTGGTGGTGGAGGATTCGACCGTGGCGAAGGCCGTGGACGCGATCAAGCTGGCCGCCGGCACGGGCAAGATCGGCGACGGCAAGATCTTCGTGCTGAATGTCGAAGAGGCAGTACGCATCCGGACCGGCGAGACCGGCGCCGCGGCGCTTTAAGAGGGGGACAATAACGACATGAAGCTCAACGGATTGAAAGGGTTGGCGGGCCTTGCGCTCGCCGCCGGGATGGCGTTTGCGCCGCTCGCGCCCGCCCTCGCCCAGAACGCCGCGGCCCCGGAAGCCGCCGCCGCGCCGGCCGCCGCAGCACCCGCTGAAGCGGCTCCGGCCGCCGCCGCGCCTGCCGCTCCGGCCGAGAAGCCCTGGGCGCCGGACACCGGCGACACCGCCTGGATGCTGACCTCCATGGCCCTGGTCCTGATGATGATGGTGCCGGGCCTCGGCCTCTTCTACGGCGGCATGGTCCGCGGCAAGAACCTCATCAGCGTCATGGCCCAGACCTTCGCCATCGGCGGTGTCCTGACGGTGCTCTGGATGCTGATGGGCTACAGCCTGGCCTTCACGAGCAACCCGAACGCGGGGCTGAACAAGTTCATCGGCGGAACCGGGGACTTCCTCCTGGCGGCGCTCAAGCCGGACTCCCACAGCGCCCTGGCCGGGACCATCCCGGAATCGGTCTTCATGTGCTTCCAGATGACCTTCGCCATCATCACTCCGGCGCTGATCATCGGAGCCTTCGCCGAGCGCATGAAATTCTCGGCGATCCTGCTGTTCATGTCGCTCTGGCTCCTGGTCGTCTATGCGCCGATCGCCCACATGGTCTGGGGCGGCGGCATTCTCGGCGGCCTGGGCGTGCTCGACTTCGCCGGCGGCACCGTGGTGCACATCAACGCCGGCATCGCCGGCCTGGTCTGCTGCCTGGTGCTCGGCAAACGCAAGGGCTACGGCCACGAGAACATGGCGCCCAACAACGTCCTCTACACGGCGGTGGGCGCGGCGCTCCTGTGGGTCGGCTGGTTCGGCTTCAACGCCGGCTCGGCGCTCGGCGCCGGCACGCTCGCCGGCACCGCCATGATGAGCACCCAGATCGCCACCGGCGCGGCCCTGGTCACCTGGATGTTCATCGAGTGGGCGCACCGCAAGAAGCCGACCCTGCTGGGGATGGCTTCGGGCGCGATCGCCGGCCTGGTGGCGATCACCCCGGCCTGCGGTTTCGTCAGCCCGACCGGCGCGCTCGCCGTCGGCCTGATCGCCGGCATCGTCTGCTACGGCGGGGCGGTCTTCCTCAAGCACATGCTCGGCTATGACGACAGCCTCGATGTCTGGGGCGTGCACGGCGTCGGCGGCATCGCCGGGGCCCTGCTGACCGGCGTCTTCGCCGATCCCAGCGTCAACAGCCTGGCCGAAGGCCACAGCCTAGTGAAACAGGTCATCGGCGTCAGCGTCACCCTGGTGTGGTCCGGCGTCGCCAGCCTGATCATCCTGATGATCTGCAAGGTGACGACCGGCCTGCGCGTCTCGGAGGATGCGGAGGTCGAAGGCCTGAACCTCGCCTCGCACGGCGAGATGCTGCACCCCTGATCCTCGCGCCGGGGACGAGGAGGAGGGCGGCGCCTGTGCGCCGCCCTTTTTTGCGCCCGGCCGTCCGGCCCCCGCGGGCGGGAACACAGGGCTGCAGCCGCACGTCATGCCGTCGATGCGCGTCTTCCTGGATTTCGAGGCGTCCTCGCTCGCCGACGACGGCTACCCGATCGAAGTCGGCTGGGCCGGCGAGGACGGCTCCTGCGAGGCCCACCTGATCCGGCCGGCGCCAGGCTGGACCGACTGGGATCCGGCCGCCCAGGCGGTGCATGGGCTGACGCGCCAGCAGCTCCTCTCCGAGGGCGAGCCCCACGAGCTGGTGGCGCGCCGCACCTTGGCGGCGCTCGGCCCGCACGAGGTCTTCGCCAGCGCCCCGTCCTGGGACGGCAAGTGGCTCAGCGTGCTGCTTCGAGCCGCCGGCCTGCCGCGGCACGCGCTGCGGCTCAGGGACGCCGACGAGGCGCATCTGCTCGCCGCCGCCGAGATCCTGCGCGGCCGGGTGGTCGATCAGGCGCTCGCCGGCGCCGCCGCCGAACTTCTCGCAACCGCCCGCCGACGGCTCGCAGGCGCGCCGCCGCGGCACCGCGCCCTGGCCGACGCCCAGGCGGAGCTAGAGGTCTGGCGCGAGGTCCGCCGCCTCGCTCACGAGCAGGTTGGAGGCGGGCCGGGCTGAACCGCCGTCACCGCGGCGGCGCCTCGATCGGCTCTTCCCAGGCCCATGGCGGCGCTGCATTGCGCATGTCATGTGCGCCGGTCACGATGCCGGCGCAAACCGCGGACGCGAGGCCTGGACGATGCTGACGAGAGTGGATCGGCGCACGGTGATCGCCGGCGGCGCCGCGCTCGTGCTGCCGGCGCCCGCGGTTCTGGCCAAGGTGGGCGCCGGCGCGGATCCGTTCACCCTCGGCGTCGCCTCCGGCTCGCCGACGCCGACGGGGGTGGTCCTGTGGACCCGGCTCGCGCCGCAGCCGCTTGCGCCGGACGGCCTGGGCGGGCTCGCCGGGGCGGTCGCCGTCGACTGGGAGATGGCGGCGGACGAGGGCTTCCGCCGGGTTGTGCGTCGCGGTCGCGTCCGCGCCGACCCGGCGTTCGGCCACGCGGTGCATGTCGAGGTCGAGGGGCTGCGCCCGGGCCGGCCCTATTGGTACCGCTTCATCGCGCTCGGCCACCGCTGCGCCGCCGGACGCACCCGCACGGCCCCGGCGCCCGGCGCCCCGGTCGAGCGGTTGCGGATCGCCGTGGCGTCCTGCTCGGACTGGGAGCTCGGCTGGTTCTCCGCCTATCGCCACATGGCCGAGGAGGCGCCGGACCTCACCTTCTTCCTTGGCGATTACATCTATGAATTCAGCTATCCCAGCGACCGCGCGGCCAACCTGGTGCGCCGTCACGAGCAGAAGGAGGATGCGGTCTCGCTCGCCGGCTACCGGCGCCGCTATGCCCTCTACCGCACCGATCCGGACCTGCAGGCCCTGCACGCCGCCGCCCCATGCCTGGCCACCTGGGATGATCACGAGGTGCAGAACGACTACGCCAATCGCTGGTCGGAGGACCTGGACGTCTCCGAGGCCGACTTTCTGCAGCGCCGCGCCGCCGCCTACCGCGCCTTCTATGAGCACATGCCGCTACGCCGCTCGGCCCTGCCTCGCGGCCCGGACGCGCAGATCTACGGCCATTGGTCGTACGGCGGCCTCGCCGACATCCTGGTGCTCGACGGGCGGCAGTACCGCACGCCGCAGCCGTGTCCGACCCCAAAGACGCGTCGTGGGCACGTGGCGACCTGTCCGGACCTCACCGATCCCTCGCGCACCATGCTGGGCCGCACTCAGGAAGACTGGCTCTACCATCGGTTCCGCAAAGGGCAGGGCCGCTGGACGCTGGTCGCCCAGGACCTGCTGGTGGCCTCGCTCGAGCAAGCGGCGCCCGATGGCAGCCTCGGCCACTATACCGACGGCTGGGACGGCTATCAGGCCAACCGCGACCGCATGCTAGGGGCGCTGGCCGCCTCCGGCGCGAAGAATCCGGTCTTCTTCGCCGGCGACATCCATTCCTATTGGGCGACCGACCTCAAGGCCGACTTCGGCGATCCGCGCTCGCAAACCGTGGCCAGCGAGTTCGTCGGGACCGGGATCACCCAGGACCCGCCGCCGGCGAAGGCCTTTGCTGAGGTGCAGGCGCACAATCCTCATGTGCGGTACTTCGATCGCACCACCAATGGCTACATCGTCGCCGATGTGACCGCCGCGCGGATGGAGACCCGATTCCGGGCGATTTCCGACCGGCGCGATCCCGCCGCGACCGTCACGACCCTGGCGAGCTTCGTCGTCGAGGACGGGAGACCGGGGGTGCAAACGGCTTGAGACGCGCGCGGCGGTCAGCTGGTCGCCGAGACGCGGGCCTGGTCGTCGGCTCGACCGCAGACAGGGTCGTCGCCACGCCTGGCAGGAGGGCGACTTCGTGATCTGGGAGAACCTCGGCGCCATGCACCGGGTCATCCCTGCGACGCGGACTCCGGCCGGGTGATGCATCGCACCTCGATCACCGGCGAGGCGTGACGCAGGGCGCGCGACCTGCGGACCCGAGACTGCGCAAGCGGCGTTTCCGCATGCAGGCGCCGTCCCGGACACTTCCGCATGGTTCAGTCGCAAGCTTCGACCGTCGACGAATACCTCGCTCAGGCGTCTCCGGAACGTGAGCCCTATCTGCGACAGGTCCGCCAGCTGGCGCGCAAGGTGCTCGCCGGCCACGAAGAGCGGATGCAGTGGGGCATGCCGGTCTATGTCCGGCACGGAAAGGTCCGCTTCGGCTTCGCCGAGCAGAAGCAGTTCATCACCCTCTATTTCATGGAGCCGGAGATCCTCGACGACAACGCCGCGGCGCTGGCCGGCGTGGTCCGGGGCAAGCGCTGCCTGCGCTTCCGCCGGCCGGAACGCCTCGACCTGCGGCTGGTCGAGACCCTGCTGAGGGCGGTGAAGCGCGCCGCCGCATCACCGCCTGCGCCGACCCGCGAGCCGAAGGACGTTCAGCGCCCGTAGATACAGTCCAGCGCCCGAGCGACCTCGATGAGCTCCGTGCACGCCTCGTCGAAGCCTTTCCCCCGCGCCAGCGCACGCGCCCAATCGGCGGCGGCTCGGCCGCCCCAGGGGTCCGGCGGGGCTGACAGCGGATATCGCCGGGTCCCTTCGAAGCGGTCGGCGGTGAAGTCGTAGAAGGAACCGTTCACATTGCGCAGGGCCGCCCCGCCGGCGTCGCCGTAGAAGCCGGCGGAGATCTCGGCCTCGCAGCCGGCCTGCAGCCGCCAGGAGCAGGCGAGCCGGACGACCTGGCCGCCGGCCAGCGTCAGGGTCGCGGTCGCATAGTCCTCGACCCGGTCCGCAGGCAGGGCGAGCGGGACGCCGCCGGCGAAGAGGCTGCTCTCCACCCGCTTCACGGCCGGGAAGTCCAGCACCCAAAGCGCCAGGTCGACCAGATGGACGCCGAGGTCGATGACGCAGCCGCCGCCGGCCAGGGCTTTGTCGTAGAACCAGGGCTTGTCCGGGCCGTAGGCGTTGTGGAAAACCAGGTCGGCGGCGAACACCCGGCCGAGCGCGCCGGCCCGGACCTGTTCGCGGATCCGCTGCATGCCCTCGGTGAAGCGATAGGACAGGTCGACGCCCAGCAGGCGGTCGGCGGCGCGCGCGGCCTCGATGACGGCGGCGGTTTCGGCGGCGGTGCGACCAAGCGGCTTCTGGCAGAACACCGCCACGCCGCGCTGCAGGGCTTCGATGGCCTGCTCGGCGTGAAGGGCGCTCGGGGTGGCGATCACCAGCCCGTCGAGGTCGAGGTCCAGGAGGCCGGCGAGTCCGTCGACCCTGCGGGCGCCTGGCGCCAAGGCGGCGGCCGCTGCGGCGGCTTCCGGCGAGGGGTCGGCGATGGCGGCGGCCTCGACGACGCCGGCGCCCAGCATGGCCTCCATCCGATGACGGCCGATCCAGCCGACTCCGAGAAAGCCGATGCGGGGAGGCCGCGTGGCCGCGCCGGTCGAAAGTTCCAGGAGGGCGTCGCTCATGGCATCACTAAAGCCTTGAGGAAGCCGTCCGGCCGATCGCGGGTTGCATCCAGGGCCTCGCCCAGCCGCTCCAGCGGGTAGGCGTGGGTGTAGAGGCCGGTCGGGTCGAGACGGCCGGAGGCCACCGCCTCCACCGCCTCGCGCAGGCCCTGCAGGCAGACCGCGGGGTCGCGCTCGTGGGCGTTGACGACATCGAAGCCGCGCCAGTTCCACAGCTGCATGTTGACCTGCCGCGGCCCGTCCTGGTGGTAGCCGGCGATCATCAGCCGGCCGCCCTCGGCGGTGAGTTCGCCCGCAAGGTCGAGCGGCCATTGCTTGCCCACCGCCTCGATCACCCGTTCGCAGAAGCGCCCGCCGGTCAGCTGGCGGACCCGCTCGATGACGGCGTGGTGATCCTCCATCGCGATGAGTTCGGCTGCGCCCATCTTGCCGGCGACTTCGAGCGAGAAGGGGCGCCGTGAAATGGCGATCACCCGGGCGCCGGCGTCGGCGGCCAGCCGCGTGAGGACGGCGCCCAGGAAGCCTATGCCGACGATGGCGAGCGTCTGGCCGGGCTCGATCTGCGCACGGCGGAAGATGTTCATCGCGCAGCCCAGCGGTTCGCCCGGGAAGGGCTGGCCGGCGAGCTGCGGCGGCAGCCTGACGACGGCGCCGGCGTCGGCGACGTCATACTCGGCGTAACTGTGGTGCGCGAGGGCGGCGACACGGTCTCCGACCGTGAGACCCGTCACGCCGGGGCCTATGGCGTCGACCACGCCCCAGCCCTCGTGGCCCAGACCGCCTGGCGGGGTGGGGAACTGCATCCAGTCCGGCCCGGCCCAGGGCGTCAGGTTGGAGGCGCAGACGCCGCAGCCCTCCAGTCGGATGCGCACCTGCCCGGGACCGGGCTGTGGAGGCGGGCGCAACTCGATCCGCAGTTCGCCGGGCCCGGTGACCACGGCGGCCCGGGCCAGGCCGACCTGCTGGTCAGGCTCGAGGGTGAGATCCGCAGCGCCCGGCATCACGCCACCCGCGCGGCGGCCGCGCGTCCCGGCGGCTCGGCGGCGAGGGGCCGGTCCTCCGCCTCGAACCAGGCGATGGTGGCGCGCAGGCCCTGCTCCAGCGTGGTGCGGGGGGTCCAGCCGAGCAGCTGCTGGGCCTTGGCGATGTCCGGCCGCCGCCGCCTGGGATCGTCCTGCGGCAGCGGCAGGAAGACCAGCCGGGACGACGAGCCCGTCAGGCTCAGCACCAGGTCGACCAGGTCGAGGATCGATCGTTCGGTCGGGTTGCCGATGTTGACCGGGCCGGGTTGCGGACCCTCGTAGGCCATCAGCTTCATCAGCCCGTCGACCAGATCGGCGACATAGCAGAACGAGCGGGTCTGGGAGCCATCGCCGAAAACGGTGATGTCTTCGCCGTTCAGCGCCTGGCTGATCAGGTTCGAGACCACGCGGCCGTCGCGGGCCGACAGCCTGGGGCCGTAGGTGTTGAAGATCCGCGCCACCCGGACGTCGGCGCGGCCAACGCGGTCGTAGTCGAAGCAGAGCGTCTCCGCCGCCCGCTTGCCCTCGTCGTAGCAGGCCCGCGGCCCCGTGCAGCTTACGTTGCCGCGATAGGTCTCCGGCTGCGGATGCGAGTCGGGATCCCCATAGACCTCGCTGGTGGAGGAGAGCAGCAGCCGCGCGCCGCTCTCGGCGGCCAGGCGCAGCAGCCGCTGGGTGCCGACGACATTGGTCATCAAGGTGTGTTCGGGATTGGCCTGGTAGATGGGCGGCGAGGCGGCGCAGGCCAGGTTGTAGATGGCGTCGAACCGCCGCTTTGCGAGCTTGGCGGGCAGCGGATCGACGATGTCGGCCTCGACAAGCTCGAATGCCGCCTCACCCTTCAGCCGGTGCAGATTGGCCTCGCGCCCGGTGAGGAAGTTGTCGAGGCAGGTGACCTGGGCGCCGGCCTCGATCAGTCGTTCGCAGAGGTGAGACCCCAGAAATCCCGCGCCCCCGGACACGAGAACCCGCTGCTGCCGCTTGCTCTTCATCTGGAAGCCCTCAAACCCGTGTCGTTAGTCACAAGAGGTTCGGCCGTCAGGAGACGTTCGGCCGCCTCGGCGCCCGCGCGGCGCAGCAGGCTTTCGAATTCGGCCGACCGATGCTCGGCCGTGTGCTCGGCGAGGATGCGCCGGCGGCCGGCCTGGCCCAGGGCCTCGCGCTCGCGATCCGGCAGCGCCCGCAAGGCGGCGAGCACCGTCTCGGGGGCCTCGGCCAGCAGGATCTCGCGACCGGGGGTGAACAGGCTGTCGAGGCCCTCCCAGAGGTCGGAGATGATCGGGGTGGCGCAGGCGCCGGCTTCGAACAGCCGCACGCTCGGGCTCCAGCCGGTGGCGATCATGTCGGCGCGCGTGATGTTCAGGGTGAAGCGGCTGGCGGCGTAGAAGGCCGGGTGGTCCGCCGGCCCGACGTGCTCCAGCCGCTCGACATTGGCGGGCCACTCGATCTCGGCCGGATACTGCGGACCGGCGACGCAGAACCGCAGCTGCGGCGCCTGACGGGCCGGCTCGATCAACAGGCGCTCGAGCGTGGGCTGGCGGTCGGGGCTGTAGGTCCCGAGATAGCTCAGGTCCCAGCGCCGCTCGGTTCGCAGCGGACGGTAGACGTCGGCGTCGACGGAGCAGTAGAGCGCGCGCGCCGCGCGGGCGCCGTAGCGCTGCTCCAGCGTGCGCAGTGCGGGACCGCCGGTGAAGGACAGGTAGAGGTCGTAGCCGGGGATCACCTCCGGCGAGACGTAGGCGTGGTCGCCGGCGGCGAGCTTGGCCAGGGTCACCGGCGTGTCGATGTCGTAGAAGGCGATGACCCCGCGGGCGGTCGCCTGCGCCCAACGGCCGACCGCCACGCCATCCGGCGTATAGGAGCCTACGACCACGGCGTCGGCGCCGGCCACCGCCCCGCGCCAGGCCTGCAGCCCGGCGAGATCCTCGTAGAAGGCGAGGCGGCAGAAGTCGGGTGCGGGCAGGTCGCGGTGGGCGGCGTACCAGGGGACGTCGCGCTCCAGGAACAGGACCTCGTGACCCCGCCGCGCAAAGGCCCGCAGCAGCGCCCGATAGGTCGTCGCGTGGCCATTGCCCCACGACGACGACAGGCTGAGACCGAGGACGACCAGCTTCACGCGAGCCGCCTTTCGCGCTTGGCGTCAGCTTTCCGGCGGAGAAGGGCGTCCACCTCGGCGGCGCGGCGAGCATAGGTGTGCTCGGCGAGAACCCGGCGGCGGGCCGCCTCGCCGATCGCCCGGGCGCGCTGCGGGGTGAGCGCGCAGAGATGCTCGGCGACCTCCTGGCCGTCGCGAGCCACCAGCACCTCCTCGTCGGGCGCGAGAAACAGCTCGATGCCTTCCCAGGCGTCGGTGATCAGGCAGGCGCCGGCGCCTGCCGCCTCGAAAACCCGCGTCGCCGGCGAGAAGCCGACCTCGGCCATGGAATCGCGCGCCACGTTGAGCACCGCCAGGGCCGAGCCGTTGAAAGCGTTGTGGTCGCCGGTGCCGACGTGGCCGACGCGCCGGACATTGGCCGGCATGGGCTTGTCCTCCCAGCCGCTGCCGCCGATCACGAAGCGACGGGCCGGCAGTCGGGCGGCGGGTTCCAGGAAGAACTGCTCGACCCGCGACTCCCGGTCCGGCAGCCGGTTGGCCAGGAAGTTCAGATCTCCGGCGAAGCGCGGCTCGGCGGCGACCGGATGATGGGTCGAGGCGTCGAGGCCGTTGTAAATCGCTCGGCAGGCGCGCGCGCCCAGGGCCTGGTAGGCGGCGATCACCGGCGGCCCGCCGCCGTAGGTCAGCACCAGGTCGAGACTGGGCAAGATTTGCCGCAGCGGCAGGCCCGGATCGCCACGGAGCTCCGCCAAGGTGGCCGGCGCGTCGACGTCCCAGAAGACCTTCACCGCCTCGGGCCTGGCCGCCGCCATCACCCCTTGGATCAGCAGGTCGTCGAAGACGCCCACGCCGCTGGCCTTGACGACGACCTCGGCGTGGGCGGCGCGGGCGATCACCTGCAGGGCGGCCGCTTCGGTGGCTGGATAGACGACGACCTCGGCCCAGTCCGGCGGATCGATGTCGCGGCGGCTCTGCCGGTCGAAGGCGTCCGGCTCGTAGAAGGTGACCTGGTGCCCGCGGCCGGCGAGCTCGCGCAGCATTCCGCGATAGTAGGTGGCCGCGCCGTTCCAATAGGCCGACAGCAGGCTGGAGCCGTAGAAGGCGATCCTCATTCGGCGACCTCGAGGGCTGGGGATTGCAGGGCGGCGGCGATCGCCAGGAGCTCGGCGGCCCGGTGGCCACAGGTGTGGCGGGCGCGGATGGTCTCCAGGCCGGACCGGACCAGGGACGCGCGCAGGGCCGCGTCGCCACGGACCTCGCGCAGGGCCCGGGTCATCGCCTCGCCGTCGCGCGCGATGAGGAAATCCTCGCCGGGCCGGAACAGGCCTTCGGCGTCGTTCCAGGGGGCGCAGAGCAAGGGAATGCCGCAGGCGAGGGCCTCGAACACCCGGATCGTCGGAATCCCCGGCAGGGTCTCGACATAGTAGCGGCGCGGCACGTGGACGGTGGCCAGGTGGCGGGCAAAGACCTCGGGCGCGAGCGCGTTCGGCAGCCAGCCGCGGTAGCGCGCGCCATAGCGGGCCAGCAGGCCCAGCGCCTCGCGCGGATAGCGGACGCCGTGGATATCCAGCGCCAGTCCGGCGGTTCTGGCGGGCGCCAGCAGGAAGCTCTCGATCTCGGCCGTCCGCTCGCCGTCGCCCCAGTTGCCGATCCAGACCAGCCCTTCGCGGGCGCGCGCGAAGGCGGGCGGCTGGAACAGGCTGATGTCGGCCGCTTCGTGCCAGATGAAGACCCGGCGTCCCCAGCCCCAGCCGCGATAGACCTCGGCCAAGGCTTCGCCGAAGGCCAGGACGCCGTCGTAGCCGTTGAGGTCGAAAGCGCCGATCGCCGCCGGGTCGCTGACCGCGCGATGGTGGGTGTCGTGGAACAGCAGGCGGAAGCGCCCGCCTGCCGCCCTTACACGGCCGATCCGCGCCACCAGCGCCGGGTCGTTCCACTCGTGGACGAGCACCAGGTCGGCGCCGTCGAGCGCCTGGGCGACGTCGAAGCCGTCGGCGTAGGAGGTCGAGCCCAGCTCCGGATAGGCCGAGCGATAGGGCGACAGCCCCGCCTCGCCATGATCGGCAAGCAGGTTGGCCAGCGACCAGGCGCCGTCCGGCTCGTAGGCCCGGACCTCGTGGCCCCGCCGGATCAGGTCGCGCAGCACGCCGCGGAGGAAGTGGGCGTTGCCGTGGTTCCAGCAGGAGGCCAGCGAATGGGTGAAGTAGACGATCCTCACGCCGCGGCCTCGCTCCGCGCCGCCCCCAGCCGCGCATAGAGGCTGAGCATGCCGCGGGTCATGGCCTCGACGGTGAACAGTTCGGCCCGCCGGCGGGCGAGCTCGCCCAGACGAACCCGACGATCCTCGTCGTCCAGCAGCGCCGCGAAGGCGTCGGCGAAGGCCTGCGGCTCGCGCGGGGCGACGAAGACCGCCGCCTCCCGCCAGAGCTCGCGGAAGCTCGCAATGTCCGCCAGCACCAGGGCGCAGCCGGCCTGGGCGGCTTCCAGCACGCCCAGGCCGAAGGGTTCGAAGAGGGCGCTGCTGGCGTAGATCGGCGCGCGGCGCAGCCAGGCCGCCACCTCGTCGGCGCTCAGGCGGCCCAGCGGGCGAAGGTGGCTCGGACGCAGGCGGTCAGCGGCGCTCGGTCCCTCCAGCGGTCCGGCCGCGTAGAGCGGCGTCGCGCAGAGGGCGGCTGCGGCGTCGAGCGTGGCCAGGTTCTTGCCCTCGTCCCACAGGCGGCCGGAGGTGAAGACCATCGGCTCGCGGACCTCGGGTCCGGCGGGGCCGGAACGACGTCCGTTGTGGACGACCAGCGGCCTGACCCCGGGGTAGGCTGCGGCGGTGGCGCGGGCGAAGCTGCGGCTGGGGGCCACCAGGGCGTCGCAGGCCGCCAGGCCGGCGCGCAGGGCCGCCGTGCGCCAGGCGAAGTCGGCCGGCGCGGGGCCCGACTTCACCGCCGTCCACCAGGTAGCCAGGCAGGAGTGGCAGGCCCCCAGCACCGGCGCCGGAAACCCGCCGACGGCCGCCAGGGCCGGGCTGTTCAAGTGGATCAGGTCCGGGCGCAGCTCGCGGGCGAGGTCGCGCACCGTGCAGCCGGCGGCCTCGATCTCGCCGGGCGTCTCGGCGGTCCAGTCCAGCGCCGAGCCGGTCTCGACGACCTCGAGCGCGGGAACGGCCTTCGCCGCACGCGCCTGGTCCGCCGAAAGGGCGGGACCCTGCACCACCAGGGTGGTTTCGCCGCCGACGTCGGCGAGGCCGCGCGCCAGATCGAGCGCGTAGGTCCAGACGCCGCCCACCGCATCGGCCGTCATCATCAGCCGCAGCCCCATCAGACGCTCTCCACCAGCTGGCGTTCGGCGCGTTCACCGCTGAGCCAGCGGGCCAGATCGGCCACGCCCTCGCGCCAGGGCGTCGGCCGCGGCAGTCCCAGCGCGCGCCGCGCCGCGGAGGCGTCGGAGACGTAGTAGCGCTGGTCGCCGGCGCGCCAGTCGTCGAACTCGACCTGGACCTTTCGGCCCGTCAGCTCCTCGATGCAGCTGACCAGCTGCAGCAGGCTGATCGCGTTGGCGGGGCCGCCGCCGAGGTTGAAGGCGCGGCCGGCGACCTCGGAGATGCGGCCAAGCGCGGCGAGGTAGGCGCTGACCGCATCGTCGACGTGCAGGACATCGCGCACCTGCCGACCGTCGCCATAGATGCGGATCGGCCGTTCCTGCAGCGCCTGGATCAGGAAGTGAGCGACCCAGCCCTGGTCCTCGGTGCCCATCTGGTGTGGGCCGTAGATGCAGCTCATGCGCAGAACGCAGGTCGGCAGGCCGAAGCTGCGGGCATAGTCGAGGACGTACTGGTCCGCCGCGCCCTTCGAGCAGCCGTAGGGGGTGTGGAAATCGAGCGGCCGGTGCTCGTCGACTCCGCTGGCGCGCAGGTCCGGATCGCGCGGCCGATAGGCGTCGCCGGCCAGTTCGAGCGCCACGTCCGCCAGGTCGCCGTAGACCTTGTTGGTGCTGGCGAAGATGACCGGCGTGCGCCGGGTCCGCGCCGCCTCCAGAACGTTCAGCGCGCCGCGGATGTTGACGTCGAAGTCGGCCAGCGGATCGACCAGGCTGGTGGTGACGGCCACCTGGGCGGCGAGGTGGAAGACGGCGTCGGCGTCGCGGATCACCGCGGCGATCGCGGCGGCGTCGCGGATGTCGGCGATGACCGGGGTGACCGCCGCGCCGTGCCGGGCCTGCAGCCAGGCGAGGTTGCGCTCGACTCCGGGGCGGGCGAGCGCGTCCAGCACCACCACCTGCGCGCCGCCGTCGGCCAGCCGGTCGGCCAGGTTGCAGCCGATGAAACCCGCCCCGCCCGTGACGACCGCCTTCATGCCACCAGCCCCCGCATCTCCAGCTCCCGGCGGGCTTCGACCACACGATCCTCCGCCTCCTGGCGGGCGACCCACTCGGCCAGCTCCGCCAGGCCCTCGCCGAAGTCCTCCTGGGCGCGGTAGCCCAGCACCTCGCGGGCCTTGGTGAGATCCGGGATGCAGTGGCGGATGTCGCCGGCGCGCGCCTTGCCGGCCAGTTCCGGCTCGAGATCCGGCCGTCCCATGGCCGCGGCCTGCAGCCGCGCGACTTCCTCGACGGAGCGGTCCTCGCCGGAGCCGACATTGAAGACCTCGCCGTCCGCCTCGCGCCGGTCGAGCGCCAGCAGGAACGCCTGAGCCACGTCGCGGACGTGAACGAAATCGCGCCGCTGTTGGCCGTCTTCGAAGACCATCGGCGCCTGGCCGTTGGCGATCCGCGCGGCAAAGATCGCCAGCACGCCGGTGTAGGGGTTGGATAGCGCCTGGCCCGGCCCGTAGGCGTTCCACAGCCTGAGCGCCGAGCCGCCCATGCCGTATTGGCGGGTCAGCGTCAGCGTCAGCCGCTCCTGCACGAACTTGCCGATCGCGTAGACCGACTTCAGCCCGTTGGCCTTGGTCTCGGGCGTCGGAACCGGCCGCAGCGGACGACCCTGCTCATCCAACGGATCCCAGCTGCCGTCGGGACTGCGGCCGGTGCGGACCACGTCCTCGACCAGCCGGCCGTCCTCGGTGCGGTAGAGGCCCTCGCCGTAGATCGACATGGAGGAGGCCACGACCACCCGCTCGACCGGCTGATCGATCAGCTGCTGGAACAGCACCGCCGTGCCGAGCTCGTTGACCGAGGTGTAGCGTTCGACCGCGTACATGCTCTGGCCGACTCCGACTTCCGCCGCCAGGTGGACGACCTGGTCGACGCCCGCCAAGGCCCGGCGGACGGCGCCGTCGTCGCGCACGTCGCCGATCATCAGCTCGACGTCGGTCGAAAGCTCCGTCGGACGCAGGCGGCGGGGGTGGACCTGCTCGATGAGGCTGTCGAGCACGCGCACGCGGTCACCGCGCGAGATCAGCGCCTGGGCGAGATGGCGGCCGATGAAGCCGGCGCCGCCGGTGATGAGGACGCTCCTGCCCATGGCTCAGGCCTTGCCGATCGGAGGGGCGGGCGGAGCGGGGCTCAGGGTCGGACGACGAAGACGGTCGGGGTTCGGCACGGTAACGGTCCCTCTGTTCTGGGCCGCTAACCCTTCATCTTCATGTAAGTTCCCCGATTTAGCGTCTTTAAGCTTCGCTGTGAGTGGCCGATAACTGCATTGACGGATGAATGAACGCCGATAGACGGAAACTGCCAAGGTATAATCTGCTCATATAGTGCGGCTCATGTTATTCGGGTTCCCGATCTTGGCCATAACAACAGCAAAGGTTGGAACCAAGCCGGAGGTAAGTCTCTTTCTGCCACGTACTTACCTGCCGGCGGCCGCGCGCCGCCAGCCCAGCCGCGCGAGGCGAAATGAGCCGCAAAAAGCTACGTGTCGGGATCGTCGGGGTTGGGAATTGCGCCTCATCCTTCGTCCAGGGCGTGGATTATTACAGCCAGGCGTCCGGCGCCGAGCCGCCGCCCGGGCTGATGAACGTGGAACTGGGCGGCTATCATGTGGGCGACATCGAGCTCGTCTCGGCCTTCGACATCCATGCCGGCAAGGTCGGCCGCGATCTCTCCGACGCGATCCTGCAGTCCCCGAACAACACCATGGTCTTCGCCCGGCCGGGCCCCAGCGGGGTGACGGTGCAGCGCGGGCCGACGCTCGACGGCATCGGCCAGTATATGGCCGGCGATATCGAGGAGGCGCCGACGCCGGCCGTCGACGTGGCCGAGGCGCTGCGACGCTCGGGAACGGAGGTCCTCGTCTCCTACCTGCCGGTCGGCTCGCAGCGGGCGACCGAATACTACGCCAAGCAGGCGCTGGAGGCCGGCTGCGCCTTCGTCAACTGCATCCCGGTGTTCATCGCCTCGGATCCAGTCTGGGCCAAGCGGTTCGAGAAGCGCGGCCTGCCGATCATCGGCGACGACATCAAGAGCCAGGTCGGCGCGACCATCGTCCATCGGCTGCTGACCAACCTGTTCCGCGAGCGCGGCGTGCGGATCGACCGCACCTACCAGCTAAACTTCGGCGGCAATGCCGACTTCAAGAACATGCTCGAACGCGAGCGGCTGACCTCCAAGAAGATCTCCAAGACCCAGTCCGTGGTCAGTCAGTACGAGAGGCCGCCGGCGCCCGACGACATCCACGTCGGCCCGAGCGACTTCGTGCCCTGGCTGACGGACCGCAAGTGGGCGCACATCCGCGTCGAGGGAACCACCTTCGGCGGCGCGCCGCTCAACGTCGAGCTGAAGCTGGAGGTCTGGGACAGTCCGAATTCCGCCGGCGTGGTCATCGACGCGGTGCGCTGCGCCAAGCTCGGGCTCGACCGCCGGCTGGCGGGACCGCTGCTGGGGCCGGCGAGCTATTTCATGAAGTCGCCGCCCGAGCAGTACACTGACGCCGAGGCGCGGGAGCGGACCTTGCGCTTCATCTGCGGGGACGAGGGGAGCGCCGAGCTTCGCGCGCGGGTGCAGCTGGCGTCATGAGGACCGGATCGCTTTCCCAGGCCGAGATCCGCGACCGCGCCGCCGCGCTCGGCGACTGGTTCCATAACATCGACCTCGACGGCGTTCCGACCGCGCCCAACCACTTCCTCAACGACTATCCCAATGTGAAGTGGCGCCAGTTCGAACACGCCATTGCGGCGGACCTGACCGGCAAGACGGTGCTGGATATCGGCTGCAACGCCGGGTTCTACTCGATCGAGATGAAGCGACGCGGCGCCGAGCGGGTGCTGGGGATCGACTTCGACGAGCGCTATCTGCAACAGGCGCGCTTCGCCGCCGAGGTGAAAGGGCAGGACATCGAGTTCCGCCTGGTCTCCGTCTACGACGTGGCCACGCTCGGCGAGACGTTCGACGTCGTGCTGTTCATGGGGGTGCTCTACCACCTGCGACATCCGCTGCTGGCGCTGGACCTGATCCACGACCATGTCGCCAAGGACCTGCTGATCTTCCAGTCGATGCAGCGCGGCGCGAACCACGTCGCGCCGGTGCGGGCCGACTACAACTTCTTCGAGCAGGATCATTTCGACGATCCCGGCTATCCGAAGCTGCACTTCATCGAGCACGCCTACGCCGAGGACTGGACCAACTGGTGGGCGCCCAATGCCGCCTGCTCGGCGGCGATGCTGCGCAGCGCCGGTTTCGAGATCCTCGATCAGCCCGAGGAGGAGGTGTTCATCTGCCGGCGCGGCGAACGGCCCACCCCGGCCGGCGCCGTCTATCCGGCCGCGCCCCACGCCGCCGCCCCGGGCATGTCCAACGGCAAGTCGAACGGGAGCCCCGCCAGGTGATCGAAGCGGTCAAGATCTGGAACGAGCCGAACAACAAGTCGCATTGGGACCCCAACCTGGATCCCGAGTGGGACCTGTTCGCCGACATGGCGCGGCTGGCCGGCCAGGCCATCGCGGCCGAGTGTCCCGGCCTGCCACGGGTGCTGGGCGGCATGTCGCCGATCGATCCCAGCTTCCTTGCCCGGCTGGCGCATCGCGGCGTCATGGAGCACCTCGACGTCGTGGCGGTGCACGGCTTCCCGCTCGACTGGAACCTGTGGACGATCGACGAGTGGCCGGCCAAGGTCGCCGAGATCCGCGCCGTCACCGACAAGCCGGTCTGGGTCACCGAAGTCGGCGTCTCCTCGTTCGGCTCCGAAGAGGTGCAGGCCTGGGGCGTGAAGAAGACCGCCGAGCTGCTGATCGGCCAGGCGCCGCGCATCCACTGGTACAGCCTCTACGATCTGCCGAAGACATGGGAGGCCACCACCCGCCACAAGGAGGCCGAGGGCTCGTCCTATTACAGGCATTTCCACATGGGGCTGCTGCGCGAGGACGGCGCCCCGAAGCCGGGCTTGCAGGTCTACGCCGACTACGCGTCGCAGATGGGCCTTTGCCAATGGTTTCACTTCGAGGATCATAGGCTCGACGACGCCGTGGCCTGGCTCCGGCGCCTTGGGGTGAAACACCTGCGCACCGGCCTCTCCTGGGCCGACAGCTTCCGCCCGGATGCGCTGGCCTGGTTCGACCGGCAGATGGAGGCGCTCGCCGAATTCGCGGTCACGGTTACCTTCTGCTTCACCCCGGAGCACCGCGGGATCGAGCCGCATCACACCAGCCCGCCGCAGGCGGCGGAGGAGTATGCCGATTTCTGCGCCGCCATGGTCCGCCGCTACGCCCCGGCGCGGGTCGCCGCGGCCGCGGAGTAGGGCCGGTGGAGGACTGGGCGCCGAACTTCAGCTGGATCCAGCCGGATCTGGCGGTGGGCGGCGCCTTTCCGATCGAACGCGCCGCACATCTGGCCGAACGGCATGGGGTGGGGGCGGTGATCGACGTGCGGTCGGAAAGCTGCGACGACCCAAAGGTCCTTGAGGCCTGCGGCCTGCGCTTCCTGCACCTGCCGACCCCGGACATGCAGGCCGTCAGCCAGGCAGGGCTCGACCAGGGCGTGGCCTTCGCCGAGGCGGCGGCCGAAGCCGGCCTGCGGCTTCTGGTGCACTGTGAACATGGCATCGGCCGTTCGGCCCTGGTGGCGCTATGTGTCCTGGTGGCGCGTGGCCTGGCGCCGCTTGACGCCCTCCGCCTCGCCAAGGACGCCCGCATGGCGGTCTCGCCCAGCGAGGCGCAATACCGCGCCTGGCGCCAGTGGATCGGCCGGCGCGCCCGCTTCCTGCCGCCGAGCTACCACGAGTTCGGCATGATCGCTTACCGGCGCCTCGCCCAGAGCACGTGAGGTGCTGGTTTACGGCGACCGGCAGCGGTGGGTCGCGCCGGGCGACCGGTTGGCGGAGCTCGCGGCCCTGCTGGGCGCCGAGGCTGCGGGCGGCGAACGCCACGACGCGCTGGTGCGGGCGCTGATCGAGGCCGGCGAGCTGGCGCAGGGGCTGGCCGACGTCGAGTTCGCCGCCGCCGGCTGCGACGACCACACGCCGTTGCAGGCCGGCGCCCTGGGCCTGCTTACCGCCCTGGCGCGCAAGGTGCAGGCGTCGTGGCGCAGCGGCTTCGCCCGTGAGGGACCGCAGGCGGGGCGCGAGCTGGCCGCCCTGGCCGAGCTGGCGCCCGCCGAACCCGTGCCGTGCAAAACGCCGGAGGGCTACGCCTATTACGCAGTCTACCCGCAAGCCTTCATGGCCGCCGCCGCCGAGCTCGCCGGCGAGCCGCCGCTGGTCATCGGCCTGCGCAGCATCGGCGTCAGCCTGGCGGCGGCCGTGGCGGTCGCCTGCGGCGCCCGCGGCGTGGTCTCCCTTCGCCCGCACGGTCCGCCCTTCGAGCGGCGGGTGACGGTCTCGCAGCGTCTTCGGGCCCGGCTCGCAGCGCACCCGGGTCCGTTCGCCGTCGTCGACGAAGGCCCGGGCCTGTCCGGCAGCTCCTTCGGGGCCGTCGGCGATCTCCTGGAGGCGCTCGAGCTTTCCAGCGAGCGGGTCGTCTTCATGCCCAGCCATGGCGGCGACCTAGGCCCCGTGGCGCAGGCCCGCCATCGAACTCGCTGGTCGCGCGCGCGGCGGCTGGTGAAGACCTTGGACGACATCGCCCCGCCGGAAGCGATCGGGCGATGGTTCGAGGATCTGACCGGTCCGGTCGAATGCGTCGAGGACCTTTCCGATGGACGCTGGCGAAAGGATCTGCCGATCGGGGCCTGGCCGCCGGTCTGGGGGGCGAGCGAACGGCGCAAGTTTCGCCTGACCACGGCGTCGGGGGTCTTCCTCGCCCGGTTCGCCGGCCTCGGGCGCGGCGGGGACGAGAAGTTCACCCGGGCGAAGGCGCTGCACGCGGCCGGCTTCGTGGCCGAGCCGATGGCGCTGCGCCACGGCTTTCTGCTGGAGCGCTGGCTGGAGGGGCGACCATTGGCGAGCCCGTCCGGCGGACGCGCCGCGCTGCTGGGCCGGCTGGGCGATTATCTGCGGTTCCGCCGGCTGAGCTTTCCCGCCGAGGCCGTCGGCGCCAGCCGCGAGGCGCTGCACGAGATGGCGGGCGTCAACGCCGAGGCCCTCGGCGGCGCCCAGCTTCGCGCCGCCATCGAGGCGCGACTGGCGGGGCGGGGGCAGCTCGCCGCGCGACTGAACCCGGTCCATGTCGACGGCCGGCTGCATCGGTGGGAGTGGCGCGAGGGCCTGGACGGCCGGCTCTTCAAGACCGACGCCCTGGATCATTCCTGCGCCCACGACCTGGTCGGGCCGCAGGATATCGGCTGGGACCTGGCGGGCGCGGCGGTCGAGTTCGAGCTCGACGCGGGTGAGACGCGGGCGCTGGAGATCGCGGTGCTGGGGGCCCCGGACGCCGAGAGGACGGACCTCTTTTACGGCCTCTACTGCACGTTCCAGGCCGGCCTCTGGACTTTGGCGGCAGGCGCCGAGACGGAACGCGACCGCGCGTCGCGACGGCTTGGCCGCTATGTCGACGGCCTGCGGCGTTGGGTCGATGTGGGCTCCGGATGAACCGGAGCCGCGCACCGCGCTACTGCGACCTTCGCGAAACCTCGGTTGGCGAAGGGCGCAAAGGGTGGGATCGTCGCGGAGTCGCGCAAGACGACGCGGGATCACCAGGGGGGCAGATGCGGCGTCCGGCCATTATCGCGCTGGCGGTCGTCAGCGTGGCGGCGTTGCTGGTGCTGGCCTGGCGCGGCTTCGCGCCTCGCGCCGAGGACGCCGACGTGCTGTCGGGCTATGTCGAGGGCGACTCCCTCTACCTGGCCGCCCCGGTCGCGGCGGAAGTCAGCTCCCTTTCGGTCCGCGACGGCGACCATGTCGCGCCGGGGGCGACGCTCTTCACCATCGACCCGAAGCCGCTGCGGGCCCGGCGAGACGCCGCCGCGGCCGAGCTCGGCCAGGCCCGCGCCGAAGCGCAGACCGCCAGGGCCGGGCTCGGACAGCAGAAGGCCAATCTGCTGGCGGCCAACGCCCAGGCGGCCAATGCGGCGCGCGAAGCCCGGCGCGCCCAGGCGCTCGCGGCCGGCGGCGTGGCCTCCACCCAGGACCTGGAGCGGGCGCAGACCGCCGCGCGCGACACTGACGCGGCGCGCCAGGCGGCCGGCCAGCTGGTCGCCGCCGCCAACGCCCAGGCCGCGGCGAGCGAGGCGGCGGTCGCCCGCGCCGGGGCGGCGCTGGCGGAAGCGCAATCGCGGCTCGAGCAGCTGTCGCTGCGGGCGCCTGCGGCGGGACGCATCGAGCGGACCTATCTGCAGCCCGGGGAGTGGGCGGCGGCCAACCAGCCGGTGCTGAGCCTGATTCCCGACGACCGGCTGAAGTTGCGGTTCTTCGTTCCCGAGCGCGAGGTCTCGCTCTACCGGGTGGGCCGGCGGGTGCAGTTCGGCTGCGACGCCTGCCGGGCAGGGCGCGGCGCCACCATCGCCTATGTCAGCCCCAGGCCGGAATACACCCCGCCGGTGATCTATAGCCGCAAGGCGCGCGACCGGCTGGTCTTCCTCGTCGAGGCCAGGCCAGATCAGCCCGAAGACCTCAATCCCGGACAGCCGGTGGACGTGACGCCGCTGGCGTCCCCGGCCGGCCGCCGGCCATGAGCTATGCGATCGACGTCCACAGGCTGAACAAGCGCTTCGGCGCCAAGCACGTGGTGCGCGACGTCTCGCTGCAGGTCGAGCGCGGCCGGATCTGCGGCTTCCTCGGGCCAAACGGCTCCGGCAAGACCACCACCCTGCGGCTGATCTGCGGGCTGCTGACGCCGGACTCCGGCGACGGCCGCTGCCTCGACTTCGACATTCGTCGGCAGTCCGACGAGATCAAGCGGCGGACCGGTTACATGACCCAGCGGTTCTCGCTCTACGAAGACCTGACGGTCGAGGAGAACCTGCAGTTCGTGGTCCGCATCTATGGGATGGACCGGCCGCGGACGCGGGTCGGCGAGGCGCTTGAGCGGCTCGGCCTGGCCGACCGCCGCGGGCAGCTGGCGGGCACGCTGTCCGGCGGCTGGAAGCAGCGCCTGGCGCTGACCGCGGCGACCCTGCACGAGCCGGAGCTGCTGCTGCTGGACGAGCCGACCTCCGGGGTCGATCCCAAGGCGCGGCGGGAGTTCTGGGACGAGATCCACGCCCTGTCGGAGCGGGGCCTGACCGTGCTCGCCTCGACCCACTACATGGACGAGGCTGAGCGCTGTCATGAGATCGCCTATATCGCCAGCGGCCGGCTGATCGCCCGGGGCAGCGCCGAGGAGGTGATCCGATCCTCGCGGCTGGTGACCCTGGTCTGCCGCGGCCCCGGCGCCGACCAGCTGGCGCGTCGGCTGCAGTCCGCGCCCGGCGTGCTCTCGGCGGCGGCGTTCGGCCAGGAGCTGCACGTCAGCGGTCTCGACCGCGGCGCCTTGGAGGCCGCCGTCGCCCCCTATCGCACGCCGGGGCTGGAGTGGCGCGAGGTGGCGCCGACGCTGGAGGACGTCTTCATCCGCCTGATGGCCGAGGTGGAGGAGGGTGCTGCATGAGACGATCCCTGGGCCGCGTCTACGCCGTGATGGCCAAGGAATTCACCCAGCTGACCCGCGACCGGTTGACCTACGCCATGGTTCTGGTGATCCCGATCGTCCAACTGCTGCTGTTCGGCTACGCGATCAACGACGACCCTCGTCACCTGCCGACCGCCGTGCTGGTTGAGGACCAGGGCCGCTTCTCCCGCTCGGTGCTCTCGGCCATGCGGGCGAGCGGCTATTTCGACCTTCGCCAGGCGGTGCGCAGCCCGGCCGAGCTGGACCGGCTGATCGAGAACGGCGAGGTGCAGTTCGCCCTCACCATTCCGGCCGACTTCACTCGCCGGGTGATCCGGCGCGACCATCCGCAAATCCTTGTGGAGGCCGATGCGACCGACCCGGCGGCCACCGGCGCCGCGCTGGCGGCCCTGGCCGCGCTTCCAGGCCAGGCCTTGAGCCACGACCTGCCGCCCCCGGCGACCACGGTCGCGACCGGCGGCGACCCGTTTGAGGTGGTCGTCCACCGCCGCTACAATCCCGAGAACATCACCGCCTACAACATCGTGCCGGGGCTGTTGGGCGTGATCCTATCGCTGACTCTGGTGTTGATCACCTCCCTGGCGGTCACTCGTGAGCGCGAGCGCGGAACGATGGAGACCCTGCTGGCGACGCCGGTGCGGCCGCTGGAGGTGATGGTCGGCAAGCTGGCCCCCTATGTGGCTGTGGGCGTGCTGCAGGCCGGGCTGATCCTGGTGCTGGCGCGGGTGCTGTTCGACGTGCCGATGGCCGGAGGCTGGACCGCCTTCAGCCTCGGCCTGGTGCTGTTCATTCTCGGCAGCCTGGCGCTGGGCTTCCTGATTTCGACCCTGGCCCGGACGCAGCTGCAGGCGATGCAGATGTCGTTCTTCTACATCATGCCGTCGATCCTGCTGTCCGGCTTCATGTTCCCATTCGCCGGGATGCCGAAATGGGCGCAGTGGCTCGGCACGGCGATCCCGGTCACCCACTTCCTGCGCATCGTCCGCGGATCCTTGTTGAAAGGCGAGGGGCTGGCCGGCAGCGCGCCCAGCCTGCTGGCGCTGACGGTCATCGTCGTGGTCGTCTGCGCCCTGGCGGTCAGGCGCTACAATACGCGGCTGGATTGAGCCTCGTAGTAGCCCTGGGCGCGTTCAGGTCTGCGCCAGCCAGTCGAGGACGTCGCCCACGGAGGGCAGGCCGAAGGCTGCGTGCGTCGGCCGCGCCGCTCCGACGAGCACCCCGTAGCCGCCCGCCGCCGCCGCTGCGGCGAAGGCGCTTTCGTCGGTCAGGTCGTCGCCGACCATGATCGGCTGACGGCCTTGGAACTGGGGCGTCTGCAGAAAGCGCCGCAGCGCCTCGCCCTTGTCGGGACCGGCGATCCGCAGTTCCAGGACCATCGATCCGGGCTGCAGCTGCAGCTGGTGGCGGGCGGCCAGCCGTCGCGCCAGGATTTCGCAATCCGGCCCGGCCTCCGGCGCCAGCCGGTAGTGCAGGCCCAGGCTGACGCCCTTGTCCTCGAACAGCACGCCCGGCCGGTCCGCGGCGAAGGCCCGCAGCTCGCGCCGCGCGGCGTCGAGGGCGGCGCCGCCCTCGACCGCGGCCACGACACCGTCAGACTCGCGCCGCACCAGGCCGTGCACCGCCGCCACCGGTTGCACCGCGAAGTCCAGGATGTGGTCCACCTCGGCCAGGCTGCGGCCGGACAGCACCGCGAGGCGGCCGTCGAGGCGCTGGCCGACCCGGCGCAGCAGCTCTGTCCGCCGAACGTCGGGCCCGACGTCGCTCGGCCGCGGCTGCAGTTCCGCCAGCGTCCCATCGATGTCCAGGAACAGGGCCGTCCGCTCCGGATCGAGACGCGGGGGCGCGGGCAGCGGCTGCATGCAGGCTCAGATCCTCGGAGACTGGAGCAAGAGCGGCGACGGCCGTCCGACCATCAATTCGCGCTCGCATCCAGGCCTAACGGATCGCCAGCGCTGCTGTTCCGAGGCCCGGACGGCGTCGGGCCAGGTCAGGCCGGCGTCTCGAGCAGAAGCGTCTGCATGCCCCAGGTCTTGCTGAGCTGGTCGGCAAGATTGCGTCCGCCCCGCTGGTCGTCGGCCAGGCGCAGGTCGATGATGGCGAGATCCGCGGGCGCATGGGACGCCAGCGTCATCGCCTGCCCAGCGGTGGCGGCCGGTCCCAGGATGCTCAGCTCGCGTCGACCCAGCAGGTCGATGAGCTCGGAGCGACTACGATCGGAATCACAGGCCACAAGAACCGTGGAGAACCGCGGAAGGTGCTGGATGGCGTTTTCGATCGTTTTCATGCGGCCACCAAAACATGCATTGGGTTTTGGCTGAACGGGCCAGCCGTTAAACTTACTGTGAGGCTTGCGCGAAAGGCGCTCAGCTCAGCCGCCGACCGGCGTCCCGGCGCGAGGAAAGGTCAAGGCCGGTCGACAGGCTCAATAGCGGGGCTGGCCGTTTTCCCAATAGTAACGGTTCGTGGAGCGATCGTAGTAATAGTAACGTCCGGCGCGCTCGTCATAGTATTGTCGGCGATCGGTCGAGCGATACTTGGGCGTCGTGGCGGCCCCCAGGGCCGCACCGGCCGCGCCGCCGATCAGGGCGCCGGTGACCGAGCTGTCGACCGCCGCGCCGACGGCCGCACCGGCGAGCCCGCCGGTCGCCGCCCGCTCCGTGGTGGTGGTCCCGCAGCCGGCGAGGGCCATGGCTGCGAGGGTGAGGCCGCAGAGTGTCCGTTTCATCCTGTTTCCCTGCGCAAGACGGTCCGCCGAGGGTCGACGGAACCCAGTCTAATCGTCGAACCAGGGTAACCGGCCAAGCCTGGGCGGGTTTCAATCCAGCACTCAAATGTGAACAGCGTGACCGGCTGCGGCGCAGCTTCCCGGCGTCTGCTGCAGAAGACGGTCGCCTGAGGCCGGCGCGCTGTCAGCCGGCGCGCAACGCGCGGTAGGGCCGAACCTCCACCGCCGCGCCTTCGTCGTCGAACCGCTCGCCAGCGCGGCCGAGGATGAGGTCGCCGGCATTCAGCCTGCGCGAGCCCGACGAGGGGCTGGGCACGTCGGCCACTGCCAGGTAGTCGCCGGAGGTGGTCCGCCGGACCAGGAAGTACGAGGCGCAGCTGGCGCTCTGGTGCATGCGCACGGCGCTGCGCACCGTGTCGGGGTCGAGGCCGGATTCACCGGCCAGCCGCGCGGCGCGCATCAGCAGCACGCGCAGCGGCACCGGTTCCCACACCTCGGCGACCAGGGCGAGCGCCTGGGAGCGGATAGAACCGGGCTGGGCCGCACAGGGGCGACCGTTCCAGATGACGAACTGGTCGGAGGGCGCGCGCGCCAGGGCTTCGGTCAGAGTGGCGTCGGTAAGGTGCTTGAGCGTGCCTATGCGTCGGCGGGCCATCGATTGCTGCTCATCCTTGAGGTTCGGAGTTGGAGCGCCGGGCCGGGACGATTCATCGCATCCTGACCGACGCGCGCAAAAGGTACCCAGCGGGCGACAAATTGATGACCTTCCGGCCTCAGGAGCGAAACTAGTGCCGATCAGGCTGCGTCTTGCGCAAGAACCTTCCGGTTAGGCCTATTTAGCCGGCAGGTCTCTACGCCGCCTGAAGGCGCGCGGCGGCTCCGGCGGCGCCTTAAGGGGCGAGCCTTCAAGGGGGCGGAAGATTCAACGCCCTCCCGCCGCGCTTTGGGCCGTGACTTCCTGTTCCGCCGGGGGCAGTACGCCGAGGCCGGCGCGCTGGCGGCGCGCCGGCTGTCCGCGCCCGATAGCCTCGGGCGAAACATGGTTAGATGCGGAACCGACTCCGCCGGAGCCTTGCCTCGAGTTGATGACGATCGGCCGCCTCTTCGACCACGATCATACGCCGGTCCGGCTGAAGACGTTCTGCGGCGCCCGGGAGCTGGCGCATGGCTGAGGCCGCGAGCGTGGTGCGACGCATCTACGGGAACCTCGGCCGACTTTTGGGAGGCAAGGCCGCCGGCGGGATCATCAGCCTGGTCTACCTGGCGATCGCCGCGCGGTCGCTGGGCCGCGTCGATTATGGCGTGCTGGTCCTGGTGCACACCTATGTGACGACGGTGGCCGGCGTCATCGAATTCCCCGGCTGGCACGCGGTGGTCCGTTTCGGCGCCCAGGCGCAGACCGAAAACGACCGTCCGCGCCTCGCCCGGCTGATCGCCTACGCCGGCCTGGTGGAGATCGGCTGCGGACTGCTGGCCATCGCCGCGGCCGCGGTGCTGGCGCCCATCGTCGGGCCCAAGCTCGGCTGGCCGCCCGCCGCCATGGCGCTCGCGGTTCCCTACAGCCTGGCGGTGCTGTCGACCGTCCGCGCCACGCCCGCCGGCTATCTGCAGCTCACCGGCCGCTTCGACCTCCTGGGACTGCACAATCTGGTCGCGCCGACGGTGCGACTGGCCGGGGCCGTCGTGGCGGCGGTGACCCACGGCGGCCTGCGCGGCTTCCTGATCGCCTGGCTGGTCGCGGCCCTGGCCGAATGGATCTCGATGTGGGCCCTGGGCGCCTACGCCGCGCGCGGAGCGCTGTCGCGCCGCCACCTGGCCGGGGGGCTGCGCGGGGTCCGGCGCGAAAACGCCGGCCTGTGGCGCTTCATGTGGAGCGCCAACATCGACGTGACGCTCGCCGAGCTGTCCGGCCGCGTCGTGCCGCTGGTGGTCGGCTACGTCCTCGGGCCGGGGGCGGCCGGCCTGTTCGCGGTGGCCCAGCGGGCGACCTCGGTGCTGGCGCAGCCGGCGCAGATCCTCGGCCAGGCGACCTTCGCCGAGCTGGCCCATCTGGTGGCGGGGGGCGACCAGGGACCGGGCTTGCGGGCGGTTCTGCGGCGGGCGGTGACGGCGGCTTTGCTCGCCGCCGCGCCGGTCTGCCTGGTGATCGCCCTGTTCGGCCAGCGGCTGGCGGTGCTGATCGCCGGGGAAAGCTTCGCCGCGGCCGGAGGGGTGATGCTGTGGCTGGCGCTCGGGCGCGCCATCCTGCTGGCTGGGCCGCCGATGAGCGCGGCGCTGACCGCGCTGGGCCGTCCGGGCCTCTCCGTACGGGCCAATCTGCTCAGCTCGCTGTCCGTGCTGCTGGCCCTCCCGCTGCTGCTGGCCTGGCAGGGGCTGATCGGCGCCGGCCTGCAGGCGGTGCTCCAGGCGGTGCTGGCCGTCGGTCTGTTGATCCTGTTCGTGACCCAGGCGACGCCGCTGCACAGGGCGCAACCCGCCCGGATGGAGGCCTGATGCGGATCGCCTATGTCATCAATTCGGTCGAGGGTGGAGGCGCCGCCCTGCCGGTCCCGGCGGTCACCGGGGTGATGCGCGATCACGGCGCGACCGTCGAGGTCTTCGCCCTGACCCGCCGCGATGGCCGCGCCATCCAGGCGATGACCGCGACCGGCCTGCGCGTGCATGTCCGCCCAGGCGGCGAAAAGGACCATCTGGCCGCCCTGGCCTGGCTCGACCGGAGCGTCTCCAACTGGAATGCCGACCTGATCTGGACGTCGCTGTCGCGGGCGACCCTGCTCGGCCAGCTGGTCGGCCTGCGGCGCGGGGTCCCGGTGGTCAGCTGGCAGCATGCCGCCTTCCTGAAGCCGATGAACCGGCTGCTGTTGCGGGCCCAGCAGCAGCGCTCGGCGCTGTGGATCGCCGACTCCCATTGCGTCGCGCAACTGACCCTCGAGCGCCTCGGGGTGCCGGCCGAGCGGCTGGCGGTGTGGCCGCTGTTCTCCGCCGACCCGAATGCGCCCGTCGCAAAGCCCTGGAGGCCGGGCGAGCCGGTCTGCGTCGGCAGCCTCGGCCGGCTGCACCCGGTCAAGGGCTACGACGTGCTGATCGAGGCCCTGGGGCGGCTGCGCGCTCGAGGCTTCCGGCCGGAAGCCCGGTTCGAAGTGCAGATTTGCGGCGAGGGCGCCGAACGGGAGAGGCTGGAGGCCGCGATGGCTCGCCATGGCCTCGACAACGTCACCCTGGCCGGGTTCACCGAGCGGCCGCGAGACGTCCTGGCCGGCCTGCACCTCTACGTCCAGCCCTCGCGTTCCGAGGGGCTGTGCATCGCCGCCCATGAGGCGATGCAGGCCGGATTGCCGAGCGTGGTCTCTGCGGTCGGTGAAATGCCCTTCAGCGTCGCGCCGGGCGAGACGGGGTGCGTCGTGCCTCCGGGCGACCCCGACGCCCTGGCCGAAGCGCTGAGCGCGCTGCTTTCACGGCCGGAGCGGCTCGCCGGAATGGGCGCGGCGGCCCGGGCGCGGGTCTTCGACCGGTTCGGAGCCGAAGCCTTCGCGCGGGCCGGAGCGGCGGTGCTGGCGCGCCTGCCGCTCAGGCGCGCCAGCGGCCAAGGCGACGGCCGACGCCGATCGCCAGACCGGCCGCAGAGCGGTCGATCCGCTTGACGTCGATGAGGGTCACGCCGCCGCAGGCGGCCAAGGTATGCAGGCCGTCGCGATAGCGGCCGGCAGACACCGGGGCGGTGATCGGCGGTCCTGCCTCCGCGGTGAACCGGTCGGGCGTCAACTCGTCGATCCGCAAGAGCCGGATCGCGCCGCCGTAGGTGCGACTGCAGTCCTGGACCGGTAACTGCAGGCGACCGTCGAGCAGGAAGGGCGCGCCGCCGGGACGGCTGCTGGTGAGGTCGATGCGGACGGGATTGCCGGCGTGCGGCGTCCAAGGGCCGGTCAGGCGCTCGGCAAAGGCCAGGTGCAGCTTCCCCTGCTTGTCGACCTGGGTCCCGTTGGGAGAGTAGGCCAGCCACCAGAGGTCGCCATGGCGGAACAGGGTCGGATCGATCGCCGCGGTGTCGAGGGCCAGCCGCGCGGCAGGCTCCCAGCGGTCGGGAAAGGCTGCGGCGCGATACAGGGTGAAGGCGCCGGAGCCGTAGGCCTCGGGCGCCATCCAGGTCTCTCCGTCCGCCTCCAGCAGGAAGGGGTAGGAGAGGTGCCAGGGCTCGCGCAGGACGGTTCGCCGCGTCAGCAGATCGAGCCCGGCGTCGAACTGCAGGTGGTCGATCACCCCGTGGCGGGTGCGGTAGTCATAGGCCTCGGCGAAAACGTGGAGGCGGTCGCCGCGCCAAAGGCCGAACGGATCGGCAAGGAAGCTGAACGGCCGCTCGAGATTGATCCAGCGGACCGCACAATCGTCCAGGCCACGGGCCGCGATCTGATCGACGGGCGCCTGCGCCACCCCGATCCGCCAGATGTCCTTGCCTAGCCCCATGGCCTGCACTAGTCGCCGGCAAGCCGCAGGGCAATGCTGGCGCGTGTGTGGCCTAGCTTGCGGCGGGGGCGACTCGCGACCAGACCTGCGACTTGCAGAGCAGGCCGCTGATCAGACAGCCCTTGGCCTGCAGATGCTCGCCGTCGAGCGGCCGGACGGCGCCGCCGAGGGTGACGTTCAGGTCCGGCACGAACACCTTGCCCCGCCAGCCGCGATCCGTCGGGGCGAAGTCGCGCAGCAGCTGCTGGCCGATCAGCTCCTTGCCGCTGCCGCGGCGGGCGTCGGCCTGGGCCTTCGGCGCAGCCCAGACGACATAGCCGCAGGCCGACCCGCCACAGGGACGGATCTCCAGGTGGACGGTGTTGTGGGGATTGCGCCAGACCCCGAACAGGTCGCCTTCAGCATCCGCCGCCGGCGCCTGGGTTGCGGTCGTCAGCAGGACGAGGGCGGCGAGCAGCAGCCGGCGCATCAAGCGGCTTCCCGCCTGATCGAGGACGCCAGGGGAGTATGCGGCAGGCGCAGGCAGCAACGGATCAACGGGCATTCCCATCTTGCATGCGCGAGGTCGTCGCCCGCGACTGCAGCTTGATATTGGGGATCCGGCGGCGCTGTCCAAGCCCCGACCGGTGATCCTCGCCTCAGCGGCGCCGGTACTGCGGACGCGGAGCGCCGCCGACGCGCATGCCTTCGGGCTTGTGCCGGTAGGTGATGCGGCCGCGATCCATGTCGTAGGGCGTCATTTCGACCGTGACCCGGTCGCCCACCATGGAGCGGATCCGGTTCTTCTTCATCTTGCCGGCCGTGTAGGCGAGGATTTCGTGGTCGTTCTCCAGCCGCACGCGAAAGCGGCCCTCCGGCAGGAGCTCGGTGATCATCCCATCGAATTCGACAAGATCTTCTTTCGCCATATCGGTTCCTTCGTCTGGTGTCCGCCGCCCGAAGGCGGCGAGGTTTTACTGGCGGGCCTTGCGCGCCGCATAGCGTGCGTCGCGCTTGGCCCTTGCTTCGGCATTAGTCAACGCCTTGTGCTTTTTGTGTTGCGTGCGTTTGCCGTCGGGAGAGGCCTTTCGAAGGCTTCTTCGGCAGCCCGTGGAAATAGGTGCGCTCGTCCTGTCTCACTCGGCGTCCTCCGCAGCGCCCGCCTGGAGCGCGGCCGCTTGCAGGGTGGCGGATTGGCGGTTGCGTTCACGGGCTTCTTCCGCTTCGGCCATTTCGACCCAGGTGGTCGCCGCCCGCTGGCGCTGCTCGCGCACGCGATCAAGGCTCGCCTCCTCAGCGAAGGCCAAGGCTTCGCGAGCCCTGGCGCGATACTCTTCGACCCTGAGTTCGCCTTTCGTCATGACGGACGGCTCCTTGATTGTGCTGACCGTCGGCTACTTGAGCCAGGCGGTGTCTCGTCGATGGATGATCTGGTCGACCTGCAGGCCGAGATGGTCCAGCGACATGGTTCGTAAGATGGGGTGCGCCCGCCGAATGTCCTGCAGGCTTGCGTCGGGGTTGCGGGCGATGATGTCCTTAAGCGGGGAATCGAGGTCCGATTTGTATCTGAAATTCACTTGAGTTTTGTCCATGGAAGCGGCGTCGATACGCGCTTCTCGTAAAAATAGTCGTTGTGAGGCTCCACGGCCGCGCTTTGTCGGCGGGCGAGCCGGGGGAGGGATCGCGGGCGAACAGCGCAGCCGGATGCGGCAGCTGTTGGCGACAGGATCCGAACGCAGGGCGCGCGTCATCCGACGGGATGTGAACGGCGCTTTCGGCCTGCTGTTCCGAGGGCATTGTCAAAGGTTAAGCTTGACGGCGAGCAGCCGGCGGGGATCCGCCTGCGCAGAGGTCCGATCCGTTCTGGGTCTCGCGTGGCGAGATCTCGCCGGGCGCCTCGAACTCGATCGTCATCGCCGGTCGGTTCCCAACAAGGGAAGACGGCGCCTTGGGGGCGCCGTCTCCGGGCTCGGGGCCCTAGGCCGCCTGAAGCTGGCCGGCCGAGGTCTTGCCCGTGCGCTTGTCGCGCTCGAGCTCGAAACCGACCTTCTGGCCTTCGTGCAGTGACGCCATGCCGGCGCGCTCAACGGCGGAGATGTGAACGAAGACGTCGGTGCCGCCGTCGTCCGGTTGAATGAAGCCGAAGCCCTTTTGGCCGTTGAACCACTTCACGGTGCCGATTTGCATAGTTGTCCCTTTCCGGACACGAGTTCTCACGCCCAGAGTGGGCTGTGAGATCAAATTTTCGGAGAGGGTCGAGTGCCGGGCGAGACCAAAAATTGAATTTCGGCGGGCGGCCCGGCGAGCCTAAGCGATATTTGACCGCATAAGAATGGGGCTCTTAGGCGCGAAATGCAAGAGAATTCGGCAAAAATACTTCGCTGACCTGACCGGCTATGTGCTAGGCAGCACAATGCGAGCGGATTTAGATAGAGCAGTGCTTACGGTTTTGCGCCATGACGGCGGCTGGGCGGTGGAGCACGAAGGCGAGCACTTCGGCCACTCCGCCGACAAGGAGGTCGCCAAGGCCTCCGCCCACAAACGAGCCCGGCAGATGCAAGATGGCGGGCGACCCTGCCAGGTGCGCGTCACCGGCGAACACGGCTTCTTCATCGCCCGATGAGAAATCCCGCACCCCCTCCGCGCCGCGCGCCGGCCGCCATCCATTTTCGCAGTCAGATCGAAAAGGCCGAGGCTGAAGGGCTGTCCCGCGACGACATGCTCCTGCATCTGACGCTGAGCGACGCCAGCGCGCTCCGGCGCGACCGCAACCTGGCCCTGACCGACATCAGCTTCGTCGGAGGGGTGATGCGGTTCCTCGGCGTCAAGGTCGAGCAGGGCGGCGTGACCGAAAGCGTCCTGATCCGCGGCGGCTAGCCAAACCGCCTGCGCATTCCGCCGGTCGCCAAGACCTTCCGGCCCTCGGGCGTGCAACTTTCTGCGTCTCGGCGCGTCTTTGCCATCACGGCCAAGGTTTGCGGGGCAGCCCCGCCGCGGGCCGGGCGGCGCGTCGTCCGCAAGGCGCGCAGGCATGAAGGAGGGCCAGATGCCGGGACGCGAGACGGCTGGGATCGACGACGAACGGCCGCGAATCTCGACAGGCAGCGAAGGTCTAGACGACATCCTCGGCGGCGGCCTGGATGCCAACCGCGTCTACCTCTACGAAGGTCGCCCCGGCACCGGCAAGACGACCATCGCCCTGCAGTTCCTGCTGGAGGGCGCGCGCCGGGGCGAGTGCGTGCTCTACATCACCCTGTCGGAAACAGGCCGCGAGCTCAGCCTGGTCGCCAAGCGCCACGGCTGGTCGCTCGATGCGGTGACGGTGTTCGAACTCGTGCCGCCGGAGACCACCCTCGATCCGGAGCAGGAGCTGACGGTCTTCCATCCTGCGGAGGTCGAGCTCAGCGAAACCACCCGGCTGATGTTCGAGGAGGTGAAGCGGCGGAACCCCTCGCGGGTGGTCATCGACAGCCTCTCGGAGCTGCGGCTGCTGGCGCAAAGCCCGCTCAGGTATCGGCGTCAGGTGCTGGCCCTGAAGCACTTCTTCGCCGAGCGCCAGTGCACGGTCGTGTTGCTCGACGACCTCACGGCCCACCAGGACGACCTGCAGCTGCACTCGATCGCCCACGGCGTCGTCATGCTGGAGCAGCAGGCCCTCGACTATGGCGCCGAGCGGCGGCGGATCCGGGTCATCAAGATGCGCGGCATCCAGTTCCGCGGCGGCTTCCACGACTTTACCATCGAGACCGGCGGCCTGCGGATCTTCCCCCGGCTGATCGCGGCGGAACATCATCGCAGCTTTGCCAACGAATTCACCTCCAGCGGCGACGCGGAGCTGGACCGGATGCTGGGCGGCGGCCTGGAGCGCGGGACCAATGCGCTGTTCATCGGCGCGGCCGGCGTCGGCAAGTCCACCCTGGCCTTGACCTACGCCATAGCCGCCGCCGAGCGTGGCGAGCATGCGGTGTTTTTCGCCTTCGACGAGGGGCGCGGCACCCTCGAAGCGCGCGCCCACACCCTCGGCATGCGCCTGGACGCCACCCTGGCGTCGGGATGTCTGCGGATCCAGCAGATCGACCCGGCGGAAATGTCGCCCGGCGAGTTCACGGCGACGGTGCGGCGCAGCGTCGAGGTCGACGGCGCCCGCGTGGTGGTGATCGACAGCCTCAACGGCTATCTCAACGCGATGCCGGACGAGCGCTTCCTGATCCTGCAGATGCACGAGCTGTTGAGCTATCTGGCGCAGCAGGGCGCGTTGACCCTGCTGGTGCTGGCCCAGCACGGTCTGGTCGGGCCGATGGATACGCCGCTGGACATGAGCTACCTGAGCGACGCCGTTGTCATGCTTCGCTATTTCGAGGTGGCCGGCGCGGTGCGGCGGGCGCTCTCGGTGGTGAAGAAGCGCAGCGGCCATCACGAACACACGATCCGGGAATTCAGGCTCGGCCCGCGCGGCGTCAAGCTTGGTCCGCCGTTGAGACAGTTCAGCGGCATCTTCTCCGGCACACCGCATTACCTTGGCGATTCGGCGCCGCTGTTCGACGATGACAATGGCGTGGCCTGACGACGACCGGCGGGTGCTGATCTTCGCTCCGGTCGGCCGTGACGGACCGGCGGCGGCGGAATTCATCCGTCGGGACCAGCCGGCCGTGATCTGCCGCGACCTGCGCGAGCTGATCGCCGAGATTCGCCGGGGCGCAGCCGCGGTCCTGCTGGCGGAGGAGGGGCTGTTCGGCAAGGACGTCACGGACCTCACCGACTGGGTCGCCGGCCAGCCTGCCTGGTCGGACCTGCCGTTCGTGATCCTCACCAGCCGCCAGGAACAGGCGGCGGTCGCCGCCTGGCGTCGCAAGCTGGTGGCCGACCTGCGCAATGTCTCGTTGCTGGAACGGCCGGTGCAGACCATCACCCTCACCAGCACCGTGCGCGCGGCGGTCCGCGCCCGCACCCGCCAGTACGAGGTTCGCGGACTGCTGCAGGTCCAGGCGCAGGCCGCCCAGGACCTGGAGGCGCAGGTGCAGGCTCGCACCGCCGAGCTCGCCGCCGCCAACGCCGAGCTCCGCGCCCAGATGGCCGAGCGGTCGCGCATGGAGGCGGTGCTGCGCCAGGCCCAGAAGATCGAGGCCATCGGCCAGCTCACCGGCGGGGTCGCGCACGACTTCAACAACCTGCTGATGGTCATCGCCGGCGGGCTGGAGATGTTGGACCGACAGACCGATCCGGACCGTCGCCGGCGGCTGCTCGACGGCATGCACCAGGCCGCCCAGCGCGGTGCGGGCCTGACACGGCAGCTGCTGGCCTTCTCGCGCCGCTCCGAACTGAACCCCGAGCCGGTCGACCTCGAGCTGCAGATCGGCGGCATGCGCGAGCTTCTCGACCGCAGCCTCCGCGGCGATGTCCACGTCGCGCTCACCTTCGAGGAGGGCCTCTGGCCGGTCGAGGTGGATCCTGGCGAGCTCGAACTGGTGGTGCTGAACCTGGCGGTCAACGCCCGCGACGCCATGCCGAACGGCGGAACCATCGAGATCCGCGCGCAGAACGCACCCCGCCGGGGCGAGGGGGATTTCGTGCGACTTTCCGTCATCGACGATGGCGTCGGCATGTCCGACGAGGTGAAGGCGCACGCCTATGAGCCCTTCTACACCACCAAGGAGATCGGGCGAGGCTCGGGCCTGGGACTGGCCCAGGTCCACGGCTTCGCCCTGCAGTCCGGCGGCTCGGTGGAGATCGACAGCGAGGTCGGCCGCGGCACCGTTGTGTCCTTGCTGCTGCCGCGCTCCTTGACGCCCGCGGTAGCTCGCGTGCGGCGGCTCAACGATCTGCATGTGGACTCGCGCCGTCCGTCGGGCGCCGGCTCTGTCCTGCTGGTGGAGGACGACGACGAGGTCGCCGCACTGGTCACCGAGATGCTGGAGCAGCTGGGCTATGATGTCACGCGCGCCGCCAGCGCTGTGGCGGCGCTGGGCGCGCTCTCCAACGAACGCCCGATCGACCTGGTGCTCTCCGACGTCATGATGCCGGGGGGGATGAACGGGGTCGATCTGGTGCGCGAGATCCGCAATCGCCGCGGCGACCTACCGGTGCTGCTCACCAGCGGCTACGCCGAGGCGGCCAAGGAGAGCGCCGCGGCCGAAGGCGTGCGGGTGCTTCCCAAGCCCTATCGCCTCGACGAGCTGGCGGCCGCCCTCACCACGGTGATCCAGTCCAGCTGACGCCTTGGCGCGTCGGCGGTCAATTCTTCAGTCTGGCCAGGTCGGCGACGACGTCGGCGCGCGGCTTGAGATCGGGCATCGGCCGTCGGTCGGCGATCGTGCAATGGAGGGTTGTCCTCGCCTCGGGGAAGGCGCTGCCGGGCAGCATGGCCCGCTCTACGCCGCCAGGCCGAGTTCCACCTTGACGGGCGTCGCTGCCGCCGTCCTAAAGGCGCCGCCGCGGCCTGATCGCAGGCTGCGGATGCACGTCGCGTAACGCCAGAGGCCTTGCCTCTCGGCACTGACCATCGGAGATCGCATGACCTTTGAACTCCCCTCTCTGCCCTATGCCGCGGACGCACTGGAGCCCTTCATCAGCGAGGCGACGCTCGGGTTTCACTACGGCAAACATCACCTGGCCTATGTGAACAACCTCAATGGCCTGGTCGCCGGCTCCGATCTCGCGGCCAAGTCGCTGGAGCAGATCATCCAGGCGACGGCGGGCGCTCCCGACAAGGCCGGGATCTTCAACAACGCCGCCCAGGTCTGGAACCACACCTTCTACTGGAACTCGATGAAGCCCGCCGGCGGCGGCGCGCCGAGCGGCGCCGTCGCGAGCCTGATCGACAGCGCCTTCGGCGGCTACGCCGGCTTCGTCGAGGCCTTCAAGGCCGCCGCGCTCGGCCAGTTCGGCTCCGGCTGGGCCTGGCTGGTCCTCGACCAGGGCGCGCTCAAGATCGTCAAGACCGGCAACGCCGACACCCCGATCGCCCATGGCCAAACGCCGCTCCTGACCTGCGACGTCTGGGAGCACGCCTACTACCTCGACTACCAGAACAAGCGGCCGGATTACGTCCAGACCTTCTTGGACAAGCTGCTCAACTGGGACTTCGCCAACGCCAACCTGGCGCGCGCCGGCGTCGCAAACGCCGACGTCGTGGGCGCCTGAACCGAGCCAAGGTTTCCCGGCGCGGCATCTGCTCGCCGGGAGACCTTCCCCTGACGCCTGGCGGCCGGGCGCGGGGCTAGGTTTTCGGCGCGGGCATATCGATCACCGCCTTCAGGCTAGCCAGTCGACCATCTTCGGATCGGCGCCGGCGCGAGGACCCTGCTCGTCCCGATTGGCTTGATTAGAAGACGGGCGACACGATGTCCGGGGCGGCTTCCCAGCCGCCGCCGAGGGCCTTGAAGAGGCTGATCTGGGCGGCGGCGCGGTCGGCCTGCGCCTGGGCGAGCGCCGCACGGGTGTTGGCCCTGTCCCGCTCCGCGTCCAGCAGTTGCAGGAAGCTGTCCGAGCCGGCGCGGAAGCGCAGGTCGGACAGCGCCGCCGCGCGCTCGCTCGCCGCGGCGGCGCGGGTCAGGGCGTCCTCCCTGTCGGCCGCGCCCTGCAGCCGCGCCAGCGCCTGTTCGGTCTCCTGCAGGGCCGTGAGCACGGTCCCGTCGAAGGCCGCCAGCGAAGCCTGGGCCGTCGCGCGGCTCTCGCGCACCCGGGCTCGCGCGGCGCCGTTGAACGGAATGTTCCAGCTGATCAGCGGCCCCGCCGAATAGGTGAGCGACCGGTCGCGGCCGAGGTCGCCGACTTTCGCCGCGCCGAGGGTGACCGAGCCGGCCAGGGTGATGCTTGGATAGAGGTCCGCCGTGGCGACGCCGATCCGCGCGACGTCGCCGGCGAGCGTCCGCTCTGCGGCTCGCACGTCGGGTCGCCGTGCGAGCAGGGCCTTGCCATCCCCCACCGGAATGGGCTTGCGGGTGCTTGGCGGGGTCGTGCAGCGCTCGGCCGCGGCGTCGACGTCGGCGGGCGGATCGCCGGTCAGCACCGCGAGCGCATAGAGGGCGGCGCGGCGCTCGGCTTCGAAACTCGGGACCTGCGCGCGCGCCTGTTCGAACAGGACCTGAGCCTGGGCGAAATCCCGTTCGCTGCTGCGGCCGCCGCGGTACATCCGCTCGGTGAGGTCGAGGGTGTTGGCCTGCAGATCGGCGGTCTGCCGCGCCACGGCGGCCTGGGCTGCGAAGGCGCAAGCGTCGACATAGGCCCGGGCGGTCTCGGCGGCGACCGAGACGCGCGCGGCGTCGACCTCGGCTTGGGCCGCCTGATAGTCGGCGCGCGCCGCCTGGATCGAGCGGGTGACGCCGCCGAACAGGTCGATCTCGTAGCCGGCGTCGAAGCCGACCGCGTAGAAGTCGGTGGTCACCGGACCGCCGCCCAGGCTTTGCGGGCTGATCCGTTCATGGACCGCCTGCGCACTGGCCTCGCTGGTCGGCAGCCGCCCAGCGCCGGCCTCGGAAAGCGCGGCGCGGGCGCGCTGCAGGTTGGCGGCGGACTGGCGCAGGTCGGTGTTGTGCGCCAGCGCCTTCTCCACCAGCCGGTCGAGGTTCGCATCGTCGAACAACCGCCACCAGCGCGGCGGCAGTGGCGAGGGCGTGACGCTCGCCACATCGGCTTCACGCAGCTTGAGCGCGGTTCCCGGCAGCGCGGCGGGCGGGCGGTAGGTCGGGCCGACGGCGCAGCCGGTCGTCAGCAGCGTGCTGGCGAGCGCGAGGCCCAGGCCCGGCAGGCGCGGGGACATCGGCCGTCTCATGTCGCCGGATCGGACGCCGCCGCCGCCGGCCGCCGTCGCCTCAGCTTTACCGCCGCCCAGTCCCCGAAGTTGCGGCTGATGACGTAGAACGCCGGGGTGAAGAGCAGGCCAAACAGGGTCACGCCGATCATGCCGAAGAAGACCGCGACGCCGAGGGCCTGGCGCATTTCCGATCCCGGGCTGTTGCTGATCACCAGCGGCAGGGTTCCGAGGATGAAGGCGATCGAGGTCATCAGGATTGGCCGCAAGCGGGTGGCGGCGGCGTTGCGCGCGGCCTCGCGCCGCTCCTGGCCAGCCTCCTCGTTCTGCTTCGCGAATTCGACGATCAGGATGGCGTTCTTCGCCGCCAGCCCGATCAGCACGACCAGGCCGACCTGGGTCAGGATGTTGTTGTCGAGCCGCATGAGGTTGACGCCGAGGATCGCCGCCAGCAGGCACATCGGCACGATCAGGATCACCGCCAGCGGCAGCACGACGCTCTCATATTGGGCGGCCAGCAGCAGGAAGACGAACACCACCGCCAGGCCAAAGGCGAGCGCCCCGGTCGCGCCCGCCTGCTTCTGCGCGAAGGCGAGTTCGGTCCAGTCGTAGGCAAATCCGCGCGGAAGCGTCTGGGCCGCCAGTCGCTCCATCGTGTTCAGCGACTGGCCGCTGGAGAATCCCGGAGCGGTGTCGCCCTGCAACTCCGCCGCGGGGTAGAGGTTGTAGCGCACCACGCGATAGGGGCCGCTGTCGTTGCGCAGGTTCATCACCGAGGCCAGCGGGACCATGGCGCCGGAATCTGAACGGGTGCGCAGCCGGCCGACATCCGAAACCGCGTCGCGATAGGGGGCGTCAGCCTGGGCGGTTACGCGAAAAGTTCGTCCTAGAAAATTGAAGTCGTTGATGTAGCTGGAGCCTAGATAGGTGTTCAGCGCCCCGAAGACGTTTTCGACGGGCACACCCAGTTGCTCCGCCCGCTCCCGGTCGATGTCGGCGAACAGGCGGGGCGTCTTGGTGTTGAAGGTGGAAAAGACGCTGGTCAGGCCTTCGGTGTGATTGGCCTTGCCCATCATGCTGAAGGTGACGGTCTCGAGCGCCTTCAGCCCGGCGCCGGAGCGGTCCTCGATCATCATCTTGTAGCCGCCGCCCGTGCCGATGCCGCGCACCGGCGGCGGCGCGATCACCAGGATGTTGCCGGCGGTGATCGCGCCGCCAAGGGCTCCGCGCAGCTGGTTTGCGACCACGTCGGCCTTGGCCCTGTCGGCCTTGGGCTTGAGGGCGACGAACATCGCCGCCGCATTGGGGGCGTTGGTCAGGGTGGCGCCGTCGAGGCCAGCGAAGGCCACCGTCGAGGCGGCCGCCGGATTGCGCATGGCGATGGCCTGCGCCTGACCGAGCACCTCGGTGGTCCGCTGCAGCGAGGCGCCGGGCGGCATCTGCACCACGCCGATCAGATAGCCCTGATCCTGCGCTGGGATGAAGCCGGTCGGCGTCGCCATGAAGCCCCAGCCGGCCAGGCCGATCAGGCAGGCATAGACGATGCCGACGATCCCCAGGGCCCGCACCGCGCGCGCGGTGTAGCGGCCGTAGCGCTCGGACAGCCGGTCGAAGGCGTGGTTGAAGCCGCGCGCGAAACGGCTCGGCGCGCCCCGCCAGCCTGCGGCCGGTTGCGCGGCTCGTTTCGGCTTCAGCACCAGGGCGGCCATCGCCGGCGACAGGGTCAGCGACACGAAGGCGGAGATCGCCGTCGCGCTCATGATCGTCAGGGCGAACTGCTTGTAGAACTGGCCGGAAATCCCGGGGATGAAGCTGGTCGGCAGGAAGACGCCGATCAGCACCAGGGCGATGGCGATCAGGGCGCCGGAGACCTCGTCCATCGTCTTGTGCGCGGCCTCGCGCGCGCTCAGCCCCTCGTGCTCCATCAGCCGTTCGACGTTCTCGACGACGACGATGGCGTCATCGACGACGATGCCGATGGCCAGCACCATGCCGAACAGCGACAGATTGTTGAGGCTGAAGCCGAAGGCCGCGAGCGTCGCGAACGTGCCGATCAGCGAGACCGGAATGGCGATGATCGGAATGATCGCCGCCCGCCAGCTTTGCAGGAAGAGGATGACCACCAGGGCCACCAGCAGCACGGCCTCGAACAGGGTGTGCTCCACCGCCTCGATGGAGGCGGCGATATATTCGGTCGGATTGTAGGGGACGCGATAGGCCATTCCCGACGGGAAGCTCTTGGCCGCGGCGTCGAGCTCCTGGCGCACCGCCTTGGCGGTGCTGAGCGCGTTGGAGCCCGGCAACTGGGTGATCGCCATGGCCACGGTCGGCTTGCCGCTGAGGAAGGCGTTGACGCTGTAGTCCTGGGCGCCGAGCTCGACGCGGGCGACGTCGCGCAGGTGGATCACCCGGCCCTGGTCCAGGCGTTTGACGATGATGTCGCCGAACTCCGCCGGCGTGGTCAGCCGCCCCTTGGCCTGCAGGCTGAGCTGGAAGGCGGTGCCGCCCTGGTTGAACGGCGGCTGGCCGACCGCGCCGGCGGCGACCTGGGCGTTCTGCGCACGCACGGCGGCGATGATCTCGTCGACCGTCAGGTCGAGCTCGGTGGCCCGGTCCGGGTCGATCCAGATGCGCATGTTGTAGTCGCGGCCGCCGAACAGCCGCGCGCCGCCGACGCCGGGCACCCGGTTGAGCCGATCGAGCAGCTGCAGGGTGGCGTAGTTGGAGAGGTACTGCTGCGGCAGCGACCCGTCCGGCGAGATCAGGGTCGCGACCATCAGCAGGTCGGGCGAATTTTTGCGGACGGTGACGCCGACCAGGCGCACCTCCTCCGGCAGACGCGGCTCGGCGGTGGAGACGCGGTTCTGCACCAGAACCTGCGCCTGATCGACGTTGGTCCCCTGCCGGAAAGTGACGGTTATCGCGACATTGCCGTCGCCGGTCGACGAGGAGGACATGTAGATCATGTTCTCCACCCCGTTGATCGACTCCTCGAGCGGCGCGGCCACGGTCTGCGCCAGGGTCTCGGCGGAGGCGCCCGGATAGGAGGCGGAGACCACCACCGTCGGCGGCGCGATCTCCGGATATTGCGCGACCGGCAGGGTCGGAAAGGCGATCGCGCCGACCAGCACGATCAGGATCGCCAGCACGGCGGCGAAGATCGGCCGCTCGATGAAGAAATGCGGGAAGCGCACGGCGGCCTACCGCGCCGTGGCTTCGGAGGACTCCGGGGCGCTCAGCGGCGCCGATCCGGGAGAGTCATCCTGGGCTCGCGGCTTGATCTGGGCCATTCGCGCCTGCACGGGGGCGCCCGCCTGCAGACGGGCCAGGCCGTCGAGCACGACGCGGTCTTGCGCCGTCAGGCCGGTCTTGATGACCCGCAGGCCGACGACCAATGGTCCCGTCTCGACATTACGCACGGCGACCTTGCCGTCCTGGCCGACGACATAGACGAAGCGGCGGGTCTGGTCGGTGACGATCGCCTCGTCCGGCACCAGCATGGCGCGATAGGCGCCGGAGCCGAGCAGTCGCGCGCGTCCGAACATCCCTGGCACCAGCAAGCCCCGGGGATTGGCGACCGTCGCATGGGCGCGGATCGTGCCGGAGGCGGTGTCGATGGCGTTGTCGACGAACGACATCCGCCCATGCCAGCGAAAGTCGCTTTCGTCGGCCAGCTGGATATCCACCGGGTTCGGCGCGTAGCGGGACGAGGGCCGCTCGCCGGACTGCGCCTGGCGGATGTATTTGAGGTAGAAGCTTTCGGCCCCATCGAAGCTGAACCAGATCGGGTCGACCATGACCACGCGCGTGAGCAGGGTCTGGCCGGCGGTCACGAAGTCGCCGATCGAGACCCGCTTGTCGGAGACCCGTCCAGCGATCGGCGATCGCACCGTGGTGAACTCCAGGTCGAGCGCGCTGGACCGTTCCGCCGCGCGCGCCGCCTCGAGATCGGCCTGTGCGGAGCGCTCGGCCGCCAGCTTCTGTTCGTATTCCTCGCGGCTGACCGCCCGAACCTGCAGCAGCTCCTTCGCGCGGGCGAGCTCGGTGCGGGCGTTGGCGAGCGTGGCGGCTGCGCGCGCCGCCTCCGCGTGGGCGCGCGCCAGGGCGGCGCGGAATGGCCGCGGATCGATCTCGAACAGGAACTGGCCGGCCTTGACCTCCACGCCTTCGCGAAAGGCGATTCTGGTGATCTGGCCGGAGACGCGCGGCCGCACCTGGACGTCCTGGATCGCCTCGAACCGGCCGACATAGTCGTCCCAGTCGGTGACGTCGCGTTGCAGCGGGTGCGCGGCGGCCACGGTCTGCGCCGGCGGCGTCGCGGGCTTCGCCTCTCGGCACGCCGCGCCGGCAAGAGCGATCAGCACCGTGAGGATCAGTTTCGACTTTCTCATCCTGCCTGCCACCGGACCGAGACGCCGCCATGCCGTCTATCAGCGAATGGCTGAGCTGGCGAACTTACATTTCCATCGATTGGCCTTGACGCTTTTGCGATCCGTCCGCGCCCAGCGATCGGTCAGCCGATGTTCGTCTCGGGGCTGCGGCTCGCGATCTCAGCTGAGAAACTGCGCCAAAGGCGAGCGCAGCGCCCAGCCGAAGAAGCCCGCCAATCCCATCACCATCCCCCCGAGGGCGAACAGCCAGGCGGCGTAGAGCGCGACCGAGCTCTCTGTCAGCGCCGCCACCGCGGCGATCGAGATGGCGATGGAGATCAGGGCGTCGGAGGCGTCGAACTGGTCGTCATGGACGTTCAGCGCGTCGTATTGCGCCTCGAAACCCTCGGCCTGCGCCCGCAGCGCCGGAGCCTCCTTGGTATATTTGGCGATTTCAGCCGAGAGCCGGGCGCGTTCGGCCGCCGCGCCTGGGTTGGCCGCACCGGAGAGCAGGTTGAACTGGGCGAGCGCGGTCTCGTCGATGTGCAGCTTGGTGCGGGTGGCCTGATACTCGCCCCACCGGTCGACGGCGTCCGACTGCGCCTGCTGCATGGCCTGGACGATGTTGCCGTCCTTCACCTGAGCCAGGCCCATGAAGACGGAGAGCACGACCACGGTGATGGCCACCCGCTGGTTGAGGCTCTTGTCCTTCGCCTCGGCGCCGATCTCGATTTCCATGAAGCTCAGCTAGTTCATGTGCGGCGCGGACGCCAGACGTCGATTGGGCGACATGCGGAAGGACTTCGGCGGCGGCCGCAACCCGGGCCTGTCGCTGCTGCCGCCTTGCGTTTGCGGGCCAATGGGGCCGGGACCTAGGCCAGCAGGCCCTGCAGGCGGCCGCGGATGATCTGTTCCGCGTCGGCCACGATGCGGCTGACCAGCTGTTCGCAGGTCGGGATGTCGCGGATCAGGCCCTGGACCTGCCCGGCCCAGACCAGTCCCGCATCGATGTCCCCGGTTTCCAGGGCGACGCGGCCCTTGGCGCCGGAGACGTATTCGCGGATGTCCTCGAACACCGAATCCGGACGCGACGAGATCTCAATCACCCTGTCGGAGATCGAATTCTTGGCGACGCGGCCGGTGTTGTGGAACTTGCGGAAGATCAGGTTGGTCGAGCGCTCGTCGTTGGCGACGATGAACTCCTTGACCTTCTGGTGGATCGGGGCCTCGACCGTCGCGCAGAAGCGGGTGCCCATGTTGATGCCCTCGGCGCCCAGCGCCAGGGCGGCGGCCAGTCCGCGGCCGTCGCCGAACCCGCCCGAGGCGATCATCGGGATCTTCACCTTGTCGGCGGCGGCGGGGATCAGGATGAGCCCGGGAATGTCGTCCTCGCCCGGGTGACCGGCGCACTCGAAACCGTCGATCGAAAGCGCGTCCACGCCCATCCGCTCGGCCGACAGCGCGTGCCGGACGGCGGTGCACTTGTGGACGACGACGATCCCGTGCGCCTTGAAGTCGTCGACGTGCTCCTGCGGCTTGTGGCCGGCGGTCTCGACGACTTTGACGCCGCTGTCGATGATCGCCTTCCGGTATTCTGCATAGGGCGGCGGGTTGACCGAGGGCAGGATGGTCAGGTTCACGCCGAACGGCTTGTCGGTCATCGTCCGGCAGCGATCGATCTCGCGTCGAAGCTCGTCCGGCGTCGGCTGGGTGAGGGCGGTGAGAATGCCGAGGCCGCCCGCGTTGGACACGGCCGCGGCGAGCTCGGCCCGCCCGACCCACATCATGCCGCCCTGGACGACGGGATGTTCGATTCCCACCAGGTCCGTGAAGCGCGTGCGGAGAGCCATGTCGGAAACCCTTTGTAGAACGTGGTGGTCAGGACCTTACTGGCGAGTAGTTCCCGCCGCCTTGGCTTGTCAATCGAACCTCACGGCCCACCTGGACATCGATTTGCCCGCGGCGGTCAGCGCGGCGCCAGGCCGCGCATGAGAATGTCGACCATCTGCGAGGCGACCTCGTCCGCCGGCAGCCGCCCGTCGGGCCGGTGCCAGCGCGCCGGCCAGTTGAGGGCTCCGGCCAGCGTGAAGGCGGTCAGCTTGACGTTGGTCGGCGCGATGGAGCCGTCGGCGACGCCTTCGGCGATCAATGCCTGCATGGCGCTGTCGATCTCGCGCTTGAGGGCGCGGAAGCGGGTGGAGCTCTCGTCGCTGAGCTGTTCGTCGGCGGTGCGGATCACGCAGCGTCCGAAGTCGTCCATGATGATCTCGGCATAGCGGCAGAGGAAGATGCGCAGGCGATCGAAGCCGGTCCCGGCCTCGGCGTGCGCCGCGTCGGCCGCGGTGCGCAGCTGCTCGACCCCGCGGGTCACGCACTCGAGCAGCACCTGATCCTTGTTCCCCAGGTAGTGATAGATGGTCGGCTTGCTGATCCCCAGGCTCGCGGCGACATCGTCGAGCGAGGTGGTGTGGAAGCCGCGGCTGTTGAACATCCGCACGGCGGCGCGAAGCACCGCTTCGCGCTTCCGCTCGCGCTGGGCGATCCGCTCGGCCGGGGTTCTGAAGGGCGAATGATCCACGTGGCCGTCTGGGTTTCCGCATCGCAGCAAGGGCTCGATTGACCCGGGCGATTGAACACCAATATACTCACCAGTAGGCTACTGACTAGGCAGTATCGTGTTACGCGCCTGTTCGGCCTCCCCTTAGCCTCTTCTGGAGCGCACACATGACCGCTGATCCCGTCGTCATCGCCGGCTACGCCCGTACGCCCATGGGCGGCTTCCTCGGCGATCTGGCCGGCATGAAGTCGACCGAACTCGGCGCCGTCGCCGTCAAGGCCGCCGTCGAGCGGGCCAAGGTCGATCCGGCCACGGTGGAGCAGATCTTCATGGGCTGTGTGCTGCCGGCCGGCCTCGGCCAGGCTCCGGCGCGCCAGGCGGCGCTGGGCGCCGGCCTGTCGCTCAACACCCAGGCGACCACCGTCAACAAGATGTGCGGCTCGGGCATGCAGGCGGCGATGATGGCGCACGACGCGCTGGTGGCCGGCAGCGCCGACGTGATCGTCGCCGGCGGCATGGAGAGCATGAGCAACGCGCCCTACGCCCTGCCCAAGCACCGCGGCGGCGCCCGGATCGGCCACGACAAGATCATCGACACCATGATGATGGACGGCCTGGAAGACGCCTACACCCCAGGCAAGGCCATGGGCGCCTTCGCCGAGGACGCGGTGCGCGACTACCAGTTCACCCGCGAAGAGCAGGACGCCTACGCCTTGCGCTCGCTCTCCCGCGCCGTCGAGGCGATCGCCAGCGGCGCCTTCAAGCGCGAGATCGCCGCTGTGACGGTGAAGGGCCGCGGCGGCGATGTCCTCGTCGACACCGACGAACAGCCCGGCAAGGCCAAGCCGGAAAAGATCCCGTCGCTGAAGCCGGCCTTCCTCAAGGACGGCACCATCACCGCCGCCAACGCCTCGTCGATCTCCGACGGCGCCGCGGCCCTGGTGATGACCCGTGAGAGCGTAGCCGCAAAGCTCGGCCTGCCGATCGTCGCGCGCGTCGTCGGCCACAGCGCCCACGCCCATGAGCCCGGCCTGTTCACGACGGCGCCGGTGCCGGCGATCAACAAGCTGCTCGCCAAGATCGGCTGGACGGTGGAGGACGTCGACCTGTTCGAGGTCAACGAAGCCTTCGCCGTGGTGGCGATGATCGCCGCGCGCGAACTGCAGATCCCCGACGACAAGCTGAACGTCAACGGCGGCGCCACCGCGCTCGGCCATCCGATCGGCGCCAGCGGCGCGCGGATCCTGGCGACCCTGCTGGCGGCGCTGGAGAACCGTGGCCTGAAGCGCGGCGTCGCCAGCCTCTGCATCGGCGGCGGCGAAGCCACCGCAATGGCCGTCGAACTGGTCTGAGGATGGCGCGGAAAGGGGCGGCGTGAGCCGCATCTCGCCGCCGTCGCATTTGTCCGTCGGGCGCCATGACGCGCTGTGCTATCCGCGGACCTGCCTGAATTTCAGCCCGCCGGCCAGGTGGGCGAACTAGCCTGAAAGGAGCACTCGCTTGGAACTCAAGGGGATCGCCGCCATCGTCACCGGGGGCGCTTCGGGGCTCGGCGGCGCGACGGCGAAGATGCTGGCCGCCGGCGGCGCCAAGGTCACCATCTTCGACCTGAACGAGGAGGTGGGCAAAGCTCACGCGCAGGAGATCGGCGCGACCTTCCAGAAGGTCAACGTCGCCGACGAGGCCAGTGTGGCCGCCGCCCTCGACGCCGCCCAGGCCGCCAACGGCGTGGCCCGGGTGCTGGTCAACTGCGCCGGCATCGCCCCGGCGGTGAAGACGGTCGGCCGCGAGAATATCCCGCATTCCGCCGAGATCTTCACCAAGGCCATCACGGTCAACCTGATCGGCACCTTCACCATGATCGCCCAGTTCGCCGCCCGCCTGGCGGCTGCCGAGCCGATCGGGGAGGAGCGCGGGGTGATCATCAACACGGCTTCGGTCGCGGCCTACGACGGCCAGATCGGCCAGGCGGCCTACTCGGCCTCCAAGGGCGGCGTGGTCGGCATGACCCTGCCGATTGCGCGCGACCTGTCGCAGCACCAGATCCGCGTCATGACCATCGCGCCGGGGATCTTCCTGACCCCGATGCTGCTGGGCTTGCCGCAGGCGGCGCAGGACAGCCTCGGCAAGATGGTTCCGCACCCGAGCCGGCTGGGCAGGCCGGAGGAATACGCCAAGCTGGCGGCCAGCATCATCGACAATCCGATGCTCAACGGCGAGGTCATCCGCCTGGACGGCGCCATCCGCATGGCGCCCAAGTAAGATGGCGAACGGCGTCCTATTCGAAGTCGACGGGCCGGTCGCGACCCTTACGCTGAACCGGCCGGAAGTCGGCAACGCGCTCGACGTCCCGATGTCGCGCGAGTTGATGGAGCTGGCGATCCGCTGCGAAGGGGACGCAGGCATCCGCTGCGTCGTCCTGACCGGGGCGGGCAAGCTGTTCTGCGGCGGCGGCGACGTCGCCGCCTTCGCGGGCGCCGGCGACGCCCTGCCGGAGTTCCTGCGCGAGATCACCGCCTATCTGCATGCGGCGATCGCGGTCTTCGCGCGGATGGACAAGCCCCTGGTCTGCGCCGTGAACGGCTCCGCCGCCGGGGCCGGCATCGGCCTGGCGATCCTCGGTGACGTGGTGCTGGCCGAGCCGACCGCCAGCTTCAGCCTGGCCTATACCGGCATCGGCCTGACCCCCGATGGGGGGACCACCTGGCTGCTGCCGCGCCTGGTCGGGCTTCGCCGCGCCCAGGAGCTCTGCCTGACCAACCGAAAGGTAAAGGCCGAGGAGGCGGCGAGCCTGGGCCTGGTCACGCGCCTGGTCGAGGCGGGGACCCTGGCGGCCGAGACCCGAGCGCTCGCCGATACGCTCGCCAGGTCGGCCACCGCCGCCCTCGGCGCGACGCGGAAGATGCTGGTCGAGAGCTTCTCGAACACTCTGGAAAGCCAGCTGGCGCTGGAGAGCCGCGTCATCAGCCGCCAGTCGCGCAATTTCGAGGGCCGGGAGGGCGTCACCGCCTTCGTCGAAAAGCGCCCGCCCCGGTTCGTGCCCGAATCCTGAAGGAAGATCGACATGGCTGAAGCCTATATCGCAACGGCGACCCGCAGCGCCGGCGGCCGTCGCAAGGGCGCGCTGCTGGGCGTGCACCCGGCGGATCTTGGCGGCGCGGTGCTGAGCGCCCTCGTCGATCGTTCGGGCATCGACCCGGCGGCCATCGACGACGTGATCGTCGGCTGCGTGACCAACGGCGGCGAGCAGAGCTTCGCCTTCGCCCGCAACGTGGTTCTGGCCTCCAAGCTGCCGGACAGCGTGCCGGCGGTGACCATCGACCGGCAATGCGGCTCATCCCAGCAGGCGCTGAGCTTCGCCGCCCAGGCGGTGATGTCCGGCCACCAGGACATGGTCGTCGCCATGGGCGTCGAGCACATGACCCGCGTGCCGATGGGTTCGAACATCAAGCTCTACCTGGACGCGGGCCTCAGCCAGGGTGTCTGGAGCCCGGCGATCCGGCAGCGCACCGGCGCGGCCGAGCCCAGCCAGTTCGTCGGCGCCCAGATGATCGCGGACAAGTACGGCTTCACCCGCGAACAGATGGACCAGTACGCCCTGGGCAGCCATCAGCGCGCCGCCGCGGCCATCAAGGCCGGCGCCTTCAAGGGCGAGATCGTCCCGATCACCACGCCGGACGGCGTCTTCGACACTGACGAAGGCGTGCGCTACGACGCCTCGCTCGAGGGAATGGCGGGGCTGAAGCCGCTCATGGAGGGCGGTTCGATCACCGCCGGCAACGCCAGCCAGATGACCGATGGCGCGGCCGCCCTGCTAGTCGTCAACGAGAAGGCGCTGAAGGCGCACGGCCTGACCCCGCTGGCGCGAGTGCACACCATGAGCGTGACCGCCGGTGATCCGGTCATCATGCTCGAAGAGCCGGCGCCGGCGACCAGGAAGGCGCTGGCCCGCGCCGGCATGAAGCTCGACGACATCGACCTGTTCGAAGTCAACGAGGCCTTCGCCGCCGTGGTGCTGTCGTGGCTGAAGAACACCGGCGCCGACCCGGCCAGGCTCAACGTCAACGGCGGCGCCATCGCGCTCGGCCACCCGCTCGGCGCGTCGGGCGCCAAGCTGATGACCCAACTGGTCCACGCCCTCGGCGCCCAGAACAAGCGCTGGGGCCTGCAGGTCATGTGCGAAGGCGGCGGCGTCGCCAACGCCACCATCATCGAACGGCTTTGAACCGAAGGCCGCGATAGCGCCGCGGCGATCAGGACGCTGCGGCGAGGGAGACCGTATGGACACCTTCGACGAGGTGTTCGACTCCAGGCTTTCCTTAGTCCAGCAGAAGCTCAAACGGGGCGCCGAGGGAGACCTCGGCGCCTCGTCCTATTTCGGCGACGGCCGCGATCATCCGCCCTTCGCGCCTGAGCAGGGCGTCGGCGTGGGCGACGATCAGCGAATTGGGCGTGGCGCTGGGCGAGGCGGCGCGTAGCGCGCGAGCGATGTCGCGCTCCGGCCGCGCGCTGCGCGCGCAGGCGATCACGAAGGCCGCGGCGGTGGAACGGCTGACGCCCGCCCAGCAGTGCGCCAGCAGCGGCCGCGCCCCGTCCCATTCGCCGGCGAAGGCGAGCAGTCGCGCCACATCCTCGGCGGCGGGAGCCTGGTAACCCTCGATCACCATAGCGACATCGTGCGACGAGAGCAGGAGCCGCCGCTGGGGCGCGAAGTCGGCGGCCAACTCCGGCGGCGTGTCCAGCGGCGACAGCCAGGTCACCAGGTGTGAGGGACGATGCGCGGCGCACAGGGCGGCGACCTCCTGCAGCGGTCCGACCAGCAGCTTCATCGCAGTCCGAGCCCCGGGCCTGCGGCGACGCCCAGGAGGAACGCCGTCTCGAAGGCCTGTTCGATGGCGCCAAGCACGTCGCCAGTATAGCCGCCGATCAGCCGGCGCGCAGCCAACACTGGCCACAGCGCCGCGGCCACGCCGACCAGGAGCCCGGCCGCGGCGGTCGAGGGCGGCAGCAGGGCCAGCGGCGCGAGGCCGACGACGATGGCGATCAACATCTCGTGGCCGCGGACCTCGCGGGCGACGGGCTTGAGCCTGGAGGCTCCCGGATCGGCGGCGTACGGCATCAGCCGCATGGCGACGACGGCCGCAGCGCGGCCCAGGCCGTGGGCGCAGACGAGCCCTGCGGCGATCACCCAGGCGTCCTGCAACTCTGCCAGGGCGGCGACGCGGACCGCCAGGATCAGGCCCAGCGCCAGGGCGCCGTAGCTGCCCAGCCGGCTGTCCTTCATGATCGTCAGCCGCTGCTCCAGGGACTGGCCGCCGCCCAGGCCGTCGGCGGCGTCGGCCAGCCCGTCCTCGTGGAAGCCGCCGGTGATCAGTACGCCAATGGCGACGGTCAGCACGGCGGGCAGGGCGCCGGTCGGCCACACCTGGCGGGCCGCCAGCAGGACGCCGGCGCACAGGCCGCCGACCAGCAGTCCGACCAGCGGGAAATAGCGCGCCGAGCGGGCGAGCATCTCGTCGGACCAGTTGCGTGGCGCCGGCGTCGGCAGGCGGGTGAGGAACTGCGTGGCGCAGGCCAGCCGGTTGAGCTCGCGCGCGATCATGCCTGGCCCAGCACTTCCGCCAGGGAGGCGACCTCGCGCACCATCGTCGCGGCGGCCCGTAGCAGCGGTAGGGCCAGCACCGCGCCGGTGCCTTCGCCGAGCCGCAGGCCAAGGTCGAGCAGCGGCTCGGCGCCCAGCGCCTCGAGCATCAGGCGGTGCCCGCGCTCGGCCGAAGCGTGGGCGAAGATGCAGGCGTCGAGCACCTGCGGCTGCAGGCGCGCGGCGGCCAGCACCGCGGCCGTCGAGATGAAGCCGTCCACCACCACCGGGCGTCGCGCCGCGGCTGCGCCGAGCGCCGCGCCGGCCATGCCGGCGATCTCCAGCCCGCCGAACTGGCGCAACACCTCGAACGGCTCCTCGGCGTCGGAACGGGCGGCGGCGGCGGCGAGCACCCGCCGCTTGCGGGCCAGCCCCTCTGCGTCGTGGCCGGCGCCCAGGCCGATGCAGTCCTCCAGCGGCGCCGGACCCAGCCGATGCAGCAGCAGGCTGGCCGAGGCGGAATTGCCGATCCCCATCTCGCCCAGCGCGATCACCTCGGCGCCGGCCGCGACCGCCGCACGGGCGGCCTCGACGCCGCAGGCCAGGGCGCGGACGCACTCCTCGGCGCTCATCGCCGGCTCTCGCGCGGCGTTGCGGGTTCCGGCGCGCACCTTGGCGATCTGCAGCATCGGATGCGGCGCGAGCTCGGCCGCGACGCCGACGTCGATCACCCGCACCTCCGCGCTGGCCACCCGGGCGAGGGCGCTGACGCTGGCCCGGCCGTCGAGGATCAGCCGCACCATGGCCGCCGTCACGGCGCTGGGATAGCTCGACACCCCGTCCTCCGTCAGGCCGTGGTCGCCGGCGAACAGCAGCACCACGGCACGCTCGGCGCGCGGATCGAGCCGGCCCTGGATCGCGCCCAGCCGCACAGCCAGCACCTCCAGCCGGCCGAGCGCGCCGGGCGGCTTGGCCTTGGCGTCGATGATCTCGCGCAGCTCGGCGGCGACGATCGGGTCGAGCGGCGCCGGCTGCGGCGCGGTCCAGGTCAGGGTGTCGGGCGTCATGCGGCGAAGTCCTTCAGGCCCGCGATCCGGGCCAGCGATGCGATGTCCAGGTGTTCGGCCAGCTGGCCGGCGATCTCGTCCAGCGCCTGGTCGACGCGGGCGCCGTGGTCGAGGCCGTCGGAGCGCGCGCCGAGCTCGGCGAGGAAGGTCGTGCGCAAGGCGCCGCTGTCGAACAGGCCGTGCACATAGCCGCCGAGGATTCGGCCGTCAGCGGAACTGGCGCCATGCGGCCCGTCGCCGTCGAGCTGCAGGAAGGGGCGGGCCAGATCGGCGCCGGTGGTGATGCCGACGTGCATCTCGTAGCCGGTGAGGGGCGCGCCATCCCGGCTGCGCCCGGTCACAGGCCGCAAGGTCTTCTCGGCCGTGAGCACCGTTTCGACCTCGAGCAGGCCAAGGCCGGCAGCCTCGCCCGGCGCGCCTTCGATCCCTTGCGGATCGGCGATCCGCCGGCCGAGCATCTGGTAGCCGCCGCAGACGCCGAGCACGCGCCCGCCTCGACGGACGTGAGCGACGAGGTCGATGTCCCAGCCCTGGGCGCGCAGGAAGGCAAGATCCGCCAGTGTCGCTTTGGACCCTGGCAGGATCACCAGGTCGGCGTCGCCGGGCAAGGCCTGGCCCGGGGGAACGAACTCCAGCGACACCTGCGGCTCGGCGCGGAGGGGATCGAAGTCGTCGAAGTTGGCGATGCGGGAGAACATGGGCACGGCGATCTTCAGCCGCCGACCGGCCGCTGCGGGCCCGGGCTGCTGCAGCACGACGGCGTCCTCGGCCGGGAGCCGCGAGGCCGCTGCCAGCCAGGGGACCAGGCCGAGATCGGGCCAGCCCGTCAGGTCGGCGATCATCTGGCGGCCCCTGTCGAAGAGATCAGGATCACCGCGAAACTTATTGATAATGAAACCCTTTATCGCTCTGGAATCATCGTCTGAGAGAACCGCCTTGGCGCCGGCGAGGGCGGCGATGACATGGCCGCGATCGATGTCGCCCACCAGCACCACGGGAACCCGTGCGGCCAGCGCGAAGCCCATGTTGGCGATGTCGCCTGCGCGCAGGTTGATCTCCGCCGGGCTGCCGGCGCCTTCCACCACCACCAGGTCGCAGCCGGCCGCCAGGCGCTGATAGCTCTCCAGCACCACGCTCAGCAACGCCGCCTTGCGGCGCTGGTAGGCGCTGGCCTCCTGGGCGCCGATCATCTGTCCGCGCACGACGATCTGCGCGCTGCGGTCCGACTGCGGCTTGATCAGCACCGGGTTCATGTCGACGCTGGGCGGCGCCCGGCAGGCGAGGGCCTGCAGCGCCTGGGCGCGGCCGATTTCACCGCCCTCGGCGGTGACCGCGGCGTTGTTCGACATGTTCTGCGGCTTGAACGGCCGCACCGTCAGGCCGCGGTTGGCGAACAGCCGGCAGAGCCCGGCGACCAGCACCGACTTGCCGACATCGGACCCGCAGCCCTGCAGCATCAGAGCCGCCATGGGAGCCCTCCTGCGGCCAGCAGGATCCAGAGCCCGGCGCAGGCGACGACGTACAGCTGCTGGCCGCGAACCAGGTCCGAAGCCGCCGGGGCGGGCCCGGAGCCGAACCGCGGCCGCTCGACGACCACACCCTCATAGCGCGCGGGGCCGCCGAGCGTTCGGCCCAGAGCCCCGGCCATCGCGGCCTCGGGCCAGCCGGCGTTGGGCGAGGCGTGCTTGCGGGCGTCGCGCAGCATGACCCCGAAGCCGCCATGGCCCGCCAGGGTTATCAGCAGGCCCGCCAATCGCGCCGGGGCCAGGTTGAGAAGGTCGTCGCTGCGCGCCGCCGCCCAGCCGAACGCGCGCCAGCGCGGCTCCATATGGCCGATGAGGCTGTCGGCGGTGTTCACGGCCTTGTAGGCGAAGAGGCCAGGCAGGCCGGCGACGGCCAGCCAGAAGGCCGGGGCGACCACCCCGTCGTTGAAGCTCTCGGCCAGGCTTTCCAGGGCTGCGGCGGCGACCTCGGCCGCGTCGAGATCCTCCGTGTCGCGACCGATGATCCGACCGACCGCCGTGCGGGCCGCGGGCAGGTCGCCGGCGGCGAGGGCGTCGCGGACGGCGGCGACATGTTCGTAGAGGCTGCGCTGGGCGAGGCCGAGCGAGGCGATCAGGGCAAAGGGCGCCAGCCCGAACGGCGAACCGGCGCAGAGGCGCTGCAGGCCCCAGCCGGCGCCGGCCGCTGCGCCGGCCACCAGCGCCAGGGTGAAAATGCCCAGCGCCCGGCGCGCGGCCGCGCCCAGCTCCGGCCGGTTCCAGGCGGCTTCGAGCCCGGAGATCGCCGCGCCGATCCAGACCACCGGATGCGGCAGGCGCCGGTGCAGGGCGCCCGGATAGCCCAGCGCCGCCTCGGCGGCGAGACCGCCCAGGGCGCCGATCGGCCCGGGCCAGCCGGCGGCGGCCAGTTCAAGCGGCATGGCGGCCGACCAGTTCGAGGATCGGCCCGTGATGGCCGGCGACCAGCCGGGCCTCGACGCCGTAGGCCCGGCGGATGATCTCCGGCGTCAGCGCCTGGGCGGGCGGGCCGCCGGCGATCAGGCCGCCGTCGGCCAGCACCAGCACCTCGTCGGCCAGGCGCAGCGCCAGCGGCAGGTCGTGCAGGGTCAGCACCACGCCGCGGCCGGTGTCATGGGCGATCCGGCGAAAGAGGTCGCAGGCATCGATCTGGTGGCCGGGATCGAGGCCGGTGAGCGGCTCGTCCGCCAGCAGCCATTCCGGCTCGCCGGCCAGGGCGCGGGCGATCAGCGCGCGCGCCCGCTCGCCGCCGGAGAGGCTGTCGACCCGGCGCGCCGCGAGCCCGGCGACGCCGGTCGCGGCCATGGCTGCGGCGATGGCGGCGAGGTCGGGCGGGGAGCGGCCGCTGGAGCGGTAGGGCGTGCGGCCCAGCGCCACCAGGGCGGCGACTTCGATCGGCCAGGCGATCTCCGGCGTCTGCGGCAGGAAGCCGATGCGCCGGGCGCGCGCCGCCGAACCCATGTCCAGGACGGGTGCGCCGCCCAGTCGCGCCGTCCCCGCATCCGGCCGTCGCAGGCCGGCGAGACAGGCCATCAGCGTCGACTTGCCGGCGCCGTTGGGGCCGATGACGCAGGTCACGCGGCCAGGCTGGAACACCGCGTCGAGGCCCGCGAACAGGGTGCGGCCGCCGAGCTGGACCACGAGGCGTTCGGCGGAAAGCGGTTCGATCATGTGGCGCGCCTGCGCATGCGGATCAGGAGGGCGAGGAAGAAGGGGCCGCCGAGCACCGCCATGGCGGCGCCTAGCCGGATCTCCACCGCCGCCGGGGTCAGCCGCACCAGGATATCGGCGGCGAGCAGCAGCACCGCCCCGCCGATGGCGCTCGGCACGATCAGGGCGCCGGGCCGGCTGCCGAACCAGGGCCGCAGCAGGTGCGGCGTGATGAGGCCGACGAAGCCGATCACGCCGGTCACCGCGACGCTGGCGCCGACCGTCAGCGCGACGCCGGCGGCCAGCCGCAGGCGCACGGCGGCGAGGTCCACGCCCAGCGCCTGCGCGCCAAGCTCGCCGAGCGTCAGCGCATCGAGCGCCCGCCGGGTGGTGAGCAGCAGCCCGATCCCGACGACGATGAATGGGGCGGCGAGCCGGACCTCTTCGAAGCTGCGGTCGGCCACCGCGCCCATCAGCCAGTTGACGATCTCGTCCACCGCCCAGGGAGTCGGGGCGAGGTTGAGCGCCAGCGTGGTGGCGGCGGTGGCCATGGTCTGGATGACGACGCCGGCGAGCACGAAGGTGACGACGCTGGAGCTCGAGCCGGCCAGGGCCAGCAGCATCAGCAAGCCGATGACCGCGCCGACCATCGCTCCGGCGGGCAGCAGCCAGGGCGAGGCGGCCGTCAGGCCGAAATAGAGCACCAGGACAGCGCCGAGCCCGGAAGTTGAGGAAATCCCCAGAACGAACGGATCTGCCAACAGATTCCGCGTGTAGCCTTGAAGCGCCGCCCCCGCCGCGCCGAGCGCTGCGCCGACCAGCAGGGCCAATAGGGTGCGCGGCAGCCGCAGCTCGAAGATCACCATCCAGCGCGGGTCGTGTCCTCCTCCCACGAGGGCGTCCAGCGGGATCCAGACCCGACCGGCGCACAGCGACAAGGCCATCAGCAGGCCAAGCCCGGCCGTCAGCGCTGCGCCGCGGAGCACCGGCGACGGACGGCGCAGGGCGAACACGCTCACGCGACCTGCCGCCGCGCCGCGGCCAGCCGCCCGGCGGTCTCGACCAGGTTGGGTCCGCCGCAATACATCAGGCGCTGCGGGAAGCTGATGATGCGGATCCGGCCGCGCAGCTGCTGCAGGGCGGGATGGCGCATCACCCGCTCGCCCCAGGTCGGGGCGCCCGGCAGGGTCTCGCCGCTCAGCAGCACCTCGGGCGGATCGGCGACCACCGCGTCGAGCGCGATGTCGGTGGTGCGCCGGGCGCCGTAGTCGACCGCCGCATTGCGGAACCCGGTTCGGCGCAGCATCTCGTCGATCAGGGTGCCGGGACCCGAGGAGAAGCCGTTGCGCTGGAAGACCAGGGCCCGCGCCGGCCGCGCGCCCGGCGGCGGTTCGGCGGCCGCCAGCGCCGCCTCGATGCGGGCGATCTCGGCGCGTCCGCGCCCCGGTTGACCGGCGAGCTCGGCGATCCGCTGCACCTGGGCCAGGCTTTCGGCGACGCTGTCCGGCGTGGCGAACTGCGCGACGGCGACGCCCAGCCGCGCCAGGGCGTTGCGGGTGGCCAGAGCGGAATGCCGGCTGGCCAGCACCAGGTCCGGCGAGAGGGCGATGACCTCCTCGGCGCTCTCGTAGGTGACCGCGAAGCGGCGTCCGGCGGCGCCGACGCTGGAGGTCATCGGCTGGTGGGAATAGTGGCTGAGGGCGGCGACCTGGCGCGGATCGGCGACGCTCAGCAGGATGGCGTCGAGGCAGGGGTTCAGCGAGACGATGCGGCGGGCCGGCGCGCGCGCCGCGCCCCCCAGCCCAAGGGCGGCGGCGCCGGCGACGGCGGCGCGACGGGTGGGTTCCATCAGAAATCGATCCCGCGCTGGGCCTTGAAGCCCTGGTCGAACGGATGCTTCACCAGGGACATCTCGGTGAC
>Ga0207703_10000107_pt1 | contig 98187 bp, 71 predicted proteins | sample KBSSwiS12_FD_184304 | JGI IMG/M metagenome (GOLD analysis project Ga0207703, IMG submission 184304) | Switchgrass rhizosphere microbial communities from Kellogg Biological Station, Michigan, USA - KBS Switchgrass S1-2 (SPAdes) (version 2) | ecosystem: Host-associated > Plants > Roots >...
CGGGACCGTCGAATGGCGACCACCGTGCGCCTGGGGCGACCGACCCTGGCGAACAAACCGCATCCGGACGGCGCACGACCCATACGCCGCATACGCCGCCGCGGCGCCGGCCTGACCAACCGGACCGACCGGACCACCGCCGGTCGGGTGGCCGCCATTTTACAGCCGGAACATCCCGGCCGTGCACAATTTCTCGCGCACCTTTTCCGGGCTCCGCGCCAGGATCTCGCACGTCCAGTCGGTGGACGCGGGTGGACACGCCGGCCACCCGCCCGCCCGTGGGCCGCGGCAAACCGTTCACGTACGGATAACCCAAAGCCGCGTACCCGGCGGGAAAACGGGGAACACTATCGGTCATGCCAATGAACCTGATCAGGGGGACCTACCGGATCGTGGGCGCCTCGCCCGACGGCGACTCGGTCCGGTTCTACCCCGACGACCCCCACGCCTTCGCCGCGGCGGGGATCGTCGTCAAGGCCAACCGGTCCGGCGGCGTGCAGCTGCGCCTGGACGCGATCGACGCCCTCGAGACCCACTACACCCCGCCGCACGCGCCGACGGCCTGGCACCAGCCGGCCGCGCTCGGCGGCGGCGCGGCCACCGCCCTGCTGGACATCCTCGGCTTCACCCAGGTGAGCCGCAACGAGGCCGGCATCGTCACCAGCGCCACCCCGGCCCAGACCCCGGGCTACATCCTGACCTCGTTCGCCGACGTCTACGGCCGCGCGGTCGCCCTGGCCTACCCCGGCGAGCCCGACACCGGGCAGGCGGACGGCTCGGTCTACGTCACCGTCGCCCGGCTGCGGCGCTCGGCCAACTACCGGCTGCTGGCCGACGGCTGGGTCTACCCGACGTTCTACTCGAAGCTCTACGTCGACCTGCGGGGCGCGCTGGCCGATGCCGCGCGGGCGGCCCGCCAGGCCGGCGCCGGCGTGTGGGCGAAGGACGACACCCTGTCCGGCTTCGAGATCTCCGGCCGCGCCGACCTGACCGACACCCTGGTCATCCTGCCGAAGCTCTTCCGCCGGCTGGCCGAGTACCTGACCCTCGACGAGACCGGCGGGACCGACCTGGGCGCGTTCCCCGCGTTCCTGGCCGCGCAGAACGACCGCCTTTTCACCGTTCCGGAGGGCCAGGCGACCAGCTTCGACACCCTGGTCACCCTGGACGGGCAGAAGCTGACGCTGACCAAGGCGCCGGAGGAGATCGTCTTCATCGAGAAGTAGCTGGCGTCCGGAGACGACACCCGCTCTGGAGCAGGACGGTGCCCGGCCACGGCGGGCGTCACCGGGGCGGCGGGAGGGCGGCCGGCAGCGCGCCGGCCAGGACGGTTGCCACCGTGCCGGCGACCGCCGCCGGCTCCGGCGATGGCCCGCCCACCGCCGAGGTGAACAGCAGGTGGGCCGCGCCGACGAGGGTCAGCGCGAGCCTGTCGACGTCGGCGCTGGGGACGAGCCGACCGAGCTCACGCTCCGCGGCCAGGTAGCCGGCGACCATCGCGACGGCCTCCCGCAGGACCGGGATGCCGCCCGGCGCACCCTGGCCCAGTCGGGCCCGCAGCTCGTCGCGGCCGATGACCAGGCCGACGATCCGCAGCGCGAGCGGCCCGAACACCATGGGCAGCACGCCGCTGAGGCTGCCGACAATGCTGCCTGTGCCGGCCTGGGCCAGCAGCCCGTCGCGGCGCGCCCCCAGCCGCCGGGCCCGATCGGACACCAGCTCGACGAGGAATCCGTCGAAGTCGACGAAGTGCCGGTGCAGCACGCCCTTGGCGCAGTCGGCCTCGGCGGTGACAGCCCGGCTGGTCAGGGCGTTCGCCCCGTCCCGCAGCAGGACGCGCTCGGCCGCGTCGAACAGCCGCGCCCGCGCGTCGTCCAGGGCGATTCCCGTCGGCACCCGCGTCTCCCCTCGATCGCCGCCATCCCCGATTCTGGACGAGTGGGCGAACGCCCACTTAGAGTGGGCATATGCCCACTCTAGATTCCCCGTCGCCGCAACCGAACCGGCTGACCACCGAGCCGCTGCACCAGCAGCGCGCCGTGGCCGAGTCGTTCGGCGCCGACGTCGAGCGCTACGACCGCGCCCGCCCCGCCTATCCGGCCGCCGTCATCCAGCGGATCATGGCGGAAAGCCCCGGCCGGGACGTCCTCGACGTCGGCGCCGGCACCGGGATCGCCGCCCGCCAGTTCCAGGCGGCCGGCGCCCGCGTTCTCGGCGTCGAGCCGGACGCGCGGATGGCCGTGTTCGCGCGCGAGCGCGGGCTGGACGTCGAGGTCGCCCGCTTCGAGGAGTGGGAGCCGGCCGGCCGGAGCTTCGACGCGGTCGTCGCCGCCACGTCCTGGCACTGGGTGGAGCCGGCCGCCGGCGCCGCCCGGGCCGCCGAGGTACTGCGCCCGGGCGGCCGGCTGGCCCTGTTCTGGAACGCCTTCCGGCCCTCACCCGAGGTGGCCCGGGCCCTCGCCGGCGCCTACGCCCGGGCCCTGCCCGACTCGCCGCATTACCGCCGCGGCCTGGCCAACGCCGAGAGCTACCGCGCCAGTGCCCGCGCGCGGGTCGAGGACGGCCTGCGCGGGACGGGCGCGTTCGGCGAGCTGGCCGAGTGGACCCTCGACTGGGACCGGGCCTTCCGCCGGGACGAGTGGCTGGAGCAGACGCGGACCTTCGGCGGCCACGGCCAGCTGCCCGCGCCCGAACTGGACGCGCTGCTCGGCGCCCTCGGCGCGGCGATCGACGGCCTCGGCGGCACCCTCACCATGGGCTACACGACCCTGGTGTTCACGGCCACCCGGCGGCCAGCCGCCTGACCCCGCCGCCCGCCACACGACGGAGAGCGAGCCTGGCCGACCAGCTTGGGCGCGGCCGGGGACTTCCAGCGCCGCCAAGCCCGGGAGCTGGCCCGGGACCTGACCGCGCCCGTCGCCGCATTTGCTGACGCCGAGTAGCCATCTGACTTCGGAAGGAAGTACCTGGACTCCAGTGCCGAGAGCGGCGATACGGCAGGTTCGGTCCTGGCCACGTCGGGTACGAACGGCGCACCGGCCGGGGTCAATCCGGGCCGGGCAGCGGTACCACCGGTGTCAGGGGGTATGGGCAGTGCCGGTCGCCGTGAGGTCCGTCGTGGGAGCCCGGGTAAAGGTCCCAGAGCCGGACGCGAGCGTGGTCCAGCAGCTGGGTATCCTGCGCCGCCACCTCGGCATGGACCTCGCGTGGCTGTGCCGGCTGGACGAGGCGGGCAGCCTCGTCATCCAGGCACACGACGGCGACGCGGAGTCGTTCCACGTCGGGCCGGGGGTGGTCGTGCGCGGTCCGCACGGGGACAAGGAGCGCTCGGTGTACTGGAACGTGCTGTCCGGGCGGCTGCCGACGGTCATCAGCGACATCCGCGAGCATCCCCTCGCCCGGACCCTGCCGGCCGTGACCGAACTCGAGCTCGGCGCGTACGCGGGCGCGCCCGTGCACGACGCGGGCCCGCTCTACGGCATGGTCGGAGCGGTCGCGCACACGCCGCGCCCGGGCCTCGGCGAGCGCCACGCCCAGATCATCCGCCTGGTCGGCGACCTGCTCAGCATGACCGCGCACGACCTGCACCGGATGTGGCGGCGCCACAATGACAACTGGCGGTCCGTGCGCCGGGTGCTCGACGCCGGCGGTCCCCGCCTCGTCTACCAGCCCATCCTCGACCTGCGCACCGGCCGGGCGGTCGGGGTGGAGGCGCTGGCCCGGTTCCCCGAGCCGCCGGCCGACCCGCAGCGGTGGTTCGAACGGGCCGGCGACGTCGGCCTGGGCGTCGAGCTGGAGCTCGCGGCCGTCCGCCGCGCCCTGGACACGCTGCCCGCCCTGCCGGCCGGGGCCCGGCTGGCCATCAACACCTCGCCGACCACGCTGGCCCAGGGCCTGCCCGAGATCCTCGACGCGGTCGACCCCAGCCGCCTCATCGTCGAGGTGACCGAGCACGAACGGCGGATCGACGACCCGGCGGTCCTGCGCGCGGCGGGCGAGCTCCGACTGCGCGGGGCGCGGATCGCGGTCGACGACGTGGGCGCCGGCTACTCCGGGCTGAGCCGGCTCGTCCACCTCCAGCCCGAGGTGATCAAACTCGACCGGGTCCTGGTCCAGAGCATCGACACCGACCCGGTCCGGCGGGCCACCGCCATCGCGCTGGTCTACATCGCGCGCGAGCTCGGCAGCTCGATCATCGCCGAGGGCATCGAGACGGCCGGTGAGCTGGCCGCTGTCCGTGACTGCGGCATCGGTTTCGGGCAGGGACATTATCTCGCCCGCCCGGCCGCGCGGCTGCCCTCGTTCGCCGAGCCCTGCCCGCGCCCGGCCTCCACCTGGCCTGACCACCCCGGCCTGACCACCCTGGCCTGAGCCCGCTGACCGGCCGTCGCGCGTGATTGCGCCGCCGGCCGGCGGGAACCACGGGGTTATGACCGAGGCGAACCCCGCGGACGCGGTGGAGCAGAGCCAACCGGCCGGCCCGGCTGACCAGCCGCCGGACCCACTCGAAGAGCTCGCGCGGCGCGGCATCCCCGCCGAGGCGCCCGAGGCGGACGTCCTCGAGCAGACGGAGGAGGAGCCGGAGCCCGCCGACGACCGCGATCCCGACGGGGACGAGGGCCGGGGCCCGCTCGAGCCGCCCGACGTACCCGAGCCGTAACAGGCGGGTCCGGACGCGCCGCGTGTCAGATCGACACCAGAACGACGCCCAGGCGCCGGCTGGGCGATTTTTCCGGTCCGGGCGGGTATACATGAGCCCGTGGACAACGGGGCGACCAGCGACGACCAACGGCCGGCTCCCGCCGCCGGTGGCGCCCGGGCCCACGCTGACCGGGCCCGCGCTGGCCGGGCCCACGCTGACCGGGCCCACGCTGACCGGGCCCACGCTGACCGGGCCGGGGGCCGGACCGCGGACTGGCGCGGGGAGCTCGCCGACGACCGGGCCGGGGGCCGGACCGCGGACTGGCGCGGGGAGCTCGCCGACGACCGGGCCGGGGACCGCGTCGGGCGCTGGACGACAGTCGGGCGCTGGTCGCTGGAGGCCGGCCCGGCGGCGGCGGCCCGCGTCCGCCGGCTGGTGGCCACGGCGCTGGCCGGCGAGCAGTGGTCCCAGCTGCGCCCCGACGCGATGCTGGTGGCCAGCGAACTCACCGCCAACGCATGGCTGCACGGCCGCCCGCCGCTGGAGGCCCGGATGGCCACGGCCCACGCGGCCGTCCGCCTCGAGATCCTCGACGGGAGCGAGGCGCCGCCGGTCATGCCGCCGGCGGGCGCCACCGGGCTGACCGGCCGGGGCATCGAGCTGGTCGCCTCGGTCGCCACCCGCTGGGGCGTGCGGACCCACGAGGGCGGGAAGACCGTCTGGGCCGAGCTCACCGACGCCCCGGCCACGGACGCCAGCGCCCCGGTGCTCGCCGGCACCGGGAGCACCACCCGGCCGGAGGTGGCGGGCCCACGCGTCGAGGTGATCCTCGGTGACGTCCCGACCGACCTTCTGCTGGCGGCCAAGTCCCACGTGGACGGCCTGGTGCGGGAGTTCGCCCTGGCCTCGGTGGGCGCGGCCGCCGGGTCCAGCGGGCCGCTGCCCGGCCGGCTGGCCGAGCTGCTGCGCATCGTCACGACCGGGTTCGCCGAGCCCCGCGAGGCGCTGCGACGCCAGGCGCTGGCCGCCGCGGCCGCTGGGCGCGGGCGCACCCAGCTCACGATGTCGCTGCCGACCTCGGCGGCCGACGCCGGCGAGGTCTACCTGGCCGCGCTGGAGGAGATCGAGAGCTACGCCCGGGCGGCCCGGCTGCTCACCGTCGCCTCGCCGCCGCAGCACGTCGCCTTCCGCCGCTGGTACGTCCGCTCACTGATCGACGTGCTGCGGGCCGCCGCGGCCGGCCGCCCGTCGCGGCCGGTGCCGACTTTCGAGCAGTACCTCCTCGACACGCTCGACGAGACCGTCCTGGCCGGCCGGGCCGCCGAGCGCGCCGCTCGGCTGCAGCGCGTGACCGCCGCCCTGGCCGAGGCGACCACGCCCGAGCAGGTCGCGGCCGTCGTCGTCTCGGAGAGCGTGACGGCCCTCGGCGCCGCCGCCGGGCTGCTGCTCGTCCCGGGCGGCCCCGGCGAGGCCGAGCAGGTCCAGATCCCGGGCACCGTCGGCTACGGTGACGAGCTGCTGGCCCAGCTGCGGGCCGAGCGGCTCGACGACGAGCTGCCGGCCGTCCACGCGCTGCGCTCCGGGCAGGCGGTGTGGCTGGAGTCCCGGTCGGACTGCGACCGCCTTTACCCCGGGCTGTCCAAACTCGAGCCGACGGTCGTGGCGATGTGTTGCCTGCCGCTGGCCGTCGCCGGCCGGGTGCTCGGCGCCCTGCGCTTCTCCTTCGACCACCCGCGACTGTTCGACGCCGACGAGCGCGCCTTCGTCGAGGCGATGGCCGCGCAGACCGCGCTGGCGCTGGAACGGGCCCGGCTGTTCGCCGCCGAACGCCGCGCCCGGGAGCGGGAGGTGTTCCTGGCCAGCGCGGGCGACCTGCTCGCCTCGACGCTCGAGCCCGACCGCATCCTGTGGCACCTGACACGCCTGCTCGTGCCGCGGGTGGCGACGGCGGCGGTCGCCTGGCGGGTCTCTCCCTGCGGTCCCGGCGGTTTCGGCGGTTTCGGCGGTTTCGGCGACTCCGGGGGGCCCGGGGGGCCCGGGGGGCCCGGGGGACTCGCGGGACTCGCGGGGCCCGGTGATCCCGCCGCCCGGCTGACCGGCCCGAACGCGGCGGCCGGCGCCGAGGACGCCGTGCGGGCGCTCGCCGATGACGCGCGCGGCCCGGCGCTCGATGCCGCCCGCCAGGCTCGGCCGCTGGAGGGCCCGGGCGGCGGCGCGGGTGACGCGCTGGTGATCCCGCTGGTGATCCCGCTGGTGGTGGCCGGTCGCGCGGTGGCCGTCGTGGCGCTGCGTTCGGCGTCGGCCGGGGCCTCCCCCGACGATCGTGACCTGCGCACGGAGCTGGTTCGGCGGGCCACCGCCGCGCTGGCCAACGCGTTGCGGTACGAGCACGAGCGCGAGATCGCGGTGACGCTCCAGCGCGGCCTGCTGCCCCGGCGGCTGCCCACCGTCGCCGGTCTGAGCTTCGCCTGGCGCTACCGGCCGGGCAGCACGGCTTCGCTGGTCGGCGGCGACTGGTACGACGTGCTGACGGTCGCCGACGGCCGGACCGCATTCGTGATCGGCGACGTGATGGGGCACGGCATCCACGCCGCCGCGGTCATGGGCCAGCTGCGCGCGACCGCCCGCGTGTACGCGGCCGACCGCGCCTTCCGGCCCGGCGCCGTCCTGGCCGAGCTCGACGGCGCGGCCAGCCGGCTGGAGCAGAGCGCGATGACGACCGTCGCGCTGGCCGTCCTCGACCCGATCCGGGGCCGGCTGACCACCGCGTCGGCCGGCCACCCGCCGCCGCTGCTCATCCCGCCCCGGGGCGAGGCCCGCTACCTCCCGGTCGAACCGGGCCCGCCGCTGAGCGTGGGCGTGCCCGACCGCCCGACGGCCGACGGGCCCACGGGCCGCTTTGCCGCGGACCCGGCGATCGAACGCGCGGCGACCGACCGACCGGCCTGGGGGTACCCGGCCGCCCGGTCCGGGACGTCCCCGGCCGGCATCGGGTTCCGCCGGCCCCGCTACCCCGAGCTGGACCTGTCCCTCGAGCCCGGCAGCACCCTGCTGTTCTTCACCGACGGCCTGGTCGAGGACCGGCGGCGTCCGATCGACGACGGTCTGGAGCTGCTGCGCCAGAGCGCGAAGCCGGGCCGGCCGCCGGAGCGGCTGTGCGACGAGCTGCTCGCCGCGCTGGGCCGGACCGACGGCCACGAGGACGACCTCGCCATGCTCGCCGTGAGCATGACCGACACGCCGTGAGCATGACCGACACGCCCTGAGCGTGACTGACGTGCCGTGAACACGACCGACGCGCCGCGAGCAGGGCTGAGGTTCGGCCGCTGAGGCGGGTCGACCTGGCCGGGACTGGTCGGGACGTCGGGTTGCCGACAGTCCGGCCCGGCGCGACCGCCGCCGGACCCGATGTCCTCGGCGCCTCCGACCGCCGGCCGCCGCATACCGCCTGACCTGCGACGACATGATGATCGGAAAATTGCCGACGGAATCAGCGCCGCACCGGCGGTGAAGGCGGTCACACGATCCGACCTGCATTTCTGGACTGACCTCCCGCAGGGTCGGTTACTATCACTTACAGGTACATTGATCACCCCGCACGTGGATCATTGCCGCCCCCAGAAAGTCCGACCAGGGAGACAAACCGACCTCGTCCCCTCTTTTACGCGAACGGAATCACCATCGACCGGTCCGCCGTGCCGGACAGGACCGGGAACACGGATGGTTACGCGAAGCCTCAACAGTTGCGACGCATACCAACTCCCGCGAGGCACCACTGGAGCACGACGCCGGGAAATGCGACTGGTGGGCCAACCGACCATGGATACGGAGAACGCATGCTGTCGGCCGCACCTGTGGAACGCGAGCAGGAAATCAACGTCCTGCGCGAGCTGAGCCGGGACTGCGTAAAGGGTCGCGGCGGGGTGGCCATCATCCGGGGTATTATTGGCTCCGGAAAGACGACGTTACTGGAGGCCGTCGGCGAACTTGCGAGCGAGGTCGGTCTGACCACCCTGAGCGCGACGAGTTCCCGCATGGAGCGGGGAGTCCCGCTCGGAATTATCAACCAGCTCTTCCAGGACGCCGACTTCAGCCCCGAGAACGCCCGATGGTTCAGCCGAATCCTGGATGAAGGCGTGGTGAACACAACCCTGTCCGACCCCGAGTCGGACACGATCGACTATGCCGCCGCCCGCCTGCTGAACCGTCTGTGCGGCGCCGTCTTCGAACTCGCCGAACGCGTTCCTGTTCTGCTCCGGGTAGACGACCTCCAGAACGTCGATGTCGGTTCCCTGCACTGCCTGCTCTACCTGATCCGCCGGGTCCGCTCAGCCCGGATCATGATCGTGCTGACCGAATGCACGTTCACACCGCCCACCCATCCGCTGCTGTACTCCGAGTTGAGTCGGCAGCCGGCGTGCCAGCGGCTGAACCTCGGCCCGCTGTCGGTCGAAGGGGTTGGCGACATGCTGCGCGAGCAGCTGACCCCCGCGCTCGCCTACTCGCTCGCGCCGGCCTGCCACCTGGCCAGCGGCGGCAACCCGCTGCTGGTCCGCGCCCTGCTCGAGGACTACCTGCGCGAGCAGGCCCGGCGGGGCGAGCGGGCCGGCGGGGCGAGCCCGCATCCGGCCCAGCCCGGCCCGCCCCAGCCCGGTCAGCCCGGGCCGGCCGCCGCCGGCCCCGGTGTGGTGGTCGGGGAGTCCTTCGGCCTCGCCGTGGTGAACTGCCTGCGCGCCAGCGACCCGGAGATGCTCCGGCTCGCGCACGGCCTCGCCATCCTGGACGGCTGCGAGCCGCTGGACGTGCTGGCCCGCCTGGTCGACATCCGCCCGCGCACGGCCGGCCGGTTCGTCACGCTGCTGACCGACGCCGGCTTCCTGATTGACGGCGGTTTCAGCCACCAGGCCGTCAAGGCCGCCGTGCTCGACGACATGCCCGAAGGCGAACGCGCGGCCCTGCACCAGCATGCCGCCCTGCTGCTGCATATGAACGGCGGCGACGAGCGGCTGGTCGCCGACCACCTGGTCGCGGCCGGCGGCACGCGGGAGCCCTGGGCCGTCGCGGCGCTGTGCGACGAGGCTGACCGGGCGCTGGCGGACGACCGTCCCGACCGGGCCCGCGGCTATCTGGAGACCGCGCTCGAGTGCTGCGCCGACGACGCTGTCCGGGACGCGATCCGGGCCCGGATCGCGGGCACGATCTGGCGGATGAACCCGCGGGTCGCGATCCGCAAGGTCAACGAGCTCACGCCGGCTCTGCGGGCCGGACGCCTGCCGCCCCTGGAGGTCCTGACGCTGGTGCGGCGGCTGCTGTGGCACGGCCAGGTCGGCGAGGCCGACGAGGCGCTGCGCTGGCTGGCCGGCGCGCTGGCCGGCGCCGACGAGGCGGTCACCGAGGAGACCGGGCGCGAGGCGTTGAACGTCGGCGCGCTGCTGGCCACCACCTATCCGGGCATCCTCCCCCGGCTCGAGGGCGTTCTGGCGGTCTGCGGAGCCGGGGCCAGGCGCGACCCGGCCGAACTGACGGCCCGGGCAGCGCAGTTGCTGGTCTCCGCGCTGCGCGACGGCCCGAGCGAGGCGGTGGTCATCGGCGCCGAGGAGCTCCTGCAGGGAAACCAGCTCGGCGAGCGGACGTACGAGCCGATCGGCGCCGCCGTCCTGGCCCTCCTCTACGCCGACCAGGCGGAGCGGGCGATGTACTGGTGCCGGCGGCTGGCCGCCGAGGCGTCCCGGCGCCAGGCACCGCTGTGGCACGGGCTGTTCGCGGCGCTCAAGGCGCTGATCGCCTGCCGGCTCGGGCAGATGGCGGCGGCCTTCCAGGCCGCCCAGGAGGCGCTCGCCCGCATGCCCCTGCAGTCCTGGGGGGTGGGCCTGGCCGGCCCGCTGTCCAGTCTGATCATGGCCGGCACCGAGACCGGCCAGCACGAGGCGGTCGAGAAGGCGATGCGCATCCCGGTCGCGGACTGCCTGCTCGACACCCGCTTCGGCCTGCACTACCTGCACGCCCGGGGCACCTACCACCTCGCGGCCGGCCGGCTCTACGCGGCGCTGGCGGACTTCACCGCCTGCGGGGACCGGATGCGGTCCTGGGGGGTGGACCAGCCCAGCCTCGTCCCCTGGCGGCGCTGCGCCGCCGCGACCTGGATCCGCCTCGGCGACGTTGACCGGGCCCGCAGCCTGCTCCTGGAGGAGCTGGAGCTGGTGGCGCCGGGCGAGGGGGCCGTACGCGGCGCGACGACCCGGGTGCTGGCCGAGACGCACGAACCGGCGACCCGGGCCGACCTGCTCGTACGGGCGATTGAGCTGCTGCGGGCCGGGGAGCAACGGCACGAGCTGGCGCACGCCCTGGCGGCGCTGTCGCGGACCTACCGCGCGCTCGGCGATGAGCACCTGGCCGCGCGGACCGCGCGCAACGCCTACCGGGTGGCCCGGGCGCTCGGGGTCCAGGTGCTGGTGGCGGCCGAGGGCGACGACCGCGCGGCGGGTCCGGCCGACGCCGTCGTCCCGGTCGGTTCGTTGGACCTTCTCGGGCCGGCCGACGGCCTCAGGCCAGCCGAGCTGGGCGGCCCGGCTGGGCGTGGTGCGCGTCCGGAGTTCGCCCGGGCCTCCGAGTTCGCCCGGGCCTCCGAGTTCGCCCGGGCCTCCGAGTTCGCCCGGGCCTCCGAGTTCGCCCGGGCCTCCGAGTTCACCGGGGCCTCGGAGTTCGCCCAGGCCTCCGAGTTCACCGGGCGTCCGGAGCTCACCGGGCCGTCGGAGGCTATCGGGCCGGATGGTGGCGGCGAGCCGGACGGCGACGAGGGGATCGCGCTGCTCAGCAGCGCCGAACGGCGGGTGGTGAGCCTCGCCGCCCGGGGGTTTACGAACCGGCGGATCTCCGAGGAGCTCTACATCACCGTCAGCACCGTCGAGCAGCACCTGACCCGCTCCTACCGGAAGCTCGGGGTGACCCGGCGGGACGCGCTGCCCTCGGTTCTGGGCGTCGAACCCGGCCCGGGCGGCGCTCAGCCGGCGGGCAGGACGGCCTGACCGTCGGTCGCCGGAGCCGGCCGACCGGCGTCGACCAGCGCCGCCACTACCAGCGCCGCCCCGGCGAGGATCGCGGCGGCGACCAGGGCGGCGACGGTGTAGCCGTGGACCAGCCCGGCCACCCGACTCGCCGGCCCGCCCGGGTGGGACCGCGCGTAGGACCGCGTCGCGTCGATCGCGATCGAGTTGAGCAGCGCCGTCCCGATGGACGCGCCGATCTGCTGGGACGCGTTCACCGTCGCCGACGCCACCCCCGCGTCGGCCGGGCCGACGCCGATCGTCGCCGTGCTGATCGCCGGGACCATGACCAGACCGCCGCCGAACCCGACGAGCAGTTCCGCCGGCAACGCCACCGACGCATAGCCGGAGTCGGGTGACAGCCGGGACAGGACGGCCATCGCGCCGGCCGCGAACAGGAGGCCGGGCACCATCAGGACCCGCGGCGCCACCTTCGGCAGGAGCCGGGTGCTGATGCCGGCCGAGGCGACGAGCAGCGCGCCGACCATCGGCAGGAAGGCCAGACCTGTCCGCAGCGGCGAGAGCTGGCGCACGACCTGGAAGTAGTAGGTCAGGAACAGGAAGACCCCGAACGTGGAGATCAGCACGACGAGGACGGCCAGGTAGGCGCCGCCCCGGTCCCGGTCGAGCGGGATGCGCGGCGGCAGCAGCGGGGCGGGGGCACGCGACTCGGCCAGCGCGAACAGGCCGAGCCCGACCAGCGCGGCGGCGAGCAGGCCGAGCACGAGACCGTCCGACCACCCGCGGGCCTCCACCTCGCTGAGCGCGTAGACCAGCGCGACCAGGGTTCCGGTGATCAGGGCGGCGCCGGTCACGTCGATGCGGCCGGCCGCGGGCGGGCGCGGTCCGGCGTGGATGAACCGGGCGCCGCCGGCCGCCGCGGCCAGCGCGATCGGGACGTTCACGTACAGGCACCAGCGCCAGTCGAGGTACTCGGTGAGGACACCACCGAGCAGCAGCCCCACCGCGCCACCGCCGCCGGCGATCGCCCCGTAGGCGCCGAAGGCTCGGGCCCGTTCGCCCGGCTCGGTGAACGTCGTGCTGAGCAGGGACAGCGCGGCCGGCGCGAGCATCGCCCCGAAGCAGCCCTGCACCGCCCGCCCGGTCAGCAGGACCGGCAGGTTCGGCGCTGCCCCGGCCAGCGCGGACGCCAGCGCGAACCCGGCCAGGCCGGTGAGGAACATCCGCATCCGGCCCAGGTAGTCGGCCAGCCGGCCACCGAGCAGGAGCAGGCCGCCGAAACCGAGCGTGTAGGCGGTGATCACCCACTGGCGGGAGCCGTCGGAGATGTCCAGCGCCCGCTGGGCGGAGGGCAGCGCGATGTTGGTGATGGTGGCGTCGAGCACCACCATCAGCTGGGCCAGCGCGATGAAGCCCAGCGCGAACCAGCGGTCCCGGTCCGGGGCGGGCCCGGCCGCGGGCGGCGAGGCGGGAGTTTGGGCGCCGTCGGCGCGGAAGGCCTCGGTGCGGGCTGTTCGAGGCGGTGGTGGGGGTGGCGCCGGAAGCGGTCCGGTCGTCCGATCGTCGGGCGCCACGGCCGTGTGGTCGATGTGCTCGGTCACTGGTCGACTCCCTGCGCGGTCTGAGGTCGTGGGGTCAGCTCGTCGGGTGTCCGGTCGCGGGTCCGCGGTCGTGGCCTACGGGCTTATGGGGTTGTGGTCGCCCTGTCGCTCGCGCTGACCGCGGCGGCGTCCGGGTTCGGGTCGGGACTGGCCGGGTAGCCGTGCGCCGCGAGGGCACGCCGCAGGTCGGCGGCGGCGAGCGGGACGGCTGACAGCGGGCACGGCGGGCTGTCGGGCCGCGCGCGCAGCCCGGCCAGCACCACCTCGAGCTCACGCTCGACGAGCGCCTCCCCCACCAGCTCCCGCAGCGGCCGCGGCAGGGGGCGGCCGAGACGGATCAGCGGGAGGAACACGTCCCCGAAACCGATGTCCGGCCGCAGCGAGCCGGCGTCCTGGGCCGCCGTCAGCAGGCCTTCGAGCCGGTCGATGACGCCGGCTCGGACCGCGACGATCTCCGGGTCGCCGGCGAGGCTCGTGACGAGGGTCGGCGTGACCGCCCCGATACGCAGCCGCACCGCCTCGCGCATGACCCGGGTCAGCGCGTCGAAGGGGTCGGCCTGCTCGGCGGCGGCCGCGTCGATCACCAGGGTGAGCCGGTCGGCCAGGTCGAGCAGGACCATCCGGATCAGCGTGGAGCGGTTGACGAAGTGCCGGTAGAGCGTGGCGATCCCGACGCCGGCCCGTTCGGCGATCAGCTCGAGCGGAGCGTCCGGTCCGCGGTCGGCGAACACCTCCCGCGCCGCGGCCAGGATGCGCTCCCGGTTGTTCTGGGCGTCAGCTCGTTTCCGACGCCGAGGGGGCGTGACGATCACCCAACTATCTCCTTACCGGAGGAGAATCCTTCGCTTAGCACTATAGCCCGGCGGCGGCCGACCGTCACGCGGATGGACCGAGCTCGCCACCGGACGCCACGCCGGCCCTCGGGAGAGGCCGTCCCGGCGGGCCGGCCCGCGCGCCGCGTCGGGGTGCGGACGACGGGTAGGGGTACCCCGCAAACCGAGAGCTGGGGTGTGCGACCGGGGTCGGCCCGGACTAGCTTTCAAGCCGCGTGAACTCGACCGCGCGGCTGGAACACCAGCGAACGCGCCGCGGCCCGAATTCGCCGGAACTCGCGGAAAGAACCGCGCAACGTTTCCCCACCGTCCAGCGTCCCTTTCCGCATGGGCGGGCGTAGATCAACAGAGGGACGGCCGATGACGATTTCCGAGAACATCTCTGTTCCCACGGTGCCGGTGCCCACCACTCCCGTGCCCACCACTCCCGTGCCCACCGGGCCCGCTTCGGACCGACCCGCTTCGGACCGACCCGCGGCGGCCGGCCCCGCGCCGGCTCGGTCGGCCGACGAGCGTGCCCCGGCCCGGCGCCTGAACCGGCTGTTCGACCCGGACTCGCTCGTCCCGCTGGCCGCGCCGGACGACAGCGGCGTCCACATCGCCCGCGGCCTCATCGACGGCCGGGCGGCCCTCGCCTACTGCACGGACGGCACCCGGATGGGCGGCGCGCTGGGCATGGCCGGCTGCCGGCACATCGTCACCGCGATCGAGACCGCCCTGCGCGACGGCCACCCGGTGGTCGGGCTGTGGCACTCGGGTGGAGCGCGCCTGGCCGAGGGGGTCGAGGCGCTGGACGGGGTGGGCGCCGTCTTCGCCGCCATGATCCGGGCGTCCGGAGCCGTCCCGCAGGTGTCGCTGGTACTGGGGCCGGCCGCCGGCGGAGCGGCCTACGGACCCGCCCTGACCGACGTCGTGGTCATGACCGGCGGCGGCCAGATGTTCGTGACCGGACCGGACATCGTCCGCCAGGTCACCGGTGAGCGGATCGACATGGCCGGGCTGGGGGGCGCGGAGGTCCACAGCCGGCGCTCCGGTGTCTCCCACGTCAGTGTGGCCACCGAGGCCGAGGGCTACGAACGGACCCGGCGGATCGTCGGGCTGCTGGCCGGGTGGGCCACCGCCAGCCCGGGCCCGGTCGGTGCCGCTCCGGTCGGCGACGATCCGGCTGTCGCGGATCCGGCCGCACTGCTGCCGGCGAACCCGGCGCGCGCCTACGACATCCACCCTCTCGTCGCGGCGCTGCTGGATACCCCGGCCGCCGGCGGAGACTGGGTCGAGCTTCAGCCGAGGTGGGCGCCCAACCTCATCGTCGGCCTCGGCCGGCTGGCCGGACGCCCGGTCGGGCTCCTGGCCAACAATCCCATTCGCAAGGGCGGCTGCCTCGATTCCCTGTCGGCCGAGAAGGGGGCGCGTTTCGTGCGGATGTGCGACGCGTTCGGAATTCCCCTGGTCGTCCTGGTCGACGTGCCGGGGTATCTGCCCGGTGTGCGGCAGGAATGGGACGGAGTGCTGCGCCGCGGCGCGAAACTGCTGCACGCCTTCGGGGCGTCGGTGGTCCCCCGGGTGACGCTGGTGGTGCGCAAGTCCTACGGCGGCGCCTACATCGCGATGAACAGCCGTTCGCTCGGCGCGACGCGGGTGCTCGCCTGGCCGGACGCCGAGGTGGCGGTCATGAGCGCGACCGCGGCGGTCGGCGTCCTGCACCGGCGCGCCCTGGCCGCCGCCCCGGCCGAGACCCGGGACGACCTGCGGGCCCAGCTCGCCGCCGAGCACGCCCGAACGGCGGGCGGCCTGGGCCGAGCCCTCGCGCTCGGCTCGATCGACGAGGTCGTGGACCCGCCCGCGACCCGCCGCCGGTTGATCGAGGTACTGGCCGGAGCGCGTCCCGCGCGGGGCAGCCACACGAACATCCCCCTGTGACCTCCGGGCCAGCCCGTTCCGGCGGCCGCGCCACCCGACCGTGGCCCGCGCCTGCTTCCACCACCCCGTCGGGCTCGAGCAACCGCCAAGCGGCTCCAGAGCCCGGTGAGCGCGACGAGCAGGCGCGGACCGAAAGGTTCAGTGTGAGAGAGCCCGGGCAGCTGGCGCGACATCACTCACGAAGTACGCGGCGGCCGCCGGCGTACCCTCATCGAAAGTCCACGGCGACAGCACCTCGCGCCAGGAGTCAGGCGGCGGCCTCCCGGCGCGTACCAGGCCTGGGCGCGGCCGCCGTCACCTCGGCGGCGATCGCCGAGGCCAGGGCGGGGAACTCCGCCCCCAGGAAGTAGAAGTGGCCGCCGGGGAACAGGCGCCGCGCCGGGTCGGAACGCGCCTCGCGGCCCCAGTCCCCGATGGCGTCCACCGGTGCCCACGAGTCCCGCCGGCCACCGAACACGGTGAGCGGGCAGGACAGCCGGGCCCGGTCGGGGGCCGGGCGGTAGGAGTCGACGGCGGCCAGGTCGGCCCGGACCGTGCGCAGGAACCGCTGGGTGAACTCCGGGATCTCGCGCAGCCGCTCGGGCAGGCCGCCCATCGAGCCCAGGGTCGCCAGGACCTCGGCGTCGGAGCGCCGGTGCAGGCCCTGGCGAGCCTCGTCCTGGCGGGCCGGCGCGACCCGGCCGGAGACGCCCAGCCACATCGGCGACCGGCCGAGCGCCTCGAGCCGGCGGGCCAGCTCGGTCGCGACGACCGCTCCCAGGCTGTGGCCGAACAGGGCCAGCGGCTCGTCGGACCAGGCCAGGGCCTGGTCCAGGACCACGTCGACGAGCTCGGTCAGCTCGGTGCGGGGCGCCTCCCGGGCCCGGGTGCCGCGCCCGGGCAGGTCGGGCAGGACCACATCCCAGTCGGCCGGCAGCAGCCGGGCCAGCGGGTGGTACACCGCCGCCGAGCCGCCGGCGTGGTGGAGGGCCAGCAGGCGCACGGCCGGGGCGTCCACGGGGCGCGGCCGCAGGTAGGGCCTCACGCCGACGGCTCCACGGCCACGACGCCCGCCCCAACCGGATCGCCGGCACCGGCACCGGCACTGGTGCCGACGCCGACGCCGACGCCGACGCCGGCACGGTCGCCGTCGTTGTCGCCGTCACCCAGGATCCGCTCGCCGAGCACCTCCAGGAGGGTGCCCAGGGACGCCTCCAGCGGGAAGTCCTCGACGGGCACGCTGACCGCGTAACGAGCCTCGATGCTGGTGGCGAACAGCATCGCGGTGAACGAGTCGCCCCCGACGTCCAGAAACGACAGCTCGGTGTCGAACGGGGAGTCGACCCGCAGCACCGTCGCCAGCTCGCCGAGCAGCTCCTCGCGCACCTGGGCCAGCGCGGCCCGGCGCGCCGCCGCGCCGTCCTCGACCGCGCGCGGACGCGGGGCTTCGGTGGAGCGGGGCGGGCTGGCCGACCCGTCCTGCTGGTTCGGGATCGCCGGTGGGGCGGCGCGGCCTGGCGCCGGCTCGGCCAGCCAGTAGCGGCGCCGTTCGAACGGATAGGTCGGCAGGTCGTCCCGGATGACCGTGCCCGGCGGCCGCAGCGGGTCGAACCGGACGTCAGCGCCCGTCTCGAACAGCCGGGCCAAGGCGGCGAGCAGCATCGAGCGGACGGTCCCGCCCGCCGGTGACGTCCCGTCGGCGGCGGGCAGGAGCGGGATCCGCTCCCCGGCCCACTCCAGGTCGGCGGCCAGCCCGGACGGCGGGGTTCCGGTCCCGGGCCGGGCCCGCATCCCGAGGGCGGCCAGCAGCCCGGCCACCCGGGCCGCGGCGGCTGGCCCCGCCGGCCGCGCTGCCTCGGCCAGGACGGGAAGTCTGGCCAGGCCGGGGAACTCGGCCAGCAGCGCGCCCAGGGCCGCGTCGGCGGCCGGGCCGACGCGGAACCGGAGCGCGTCGTCGCGCCGGTTGGGCGCCGGGGCGTCCACCCGGGCCGCCCGCAGCCGCGCGGCCAGCTCGGCCGGGTCGGAGCCGAGCACGGCGAGGCGCCAGGCGTGGGCCGCCCGCCCGGCCCGCACCGTGTGGCCGACCGCGCCGAGTTCGTCGGGCGTCGCGGTGTCGAGGCGGGCCGCGAGGGCGGCGACCTGCGCGCGCAGCACCGCCGGGCCGCGCCCGGACAGCGTCAGCAGCTCCAGCCGTCCACCGGCCGACGCCGAGCTGGGAGCCGGGGCCGGGGCGGCCTCGAGGATGGCGTGCGCGTTCGTCCCGCTCAGGCCGAACGCGCTGATCCCGGCGACGCGGCGGGCCGGCCCGGCGCCGGGCGCGGGCGAGTCCGGCCAGGCCGCGGGCCGGCGGGGCACGGTGAGCCCGACCTGGTCCCAGGGAATCAGCGGGTTGAGGTCGCCAGCCTCGGTCCACGTCCCGGCGGGCACCATCCCGTGGCGCAGCATCAGCACCACCTTGATCAGCCCGGCGATGCCGGCGGCTGCCTCCAGATGACCGATTCGCCCCTTGACGCTGCCGACCAGCAGCGGTGCCGCCCGCCCTCCGGGGCCGGCGCCGGAGCCGAGCACGGCGTCCAGCGCCCCGATCTCGATCGGGTCGCCGAGCGACGTGCCGGTGCCGTGCGCCTCCACGTAGCCGACGGCGGCCGGCTCGACGCCGGCGTCGGCCAGCGCGGCCCGGATGATCTCCTGCTGGGCCGGCCCGCTGGGGACGGTCAGCCCCGAGGAGGCGCCGTCATGGTTGACCGCGCTGCCCCGCAGGACGGCCAGCACCGGTCGGCCCTCCCGCTCGGCGTCCGCCAGGCGCATCAGGACGCAGGCGCCGACGCCCTCGCCCCGGCCGTAGCCGTCCGCGCCGGCCAGGAAGGTCTTCGACCGGCCGTCCGGGGCCAGCGCCCGGCTCTGGCACAGCGAGACCATCAGGTTGGGCGACAGGATGAGGTTCGTGCCGGCGACGATCGCGTAGCGGCACTCCCCCGCCCGCAGCGCGCGGGCGGCCAGGTGCAGCGCCACCAGCGACGACGAGCAGGCTGTGTCCACGCTGACGGCCGGGCCGGAAAGTCCCATCGCGTAGCTGACCCGCCCGGCGGCGAAGCAGAGGCCGCCGCCGGTGCCGTAGTACGGGTCGACGCCGGAGCGGTCCGCCCCGTCGACCATGCGCTCGGTGTACTCGGACGACATGATCCCGACGTACACGCCGGCCGGTAGGCGCTCGGCCCGCCGCACGGCGATGCCGGCGCGTTCCATCGCCTCCCAGGCGACCTCCAGCAGGAGGCGCTGCTGGGGGTCGAGCGCTTCGGCCTCGCGCCCGGAGATCCCGAAGAACCCGGCGTCGAAGTCGGCGATGCCGTCGAGGAAACCGGCCCGGGAGACGTAGGAGCGGCCGGGCTCGTCAGGCCGGTCGGCGTGGACGGAGCGCAGGCCGGGACGGTCGGGCGGCAGCTCGCTCAGCCCGTCGGCGTCGCCGGTCAGGAAGTCCCAGTACTGCTCCGGGCTGGTCAGGCCGCCGGGCAGGCGCAGGCCCATCCCGACGACGGCCAGCGGGGCGTGGGCGGCCTCCTCCAGCTCCCGGACCCGGGCCCGCAGGCGGCGGGAGAGCGCGAGCTGCTGTTCCATCACCTTTCGTATCGCGGCGGAGTCCTGTGTCTGCTCAGTGTCCTGTGTCTGCTCAGTGTCCCGTGTCTCGGCGGAGTTCATGTCATCCTTCCCGTTCGGCATCGGCCAGCAGGTCCGCCTGGACGGCGGCGAGAAGATCGGTGAACGACATTGCGGCCAGGTCGGGCTCAGACCCGAGCCCGGGCGCAGGCGTGGGCGTGGGCGTAGGCGTAGGCGTGGGTCTGAGCCCGACCGCGGGCGTGGGCGCGGGCGTTGGCGTGGCGACCTGCTCCGGCGCCGGCGCCTCCGGGCGGCTCCCAAGCACGAACCGGGCCAGCTCGCCGACGGTCGGATGGTCCAGGGCCACGGTCGCGGGCAGCTCCGTCCGAAGCGCGTGCGCGAGCCGGGCCCGCAGGTCGATCGCCATGATCGAGTCCATGCCGAGGTCGGCGAACCCGACCGTGTCGTCGACCGCGCCGGCGTCGCCCAGCACCTGGCCGACCGCGATCCGGATCGCCGCGCGGGCCGCGTCGAACGCGTCGTCGGCGTCAAGGCCGGCAAGCTCGGCGGCCAACCACCCGCCCGGGCGGACCGGCGCCGGCTCGGCGGCGTCCGTCGGGACGGATGCCGGATCGGGCCCCCCGGCGGGGCGCAGCCGCTCGAGCAGGACAGCCCGGCGCGGCGATCCGCCGCCGGCCCGGCCGGCGTCCAGCGCGGCGGCGACCAGCGCCGGCTCGCCCGCGGCCGGCGCCGCGAGGGCCGCGGCCAGCAGGCGGGCGGCCGCGGCGTCATCAAGCGGGTGGACGCCCGCCCGCTCAGCCGCCCGCGCCACCACGTCGGTGTCGGCCAGGCCGCCCCCGCCGTCCGGCCGCCACGGCCCCCAGGCGATGGCCCGCGCGGGCAGGCCCCGCGAGCGCAGCCGTGCCGCGAGGCCGTCGAGGTAGCCGTTGGCGGCGGCGTAGGCGGTCTGGCCGGCGGAGCCGAGCGTGGCCGACACCGAGGAGAACAGGACGAACGCCTCCACGCCGCCGCCGCCAGCGCCCCCGGACCCGCCGGACCCGCCGGACCCGCCGGACCCGCCGGACCCGCCGGACCCGCCGGAAGCGTGAGCGAGAACGGCCTCGGCCAGCGCCTCGGCTCCCGTCGCCTTGCCCCGCCAGGCCGTCGCCAACTCGGTGGGGCCGACGGTCTCGAACGCCGCGTCGGCGGTGGCCCCGGCCAGGTGGAACACGGCGCGCACCGGAGCGAGCGCGGCCGCGCCCGTCAGCACTCGGTCGCAGGTCGCGCCCTCGGCCACGTCGCCCGTCTCGGCGGCGACGCGCACGCCGGCCACGGCCAGTTCGGCGATCAGCTCCCGGGCCGCCGGCGGCGGCGCGCCCCGGCCGACGAGGGTGACCGCGCTCGCGCCCCAGCTGGCCGCGATCCGCGCGACGCTTCGGCCCAGCGCGCCGTAGCCGCCGGTGATGATGACGCCGCCGCCGGCCCAGTCCGGGACGCCGGCGGCGGCCGGCTCGGTCACGGTCGGGCTGGGCACCAGCCGGGCCACCCGGACGCCGGCCGCGGACAGGGCCAGCCTCGGCTCCGGGACACCCGACGCCAGCGCGTCGAGCAGTGTTCCGGCCAGCATGTCCGCGAGTTCGTCGGTCAGGGTCCCGGCCTCGACCCGCACCCGAGCCAGCGCACGGTCGGGCTGCTCGGCCTCCAGCGCCGTCAGCAGGCCCTCGAGGGCGGCGCGAAGGGCTGGGTCCGCCGCCGCGACCGACCCGTCGTCGGCCGGCGAGTTCCCGACCGGAGCGAGGGAGTCGGCCGGGACGAGCAGTGCGTAGGGGCGGTGGCGCGGCAGGTCGCGCAGCGTCGCCGCCAGCGTCGCGACGGCCGCGCTGGCCGCGCTGGCCGGCGCCGAACCGTCAGCCGCCGCGTCCCGGGTGAAGAAACGGGCGTCGAGGACGAGGTCCGCCTCCCCCAGCTCGGCCACGACGGCCGCGCCGCGGCGGGTGAGCGCGGCGGCCAGGCCGTCCGGGCCGCGACCGAGGATCGTGACCGCCGGGGTCCCAGCGCCGGCCGGCACAGCGCCCGTCGGCACAGCGCCCGTCGGCACAGCGCCCGTCGGCGCGGCGGGGGGAGCCGGCGCGGCGACGACAGGCTCGGGCGCGGGTGTCCACTCGATCTCGTACAGCTGGGCGGACTGGCCCGGGGGCGGCGCGACCAGGCTGGCCCGGGGCGCGTGGCGGACCCGGAAGGCGTCGGCGACCAGGATGTCCCGGCCGTCGGAGCCGGACATCCGCAGGTCGGCGACCTCGACCCGGGAGCCGCCGGTCGGCAGCGGCTCGGCCTGGCGAACCGTCACCCGTCCCCACAGCTGCTCGCCGGGCAGCGGCCGGCCCGGGAAGGCGACCCGCTGGGCGGCGAACGGTATGGCCAGCGACGGCGCCTCCCGACGTGCGGCGTCCTCGCTGGCCGGGCTCACGCCGAACACGACGGTGCTCTGGAGGCAGGAGTCGATCAGGCCGGGGTGGATCTCGTAGTCGGACTCGTCGTCGGGCAGTTCGGGGCGGGCGAAGCGGACGAGTGCCTCGCCGCCCGAGATCCAGACCTCGTCGATCCAGCGGAACGATGGGCCGAGGTGGTAGCCGAGCGCGCGGAAGTAGCCGTAGAACTGGCCACCGGTCAGATGGCGGTCGGCGCCGGCCGCGAAGGCCTCGCGCGCCCGCGCCGCTTCGGCCGGGTCGGGAACGGGCGCGATGGGCGCGGTGGGTAGGCCCGGCCCGGGAGCGGCCGGGGTCGGGACGCCGGTGGGTCCGGCCAGGCCCAGCCGGCCGGTCAGGTGAAGGTCCCACGCGCCGGCCGGGCCGGTCGCGCCGGTCGCGCCGGTCGGACCGGTGGCCTGGCTCTGGACGCTCAGCTCAGCCCGGTCGCGGCCGGGTCCGACGACGACCTGCACGTCGCGGCTCTCGCCCTCGGGCAGGACGAGCACCCGGGTGAAGACCAGGTCGTCGACCACGAGCGGCCGGCCGGCCGGTCCGAGCGCGCTCAGCACCGTGGCCAGGTGGGAGGCGCCCGGAACCGACACCGTCCCGTAGAGCCGGTGGTCGCTCAGGTAGGCCGGACGGTCGCTGGAGCGGCGGCAGGCGAAGACCCGGCCGGCGATGGCCGGCGAGCGCAGCTCCACTCCCCCGTGCGGTTCCAGCGCGGCGGGGGCGGGGGCCGCGGGAGCCGGCCTCGCCGCGGCCGGAACCGGCCGGGCGGCGAGCGGCGTCCAGTACCGGGTCGGGGCGAACGGGTAGCGCGGTGGGTCGCTCCGGCGCGCTCCGCCGGCGGAGCGTGCCGCGACGCGCCGCCAGTCCAGCTCGGCGCCCCGCTCGTAGAGGACGCCGGCCGCGGCCAGCAGCGTCGAGCGGCCGTCGCCGCCGCGCCGCAGCGAGGCGAGCGCCTCCGTCCCGGCCGGCAGGCCGATGCCGCGCAGCAGGTTGACCATCGTCGCCTGCGGCCCGATCTCCAGGCAGACGTCGACGCCGAGGGCGAACAGCTGCTCGGCGCAGCGGTGGAACTGGACGGGCGAGCGGACGTGGTCACGCCAGTAGGTGGCGTCGAACGTCCCCGGCCCGGCCAGTTCGCCGGTCACGTTGGCCACGATCGGCAGGGTCGGCTCGGCGAAGGAGAAACGGCCGGCGACGTCGGCCAGCTCGGCCAGGATCGGCTCCATCAGCCGGGAGTGGAAGGCGCGGGAGACCGTCAGCCGGCGGGCCCGCGTCCCCCGCTCGGCGAGGGCGGCGGCGAAGGCGTCGAGCGCGGCGGGCTCGCCGGCGACGACGGTGGCGGCCGGCCCGTTGAGGACGGCCACGTCCAGCCCGCCAGCCACGTCCAGCCCGCCAGCCGCGGGCTGGTTGCCGGCGGCCAGCTCGGCCAGGGCCCGCTCGACGTCGGCGACGCCGGCCGCCACGGCCAGCATCGCGCCGGGCCTGGTGCTCTGCATAAGCCGGGCCCGGTGGGCGATCAGCCTCATGCCGGCCGCGCGGTCCATCACTCCGGCGTGCACGGCCGCCGCGATCTCCCCGACGCTGTGGCCGAGGACGGCGACCGGCTCGACCCCCCAGGACTCCCAGAGGGCGGCCAGGGCGATCTCGAGCGCGACCAGGGCCGGCTGGGTGACCCGGGTCTCGTCGACGGCCGACCGGTCGGCGCCGGTGAAGACCAGCGTGCGCAGGGAGTCCCCGAGCAGACCGGACACCGCCTGGTCGCACTCGTCGAAGGCGGCCCGGAAGACCGGCTCGCTCTCGTACAGGTCACGGCCCATCCCGAAGTACTGGCTGCCCTGGCCGGCGAACAGGAACGCGACCCGGGGCGGGCGGCCGGACCCGGCCGAGCCCGCCCGGCCCGGCGCGTCGAGCCCGGTCCGCAGGGCGTCCGCGTCCCGCCCGTACACAGCCCGGCGGTGGGCGAAGTGGGCCCGCCCGGCACCGGCGGCCGCGGCGAGCGCGGCGGCTTCGGCGTCATCCGCGCCGGCCAGCCGGTCCAGCCAGGCGGCGGTGAGCCGGTCCAGCCCGTCCGGGTCCGGCGCGGAGATCGGCAGGAGCATCGCCGGGCCGGCGTCGAGCGCGGCCGGGTTCTCGGCCGCGGCCGCGGCCGGGACCGCGGCCGGGACCGCAGGAACAGCGGCCGCCTCCGGCGGCGCCTCGGCGACGAGCACGTGCGCGTTGGTGCCGCTGAACCCGAAGCCGGACACCCCGGCAACCCGCGGGTCCGGCCCGCACGGCCAGGCGGTCGGCGCCTCGACGACGTCGACGTCCATGTCCGCCCACGGGATGCGCGGGTTGCGCTCGGCGCAGTGCAGGCTCGCCGGCAGCTCGGCGTGGCGCAGCGCGAGGACGGTCTTGACGATGCCGGCCAGGCCGGAGGCGGACTCCAGGTGGCCGATGTTGCTCTTGACCGAACCGAGCCGCAGCGTGTCGCCCGGGCGCCGGCCCGGCCCGAGCGCCGACCAGGCCGCGCCGACCTCGATCGGGTCGCCGAGCGCGGTGCCGGTGCCGTGCGCCTCCAGGTAGGAGACGGCCGAGCCGGGCAGGCCCGCGTCGGCTAGCGCCGCCTCGATGACCTGGCGCTGGGCCCGGCCGCTGGGCACGGTCAGGCCCGGGGAGGCCCCGTCGGAGTTCACGGCGGTGCCGCGCACGACCGCGAGCACCCGCTCCCCGTCGCGCAGCGCGTCGGACAGCCGGCGCAGCACGAGCACGGCGGCGCCCTCGGAGCGCACGAACCCGTCGGCGTCGGCCGCGAAGGTCCTGCACCGGCCGTGAGGCGAGAGCATGTGCCCCCGGCTGACCGCGACGGAGCAGGTCGGGTCGGCAATCACGTTGACCCCGCCGACCAGTGCCCGCTCGCTCTCCCCCGAGCGCAGGGAGCGCACGGCCAGGTGCAGCGCGACCAGCGACGACGAGCAGGCCGTGTCGACGGCGAGCGCCGGGCCGGCCAGGCCGAGGACGTAGGCGACGCGGCCGGCGGCGGCGTTGAGCGCGGTGCCGGTGCCGTAGTAGGCGTCGATCGGTGCCAGCCCGCCCCGGGCCAGCAGCCGGGCGTAGTCCGAGTTCGACACGCCGACGAACACTCCGGTGGCCGAGCCGTGCAGGGCGTGGCCGTCGATCCCGGCGTCCTCCAGGGCATGCCAGGCGCACTCCAGCAGCAGCCGCTGCTGCGGGTCGAGGCTTTCCGCCTCCCGGGCGGGGATACCGAAAAAGGCGGCGTCGAACCGGGCGGCGTCGCGCAGGAAGCCACCCTGGTCGGTGGTGACGGTGCCGGGGCGCATCGGGTCGGGGTCGCGCAGCGCGGCGCCGTCCCAGCGGTCGGCCGGCACCGGCCCGACCGCGTCCCGGCCGGCGGCGAGCAGCTCCCAGAACTCCTCGACCGAGTCGGCGCCGGGGAAGCGGCCGGCCATGCCGACGATCGCGATCGGCTCGGGCGTCGCGGGCGCGGTCACCGGGCCCGTGGGGCTGGCCGCTGCCCCCGTGGGGCTGGCCGCTGTGCCCGCGGGGCTGGCCGCTGTGCCCGCGGGGCTGGCCGGCGGCGGCGGAACGTCGAGCGGGGCGGACGGCTCGCCGCCGGTCCCGGCCTCGCCGCCGGTCCCGACGAGGCCGGTGAGGTGGGCGGCCAGGTCGGCCACCGTCGGGTGGTCGAACACCTCGGCGATCGTGATCGGCGCGGCGAAGCCGGTGGACAGCTCCCGCGCCAGGTCAACGGCCATGATCGAGTCGAGGCCGAGGTCGAAGAAGCCCCGCCCGGCCGGAACCGCCGCCGGGTCGTCGTGGCCGAGGATGGCCGCCAGCGCGGCGGTCAGGTGCTGGCGCACCGCGGCGGGCCGGGCTCGCTCCGGCAGTGCGCGGACAGCGGCGGCGAGCGCGCCCGGCCCGGTCGCGCCGCCCGGCCCGGTCGCGCCGCCCGGGTCGGCGGCCGCCCCAGGCGTGTCGACGCCGGGCTGACGCGGCCGGACGTCGTCGAACAGGGACCGGGGCCGCCGGGCCTCCATGACGGCGAGGAACCGCCCCCAGTCCAGCGGGCTGACGACGGCCGGCCGTCCCGGAGCGGCCGCGGCGCGCAGGAGGTCGGCCGCGCCGGCCGCCGCCTCGATCCCCGCGACCCCCATGCGGGCGAGCTGGGCCCGCGCCGCGGCGTCCGCCATCCCCTCGACCGCCCACGGGCCGAAGGCGACGCTGGTCGCGGGCCGACCGGCCGCGGCCTGGTGGGCGGCCAGGGTGTCCAGGCAGCCGTTGGCCGCCGCGTAGGCGGCGTAGCCGTCGGTGCCCCACAGCGCGGACACCGAGGAGAGGTGGGCGAAGAAGTCCAGCGGCCAGTCGCGGCTGATCACGCCGAGCCACCAGGCGCCGAGGTACTTGCCGCGCAGGGCTTCGGCCAGCGCGGCCACGTCCAGGTGGGCGGCGGCGAGCCGGCGCAGGGTGCCGGCGCCGTGGACGATCCCGCGCACCGGCGGCAGGTCGGCCAGCGCCGAGCAGGCGGCGCGCAGCGCGGACAGGTTGTCGACGTCGACCGACCGGTAGGCCACCCGGACGCCGGTCGCGCCCCAGCCTTCCAGCGCGGCCTGGGCGGCCGCGTCCAGGGCGTCCACTTCGCGGCGGCCGACGAGCAGCAGGTGGCGGGCGCCCCGGTCGACCAGGTCCGCGACGACCGCGCGGCCGACCGCGCCGAGACCCCCGGTGACGAGGTAGGTGCCGTCGGGTCTGATCACCACCGGCCCGGCGCCCTCGGCGCCCTCCGCGGTCCCGGCCGACACAGCCGGCACGGGCCGGATCCGGGCGCCGAGCGCCCGGCCGGACCGGACGGCGGCCAGGTCCTCGCCGGGACGGGGATCGGCGGCGCCGACCAGCGCGAGCAACGCCCGGGCGTCCGCGGCGGACGGACGGTCGGGCAGGTCGACGACGCCGCCCCAGCCGGCCGGGTACTCCAGGCCGAGCACCGGCGCGATCCCGGCCAGGACTCCGTGGTCGCTCGCGGCGGCCGGGCCCTCGACCGCCCGGGCGGCCCGGGTCAGGGCGTGGACACGGGTGCCGGCCCGCTCGGCCGCGCGGACCGCGGTGGTCAGGGCCAGGCCGATCGCCGCGGCCCGCTCGATGGCGGCCGGCGCGTCGCCGTCCCCGCCCGGCGGGGCGCTCGGCGCCAGGGCCAGGACGACCGGCGCCACCGGCTGGCGCGCGTGAAAAGCGTCCCAGTCCCGCGCGGTCGCGGGCAGCGGCCCCCGCGTCCAGCCGGGTGGAACCCCCAGCGCGTCGGCGGCGGCGTCGGTGAGCACGGTGCCGGTGAGGTCCGCCTCGTGCGCGGCCCGCGCGAGCGGGGCGAGCGTTCCGGCGTCGTCACCGGCCAGCACGATCCGGCCAGCGGCGAGCGGCGGGAGATCCAGCGGGACCCACTCGAGGGTGTGCAGCGCGCTCGGCGGCCCGGAGTCGGGCGGCCCGGCCTGGGACAGCGCGGCCGGGGACAGCGCGGGCCGAGGGCCGGCGGGCGCGGGGGCGGCGGGCTGGGGCGCGGGCGGGCGGACGGTCTCCGGCGCGAAGCGGACCCGCCGCCAGGGGTAGGCGGGCAGGTCCAGCACCCGGCGGGGCAGCGCGGCGGCCGGATGGGCGTCGGCCGGTGGGGCGTCGAACGTCTCGACCGCCGCCGAGGGGGCGCCCGCGGCCAGCGACCGCAGGGCGGCCGCCGCCTCGTCCCGATCGGCGGCGCGGATCCGGGCCCCGGCTCCGTGGCGGGCCCGGCCGGCGGTGACGGTGTAGGCGAAGGCCGGGTAGTCGGCCGGGGCCAGGCTGGCCGCCGGGCCCGCGAGCCGGTCGGCCAGGGCGCGCAGCGCCGCCGAGGTCGGCGCGGCCAGCTCGAACCCGTCCGCCCGGGCGGGAGCGGTTGCCGGGCCGGTCGGGTCGGCCGCGCTCCCCGCCGCCTCCGGCGGTCCGAGCAGGATGTGGGCGTTCGTCCCGCTCATCCCGAACGAGCTGACCCCGGCGTAGGCGCCGGCCTCGCCCGGCCGCCAGTCGGTCAGCGCCCGCGGCAGCTCGATGCCGGAACCGTCCAGGTCGATGCGCGGGTTGAGCGCGCGGAAGTGCGCCAGCGGCGGCGCCTGGCGGCGGCGCAGGCACAGGACGGCCTTGAGTATGCCGGCGATGCCGGCGGCGGCCTCCAGGTGACCGATGTTCGCCTTGACCGAGCCGACCAGCGGTCCGGCGCCGCCGGCCGCCTGGCCGAGGGTGGCGACTAGCGCCTCCATCTCGATCGGGTCGCCGAGCGAGGTCCCGGTCCCGTGTGCCTCGACCAGGCCCACGTCGCGGGCGCTCAGGCCGGCGTCGGCCAGCGCCGCCCGGATCAGCGCGATCTGGGCGAGGACGTTCGGCGCGGTGAAGCCGGACGACCGGCCGTCCTGGTTGACCGCGCTGCCGTGGACGACCGCGTGGATCCGGTCGCCGTCGCGCCGCGCGTCGCGCAGCCGGCGCAGCACGACGACGCCGGCCCCCTCGCCGCGGACGAACCCGTTGGCCCGGGCGTCGAACGCCTTGCACAGCCCGTCCGGCGCCAGCGACCGGGTCTGGCTGACCAGCCGGGTCGAGCGGGGCGACAGGATGAGGTTGACCCCGCCGGCCAGCGCCACGTCGCACTCACCCCGGCGCAGCGCCTGCGCCGCCAGGTGCACCGCGACCAGCGACGACGAGCAGGCGGTGTCGACGGCGAGGGCCGGCCCGTTCAGGCCGAGGGCGTAGGCGACGCGGCCGGCGGCGAAGCAGTGGCCGTTGCCCGTGGCCCAGTAGGTGTCCGGTTCCTCGGGCTGCCAGTCCCGGTAGTCCTGGCCGGTGATGCCGATGTACAGGCCGGCCCGCGCGGCCCCGAGCCGGTCGGGCGGCAGGCCGGCGTCCTCCAGACCCTCCCAGGCCACCTCGAGCAGCAGGCGGTGCTGGGGGTCGAGGCCCCGCGCCTCACGCGGGCTGATCCCGAAGAACTCGGCGTCGAAGCCGAGCACGTCGTCGAGGAATCCGCCTCGGTCGGGCAGCCGGGCCCACTCGGCGGCGAACGGCTCCCGCCGGGCAGCCGGCATCGACCGGACGGCGTCCCCGCCGGCGGCGAGCAGATCCCAGTAGCCGTCCAGGTCGGCCACCCCGCCCGGCAGGCGCAGGCCGGCGCCCACGATGGCCAGCGGCTCCCGGTCGTCGCGGGCGTCGAGCTGGGCCCGCAGGTTGCGGATCGTCGCCAGCGCCCGGCGCAGCGGCGTCGTCCCGCCGGACCCGGCGTTGTCGGTCGGCCCGGCGTTCTCGGCCGGCCCGGCGTTCCCGGCCGGGTCGGCCTGGTCGCTCGGCCCGGTTCGGGGCGCGGTGGTGCTGTCCACGATTTCACCTCGGTCGCAAGCGCGGGGATGGGATGGGGTCGTCGGACGGGCCGCCGACGGGGCCGCCTGGCCACGGCGGCGGTCCGGGCCGGCGGTCCGGGGCGGCGGCGGACCGGGCTGGCGGCTAGGCCTGGGCCGCCAGCGGGCGGGACGCGGCTCCCGCCCGCTGCCCGGCGGTGCCGTCGGCGCCTGAGGCGCCCGAGGCGCCCGAGGCGTCGTCGGCCTCGTCGCGACCGGACGCGCCCGCCGGGTCAGGCCCGCCGCCGGCGGCGACCACCCGCTCGCGCAGGACGGCGGCCAGTGCCCGCGCGTTGCCGTAGGTCCACAGCAGGGTCGGCGACAGGCGCAGGCCGAACGCGGCCTCCAGCCGGTTGCGCAGCTCCAGGCCCATCAGCGAGTCGAGGCCGAGGGCCTTGAACGGGGCCGTCGGTTCGACGGCGGAGCGCTCGAGGCGCAGCACCCGGCCGGCCAGCTCCCGGACCCGATCCTCGATGCGCTCGAGGCGTTCGCCGTCGGGCGCGGCCCGCAGCGCCTCGAGGAACTCGCTACCACCGGCGGCGTGGCCGTCGCCGGCCAGCGCCGCCCGCCGCATCAGCTCCCAGCTCTTCTGCGCGACGGTGTCGGGGTAGGAGTCGAACCACTGGCGGAGGTTGATCGGGACGTAGCCCACGACCGGCGGGATGCCGGGATCGGCCAGCAGGCTCTCCAGCGCGGCCCAGGCTTCACCGACACCGAAGCCGGTCATGCCCCGCTCGGCCAGGCGGGCGCCGCGGCCGTCGTCGGCGGCGGCCAGGCCGACGTCGGTGACCGGGCCCCACTGGACGCTCAGGCCGGGCAGGCCACGCCGGCGCCGGTCCTCGGCCAGCGCGTCCATCGCGGCGTTCGCCGCGGCATAGGCCGCCTGGCCGGCGTTGCCGACCAGCGCGGCGGCCGAGGAGAACAGGACGAACAGGTCGAGCGGATCGGTCGTGGTCAGGGCGTCGAGGACGCGCGCGCCATCGAGCTTGGGCGCGACGACCCGCTCGAAGCCGGCGGCATCCAGGTTCGCGATCGTCGCGTCGGCCAGCAGGCCGGCCGCGTGCACGACACCGCGCAGCGGCGGCAGGCCCACGCGGACCTCGGCCAGCACGGCGGCCATCGCGTCCGCGTCGGCCACGTCGACCCGCCACGTCTCGACCCGCGTCCCGGCGGCGCGCAGGGCGTCGATCCGCGCCGCGGCCGCCGGGCCGGGCGCCGAACGTCCGAGCAGCGCCAGCGCGCCCGCCCCCCGCTCGGCCAGGAACTCGGCCAGCGACAGGCCGAGCGCGCCCAGCCCTCCGGAGATCAGGTAGGTGGCGTCGGCGCGAGCCCGGCCGGCCCGCAGCGGCTCCGGCGTGACGGCGCCGACCGTCGCCGGGTCGGACAGGACGAACTTGCCGATGTGGGTGCCGCGCGACATCGCGCGCAGCGCCTCGCCCGCCTGGGCGAACGGGTAGCTGATGACCGGCGGCGGCGCCAGCCGGCCCGCCTCGACCTGCTCCCAGACGGTCGAGAACAGGCGGGCGAACCGCTCCGGCCGCCGTTCCATCAGGCCGGCCAGGTCCACCGAGTGCAGGCTGATGCTCTTGCGGAAGGCGTCGAGGCCGATCCGCCGGCCGCCGTAGATGTCCTTCTTGCCGACCTCGACGAACCGGCCGTCCTCGGCCAGGACATCCAGGCCGAGGCCGATCGCGGCGCCGGTGAGCGAGTTGAGCACGACGTCGACGCCCCGCCCGCCACTCGCCGCCCGGACCTGGTCGGCCCAGTCGAGCGAGCGGGAGTCGAAGACGTCGGCGATGCCGAGTTCGCGCAGGTAGGCCCGCTTGGCCGAGGTGCCGGCGGTGGCGATGACCCGCGCGCCGGCCAGACCGGCGACGGCGATGGCCGCGAGGCCGAGCCCGCCCGTCGCGGAGTGGACGAGGACGGTCTCGCCGGCTTCCAGCCGGGCCAGGTCCCGCAGGCCGTACCAGGCGGTGGTGGCGACCAGCGGCAGGGCGGCCGCGTCGGTGTCGCTCAGGCCGGGCGGGATGGGCCGGACGTGGTCGGCCCGGACCACGGCGTGGGAGGCCATCGCGCCGAACACGCAGGCCACCACCCGGTCGCCGACCGCCAGCGCCGCGCCCGTGCCGCCCGGCCGGCCGGCGCTCGCGCCGCCCGCTACACCGGGCCCGAGGGCGACGATCCGGCCCGCGCACTCCCCGCCCAGCGCGTCGGCGCCGACCGGGTCGGGGTAGGTGCCCATCGCCTTCATGACGTCGATGAAGTTCAGCGCGGCCGCGCTCACCTCGATCTCTACCTCCCCCGGTCCCGGCGCCGGCCGGGAGCGGGGGCGGAAGGCCATCCCGTCGAAGAAACCGGGACGGTCGGCCGCCAGCCGGAACGGCTGGGCCGGGGTCCGCCAGGCCGGACGGCCGGCCGGGCCTCCGCTCCCACCGGCACCGGCGGCCTCACCGGGGCCGGAGCCGCCGTCGGGGCCGCCGTCAGGCTCGGTGGCGGCGGCGCCGCTGACCAGGCGTCCGACGTAGGTCGTCTCGCCCCGCAGCACGACCTGGTCCTCGCCGTCGTCGGCCAGGATGCGCTCGGCGCAGGCCCGGGCCCAGCCGGGCACCCCCGGCGCGACGTCGATGAGGCAGGCTCCGGTCTCGGGGTGCTCGCGGCGCAGCACCCGCCCGAACCCCCAGGCCAGGGCGGCCTCCGGGGCCGGGATATCAGCCGGCTCGGCCGCCTGGGCGCCGACGGTGACGATCACGACCCGGGGGACGCGGGGCAGCGCCAGGACGGACCGGGCGAGCTCGGCCAGCGCCGGGACGGCCGCCCGGCCGCCGCCGGGGGGCACGAGCGCCACCACGCCGGCCAGCGGGCTCGCCGGCGCGCCGGCGGCGGAGCCGGCGGCCAGGTCAAGCGCCGGGTCGGCGCCGCCCTCGGCCCGCGCGTCGCATCCGGCGGCCCTCAGCGCGGCCGCCAGCGCCGCGGCGGTGGACGGCCCGTCGCCGGCCGGCGCGGGGGTCCCGTCACCGGGCAGCGCGCGCACGGCCCACCGCCCGGTCTCGCTCGCGCCGACCGGCTCACCGGCGCCCGCGTCGGCCCGGCGGAAGACCAGCCGGTGGCGCCGCGCGGGGTCGTCGCCGGCCTGGCCCGCGGCGGCGAGCTGGCGCAGCTCGAGCCCGGTCAGGCTCAGGACGGCCTGGCGGTCCGCGTCGAACAGTGTGAGGTCGAAACGGCCGTCCACGCGCCGCCGCGCGTGCGACCAGCGCGGCTCGAGCGGGCCGCCGGGCGGCCCGGCCAGGTGGATCGCGGCGACCGCCGTCGGGACGACGGTCACGTCGGGCCGGCACAGCGCCAGCGACACCTGCAGCGCGGCGTCGAGCAGGGCGGGATGGACGACATGCTGGCCAGCGCCGGCCCGGCACCGGGCCGGCAGCTCGAGCGCGCCGAGCGCCTCCTCGCCGTCCGCCACCACGCGGCGCAGGCCCTGGAAGGCCGGGCCGTAGGCCAGGCCGCGGGCGGCGCAGGCCGCGTAGAACGCCGCCGCGTCCAGCGTGCCCGGCGCGGCCGGGTCCGCCCCGGCCAGCCGGTCGGCCAGAGCGGCCGGGAACGCCGCCTCGATCCGGGCCGGGGCCGGCCCGAGGGCACGCGCGGTGGCGTGCGTCGTCCATCCCGTCCCGCCCCCGCCGGGCCCGGGCTCCCCGTCCGGCAGCGAGAGCAGAGCGACCGACCCGCCGGCCGTCACGTCGTCTGCCCAGGTCAGGCCGACGCGAACCGTCCCGCCGGTCGAGATCACGCCGGACGAGATCATGCCGGTCGAGATCATGCCGGTCGAGATCATGCCGGTCGAGGTCACGCCGGTCGAGATCATGCCGGTCGAGATCATGCCGGTCGAGGTCACGCCGCGGGACGCCTCGTCGGTGAAGGTGAGATCGCGGCCGAACACGACGTCGGTCAGCGCGCCCGGCACCGCGCCCAGGCGGGCCCGGCCGGTCGCGAGCATCAGCCCGATCATCGCGGCCGCCGGCAGGACGACCGCCTCGCCGACGGTGTGGTCGCGCAGCCAGGCGTCGTCGTCCAGGCTGAGCTCGGTGCCGCCCTGCCAGGCGTCCGACTCGCCGGTGGCCGGCAGCAGCTCCACCGACCAGGCGGCCCGTTCGCGGGCGCGGGAGCGGCCCGGCGCCGGCCAGTAGCGCGTGCGCCGCCACGGGTAGGACGGCAGCGCCACCCCGGCGCGGGGCAGGCCGGCGAACGGTTCGAGCCCGGCGACGTAGCCGCGGGCGAAGGCGGCGGCCAGGTCCTCGGGCGTGCCGGCGTCCCGGCGCAGCGTGGTCAGCACGCGGGCCGGCCGCGGGCGGGCGGCGACGATCTGCTCGATCGCCGGGCTGAGCACCGGGTGCGGGCTGATCTCGACGACGTGGGTGACGCCGTCGTCGAGCAGCGCGCCGAGCGCGTCGGCGAACAGCACCGGCTGGCGCAGGTTGTCGGCCCAGTAGGCGGCGTCGAGCTCGGTGCCGTCCACGACGGCCCGGCGGACCGAGGACATCATCGGCACCGCGCCGGCACGCGGTCGCGCGCCGCCGGTCGCGGCCAGCAGGTCAGGGCGCAGCTCGTCCATCTGGGGGCAGTGCGAGGCGTAGTCGACGTTCACCAGCCGGCAGAACACGCCGTCGGCCTCGAGCAGTTCCTTCAGGGTGAGGACGGCCTCGGTCTCGCCGGAGAGCACACATGAGCTGGGGCCGTTGTTGACCGCGAGCGCCACGTCGTCCTCGAACCCGTCGAGGGCGGCCCGGGCGGCGGCCAGGTCGAGGTCGACGGCGAGCATCCGACCCTGCCCGGCGACCCGCCGCACGATCGACGCCCGCCGCGCCATGATCATGGCGGCGTCGTCGTAGCTGAGGGCGCCGGCAACGGTGGCGGCGGTGATCTCGCCCTGGCTGTGGCCGATGACGACGTCGGGCTGGACGCCGGCCTCCCGCCACAGCTCGGCCAGGCCGACCGTGACCGCCCACAGGGTCGGTTGGACCATGTCGAGCCGGCCCAGCCATGCCTCACCGGCCTGGCCCTGGACGACCTCGGCCAGGTCCCAGTCGACGTGGGGGGCCAGCGCGTCGGCGCAGCGGCGGATCGTCGCCGCGAACGACGGGCTGGCCACGCACAGGTCGCGGCCCATACCTGCCCATTGCGAACCCTGGCCGGGGAAGACGAACGCGGTGCGGCCGCGCGGCAGCGCCCGGCCGGCCCACACGCCGGTCAGCTCCCCCTCCTGGTCGTCGGCGTGGGCGCGCAGCCGGTCGGCGGCGGTGCGGGCGTCAGCCGCGACGACGGCGAGGCGCGCCGGCAGGTGGTCACGCTCGCGGCCGAGGGTCCCGGCGATCGCGCGCAGCCCGGCCCGACCGGCGTCCAGGAGGTCGGCGACGTCGGTGGCGCGGCGTCGCAGCGCGTCGTCCTGGTGGGCCGAGACGGGCAGCACGAGCGGCGCCGCCGCCCCGGCGGCCGGCGTCGAGGCCGGCGCGCCGGCTGGCGGGTCGGTGGCCGGCGGATCGGTGACGACGGCGTGGGCGTTCGTCCCGCCCCAGCCGAAGGAGTTCACGCCGAGGTAAACCGGCCCGTCGGCGGCGCTCGGCAGCGGCAGCGGCTCCCGGGTCAGCAGCAGGTTCAGCTCGTCGAACGGGATCGCCGGGTTGAGCTCGCCGGCGTGCAGCGACGGCGGCACCATCCGGTGCTCGAGGGCGAGCAGGACCTTCACCAGGCCGGCCAGGCCGGCGGCGGCCTCGGTGTGGCCGATGTTCGTCTTGACCGAGCCGATGGCCAGTGGCCGGCGGCGGCCGGGGGCGCGACCCAGCACCGCGCCGATCGTGCCGGCCTCGACCGGGTCGCCCCGGCCGGTACCCGTCCCGTGGGCCTCGACGTAGGCCAGCCGGTCGGGCGGGATGCCGGCGCCGTCGTAGGCGGAGCGCAGCACGTCCTCCTGTCCGGCCGGGCTCGGGGTGACCAGGCTCTCGCCGCCGCCGTCGTTGTTCACCGCGGTGCGGGCGATGACGCCGCGGACGCGGTCGCCGTCGGCCAGGGCCCGCTCGAGCGTCTTCACGTACAGACAGGCCACCGCCTCGCCGCGCACGAAGCCGTCGGCGCCGGCCGCGAACGCCTGGCAGCGCCCGGTCGGCGACAGGCCGCCGAAGTGGGTCAGACCGACCGACACGTCCGGGGTGAGGATGAGGTTGACCCCGCCGACCAGGGCGCCCTCGATCTCGCCGGCCCGCAGCGCCTGGCCGGCCAGGTGCAGCGCGACCAGCGACGACGAGCAGCCGGTCTCGACGGTCAGGCTGGGCCCGCGCAGGCCGAGGAAGTAGGACAGCCGGGCGGCGACGACGTCGAGGGCATTGCCGACCGCGCTGTGCGGGGTCGGCCCGGCGCCGCGCTCGCGGCGCAGGATCTCGTAGTCGTGCCAGGACGCGCCGACGTAGGTACCGGTGCGGCTGCCCCGCAGCGACGCCGCCGGGACGCCGGCGTCCTCCAGCGCCTGCCAGCCCACCTCGAGCATCAGCCGCTGCTGCGGGTCCATGGCCTCGGCCTCCCGGGGGGAGATGCCGAAGAACGTCGCGTCGAACTCGTCGACACCGGTCAGGAAGCCGCCGACGGCCTGCACGCTCAGCGTCGGGTCGAGCTGCGCGGACGCGTCCCAGCGATCGGCCGGGACGGGCCCGATGGCGTCGCCCCGGCCGATCATGAGGTCCCACAGCGCGTTGACGTCGGGGGCGTCGGGGAAGCGGCCGGCCAGGCCGACGACGGCGATGAGCTGGCTGGGGTCGGCCAGCCCCCGGCGCTCCCGCGGCGCCTGTCCTCCTGGTTCGCGGCCGGGGCGCTCCCGCTCGGTCAGGGTCGTGTCCATGGCTGTCTAGCTCTCCTTCCCGGGCAGCGGTTCGCGGGCGAGCGGTTCGAGGCCGAGGCGGCGCCGGCCGACGGCGCGGGCCAGCCGGGCCAGCCGGGGCCGGCCGGCGTGCTCGAGCAGCGCGATCGTGGTCAGCAGGCGGGTGTGGCGCAGGTGGTGGGGGCTCGCGTGGACGTCGTCGAACGCGTAGACGGCCAGGTCGGGGAGGGCCGCGCCGGCCTCGCGCCAGTCGGCGGCCGGGATGATCTCGTCACGCAGGCTGGCCACGTAGGTGACCGGCGCGGTCACAGCGGACAGCTCCGCCGGGCGCAGCGCGAGCGCGGCCAGTGCTCCGTCCAGGCCGTCGCCGGACCGGCCCGTCGTGTGCCCCAGCGCCGCCCGGGTGATCGCCGGCATGGCGGCCCGGGCGGAGGGGTCGGTGAAGAACACCGACAGCGGCGCGCCGACCGTCACGATGCCGCGCACCCGCTCGTCGCGGCCGGCGGCGAGCAGCGCGAGGTGCCCGCCGAAGCTCGAGGCGAACAGCAGGGTGCGCCCCGAGTCGCAGTCGCCGTCCACGGCCGCCATCACGGCGGCGAACACGCCCGCCGCGTCCCGGTCGTAGCGCAGGGCGTTCTCCCCGACGCCGGGGAAGTCGACCAGGGCGATCGCCACCCCGAGCCGCCCGGCCGGCCCCAGGAACGACGCCCACTGCTCCTTCATCGACACGATCCCGCCCATGACGATGACCAGGGGACTCGACGGCCGGCGGCCGGGGCGGAACACGAACGGCACCGACGTCCCGGCCGCGGGCGCGCTCCGCCGCTGCCCACGGCCGGTCGCGGCCAGCCAGCGGGCCAGGCTGTCCGCGCTGGCCTGGGCAGCGCGGGTCCGGGCCGGGCTGTCGGCGACCGGGAAGCGGGCCAGGTTGTACAGGTCGGCGGCGGCCCGGTGCTCGCCGGCGGCGGCCCGCCGGTCGGCCTCGGCCCGCCAGACGGCGCACCAGCCATCCGGCCCGTCGCCCGACAGGCGGGCGATCCGACTCAGGGTCGCGGCTACGGCCTCGTCGCCCAGGCCCATGTGCCGGGCGTGCATCCGTACGAAGGAGCGGGCCTCGGCGAGCTCGGCCGCGTCGTCCCGACCGCCCGGGCCGGCGGCGGGGCCGGCGGGGCCCGCCGCCGGGCCGGGCGGCCCGGTCGCGGTGGTCTCCGTCGTCATGTCGAGCTCCACCCCTCGAGACGGTCCCGCACGTCGGCGAGGACATCGGCGGCCAGCGCGCCGTCGAGGACGCGATGGTCGAAGACCAGCGACAGCGTGAGCACCGGCGCCACGACCAGCCGGCCCTCGCGCACGAGGGCGCGCTCCTCGGCCCGGCCGACGCCGAAGCCGAGAACCCCGCCGATCATCGGCAGGATCGAACGGACGCCGCGGTGGCCGACAGAGGTGACCGAGAACGTCCCCTGCAGCGCCGCCCGGCGGCCCGGGGAGCGCAGGGCGGCCCGGTAGAGCAGGCCGCCCAGTGGAACCGGCAGCCGTTGGATCATCCGGACGGCGCGAAACGGCCCGTCACCCTCGACCGGAGCCGCCTTGAGCGTGTCGACGGCCGCCTGGATGTCCTCCACCGAACGGGTGTCCGGGTCGTCGACCGAGCCGGCGACCACACACCGCGTCCCGTCGACGGTCTTGTCGAACAGGACCTTGGCGTAGAGGCCGGGCACGGTGGCGACGCGGGGGAACAGGCCGTCCCGGATGACGGTCCGGCACTCGGGATGCGCCGCCACCACGCCGGCGGCGGCCTTCACGACGAAGCTGGTGAACCCGATCCGGCCGCCGCTCTCGGCCCGGGCCTTGACCAGCGCCGACGCGTCGACATCCGTCGTGAGGTAGACGTGGCGGGTGGCGGCGGCGTCGCGCAGGAACGCGTACGTCTGGCGTCGGGCGGCGGGGAAGGCGCGCGTCGTCGGGCGCCCGCGGCGCGGGCTCGCGCTGTCCGGGCTCGCAGTGTTTGGGCTCGCACTGTTCGGGCTCGCGCTGTCCGGGCTGGCGCTGTCTGGGCTGGCGCTGTCCGGGCTGGCGCCGTTGGGGTTCACCGGCTCGCTCCCGCCGCGGCCACCGTCGCCGCGAGCAGGTCGGCGATCTCGCCGAGGCTGCCGGCCGCGCTGAAGGCGTCGAAGTCGAGCGGGTGGCCGGCCTCACGCTCCAGCACCATCAGGACCCGCAGGGCGTTGACCGAGTCCCAGCCCTCGACGGCGTCGAGCGGCTCCGCCAGGGACAGGCTGTCCTCGTCCAGGTCGAGCAGGAGCGCGACCGTCTCGCGAACGTGCCGGGCGGTCTCCGCGCCAGCCGCGCCGGCCGCGCGCCGCCCGTCCTCGTGGGGACCGTCCTCGTGGGGACCGTCCTCGTGGGAACCGTCGGACATCACCAAAACACCTCCGGGCCGTGCGGGAACGTGATCCAGGCGGGCAGATCGGGCAGGGTGGCCAGGTCGTGGCGGAACCGGCGGGGGGCGCCGGCGCCGGCGACCGGCCCGGCTTCGGTCTCCGGGTCGGGCACGAACCCGAGGGCCGGGTAGAACTCGGCGAATGCCCCGTTGCGGGCCGACGGGGCGTACGCCGCCGTGACCGCGCTCGCGCCGGCGCCGGCGGCGGCCCGCAGCAGCTGACCGACGATGGCCTGCTCGACGTTGCGGGCGAAGACCCGGCAGCTGAGCACCATGTTGTCGATCGACCAGCGGGCGCCGGGACCGGTCGCGGGACCGCCGGCAGCGGCCCGGTCGACGGCGAGCGCCGCGATCACGCCGTTGTCGCCGAAGCGGTCGGTCAGGCGCGCGACGAAGAAGCGCCGCCCCGGAGCGGGCGCCTCAATCTCGCCCCGCGGGTAGCGAACGCCGGTCAGGTTGAACTGGTTGGTCTTCGCGAACAGCTGAGCGGCCCGGGCCGCCTCCAGCGAGCCGACCGACCCGACGGTCAGTTCGCAGCCCAGCTCGAGGAGGTACTCCTCGACGGTCGCCGCGGTGCGCGCGAGCTCGGCCCGCCGGCTGTTGGCCTGGTACATCCGGCCGCGGTCGCGGTCGGCGTCGGTGACCTCCAGCAGCGTGAAGTAGTCGGCGGCGGCCAGGCTCGCGGCGTAGGCGGCCGGGTCCGGTGGGAGTTCGTGCGTGCGTACCTGGGGCAGCGAGTGGCGCATCAGCCCGCGTTCGGCCGGGTTGTCGTCGACGAACACCAGCGCGTCGACGCCCAGGTTGAGCTCGGCCGCGAGCGCGGCGACGTTGCCCGGCTTCGGATCCCAGTTGGCCCGGACCGCCGCGAAGGAGTCGGCGGCCAGCACCATCTCCGGGTGGGTGGCGATCGCCTCCCGGGCCAGCGCGTCGTCGTTCTTCGAGGCGACGGCGAGCACCACGCCCTGCGCGGCCAGGTCCCGGGCCAGGGCCTGCAGCTCCTGGTGGGCGCAGCCGGGGTAGGCCCCGCCCAGTCGCAGCGCGGCGACGCCCTCGTCGCCGACGACGCCGCCCCACAGCGTGTTGTCGAGGTCGAGCACCAGGCACTTGCGAGCCAGGCCGAAGCGGGCCCGGACCACCGTCGCCACCTGTTCGGCGTAGCCGCGAAGGTACTCCGGCGTGTACGCGTGCCCGGCGACGTGGCGCATCCGGTCGCTGGCGAAGACCGCGGCCGGCGCTCCCGGCTGGCGCCCGTCGGGCTGCCGGTCGGCGGGTTGGCTGAGCACCACCGTCCGTCCGTCGCCGGCCAGGTCGCAGATGGCGGCGTTCATCCGGAGCCAGGCCGCCTCCAGGCGGGCCCGGCCGGCGAGTGAGATCACCCGGGCGCGCCGGGCCGGGGAGAGCGGGATCGTGCTCAGCACGACCAGGCCGCCGAGCACCCGTTCGCAGGCGTCAGCCCAGCGGCGCAGCTCGACCGGGAAGGCTGCGCAGGCCGTCTCGACCTCGCCGAGTTCGAGCGGGTCGGCGACCCGCTCGAACACGGCGGTGTCGTCGAGCAGGCAGACGACCAGTCCGGGCTCGAAGCCGCCGAGCGTCGGCGCCCCGCCCATGATCTCCAGGCGCCACTGGTTGAACCCGGCCGCGCGGATGCTGGGCGCGATCCCGTCCCGGACCAGGACGGCCGTCAGCAGGTTGGGCAGCGCGTCGAGGGTGGAGCTGCCGAGGACAGCGACCCGTTCCGGGCGCAGGTCGGCGGTGGGGGCGACGCCGGCCCGGTGGAGCAGGGCACCGGCGGCTTCGAGGTCGAGCGGGTCGGCGCACTGGCGCAGGGCCGCCTGCGCCTCCAGCAGGGCCGGGCCGGCCAGCCGGGCGCCGTCCGGACCGGCGTTCGCGCGGACCAGCGCCCGCAGCGCCGACAGCGGCCGAGTCGCCTCGCCGCTGGCGGCTCCGGCGCTCACGGCGCCCACGCCCACGGTCTCAGTGGTTGTCATGGCCCGGCTCCTCGCGGTGGGCGGGCTCGGGCTGGTGGCGCAGGGCGAGCCCGGAGACGATCCACTTCGACGACTCGACCGTCGCGACCAGCGCGCGGGAGCCGGCGGCGCCGCCCGCGCGACCGCTGTCGGCCGCGGCGCCGGCGGCGTTGGCGGCGTCGGCGGCGTCGGCGGCGTCGGCGGCCATCTGGCGGGTGGCCCGCAGCAGCTGGAGGAACGGCAGCGCGTTTCCGCTGTTGCCGGTGTCCGCGACGCAGTGGACGGCCTGGTCCGGGCGGACGGCCAGATACTCGCGGATCCGCTCGGCCTGCACTCCGTTGAGCTGCGGCGTCAGCACGTAGTTGACGTCGGCGACCGGCCAGCCGGTGGCCGCGGCGAGCTCGTCGAGGATCTCGCGGCTCATCTCGGGCACGCGGCGCTCGATGGCCTTGTAGTCCTCCTGGCCCATCGACTCGAGTTGGAGCCGGCCACCCGGGCCGCTGACCTCGGGCGCACCCTCGGTTCCGTACCAGCGCACCACCTGGGCCGGCTGCTGGCCCTTGCCGACGGTCCGGACGAAGACGTGCTCGACGACGAAGCCGGGGCCGTCGTCGTCCGCGTCCACCACGGCGGCCCCGGCGCCGTCGCCGAACAGGGCGAAGTTCACCAGTTCGGCCGGCGACATCTCCCGGACGCTCCGGCGCGACGGCCACATCTTCAGGCACGAGTCGGCGCCGATCACCAGCCCGCGGCGCAGGCCGCCGGCCAGCAGGGCCCGGGCGGTGTATAGGCCCTGGATCGCCCCGGCGCAGCCGGAGGCGATCTGGAACGTCGGCAGGTCGTTGACGCCGATCCGCTCGGCGACCAGGTTCACCGTCGCCGGCATCAGATGGTCCGGCGACGCCGTGGTGAGGATGAGGAAATCGAGGGTGGACGCGGCGACGCCGGCCGCGCCCAGCGCGTCGAGCGCCGCGCCGACCGCGAGGTCCCCGGTGTTCTTCGGGATTCCCGGCGCGGAATCCGCGTCGCAGAAGTAACGCGCGCGATTCCCGGTCATCCGGTCCAGCCAGAGCTGGTGCAGGCCGAACCGTTCGGCCAGGTCCCGGTTCGAGACCGGCTCGCCCGGCAGGGATTCACCGAGAGCCATAATTCTCACGACTGTTCGCCCCTCCGTATGCCTGACCGCCCGCGCCAGCCGGTGACAGCGCCGCGCCGATCGCCCGCCAGTCGGCTGGTCGCGATGGTCACCGGTCACGATTGCGCGGATGATTCGTCAAAGACCGACGGGACGGGACGTTATGCCGCGCGCCGCCGGGCCGGACACCCCTACCGGACCGCTAAGCCGCGGGTAAGGGGTCGGGGTCCGACCGCGCCGGCGGACCGGTAAGGGGCCGGTAGGGGTCGGCCGGACGCGCCGCGCGCACGACATTACGAGATGGGAACGGTGTCGTCGCGGCACCGGCCAGGTCCGGCCGGGGGACCTAACGTTGGGGGCCGGCGAGGCGAGGAGGCGCAGGTGGGCGTCCGGGCGGACATCGGTGTGATCGGCGGGACGGGGTTCTACGCGCTGGCCGAGGGAATGCGCGAGGTACCGGTCGCCACGCCGTACGGGGAGCCGAGCGACCCGGTGGCGCTGGGGACGCTGGCCGGGCGGGAGGTCGCCTTCCTGCCCCGGCACGGGCGCGACCACCGTTTCCCCGCGCACGCGGTCAACTTCCGGGCGAACATCTGGGCGCTGCGATCGCTCGGCGTCCGCCAGATCCTGGCCCCGGCCGCGGTCGGCAGCCTGCGACCGGAGCTGGGGCCGGGCACGATCGTCGTCCCCGACCAGATCGTCGACCGGACGTCGGGCCGGGCCCAGACGTTCTACGACTCGGGCGCGGTCCACGTCTCGTTCGCCGACCCGTACTGCGCGGTCGGGCGCGCGGCCGTGCTGGCCGCCGGCGCCCCGGGTGAGAGCGCCGGCGGCGCGGGTGAGAGCGTCAGCGGCGCGGGCGGCGCTGTCGACGGCGGGACGATGGTGGTCGTGCAGGGGCCCCGGTTCTCCACCCGGGCCGAGTCCGCCTGGTTCGCGGCGCAGGGCTGGTCGCTGGTCAACATGACCGGGCATCCCGAGGCCGTCCTGGCCCGTGAGCTCGGCCTCTGTTACACGGCGATCGCGCTGGTGACCGATCTCGACGCCGGTGTCGACGCCGCGTCCGCCGTCCGGCAGGAGGACGTGTTCGCCCAGTTCGCGCGGGGCATCGACCGGTTGCGCGCCCTGGTCGGCACGGCGCTGGACCGGCTTCCCGTCACCCGGGACTGCGCGTGCGCGCATGCTCTGGACGGGATGACGCTTCCGTTCGAGCTTCCCTGACGGCCGCAACCGCGCCCGCGGGAACCTTGCCAGCGGCGCCGGCGGGCCCGGGACCCACCGGGACGCGACTCACCGGGACGAGGCTCACCGGCGCGGCCCCCGCCGGCCGGCGGGCCCGGGCGAGCCGGGCGCACGCGGCCAGCCCGACCACGAGAGCGCCGATCGCGTAGCCGCCGGGCCGGGCGATGTGGGCCGGCAGCGCGAGCCGGTCGAACAGCGACTGGTAGAGCACGTAGGGCGCGGCCGCGACGGCCAGCCACTCCAGCCGGCCGGCCAGCACGGCGAGCACCACCAGTTGCAGCCCGTACCAGGGCTGGGCCGGCGTGGCCAGCAGGAACGCGGCGCCGACCAGCCACAGCGCGGCCCGGGGCAGCCCGACGCGAGCTGGGTCGGCCCAGGCCGCGGCGGCCGCCGCCGCGGCGAGCAGGGCGACGGCGAGAACCTGCGCGCCCTGGCCGGAGAAGCCGAGCAGGCCGAGCAGCCGGTAGCGCTGCCCGTCGGTGTAGCCCTCGCTCGTCAGGTAGCGGGGCAGGTAGCCCAGGGTGCCGGAGCCGACGGTCAGCACATGGGGCAGGTAGGACAGGGCCACGACTCCGACGGCCGTCGGGATGACGATCGTCGGGCGCCGACGGGCCACCGCCGCCAGCAGGAGCGCCGGGTAGAGCTTGACGGCGATCGCCGCGCCGAGCAGCGCTCCGGCCGCGGCCGCGCGGCGGCGGGACGGCCGGCCCGCCGTGGCGTCGGCGGGAGCACGGCCGGGACCGGGTGGCCCGGTGGAGCGCCGGGCGCCGAGCACGAGCAGCCCGGCCACCGACAGGACCGCCGCCACCACGTCGACGTGCGCGTCGATCCCGATGTCGACGCCGGCCAGCGGGCTCCAGGCGTAGGCGGCGACGATCGCGGGTGACCGGCTGGCCCGGCCAGTCGCGACGAGCAGCAGCCCGGTCAGCGCGAGCGACATGAGCGCCGCGCACACCTGGAACGGGCTCACCCCGTCCGGGCCGGGCAGGTAGTGGACGGCGTCGAAGTACAGCTGGGCGACCGGCGGGTAGATCGTGTGCGCCCAGACGAAGTTGATGCGGGAGCAGCCCGGGGCGTGGCGTAGCGCCGCGCAGCCGGCCGGATCGGGCCACAGCCAGCCGTCGTGCAGCCGGGCCAGCGCGGGCGAGTTCGTCGGGTAGCGATACGGGTCGATGCCCGCCGCCTGCACCTTCGCGTCCCAGGCGTAGCGGTAGAGGTCATCGGAGAGGCGGGGCCCGGAGGTGAGCGCGGCCGCGTGCACGGCCAGCGTCCCGCCGAGTACGAGACCGACGACCAGGCGCCGGGAGGTCCCGGCACGAGAGGACAGCCGGGACAGCGCGGCCACCGCGATCAGGGTGACCGCCCACCACAGCAGGATCAGGTAGAGGACGGCGGCGTTGCCCGGCAGGCGGCCCGGCCGAGTGATCACCAGCGCCTGGCAGGTCAGGGCGGCGGCCAGGGCGGCCACCGTCCCGGCGAGGGCGAGGACGGCGCCCCGACCGGGCCGGCGGGACGGCGTTCCGACCGTCTCGGGCCCGGTCGCCGAAGCAGGCTCGCCGGTGGGAGCGGACCCGCCGGCGGGGTCAGGGCCGGCCGCGGGGTCAGGGCCGGCCGCGGGGTCAGGGCGGGACCGGACCGCCCCCGGGACTGGGCGGCCGGACTGGGTCGACTGGCTCACGCGAGCCAGCCTGGCATCCCCTCCGCGCGCCGCGGCAATTGCGGTGCCGTTGTTCCGAAATCCGTAAGGAGATGCTGGGCCGCCACGCCGGGATATACCCATATGGTGCCAGTGTGATCCCGCTCAGACAGGCCATGGGCCGACTTCCGGATCAGGCACGACGAATTCAGTCCCGCTGGCGGCCTCAATTTACCAGTCGGCTGCACGACCCACTGCTGGCTTCATTGTTCGGCATTGCGCTGGGCGTCAGCTTCACCACCTGTTTCGTCACTGGTCTCATCTCACATTTCATGCAGCACAACCAGCTCTGGGCGGGCTGGATTTCCCGGCCGGTGTGGTTCTACCGGTTGACACAGGGCCTTCACGTAGCGACCGGGCTGGCCACCATCCCGCTGCTCGGCGCGAAGCTCTGGACGGTCTACCCCAAGCTCTGGGAATGGCCGCCGATACGGTCCGCGGCCCACGCGCTGGAACGGGTCAGCATCGTCCCGCTGATCGCCGGCTCGATCTTCCAGCTCGCCACCGGGGTGGCGAACATCGCCGAGTGGTACCGGTTCCGGTTCTACTTCACCGCGGCCCACTACTGGGTCGCCTGGATCACCCTCGGCGCCCTGGCCGTCCATGTCGCCGCCAAGATAACGGTGGTGCGGGCGTCGCTGGGCCCGTCTCGGCCGGCGACCGGGCCGCCCCGGACGCAGCCGCCCCGGGCCGAGCAGCCCCGGACCGAGCAGCCGGAGGCGGCGGGCGGCGGGCTGTCGCGGCGCGGGTTCGTCGTCGCGGTGGGCGCGGCGGCCGGCACGATCACGCTGACGACGGCGGGCGAGGCGACGCCCGGTCTGGCCCGGGTCGATCTGCTCGCTCCCCGTAGGCCGGACGTGGGGCCGTCCGGCCTCCCGGTCAACCGGACCGCGGCGGCGGCGCGGGTCACCGTGATCGCGCGCGATCCGGCCTACCGGCTGGACGTCGTCGGCCCCCGCCCGTTCAGCCTGTCCCTGGCCGAGCTGACCGAGCTGGCCGGGCGCGCCGCCCACGCGTCCCGCCTGCCGATCACCTGCGTCGAGGGCTGGTCCGCCGACGCGCGCTGGACCGGCGTCCGGCTGCGGGATCTGCTGGACCGGGCCGGAATCCCGGCCGGGACAGCGGTCCGGGTCGAATCGCTCGAGCGGGCCGGCGCCTACCGGGCCAGCGAGGTGAACCCGTCCCACGCCCGCGACCCGCTCACCCTGATCGCCACCGGGCTGAACGGCGCGCCGCTGACCATCGACCACGGCTACCCGGCCCGGCTGATCGCGCCCAATCGTCCCGGGGTCCTGCAGACGAAATGGGTACACAAGGTGGTGGCGCTGTGACCTACGGACGCGGAGACGACCCCGCGGAGCAGACGAGCGCGGAGCAGACGAGCGCGGAGCAGACGAGCGCGAAGCAGGCACGGCCGGAGGAGGCAGGAGCGGAGCGGCCGCGGGCCGCGGGTGACGCCCGGCGTCCCACCCGGCCGGGCACGGTTCTCCGGATCGCGCTCGCGCTGGCCGGGCTGGCCGGGATCGGCTGGGGCGTCGCCGGCTTCACCGCTCACACCAACGAGACCCGGCCGGCAAACAGCCTTGGCTGGCTGGCGGGTGGCGTGATCCTGCACGACGGGCTACTGGTCCCGGCTGTGACGCTGATCGGACTGGTACTGGCCCGGGTCGTCCCGCCGCCCTACCGGGCGGTCGCGCAGGGAGCCCTGATCGTGTCCGGCTCGGTGGCGCTGGCCAGCCTGCCGCTGTGGCGAGGCTACGGAGGCGCTCCGGGCAACCCGTCGGTCGATCCGCTCCCCTACGGCCGCAACCTCCTAATCGTGCTGGCCGCGGTGTGGGCGGGAGCCGGTCTGATCATGATGGTCCGGGCGGTCAGGGTTCGGCATCACCGCGACGGGCGCTCCAGGCGGGCGAAGTAGCGGCCCCGCTCCCGCCACCGATCGGTGAGGCGCAGGCCGGCCGCCTCGGCGAGCGTCCCGATGTCGTCCGCGCTGACCTCCGCCCACCGGAACGGGGAGCTCGCCGCGACGTCGCCGGCTCCGGCCGGAGCCGGACCGGACGCCGGGACCGCCTCGAGAACCGTGAGGTAGGCCTGGGTGGGAGTGCCCGGTGGGGCGAGCTCGACGAGGGCGGCACCGGCCGGCGCGAGCAGGCGTCCGACCCGGGCCAGCAGCCGCTCCGGGTGGCCGCCGATCCCGATGTTGCCGTCGGCGAGCAGCGCCGTGTGCCAACGCCCGGCCCCCGGCAGCGGGCCGAACACGTCCCGGCGCAGCGCCGGGGCGCCGGCCGCGCGGGTCAGCGCGACCGCCAGCGGCGCCACGTCGATGCCGAGCACGACCGTTCCGCGGCTGGCCAGCGCCGCCGCGAGACGCCCCGGGCCGCAGCCGACGTCCAGGGTCGCGCCGGTACATCGGGCCAGCAGGGACTCGTCGCCGGCGTCCGGCGCTGAGCGCCAGCGGTCGATCGTGAGCCGCTGCCAGCCGGCCGGGCCGTGCGCCCACAGCTGCCAGCCGGGCCGGGCCAGCACGGCCTCGTAGACCGCGCCCGGGCGGGGCCTCACGACCGGGCCGGGCGTCACCACCGGACCGGGCGTCACCACCGGACCGGAATCCACCACCGGACCGGAATCCGGCGCCGGACCGGAATCCGGCGCCGGCCTGGTGGGCGCGAGGCTGGTCGGCGCCGGCGGTGCCCACGCCGCGGGGAGGCTCACAGGACCTCCTCGCCGGCGACGCGAACCCGGCCCGCGGCCGGGGGGACCGCCGACGCGGGGCCGGCGGGGGCGATCCGGTCCAGCGCGCCGTACTCGCGGGCCAGCCGCGCGAAGCGGCCGCCCGGAGCGAGCCGGGCCACCGCCGGAATGTCGGCCGCGACGTCGACGTCGCGCAGCCGGGACAGCTCGACCACGGTGAGACCGGCCGCGCGCAGCCGGTCGCGCTGCAGGGCGCCGGTCCCGGGCCGGGACGTCGGGACGCCGCGCACCGGCGCCCCGTCGCAGCGGCGGAACCCCAGCGCCCACCAACCGCCGTCGAGCGCGGCGCCGAACACCGCGTCGGCCCGCTCCAGCTCCCGCATCGCCTCGATGAGCTGGCCCGGGACGACCTGTGGCGTGTCCATCCCGATCAGCAGCGCCGGCTCGCCGGCCTCGGCGTCGAACGCCGCCGCCAGCCGCTCGTCGAACGGTCCGGCCGCCTGCGGGCGCACCCCGACCCCGGCTGGCAGCCAGGGTCCGGGAGCGCCGTCGAGCACCACGGTGACCTCGGCGTCGGCGACGGTCGCCGCCGCCACCGCCACGTCCAGGGTGTCGGCCAGCGACGCGGCGGCCAGCGCCGCCGCCTGCTCGGGCCGCAGCGGCGGGCACAGCCGGGTCTTCACCCGCCCGGCGACCGGCTCCTTCGCGATCACGAGGAGCTTCATGTCAGCCGGCCGAGCACGGCGGAGAAGTCCCGGACGGCGCGCACGGTGCCGCCCACCGTCCCGGTGACCTTCGAGCGGCCTGAGCGGGGCAGGTAAGGCACGTCGAGTTCGACGATCCGCCAGCCGGCCTGGGCCGAGCGCACCAGCAACTCCAGCGGGTAGCCGAAGCGGCGGTCGGCCACGCCGAGAGCGAGCAGGTCGGCCCGGCGCGCGGCCCGCATCGGGCCGATGTCGCGGACGGGCACCCGGGCCCGGCGGCGCAGACGGTGGGCGACGACGGCGTTGCCCAGCCGGGCGTGGGCCGGCCAGGCGCCCGGGCTGGTCGGGCGGCGGCGGCCGACGGCCAGGTCGGCCCGGCCGCGCGCGACCTCCTCGACCAGGCGCGGCAGGTCCGCCGGGTCGCAGGACGCGTCGGCGTCGCACACGCAGACCAGCGGCGCGCTCGCCGCGGTCAGGCCGGCGTGGACGGCCGCCCCGTACCCGCGTTGCGGCACGGTGAGGACGGTGGCGCCGAGGTCGCGCGCGAGCTCCGCCGAGCCGTCGGTCGAGCCGTTGTCGGCGACGACGGCGTGGTAGCCGGGTGGCAGGCGCCGCAGCACCCAGGGCAGCGCCTCTGCCTCGTTCAGGCACGGCAGCACGACGTCGACGGCGACGTCGACGGCAAGATCGACGGCCCCGTCAGCGGCGACGTCGACGGCAAGATCGGCGGAAAGATCGACCGCGACGCCGGCCCAGGCCCCGACCGGGGCGAAGGCCGGGTCGTCGACGGGGGCGGAGCCGGGCGCCGGAAGAGTCTCACGATCAGTGGTCACGGGCCGCACGCTAGTGGCGGCTGACGGCCGGAAACCCTTACAGAAAAAGGAACTCGGGGCGCGAGCTCCCCGCCTGACCCGGAAGTATTACGAGCCGCTGACGATACCCGCGCGGATGGGCCGGGACCCGGCCTGCCCCGCTACGGTACGACGATGGCCCGCGTTCTGCTGGTGGAGGACGACGTCACCGTGGCCGACGTCGTCGACCGCTACCTCGTCCATGACGGCTTCGAAGTAGAGCGGGCGGCCGACGGGCCGGGGGCGCTGCGCGCGGCCGAGACCCGCTGGCCGGACCTGGTCGTGCTCGACCTGATGCTGCCCGGGCTCGGCGGCCTGGAGGTCTGCCGGCGGCTGCGCGAGCAGGCTCCCGTCCCGGTCGTGATGCTGACCGCTCTCGGCGAGGAGGCCGACCGGATCGCCGGCCTGGAGATCGGCGCCGACGACTACCTGACCAAGCCGTTCTCGCCGCGGGAGCTGGTGCTGCGGGTCCGTTCGGTGCTGCGGCGAACGCTGGAGGAACCGCCCTCGGCCGGCGCGGTCCCGTTGCGCGCCGGCGAGCTGGAGGTGGACGTCGCCGCCCGGGCCGTCCGGCGCGCGGGTGTCCCGCTCGCGCTGACCGTCCGCGAGTTCGACCTCCTGAGCTTCCTGATGCGCCACCCCGGCCGGGCCTTCACCCGGGCCGAGCTGATGGAGCGGGTGTGGGGCTGGACCTACGGTGACGCCTCCACGGTGACGGTGCACATCCGCCGCCTGCGGGAGAAGGTCGAGCACGATCCGACCAACCCGTCGATGCTGGTCACCGTGTGGGGGGTGGGCTACCGCTTCGAGCCATGCGAGCCCGGCACCGCCGGCACCGCCGGCACGGCCGGCACGGCCGCGGGCGACGGGGGCCCGCGGTGAAGGACGTCCCGGCCATCGTCGCCATCGCCGCCGGCTGCGCGCTGGTCGGCCCCGCGCTGGCCGTGCTGGCACTGCGCCTGCTGCGGGCCAGCTCGATCCGGGTCTGGGGCGCGGTCATCGTGGTCAGCGCGGTGGTGGCCATGGGGGCCGGGGTCGCCGGCGCGGCCAAGGAAATGTTCATCTCGCCCCACGACCTGCGCGTGGTGCTGCTCGTGCTGGCCGTGTGCACGGTCGTGGCCACGGTGACGGCGCTCGCGCTCGGCCGCCCGCTGACGAGTGCGTCAGCCGCGCTGACCGAGCAGGCGGCGATGGTCGGCGACGACGACTACCTGCCGCTCTACGGCGCCTCCCTCGCCCTGCCCAGTGGGCCCCGGACCGCGCCGCCGACGGCCGAGTTCGCGGCGCTGGCCCGGGCGCTGCGCCGCAGCCACCGCCGGCTGCTGGCCGCGCGGGAGCGTGAGCAGGCGCTGGAGGCGAGCCGCCGCGAGCTCGTCGCCTGGATCAGCCATGACCTGCGGACGCCGATCGCGGGCATCAGGGCCACCGCCGAGGCGCTGCGCGACGGCGTCGTGGCCGACCCGGCCACCGTCGCCCGCTACCACCAGGTGATGGTGGAGAGCTCCGAGCGGCTCACGACGATGGTGGACGACCTCTTCGAGCTGTCCCGCGTCCACGCCGGGCGGATCGCCGTGTCGGCCGCCCAGGTCCCGCTGGCCGACATCGTCTCCGACGCGCTGAGCACGGCCGATCCGCTGGCTCGGGCCAAGGGTGTCTACCTGCGGGCCGACGCCGCTGTCACAGCCGCCGACCGGGTCACCGCCGATGTCGGGGAGCTGAGCCGGGCACTCGCGAACCTGCTGGTCAACGCGATCCGGCACACACCGAGCGACGGGACGGTCGCCCTCACCGCGCGCCGGCGCGACGCCCGGGTCGAGGTCGCCGTGGCCGACTGCTGCGGCGGCATCCCGGAGGCCGACCTGGGGCGGGTGTTCGAGGCCGGGTTCCGCGGCGAGCCGGCGCGGACGGCCGCCGGCTCCGGGATGGGGCTGGCCATCGTGCGCGGGATCGCCGAGGCCCACGGCGGCGCGGTCAGCGTGTCCAACACCGCCGCCGGCTGCCGGTTCGTCCTGGCCCTACCGGCGGCCTGACCGCCCGGCCGGCGGGCCCGACCGCCAAGCCCCGCCCGGTCCCCGGCTGATCAACCCCCGGCTGTTCAACCGCGCCCCGGGGAGCCGTTCGAGGCGGTCGGCTCCCGCTGGCCGACCGGCTCCCGCATCGGGACGGTCGCGAACGCGCGGATCCCCTCGGCGAAGCTCACCGCGGGCGCGTAGCCGAGCTCGCGCCGGGCCCGCGCCACCGACGCGGTGATGTGGCGGACATCGCCGAGCCGGTAGCTCCCAGTGATCTCCGGGGCCGGGCCGCCCATGGCGGCGGCGAGCGTGGTGGCCATCTCCCCCACTGTGTGGGGTTCGCCGGAGCCGAGGTTGTAGGCCGTCACGTGGCCCGGGGGGAGCTGGCCGTCCGCCAGGCGCATCGCCGCCAGGACGTTGGCCGCGGCGACGTCGCTGACATGGACGAAGTCCCGGCGCTGGCCGCCGTCCTCAGTGACCCGGGGCGCCCGGCCGGCGGCCAGGGCGGTCCGGAAGATCGCGGCGACCCCCGCGTACGGGGTGTCGCGGGGCATCCGCGGACCGTAGACGTTGTGGTAGCGCAGGGCGATCGCCCGCCCGCCGCTGGCCCGGGCCCACGAGCCAGCCAGGTGTTCCTGCGCGAGTTTGCTGGCCGCGTAGCCGTTGCGGGGGTCCGTCGGCGCGTCCTCGGCGATCAGCTCGGGCGACAGCGAGCGCCCGCAGGCCGGGCAGGGCGGTTCGAACCGGCCCGCGGCCAGCTCCCCCTCGGCTCGCGGCCCGGGCCGGGTCGCTCCGTGCTCGGCGCAGCGGTAGCGGCCCTCGCCGTAGACGACCATCGAGCTGGCGAGCACCAGCCGCCGCACCCGGCGGCGGGCCATCGCGGCCAGCAGCACCGCCGTGCCCAGGTCGTTGTGGCCGGCATAGGAGGGCAGGTCGTCCAGATCGACGCCCAGTCCGACCATCGCCGCCTGGTGGAGCACGACGTCGACGCCGGCCAGGGCCGTCTCGACCGTCGCCGCGTCACGGACGTCACCGACGACGAGCTCGACCCCGGCCGGGGTCGCGGCCAGCGCGGCCGCGCGCCGGCGGTGCGCGTCGCCGGCGTGCACCGCCGGCAACAGCGCGTCGAGCACCCGCACCGCGGCCCCGGCGGCCACGAGGGCGTCGACGACGTGGGATCCGATGAAGCCGGCTCCGCCGGTGACCAGGGCTCGCACGAGCGTCAGCCTAGGGACGTGATCAACGACCCGACAGCACGTCCGGCCGTTACGGAATTCTTACCGGTCACGGCGGGTACGGCGGGCGGCTCCATACCCGCCCGGCGGGACGAGGACGGGTCGGGACTGGGGTCGGGACGGGGTCGGGACGGGGTCGGGACCGGGACTGTCGGGATCAGGCGTAGAGCGGGACCTGCTGGCCCTCGGTCGCTCCGGGGTAGCGCTCCCAGATCTTGTTGAGCTCGAACTGAAGGTAGAGCGGGCCCGTTCCGGCCGCGAACAGCCACAGCACGAACGCGAGCGCGGGGTTGCACTCCGGAATACCGGCGGCCCGCTGGGCGGCGGCGACCCGCTTGCCCAGGCGCCACGCGGCCACGAACGGCGGGACCAGCAGGATGAAGCCTGGAAAGAAGGCGAGAACCGACAGGGCCGGGTTCACCTCGATGCGGGAGTCAAACCGCTTCAGCTCTTTGTTCGTCTTGTAGATCCAGACCATGCCGTAAATGCCGAACGTGATGAGCGGGAGCCCGAGCCACACAGCGAACGGATTACGCCGCTTTCCGATCACGCCGCTGCCAACCGGCACCGCCGGCGCCTGACCGTATCCCGGCTGACCGTAACCCTGAGCCTGCCCGTACGGCGCCGGCTGGCCGTAGTCTGGCTGCTGCCCGTAACCGGGGGCCTGACCCTGACCCTGGGCGTGGCCGTAGCCGGGTGCCTGGCCGTACCCGGGCGCCTGCCATACCCGGGCGCCTGCCCGTAGGCCTGGTCAGGCTGGCCGTAGCCCTGGTTGGGCTGGCCGGAGTCCCAGCCCTGGGGCGGATAAGCGGTCGGCCCTTGACCCCGACGCGTTTCGTCCGCGGGCGGATTGTTCCCGTACGCACCATACGGATCGGTCATTGTTCGTCCCCTTCATCAGCCGGACCGCGCACCCGTCGGCTCCGCTGCCCGGCCTGCCCCCCGGTGTGCGCGGCGGTCAGCATAGCGCGGGCAAACCGCCCGGAGACGCCCGCGCGGGGTCCAATTCGAGACAGTGGAACAACGGCCCGAATCCTTGCTATCGGTACCCCGAGGTATTCGATGTGACACAGTCCGGCATAGCACCGGTCAGCAGCGAACCCGACCTGAATCCGCCGGCCCACCACTGTCACTATGGGTGACGCCCGTCGCAAGGCCCGACGCGCACGGGTTCCGACCGGAGATCATCGCCGCCGGGAGCGTGTTCTGGCCGCCGCGCGGTCAAGATATCTTCCGGCCATGACACACACGGGGCCGCCGGCCCGCCCCCGCCGGCTGTCCGCCACATTCGCCGCCGCCGCCGTAGCCGTCGCCGTCCTCGCACTGTCCGCCTGCTCGAACGTGGGGGGCGGCGGCTCGGCCGGCCCGTCCACCGCGGCGGCCGGGCCGATCAGCGCGACCGGCGCCGGCTCGAGCCCCGGCGCCGGCGCGGCGCCGCCCGCGCCGGCCCGCCCGCGCACGCTGGTCGCCGTCAGCCGCGCCGGCGCCCTGGTGACCCTCGACCCCACCACCGGCCACCTGATCCGCACCCTGCGCGCCGGCGGTGTGGCCCCGGACGAGCTCGCGCTCAGCCCGGACGGCCGGACGGTCTACTTCGAGCTCGCGACCGGCTGCCAGCACCAGATCTGGCGGGTCGGCACCGACGGCACCGGCTCGACACTGGTCGCCCCGGCCGGCAGCGCCCCCGCGATCAGCCCGGACGGCTCCCGGCTCGCCTACGCGACCCAGTACTTCGACTGCTACCCGGACGACAACCTGACCGCCGGCTACGCGGTGATCGTCACCGACCTGACCACCCACACCCAGCGCCGCTACCCGATGGCGCCGGTGCGGGCCGCGTCCGGGCTGCCGAGCCCGGTCGGGCATCTGTCATGGTCGCCTGACGGCACCGCCCTGGTGGAGTCGATCAACGCCGTCCAGGACAACGAGGGGTGGCGTGTGGTGACCATGAAGCCGGCGACCGACCGCTACCTCGAACGCGGCGACGACTCCGACACACTCCCGCTCACGGCGGCCGAGACCAAGGCCGACTACTTCTTCTCCGAGGCTGTCTCCCTGCCCGACGGGCACCTGTTCGTAGTCCGGCAGTGCTGCGGCGGCGAGCCGGAGAACACGACGTCGGTCAGGCTCCAGGAGGTCGACGCGGCCACCGGCGTCCCGGTGCGGCAGGTGGCCGTCGGCCTGACCACCCAGACGCACACCAGCCTCGACGTCGACGCCTCCGGTCACTGGCTGCTCTACCTGTCCGGCGACAGCATCGAGGTCTCACTCGACGGCGCGCGGCCGACCACACTCGCCTCCGGCTACCAGGCGGCGGCCTGGTAGCCGGTCCTCCCGACCGGACGGCCTCGGCGCCGCGGCCGCTGGAGCCCGCGACCCCAACCCGAGGCCAGGTACCGCCCGCTGCCGGGGTGGAACTACGGGTCAACACCGCATACCGGGTTCTCGCCCGAAACAGGCATACTGCCGACCCTCGTCGCGGCCGGCGGGGATCGCCCGCGTAGGATTAGTCCACCGGGCGGCTACCGGCCTCACCGACCCGATTTCGTTGGGAGCCCATGACTATTCCTTTCGGACTACTCAAGGGATCGACACCGGATGACCTGTCAGGTACCGCGAAGGAGGAAACGGCCGCGACCACACGGCTTCCTCGACCTTCGTCGATCGCCCGCCACGGCCTGCCTCACCTGATCGAGGCGACGGTCGTCCCGGCGGTTCTCTTCTTCGTCGTACTGCGCCTGTCGGCCTTCATCCCAGCCGCGCTGGCCGCGGCGGTCTGGGAATACGCGGCACTGGGCCGACGGATCGCCACCGGGAAGCGCATACCGGCGTTGCTGGTACTCTCGTCGGTCGGCCTTACCGTCCGTACCGCCGTCGCCATCCTCAGCGGAAGCGCCTTCATCTATTTCCTCCAGCCGGTGATTGTCGCCGGAATCGTGGGGATGATGTTCCTGCTGTCAGCATTCACTCCCCGGCCGCTGGTCCACCGGCTTGCCCGGGACTTCTGCCCGCTGCCGGACGGTGTGACCGGACGAACCGCCGTACGCAGGCTGTTCCTGGGGCTCACGTTGTTGTGGGCGGCGGTGAACCTCTGCAACTCGGCTTTCACGTACTGGCTGTTAACCTCCCAGCCCACCGCCGTCTTCGTCCTCGTGCGGGGGATCGTCAGCACGGCGCTGCCCGTCGTGGCCACAGTGGCCACCGTCGCCTGGTCCTGGTCGGTGGCGGGCCGGGAGGGCCTTCGGCCGGCCCGCGCGGTCGCCGACGGGCGGGACAACTGCCTCCCCCAGGCCGCCGCGGCCTGACGTCGATCGCACTCAGCCGCCGGATCGCGTCCGCCTCGATCCGGTGTCTCTGGTCGAAATCCCGATCCTGACGGGCCTCGCGGTCAGGGGTAGCTGAGGAAACCGATGGCCGTCGCCCGCGCGCGGCGGTCGCCGGCTACGGTGATGTGGCCGCGACGGCGGAACATCCGTAGCTGGCTGTTCGGGATCAGCGCCGCGGTCTCGGTGAACAGCTCGGGGGTGTAGAAGCGGTCGCGCCGCCCGGCGATGATCAGCGTGATGGCGCGGATCGGCTGTGCGCACGTGGCCAGGTCGAAGGCGTCCTCGGCTTCCAGGGTCGTGGCGAGGTCGGCCTCGCTCGCCGGGTCGGGCACCATCCGGCGCGCGCCCCACCAGGCGAGGGCGCGCAGGACGGTCCGCGCACCGCGCGGAGCCAGCCCCGCCCCGACCAGGCTGAGGGCGGTTCGTGTTCGCCCGGCCCGCAGCTCGGCGGCGATCCGGGCCTGCATTTCCCGGCCTTCCCGACCCAGGCGGCAGGCGGAGCTGACCAGGACGAGCCGCCGCGCGACGTCCGGATGGTCGGCCGCCAACTGCTGCGCGATGCTGCCGCCGGTCGAGTTGCCCACCAGATCCACCGGCGGGTCGAAGTCCGCCCGCAGGGCGTCGGCGTACTCCGCCGCCATGTCGGCCAGGGTCATCGTCGAGGGAAGACCTGCCCGGCGGTTGAACACGACGAGCCGGCGGCTGGCGGCCAGCGGCCGCAGCGAGGACAGTGTTCCCCGCACCAGGCCGTCGCTCTCGACGCCGGTCACCGGCAGCAGGCCCGGCAGCACGAGGACCGTCGACCCCGAACCGACTGCCGCGTACGGAATCGCCCCCGCCCGCCCACGCTCGATCTCCACGCGCCCACCGTAGCTCCACGCGCGCTCGCGAGTGACCGCCGACCAGGTGAATGCCGCCGCGCCGTGATCGTGGCGGTCTATACTGCTGTTGGCACAACACGGGGGGAACGGGGATGCGTCCGCCGATTTTTGCGGCTGCGCGCGGAACGAGTATGCGCGCCGCCAGGAAACGCATTGCCGTTATTCAGGCCGCCTATCGGTATCACGCATTTGTTTCCTACACGCGGGACGCCGATGCCCCACTGGCGAACTGGCTGCGCCGGCGTCTACAGAGCGTGGGTAGCCACTGGTGGGAACGCCGTCAGATGCGGGTGTACCTCGACACCGAGAGCGGAGCCCCGGGCGCCGACCTGATCGGAAAGATCCAGCGGGACCTGGACCGCTCGTCCTGCCTGGTGCTCCTGGCCTCCGAGGCGTCGGCCAGATCCGCCTGGGTGGCGAAGGAAATCCGGCACTGGCTGCGGGAACGGCCCGCCAGTCGCCTCTACATAGTGCTCACCCAGGGCACGATCGCGTGGGACGAGGCTCGCGGCGACTTCGACTGGTCGACGTCGGCGACGACGGCGCTCGCGCGCGACGCGCTCGGCGGCGTCTTCACCACGGCGCCGGCCTGGATCGACCTCCGGGACCCGGCCGGGTCACGCGCGGAGCGGAGCGCCAAGGTCGCCGCGCTCGCCGCCGACATCCTGGGCCTGGACGCGGACGGGCTGCACGGCGAGGAGATCCGGCGTCACCGCCGGGCCGTCATCGGGACCGCGATGGTGACCGTGGTCGTCACGCTCCTGTCCGTGCTGGCGGTAGCCCTGAGCAACACCGCGGCGGACAACGGCCGCTCGGCCCGGCGCCAGGCCGAGCTGAGGACCGCCGCCAGCCTCGCCGCCGCGGCGACGCGCAACCAGGGCCGTCCCGACGTGTCCCTCCTGCTGGATGCCGCCGCCTACCAGGTCGCGCCGGCGGCCGGCGCCAGCCTCCTGCTCGAGCAGGCCCTGCGGTACCCGGGTCTGCGCCGGATCGCCCAGATGCCAGCCGGGGCCGACACCCGGACGGTGAACGGGATCGACTTCAGCCCGGACGGGCGACTGCTGGCGGCGGCCGCGAGCACCGACACCGGTCCCGTTCCCCGCGGCGCGGTCCTGGTCTGGCCGGCGGCGGTTACCGGCAAACCCCTGAACCTGACGGTCGGCGGGGGCGGGGCCGCGACCAGCGTCGCGTTCAGCCCTAAGGGCCGGCTGCTCGCGGTCGGCGACGCGGCGGGGATCGTGACGCTGCTGCCCGTCCGCCCCGATGACGCATGGCCGCCGGCGGTGGGGACAGCCGGCGCCCGTCTGACCGCTCCGGCCGGAGCGGCCGGCGGGGAGGTCGAACGGCTGTCGTTCAGCCCGGACGGCGGCCGGCTCGCCGCGAGCTACTCGGACGGTTCGGCGCTGGTCTGGGACCTGCGTAACCGTTCGCGGGGGGCGACCCTGCGCGGGCGGAACGCGACGTTCAGCCCAGACGGGCGCACTCTGGCCGCCGTCGACGCGACGGGCGTGGTCGTGCGCGACGCCGGCACGCTGCGGGAGACGGCCCGGTTCGCGCGCGGCGGGGTTCGCGCGATCGCCTACAGCGCGGACAGCCGGCGAATCGCGGCGACCGGAGACAGCACGACGTCGCCCGCGGCGGGTCCAGTGCCGACCGGGCTGGTCATCGACGACCTCGCCACCGGCCTATCAACGCCCGTGCCGGCCGCGCTCGCCGGCGGGGTCGTCGTGTTCGGCCGGTCCGACACGGTGGTCACCGACACCACGACCGTCACCCAGGCCAGCTCCCCGGCACCCCACGTCGAGCTGACGGCCGGCCTGATCTCGCCGGGCGGCGTCGCCGTCGCGCCCGACGGCCGGTCCTACGCGCGGGCCGGCCACTGGTACGACCAGTCGCTCAGCGGCGCCGTGATGCTCTGGGACGCGGCGACCTCGGCGAGCCCGGCCACCTCGGCGAGCCCGGTCAGCCCGGCGAGCCCGGTCAGCCCGCCGGGCACAGCCAGCCCTACCGAAACATCCGGCCCGGCGGCCCGGCCGACCGTCTATCCCCCGCCGTCCGCCGGCGCCGCGGCCGGTCCGGGACCGGCCGTGCTCAGTCCGGACCGGAGGTCCGTCGCCCGCGTCGCGCCCGACGGGACGGTCGAGCTGCGCGCCGCGGCGACGGGCGCGCCGGCGCGGCCGCGGCTCGACCCCGTCCTCGGCTCGCCCACCAGGCTCGTGTTCAGCGACGACGGCCGGCTGCTGGCCGGGATCAACGGGCGGGAGCTCGCGGTCTGGACGGCGTCCACCGGCTCGGCCCGGTCGGTGTTCTTCCCCGCGCCGGGCGTTCCCGCGGCCGACAGCCGCGCCCGAGCCCCGTCCGGTCTGGCGATCAGTCCCGACGGCCGCCGGGTCGCGGCGGCCCGGCCCGACGGCCTCGTCGCCGTCCTCGACCTGACCGACCTGACCCACCGGCCGCTCGCCTGGCGCCCCGACGGCGCGCCCGCCGACCTGGCCTTCGCCCCGGACGGGCGCACCCTGGCCATCGCGGCGGCCGGCGGCGTCCAGACGTGGGACGTGCCATCTGGCCGGTCGGGTCGCCGGCTCACGGTCCCCGGCGGCCGCCGGGCCGTGGCGATCGCCTTCACCGGGCCGGGCCGGCTGGCCGGCTCGGACGGCAAGGCGGTGACGGAATGGGACCTGGCCACGGGCCGGGCCGACGTCCTGCCCAACCCGCGACCGCCGATCGGGAACATCGCGCACCTGGCGGCGCAACCGGCGGCGGCCCTGCTCGCGGCGGCGGGCGACGACGGGGCCGTCCTGCTCTTTGACCTCGCCGCGCGCCGACGGCTCGACGCCACGCTGACGGCGCCGTTGCCGGTGACCGGCGTCGCCTTCGACCGGGCCGGCTCCGCGCTGGAGGTTTCCGGCCCGGTCGCCACCGAATGGACCATCGACCCCACACACTGGCGGGACTGGGCATGCGACGTCGTTCAGAGGAACCTCAGCGCGCAGGAATGGCGGCAGTACACCGGCGGCGGGCCACGGCCGCGCGAGTGCGCTCGGTGGCCGCTCGACTGACCGGCGGAAGGACGCCCGATCACGGAGATGCCGCGCGCCCGGAGGCCAGGAGGCTTCTGGCCGTTGGCTTCCTCGCCGTCGTGGTCGCCGGGCTCACGCTCGGGGCCTGCGGGGACGGCTCGGCCGCCCAGGGCAGCGCCCCCACCGGCCCGGCGCCGGTGAGCATGAGCGCGGCGAGCGAAGACGCCTCGGCCGGCCTGGCCGATGTCCTGATCCAGCCCGCCGGGTTCACGGCAATGGCGAACGACCCGCTGGGCGGGCCGATCGCGAGCCCCGACGATGTCCACCGCGTCTTCGCCGACCATCCGGAGGACCCCCAGGAGATCCTGATCCACCACTTCACCGGGGGCTATGTGCGCAACTGGACCCGCGGCGGTCCCACTCCGCCCCCGCTGTCGACCGCGATCCCGAGCACGACCGTGTTCAGCGCGATCGTCCTCGAGTTCGCGTCGCCGGCCGACGCGCGCGCGGTCGTCGGCTACTTCCGCCAGCGTAACGTGGCCGACGGCTACGCCCTGTTCCCGGTGCCGGCACAGCTGGCCGACGGCTACGGGGGCCGCGTCCAGCAGGGGCCCGACGTCCCCAGCTCGCTCTACGCCGTGGCCTGGACCAGGGGCAACCGGGTGTTCGACGTCGCCGTCAACTACACCGACCCGCCCGCGGGCCCCGACGAGGTGATCGCCCAGGCCGTCGCCCAGGATCGCGCCGCCCGCCAGCCGCGGTGACCGGGCCCGCGCCCGGGCCCGCGCCCTCACTCGGGCCCGGGCCCGCGCCCTCACTCGGGCCCGGGCCGGGGCCGGGGGCCCGGGCCCCGGGCCCGAGTCAGGGTCACGCCGAGACGAGCAGCCAGGCGGCGGCGTCGAACCCCTTCTCCTGGTTGCGTACCTCGACCCGGCGGAAGGGCGGCCCGGCCCATTCGCGGGCGAGCACGTCCTGGTGGATCTCGTCGGAGGCGACGACGACCAGCGCGGCGCCCGCTTCCCGCATCGCCTCCCGCGCCGGCTCGCTGTCGCGCAGCCGGCTGGCCGCGATCGGCGCCTGGCCGGACCAGCCCGTCGCCGCCACGCCCGTCGACCCCCGGGCGACCCCGACCCGGATACGGAGGGCCAGCGCCAGGTCCCGGCCTCGGTTGGCCGCACGGACTGCGTCGGCCAGCGCGGACAGGAAGGCGGGCAGGACGACGACGTCGTCCGACCCGGGCGGGAAGACCAGGACCAGGCAGTCGCCCTGCGGCTGCGGTTGGACGCCGACGACGCCGGTCGCCGCCCGGGCCGCGGCCATCACTCGGGCCAGCCGGTCCTGGAGCCATTCGGCCTGGGCGACCTCGTGCGCGCTGTATCCCTTCACGTCGGCCGAGATCACCAGTCGGACCGGGCGATCGACCGGCCGGCTCGGCCCGGGCGGGCGCTCCGCCTCCCCCGGGCCGGGCCCCGGGTCGGCTGCTCCCAGCGGCTCGTCGAAGGCCACGTCGCGGGCGTAGGTGTCGACGGTCCGCCGGAAGCGGCCCGTCGACCGGCTGATGGTGGCGTCGACGGCGATGTGCCCGGTGAGCCGGGAGCTGGCTGGCGGGAGCTCAAGCGTGGCGTGGCCGACCAGCCCGCGCCCGGCGCCGGCCGTCAGCCCGCTTCGGAAGGACCAGGTGAACGAGCCGCTCAGCAGGCCCCGGCAGCGCACCTCCGGCTCCGGTTCGACGGTCTCCCCCGGGTGCCGTCCCACCGAGGACGGGAGCGGGACCGCCGAAGCCGCCGCCGAGGACGCCGAGGACGGCCGCGCGGACGTCCGTCCCGTCGACGGCCACGACAACCGGGACAGGCGCGCCGGACGAGCGGCCGCCAGGCGCTGCGTCCCGACCGGCGCCGGGACCACCTGGCCGGCGCCGCCCAGGTCCACCAGCTCGAGCACGGAGGCGTCGGCCGCGAGCCCGACCGCCCGGCCGTCCCGGTCGTCCAGCCGGACGGTTAGCTCGACCTTTCCATAGCCCCCGCCCCGGGGCAGCTCCCCCAGGTCGGCGGCGAACAGCGCGCCGACGTACCGGGTTCCCAGGGTGGTGGCCCGGCCGCGCAGGGAGGGCGGTAACTCGTCGGGCGCGATGGGGTAGACGAACGGCCGGACGACGTCCACCCAGCCCTCGCGCCCCGGCGGGGTGCCCGCGCCGCCCCGGCCGTCCGGACCGCTCAGCAGGTCAGCCCGGGCCAGGATCTCCTCGGCGGGCACCGGCGGCCAGCCGGCCGGGCCCTCGCGCCCGTCCGCTCGCCCGTCTTCCCGTTCGTCTTCCCGCTCCATGAAGCCCACCCCCCGTGCCCCGAAGGCTATTCGGTACCGCGCCGGAGTAACCGATGTTCCCGGCAACGCCGTGTGGCAGGCTCCTTGCCGTGGTGACAGGAGCCGGCGGCTGGGACTTCTTCGTCTCCTACGCGGCTGACGACGTCGCCTGGGCGGAGTGGATCGCCTGGCAGATCGAGGAAGACGGCCACGCCGTCCTGGTCCAGGCCTGGGACTTCGTGCCCGGCTCGCATTGGACGTCCCGGATGGCCGACGGGATCGGCCGGGCCACCCGGACGATCGCGGTCCTCTCCCCAGCTTATCTCACCTCGGTCTACGGGCGGCGGGAGTGGGAGGCGGCGTTCCGCGCGGACCCCGAGGGCCTGGCGCGCAGGCTCGTCCCGGTCCGGGTCGTCGAGTGCGAGGCGCCCGACCTGCTCGGCGGCGTCGTCGGCATCGACCTGTTCGACCTGCCCGAACCGGCCGCCCGGGCTCACCTGCTGGACCGGCTGCGGGCAGCCCTGGACGGCCGGGCGAAGCCGGCGTCGGAGCCGCGTTTCCCGGGCCCGGGCGCCGGGACACGAGGTGGACGGTCCGGAACGGGAGCCGCCGGGCCAGCGCCCGCCTTCCCGGGGCACAGCCGGCGCTAGCGCGGGCATTCCGTAGGTTCGACCGGACCGGCTACGCTGTGGGCTGGTTGCCGCGGTACGGGGCCGGGCACCGCGAACGGGGTGATGGAAGGCTATGGCGGGAATCGCCAAGCGGGCGCTGCTGGTCGGCATCGACGAATACGAGTCCCACCGGTGGCCACGGCTGCGCGGATGCTGCAATGACGTCCGGGCGCTCAAGCCGCTGCTGAGCCGGAACGAGGACAAGGACGGAAGTCGCAACTTCGGCTGCATCACGCTGCTGAGCGACGAGCTGGACGTCAACCGGGACACGCTTCTCGCCGACGTGGACCGGTTGCTGGCACCCGCGGCCGACGTCGCTCTGTTCTATTTCGCCGGGCACGGGAGGCAGGAGAAGAGTGACGTCACGCTCATCACGTCCGATGCCACTCCCGGCACGGCCGGAATACCGTTCTCGGAGCTTCTCGCGAAGGTACAGAGTTCACCCGTCCCGGAGGTCGTGATCATCCTCGACTGCTGTTTCTCGGGCGGTGCCGGCGGGGTTCCCCAGCTCGGGTCGGCGTCGGCGACCATCCGGTCGGGCGTGTCCATCCTCACCGCGTCCCGGGCCGACCAGAGCGCCGAGGAGAAAGCCGACCCAGAGGCGCTGACCCGGCGGGGCGTGTTCTCGACCTATCTCGAAGGCGCGCTCGAAGGCGGGGCGGCGGACGTCCTTGGCACGGTGACGGTCGCCGGCGTCTACGCCTACGTGTCCGAACTGTTCGGCCCGTTCGACCAGCGCCCCACCTTCAAGGCGAACATCGACCGGCTCCACCCACTCCGTCTGACCACCCCCAGCATGGAGACGACGGACCTGCGGCGGATGGCGGGGCTGTTCGCCGAGGAACGCGATATCCTGCCGCTGGACTGGTCGTACGAGCCCGAGCTCGAGCCGCGTCATCCCGAGCATGAGGCCTACTTCGCGCTGCTCCAGCGCGGCCGGGCCGCGAAGCTCATCGAGCCGGTCGGCGCTGAGCACATGTACTGGGCCGCCTACTACAAGCAGGGCTGCCGGCTCACTCCGCTCGGCCGCCACTACTGGCAGCTCGTCAGCCAGGGAATCCTGTGAACGCGCCATGCCCGCGACCTGACGACGCCTGTGGACGGGAGACATCAATGAATCCGGCACAGTTGTGACCAGCGTAGGAATCACCGGCCACCAGAACCTGCCGACCGTCGGACTCGCCTACATCCGGGACGGGATCAGTTCCTGTCTCGCATCGGCCGCGACCCCCCTCGTCGGTGTCTCCTCCCTGGCCGCCGGAGCCGACCAGCTTTTCGCCGAGCTGGTCCTCGCGACCGGCGGGGAACTCACGGCGGTCATCCCGTGCGCGGACTACGAGACGACGTTCTCCTCGCCGGCCGACCTCGACCGGTACCGGGAGCTCCTGGCGGCCGCCGCGACGGCCCAGATCCTGGACTATCCCCACGCCTGCGAGGACGCCTACTTCGCCGCCGGCCTGGCCGTCGTCGAGCGCGCCGACGAGTTGATCGCCGTCTGGGACGGCCAGCCCGCCCGTGGCCACGGCGGCACCGCCGACATCGTCCAGCACGCGCGGGAGGCGGGAAAGCCGACAACCGTCATCTGGCCGGCCGGCGTCCGCCGTTAGCCCACCAGGTTCCCAGCGGCGCGACCCAGGAGACGACGGAGCCCGCGGATCGAGCCGGAATGCGGTCGAACCCGAGCAGCGTCATCAATAGCACCAGCCTCCAGATTCTTTGGACCAAACCCGATCTTAACGGTTGCGTCGCCATGACCGGACGCGGCTGCCGCCTTTTTTCTTGACGGCTGGTCGGATCCGTGATCGGATCGAAGGATCGACCCGTTCCTTCCGGAGGTCCGCGTCCATGCCCCGATCCGACCTGCGTGCGCTTTTCCGTTCGAATGACCGGGCCCTGCGGGCCGTAGACTACTTCGCCGATCGCGAGGGCGAGTGGGAGTCGGTGAGGATCAGCATCGCCGAACACACCTCGCGTGCGCGATGCCGGGTTCGATGTCGAGGATCTCGAAGCGCCGAGACGAAATGTTCTCGTCTTCTACGGGGTCGGTGGAATTGGCAAGTCCACTTTGTCACGTGGGCTCCTGGAGCATTTAGCCGGCGGTCGTGAGAGTGGTGAGGGCGGAGCCGGGTGGGCGCCGCTGGGGTCGGAGGCTGGCCGGGTGGTCCCGGTGCGGGTCGATCTGTCGAGGGTAGCGGGGAACGATTTCGAGGCGCTGGTCCTCGCGCTGCGGCTGGCGGTCGCGGAGCTCGGTGAGCCGACGGTGGCTTTTGATCTGGCGTTCCAGCGTTACTGGGCGCGGAACCATCCCGGGGAAAGTCTGGATGAGCATCTGCGCCGCCGGACCTGGTTCAACAGCTTCCCGGGCGCCCGGTCGGTACCGGAGCAGATGCAGTCCGCACTGGCTGACATCGCGTCGGTGCTGGCGCTCCCGGGAACCGCCGGGGCGCTGGCCAGTCAGGGTATGCGAGTGCTGGTCCGCGCGCTGCGGGAGCATCGTCAGCAGGTGCGAGCACTGGCCAGTTGCCAGCGGCTCGCCGACCTGCTGGAGGCGGAGCCGGACCTGGAGGCGCTGAGCTACTACCCGCATCTGCTTGCCTGGGACCTCAGCCGCATCCCGGAGAAGAAACGCGCCACACTGGTCGTTCTGCTCGACACGTTCGAGGACATCGGCGACCGGGTCCACCGCGATCTCGAACGGATGGTGCAACGCGCCGCCTGGCTCATGCCGAGCGCGCTGTTCGTCATCACCGGCCGCAACCGCGTCGAATGGGCCGATCCGCGGCTGGATGGCCAGCTCGACTGGGCCGGCGGCGAGTTCTGGCCGCTGCTCGACGCCGGCGCGGTAGACGAGCCGCGCCAGCACATGGTCGGCTATCTCTCCAATCGGGACCGGGAAACCTATCTGGCGCAGCGGCTGACCGTCGAGGGCCGGCCGCTGATCGATGACGAGACCCGAAGCCTGATCGCGCGGAACTCCCACGGCCTACCGCTCTATCTGGATCTGGCGGTCATGCGGTACCTCGACCTCTACACCCGGAACGGACGTGTACCGACCGGGGAGGAGTTCGACCTTGACTTCCCCGCCCTCGCGGCGCGGACGTTCCGCGATCTCACACCGGCCGTTCGCCAGGTCCTGCGGGCGGTGAGCCTGCTGGAGTCCTTTTCGGTGGAGCTGGCGGCGGCCACGGCAGGCATCGAGCACGATGCGCCGGTCCTCGAGCTCGTGGAGCGGCCGTTCATCGACGAGGATCCCTATGCGCCCTGGCCGTACCACTTGCACGACCTGATCCGGGCGGCGGTGCGGGACGCAGACTCGGTCAGCGAGGACCGGTGGAGTCCCGCGGACTGGCGACGCGCGGCCGGCCGGGCGTTTGACGCGCTCGGCCGCGAAGCCGCCGGTGGCAGCCGGATCCGGCTGGTATCCGCGCTGCGCCAGGGCCTGCGGCTGGCCTCCGACTACAACCTTCCACTCGGCTGGCTGGAGGACGCGGCCTTCGGCTATGTCGACGATTTCGTCTGGGAACCGCTCGAACTCCCGCCGGCGGGCCGGGCGGGTGACCGGCCCGCCGGGGAGATCCAGACCCCAGCCGACGCGCTCGCGCTGGCCATGACCGCCATCGCGCGGCGCCAGCGCCAGCATCGGAGCCGGTCCGCCGACGACCTGCGCGCGGTCCTGGCCTCCGATCTGCTCCCGCCCTCCGTCCGGGAACTGCCGCGCTACTTTCTCGCCGAGTGCGAACGCGACCTCGGGAACTTCGACGCCTCACTGACTGGCATGCGCGCGGTGGTCGACGGCGGCGGCCGGCTCGCGCCCACCGCGGCGCGGGGCCTTGTCCACCTCGCCCGCCGGGTCGGACAGTTCGACCAGGTACTCGCCGCCGCGGACACTCTTGGCGTCGAAGGGCGGCGCGACCGGGTCCTGGGGGACCTGTGGTGGACCCAGGGGCACATCGTCCGGGCCTGTGCCGCCTACGCGAAAGCACGGGACGATGCGCTCGGCCTCGGCCAGCCGGGCGAGGCGGCCCTGTCCCAGGCCTGCCTGGCCTTCGCGGCGGCGTTCCAGGACCGCTCCCGCGCCGGCGAGCAGATCGCCCTGGCCGACGAGATGCTCGCGGGGGTGTCCCTCCGGTTCGCGGAGATCCACACCCGGACCGCTGAGCTCCTCCGTGACGCCGGATCAGCCGACGACCTGCCCGCGCGCGCCGAGGCGCTGGCGGCCGTCGCCCGCGGTGCCGGTCTGACGTCGTCCGTCGCCTACATCTCCTTCGCCCTCTGCCTGCACGCGACCATCCGGGATTCCGCCGCGCTGGTGGCCGAGGCGAGAGCGACTCTCGCACGGTCCGTCCGGGGCCGGGAGTTCGCGTACCTTCTGGAGCTGACCTACCTGGCAGCCGGCGAGCAACCACCAGTCGATCTGCCCCGTGCCCAGTGGCTGGATCCCGTCGACCGGGTCGCGGACCGGTGGAAGACCATCGTGGACGACCGGCGCCGGGAGACCGCGCCCTCGACCCAGGAGTAGCGACATGGCCGACTACACCACGGTGGACCAGATCGACCCGCGGGCCATCGCCAAGGACTACGACCTGGTCGATCCCCAGATCACCCCGCTCGCGGGGGGAACGGCGAACTCCAGCTTCCGGGTCTCCGACCCCACCGGCGACTACGTCCTGACAGTCCTCGACAACCACGACCTGCCCAGCGCGCGCCGGCTTGCGGTCCACACCCGCGCGCTCCACGAACTGGGCATCCCTACCTCCGAGGTCGTACCCGCCAGCGGCCGCGAACTCGTCACGACCATCGGGACCCGCCCGATGCTCCTCAAGCGGTGGATCGCGGGTCAGGTGAAGCAGCCCTTCCCGCTGCCGCTCCTGCCGGCGGCGGGCCGCGTCCTCGCCCAGCTTCACCAGCTTCCCGTTGGCACAGCTGGCCTCACCGATGTGCCGACGGGGACCCGCGACCTCTCGCCGGCGCAACGCGCGCTCATCCCAAAGTTCACCGACCAGGACTTCGCCACGTGGTTGACGGAGCGTCTGGACGACGTCCGCCGCGTCGAACGGACTCGACCCCCCGATCCGCGGATCATCCACGGCGACCTTTTCGACGACAACATCATCGTCGGGGACGATGGTCAGCTGTCCATCCTGGACTGGGAGACCCTCTCCATCGGTGACTCTCTTCTCGATGTTGGTATGGCGGCGGTTGGCCTGGCTCAGGAGAACGGTCTCCTGGCATCTGAGCGGCTACACGCGTTTCTCGCCGGCTATTCCGAGATTACTCCCATCAGTGATCGGGATCGGGCGGCACTGCCCTCCACAATCATCCATGCCGCGCTGATCATCGCGTTCCACCGGTACTACCGGCACAATGTCCGCTTTCCCGACCCCCGAAGGAACAAAGGCCACCTCGCGATGATCAAATTTGTTGAGTCCGTCGACGGTGGATTCTGAAGCCGCCCGGCGAGGATTTTACGGCGCAACCAGATCCCAGCGTTCGACAGTGGAGACCAGCAGCTCCGGTATGGCGCGGTATGAACCCTGCTTCCCGCTGGTCCGATCGTTGATCTCGTGCTTCAGGTACCGATGGTAGGCCGTGAACACGGCCGCGTAGGCCACGGCGTCCAACAGTCGTCCCCAGGGAACCGGCATGCTCTCGCTGTCGAGGTAGCCGCCGAGGAAATCCCGCGCCCGGGCGGGCTCGAAGACGGTACCCTCACCGGCCAGCCCGAGTACGGCCATGCCGAGATCGAGGAGATAGCTGTCGTACGCCCCGTTCTCCCAGTCCAGAATCACGATCTCCCCAGTGGGAGTGACAATCACGTTGTCGGCGAAGAAATCACCATGGGTGAGGACACGATCGTCCTGACCGTCCTCGACCAGGTAGCGCGTCTTCTCCCGCCAGGTCAGGAGCCAGTCCGCGAAATCCCGGTCCGCGAAATCCTGAATGATGTCGAACTCCGTCCCACCGATCCGGACATACGGCGGCGGGAGTCCCTCGGCGTCGCGAACGGCGTGGACCCGGGCCAGGGCGCGACCGGATTTTCCGAGAAACCTGGCCGGGAGGACATCGTAGCAGGTTCCAACGATATAGTCCGAGACTATCACCGGTTTTTCCTGATGCACGCGGACAACTACCCCGTCTCGCTGGCTCCACAAGCGGGGGACGGGAAGGCCGCGCTCGTTGAGCGAACTGAGGAAACCCGCGCGCACCGTGCCGGCACCCACGTCCATATTCTCCAGAACGCTTACCACGCAGTCGTTTCTGTCGGCAAGCGAGACCTGGTAGTTGCTGTTCTCGGCTCCACCAGACAGGTGCCGGAACGAGACCGGACGCGCGTTGTACGGTTCAAGGATTAGAAGGATCTCCGGAAGTCCCAGATCGGTGTACAGAGGCAATCAGTTCTCCACGGGGAGCGGGAGCGAGAAACCCTTGCACTGTAGTCGGTCGCCGGGCGGGACAGCTGTCAGAACAAGGTCAGGGGGGCCGGTGCCGGAGGCGTGGGCGGCGGGCGGAGCGGAGCTGGGAGCGGGGGCAGGTCGGGGACGCGGGCGCGGACGGCGTCGTGGAAGCGGCGAGCCAGCACGGGCGCGTCGACGTTGTCAGGCGTGTGGATGAAGACGGTCGGCGAGCGTCCCTCGCGCAGCCAGCCGGCCGCGGCTTCGACCCAGCGGGCCCAGCCCGCGACCGTCGCCTCCGGGTCGTCCCGGCCGAGGTAGCGCACGATCGGCGCGGAGGTCAGGGCCCGGGTGCGCGCCGGGACCCGGGGCTTCTTCTCCCACGCGTCCCGCTCGGCGGCGCTGGTCGGCGGCCGAGCGAAGAACGCGGTCGTGTCGAACGGGACCCACTCGGCGCCGGCCGACACCAGCACCCGTTCTAGCGCGGCCGACGCCCCTTGGTCGGTGAAGAAGGCCGGGTGACGGACCTCGACGGCGTAACGCCGCGAGCGGGGCAGCCCGCGCACGAAGGTGGCCAGGGCCGGGACGGCGGCCGGGGTGAACGAGGCCGGTAGCTGGATCCAGAGCGCGTGCGCCCGCGGCCCGAGCGGCTCGATCACGTCGAGGAACTCCCGGAGGGGCGCCTCGACGCCGACGAACCGGCGCTCGTGGGTGATGGTCCGGGGCAGCTTGAGCACGAACCGGAAGGCGGGGTCGGTCTGCTCGGCCCAGGCCCGCACGGTGTCGCGGCTTGGCGTCGCGTAGAACGTCGTGTTGCCCTCGACGGCCGTACACCAGCTCGCGTAGGCGCGTAGCCGGTCGCCGGGCCCGCTCGCGGCCTGGGCCGGCAGGAGACGTCGTGACCAGGCCCTGTGCGTCCACATCGCGCAACCGACGTGCAAGGCCGGCGGATTCGGCGGGATCCGCGGGACCGGCGGCGGGTTCGACGAGCTCATGCCGGCGGCGGTCACGCCGCCGGGGTGGGCCGGGCGGTCGGGCGCATCGCGGCGGGGATGTCGGGCTCGGCGTCGACGATGCGCAGCAGCAGGGCGAGCAGCTGCTCCTGCTCGGCCTGGGACAGGACGTCGAACGACGCGGGCGGGACGGCCATCAGCTCGCGGGCCTGGCCGGCGAGGCGCAGGCCCAGGTCGGTGAGAGCGACGGTCTTGGCCCGGCGGTCGGTCGGGTGCGGCTCGCGCCGGGCCGCGCCCCGGCGCTCGAGGGTGTCGACGACGCCGGTCAGGTAGGACGGGTCGACCCGGAAGGCGCCGACCAGCTCGCGCATGGGGCGCGGCCCGTCGGCCAGCACCATGAGCATCTTGAGCGCGGCGGGGGTCAGGTCGACGTCCTGGCAGATCTCGTGGATCCTGTTGCGCTGCTCGCCTCCCATGAGCAGCGCCTGCATGGCTCGCCAGACCTCGCCGGCGGGCCCGGCGGAACCAGCGGAAACGGCGGAAACGCCGGACCCGGCGAAACCCGAGCCCGTGCCGGAGGCGGACGCGCCGGAGGCAGCCGCGCCCTCGGCGCCGGAGGCGGGCCGCTCGATCACCCTCCTGACGGTACCCGACAAGGTAAGCCTCGTAAAGATTTAGTGGTCTCCATAATATGTTTGACAGATCTCAACGTTCGCGGTCATCCTAGGGACTGCTATCACTCAGCCAGCACCCTGGGGAGCCGCTGTGCCCGACCACAACCACGAGGCGCCGCCCACAGGCGGCACCGGCGGCGCCCAGCCGGCGGGATCGGCGCCGACGACGATCGACCCCGCCCTGCGCCGCCTGGCCATCACCGTCGTCCTCGGCGCGATCATGGCGATCCTCGACACCACGATCGTGTCCGTCGCCATCGACACCCTCGGCCGCGACTTCCACACCAGCCTGTCGACGATCTCCTGGGTCACGACCGGTTACCTGCTGGCGCTAGCCGTGGTCATCCCGCTCACCGGCTGGGCGGTCGAGCGCTTCGGCGCGACCCGGATGTGGAACCTGTCCCTGACGCTGTTCGTGCTCGGCAGCGCCCTGTGTGGCCTGTCCTGGTCGGCCGGCAGCCTGATCTTCTTCCGGATCCTGCAGGGCCTGGGCGGCGGCATGATCATGCCGATCTGCATGACGCTGCTGGCCCGCGCGGCCGGTCCGGCCCGAGTCGGGCGGATCATGAGCATTGTCGGCGTGCCGTCGCTGCTCGCTCCGATCCTCGGGCCGGTGGTCGGCGGCCTGATCGTCGACGACCTGAGCTGGCGCTGGATCTTCTTCGTGAACCTGCCGGTCGGCATCATCGCGCTGATCGCCTCGGCTCGGGTCCTGCCGCGCGGCGACCGGGGCCAGGCCGAGATGCGCCTCGACGTCCCCGGATTCCTGCTGATCTCCCCCGGTCTGGCCGGGCTGGTCTACGGGCTGTCCGAGGCCGGGACCGAGGGCGGCTTCGGCGCGGCCAAGGTCCAGATCAGCATCGCCGCCGGCGCGGTCCTGCTGGTCGGTTTCGTCGTCCATGCGCTGCGCCGGCAGGACGCCCTGCTCGACCTGCGCCTGTTCCGCGACCGGGTCTTCACCGTGGCCGGCGTGGCCACGTTCACCATCGGCGCGATCCTGTTCGGAGCCATGTTCCTGCTGCCGCTGTACTACCAGGTGGTGCGCGGCCAGAGCGCGCTGCACGCCGGCCTGCTCATGGCGCCGCAGGGGGTCGGCGCGATGATCGCGATGGCGATCGCCGGGCGGATCTCCGACCGCCACGGCGCCGGTACGATCGTCCCGGCCGGGCTGGCCCTCTGCCTGGTCGCCACGCTCGCCTTCACCCAGGTCGACGCCCACACCAGCCAGACGGTGCTCGCGATCGCCCTGTTCGCGCGCGGCCTGGGCTTCGGCGCCGCCATGATGCCCACGATGGGCGCCGCCTACCAGACGCTCGCGCCGAGCGCCGTCCCGCGCGCGACGACGACGCTCAACATCCTTCAGCGGGTCGGTGGTTCGCTGGCGACCGCGCTCGTCGCGGTAGAGCTCCAGCGGAGCATCAGCGGCGACTTCGGCGTCTCGTCCGGCAGCCCGCTGGAGGCCAGCGGCGGGAGCCGGCTACCCGAGCCGGTCGCGCAGATCATCGGCCACGCCTTCGGCTCGACGTACTGGTGGATCGTCGGCCTCACCGGGGTCGGTCTGGTGTTCTCGCTGTTCCTGCCCCGCCACGCCCCGGCCGTGGCGGGCGAGGTTGGCGAGGCTGGTCCGGCGGCCGCGGCCGACGCGGCCGATGCGCCCACGCCCGAACCGGTGGGATAGCGCCCATCGCCGCTCAGCGCGCGTGCGAGTAGGCGGCCCGGGCCTGCTCGAAACGGTGCTCGGTCAGGTGCTCGGTGCCGATGGCGGCGCCCGCCGTCAGCAGCATCAGCGCGGCGAGCGCGCCCACGAGGGCCGGGCGGCGGCGCGGCGGCGGGCCGAGCAACGCCCGAGTCCGCTGCTCGAGGTGGGTGTCGGCGGCGGCCAGGACCCTTTCCCCGCCGCTGGCGCCGCCGGGCGGGGAGTCGGCCCGGGCGAGACCGGCGCGGGCCAGGGCGCGGGCGGCGACGATCCGGTCGCCGGCGTGGGCCGCGGCGTCCTCGTCGGCCCAGCGTTCGGCGGCGAGGCGCACCGCGCGGGCCGGGCCGCGCAGCAGCGGGTTCGCCGCGGCGGCGAGCGCGGCGAGCTGGGTGTAGGCGTGGTGGTGGTGGTGGCGCAGGTGCGAATCCTCGTGCGCGAGCAGCACCCGGCGTTCGTCGGCCGGCAGGGCGCGCAGCATGGCGGTCGAGACGACGATCAGCCCGGTGAGCCCGGAGACGGTGTAGGCGTCGGGACGGTCGTCGTCGATGACGACCAGGCCGGCGGGAGCGGGGCCGAGCCGCCGGCAGGCGCGCTGCGCGGCGGCCAGGTCTCGGCCGAAGCCCACGGCGCGGCCGATCGCGGCGGCCAGCAGGCCGAGGACGGCGGCCGCGGGAAGCAGTCCGGTGCCCGCCGGGAGCGGGTCGCCGCCACGCACGACGGCGGCCGACCAGTGACCGGCCGCCACCAGCTCCGGCAGCGGGGCCAGCAAGATGAAGGCCCAGACGGCCAGGACGAAGCCGGTGGCCAGCGCGGTGGTCAGGCCGGCGGCGGTCAGCAGCCGGGTCGCCGTCGCCGGCGGCAGCCGCCGGCCGACGCGGGGGCCGGCCAGGGCGAGGACGACGCTCGCGGCGAACGGGACGAGCGCGACCAGCGCCGTCATCGGGGCTGGTCCTCGGCACCAGTCGACTCGGCACCACCGACCTGGGCACCACCGACCTGGGCACCACCGACCTGGGCACCGCTGGTCTGGGCACGGTCGGTTTCGGCACCGTCGGCTTCGGCGGGGCCGCGGCCGGCGCCGCCGGATGGATGGGCGCGCAGCAGGTCGGCCAGCAGGCGCTCGTCGTCCGGGCCGAGATCGGCCACGAAACGAGCCAGCGCCTCGGCCCGGTTCGCGCCGCCGTCGAGCGCGCGGGCCATCCGGCGGGCGGTGAGAGTCGCGTCCAGGGTGTCGGGACCGACGGCGAGCCCGTAGGCGAACGAGCGGCCGGCCGGGCTCCGGGTCAACGCGCCCTTGTCGTGGAGCCGGGCGAGGGTGCTCATGACCGTGGTGTAGGCCAGCGGCCGGCCCAAGGCCTCCCGCGCCTCGGCCGGCGTCAGCGGGCGACCGGCGGCCGCGATCGCGGCGAACAGCTCCCGCTCGAGCATGCCCGGTCCGCGGCGGGACCGTGGGGCCACTCGACCTCACCTCCTACTATCGACCCGGCAGTGCGTGCGCGGTCAGCGAGCGGGGTCCGCCCCGCCACATCGTTGTCACATCGACGCTGTCTACTATTCGATGAATAGTAGACAGGAGACGGCATGACGACGCCAGCGGTGGACGTGGACGGGCTGGTCAAACGGTTCGGTGATCTGACCGCCGTCGACCACGTCGACCTTCGGGTCGACGTCGGCGAGGTCCACGGCCTGCTCGGCCCGAACGGCGCCGGGAAGACGACGTTCCTGCGGATGCTGTTCGCGCTCATCCGCCCGGACGCCGGCACGATCCGGCTGCTCGGCCGGAGCTGGGCCGCCGACGGCCCGGCAGCCCTGGACGGGGTCGCCGGGTTCATCGAGAGCCCGCGCTTCTATCCGTACCTGTCGGGCCGGCGCAACCTGGAGCTGCTGGCGGGGCTCGACGGCGCCCGAGACCCGGCCAGGGCGATCATGCGGGTTCTCGAGCTCGTCGACCTCACCGGCCGGGACGGTGACAAGGTCGGCGGCTACTCGTTCGGCATGCGCCAGCGCCTCGGCGTCGCCGCCGCCCTGCTGCGCGAGCCGCGGCTGCTCGTCCTCGACGAGCCGGCGAACGGGCTCGACCCGGCCGGCATCCGGGACATGCGCGCGCTCGTGAAGCAGCTCGCTTCGAGCGGCCTGACCGTGCTGCTGAGCAGCCACGACATGGACGAGGTCGAGGAGATCTGCGACAACGTCACGATCATGCGCTCCGGCCGGGTGGCCTTCCACGGCTCGATCGACGCCCTGCGGTCCCAGGCCCCGGACCCGGCGCACCGCTTGGCCACCTCCGACGACGAGCGGACGCTGGAGGTCGCGACGGTTCATCCCGGGGTGAGCGTCACCCGCCACCCCGACGGAGCCCTCGCTCTGCGCGCCCCGGCCGCCGCCGCCGACGCCTTCCTCATCGCGCTGGGGCGGGCCGGCATCGCGGTGCGGTCGCTGGCCCTTGAGGTGGCCCCGCTGGAGTCGCTGTTCTTCATGCTCACCGAGACCGGCCCGGTGTCAGCCGCCTCCCGCGCAACCAGTCCCGAGGCCTCAGCCCTGACCGGAGCCCGTTCATGACCGGCGCCCCACCCATGACCGGCGCCCCACCCATGACCGGAGCCCGCCGATGACCGCCAGCCCGACGACGACGGCCGCCGCCGTCCCCACCGCCCCGTCGGACGTGCCCGCGCCCCCGGGCCGGCCGCGGACGCGCACCGCCTACCGCTGGGAGATCCGGAAGCTCACCGCCCAGGTCCGCACCCGCGCGACCCTGGCGGTCTGCCTCGTCGCCCCGTTCCTGTTCGTGGTCCTGCTCAACCAGCAGAGCCAGGTGCCCAAGGACACCCTGTTCGGACGGTGGGTGCACGCCAGCGGCTTCGCGACCCCGCTGCTCGTGCTCGGATTCGCCGCGCAGTGGGTTTTCCCCCTGCTCACCAGCATCGTCGCCGGCGACATCTTCGCGAGCGAGGACCAGTACGGCACCTGGAAGACGATCCTGACCCGCTCGCACAGCCGCAACCAGGTGTTCTGGGCCAAGACGCTGGCCGCGGCGACGTTCGCGACGGCCGTGGTCACCGTCCTCGCGGCGAGCACGATCGCCGCCGGTGTGCTGCTCGTCGGCCACCAGCCGCTCGAGGGCCTCTCCGGCACGCTCATCCCGTCCGGGCGGGCGGCCGGGCTGGTCGTCGCCGCCTGGGCCACCGCGCTCATCCCGCTGCTGGGCTTCACCGCGCTGGCAGTCATGCTCTCGGTGGTCACCCGCAACAGCCCCGCCGGCATCGCCGGGCCGGTCGTCATCGGCCTGGTCATGCAGCTCTACGCCTTTCTGAACGGCGTCGACGCGGTCCGTCACCTGCTGCTCGTCACCCCGTTCGACGCCTGGCACGGGCTCCTGCGTGATCATCCCTACTACGGGCCGCTGTGGCAGGGCGCGCTCGTCAGCGGCGGCTACCTGGCCGTCTGCCTGGCCATCGCGCACACCGTCCTGCGCCGCCGCGACATCACCGGAGGCTGACCGCCGTGCGACCCCGACCCCTCCGCCGCGCCCGCGCCCTGGCTGTCGCGGCCGCGGCCGCCGCCGCGCTCGTCCCGCTGCTCGCCGGCTGCGGCGCGGACGTCACCCGGGCCCGCGTCGAGCAATCGATCGGCCCGACGTTCGCCAACCTCTACGTCCAGCAGCAGGCGCTGCTCGGCCGGCCTGGCCTGGCGGCCGCCGCCGTCGCGCCCCGGTCCGCCTGCCACCGGACAAATCCGATCGCCCACGACACCGGCGCCGGCAGCGACTGGGTCTGCCAGCTGACCTGGTCGGACGCGGGCCGGCGGCCCCGGACCGGCAAGTTCGAGCTCATCATCCATCCAGGCGGCTGCTACGAGGCCGGCGGCCCGACCAAGGTCATCGGGCCTCTCACTATCCGCGCGGCCAGCGGGAAGACCGTCACCAACCCCGTCTTCGAGTTCGACGCCTGCTTCGACACCACCTGAGGGAGCTGCCAATGGCTTCCCCGACCGCGCACGACCGGTCCCCCTCGAGCGATCCGTCCGCGCCCGGCGAGAGCCCGGCCGGACGCGGCTGGCTCACGCGCAACCTGAAGGTCCTGTCCGGGGTCAGCCTCCTGCAGGACGCGGCGAGCGAGCTGCTCTACCCGATCCTGCCGATCTTCCTCACGGTCACGCTCGGCGCCCCGGCCGCCGTCGTCGGCGCCGTCGAGGGCCTGGCCGAAGGCGTCGCGTCGGTCACGAAGCTTGCCGCCGGACGGTTCGCGGACCGCTCAGGCCGCCGGCGGCTGGTCGCGTTCGGCTACGGGCTGGCGGCGCTGGGAAAGGTCGTCATCGCCGCGGCGACCGTGTGGCCGGCGGTGCTCGCGGGCCGCTGCGTCGACCGGATCGGCAAGGGCGTGCGCGGCGCGCCGCGCGACGCTCTGCTCGTCGAGGGCATCCCGGTCGCGGCCCGGGGCCGGGCGTTCGGCTTCCACCGCTCGATGGACACCGCCGGCGCCGTCGTCGGGCCGCTGCTCGGCCTGGCCGGCTACGCGCTGCTCCATGACCACATCCGGCCGCTGCTCGTCATCGCCGTCGTACCGGCGGTCGCGTCCACGCTGCTCGTCGCCGCCGTCCACGAACAGCGGCGCCCCGCCGCCCCCGCGCCGTCCGCCGGGTCGGCCGTCGCGCCACCGGTCACCGACCCGCTGCCCCGGCCGTACTGGCGGGTGGTCGGGCTCCTCACCGCGTTCAGCGTGGTGAACTTCCCGGACGCGCTGCTCCTGCTGCGGGTGAAGGCGCTCGGCCTGTCGCTGGGCTGGCTCATCGTCGCCTACGTGGTCTACAACCTGGCCTACGCCGCGCTGTCCTACCCGGCCGGCGCCCTGGCCGACCGGCTCGAGGCGCGCCGCGTCTACGCCGTCGGCCTGGTCTGCTTCGCTGTCGGCTACCTCGGCCTCGGCCTCGTCCACTCCAGCGCCTGGGTCTGGCCGCTGATGGCGGTCTACGGCGGGTTCACCGCCTGCACCGACGGTGTCGGCAAGGCCTGGGTCTCCCGCCTGGTCGCCCCGGGGCAGCAGGGCCGCGCCCAGGGCGTCTACCAGGCGTTTACCGGCGCCGCCGTGCTCACGGCCGGCCTGTGGGCCGGCCTCGCCTGGGGGCGCGCCGGCCGGCTTCCCCTGCTGATCTCCGGCGCCACCGCCGCCGGCCTCGCCGCCGCCCTGGTGCTCACCGGCGCCCGGCGCCGCCCCTCATCACCGGGGGGGCGGGCCGGGTGAGAAGGGTGACGGCGAGCGCGCCGACGAGGGCGCCGGGCCGAAGCCGGCGCCGAGAGCGGGGTAGCCGCCCGCCCCGGGACGCCGCCGACTAGACCCTGGCGACAGGAAGCTCCCGCAACTCATTGATGAAGACGGACCAGCCACGCTTCGGGGTGCCGTTGAGACGGAGGTTGAGGCCCGCGGCGCGGAGCTCTTCCCAGAGGATCTTCACCTCGAGCTTGGCCAGGTGGGACCCGATGCACCGGTGTACGCCGGTGCCGAACGCGAGCGACTCCCGCTCCGCGCGCCACGGGTTGAAGCGGTCGGGCTCGGAGAAGACGGCGGGGTCGCGGTTGGCCGCGATGTAGTAGAGGACCATCACGTCGCCCTCACTGATCTGGTCACCGCCGAACTCGACGTCTCTGGTGGCGGTACGCGCCATCTCCATCGGCGGGCTGATCAGCCGAAAGTACTCATCCACGGCACGACCGATCATGTCCTCATCGAGGGATCGATCGGTGAGTTCCCGCACCTCCGGGTCCTCCAGGTACATCCGCATCGACTGCGCGATGGCCGTATGGGTCGTCTCGAAGCCGGCGACCATGATCAGGAACATCCACTGGAGGAACTCCGCCTGGTTGATCTCCCCGCGGTCCACGCACCCGGTCAGCGCCGTGCACATGTCGTCGCCCGGGTTCTCCCGCTTGCTTCGCTGGATCTCGGCCGCGTAAGCCTGGATCTCACCGAGTGTCTTCACGAACCCCGGCGAGATACTCGACTGCTCGTTCCCCTGCTGGGTCGCCTCGAAGATCGCCAACGTCCAGGCGACCGTTTTGTCCCGGTCGGCCCGCGGTACCCCGAGCACGTCGGCGATGACGTACGCCGGGATGACCCGGGCGAACTCCGCCACGAAGTCGAACTCGGTTTTGTCCGCGACGCCCGCGATCACATCACGGACGATCGCACGGACCCACGGGTCGAAGTTCGCCACGACCCGCGGCGAGAAGCCCTTCGCCGCGGCCCGACGCAGGTACGCGTGCCGCGGCGGGTCGACCATCATCAGATTGTCGGCGGACGGGTTGTCCGCCGGCTGGTTCGTCATCGGGTACGCACCGCCACGTGTCGACGTGAACGTCGCGGGGTCCCTCTCGATGGCAACGATGTCGGCCCACCGCGTGACCACCCAGTAGCCGCCGTTCGACGTCCCGACGTCGGTGGGCTGCCAGTACAGGCCGGGTTTACGGAGGAGCTCCGCGAAGGCCTCATGCGGAACGCCGTCGGCGAAAGTCCGCTGGTCGGACAGATCTGGAATGGTCAGTCCGGGGCCACCGGCCGCCACTAGCGTCATCGCTCCTCCAAGGGTCCCGCAGAGACAAGGGCGCATGCGTCCACAACATGTCGAGCCGACCGCGTTCCGGCCGGATCCGTGCCGCGGCGCGCCGCCGCGGCCCGAACGGTACGCGAGGATGATCCGAATTCTCCACGATCATCCCGAGCAGATAGTACACTCAATCTCCAGTCGAGAGGTCCCCCTTACGAGCCACTGCCCCAAGGCGAAGGCGGGTTAGAGGTCGTCTCAGGTGGATTTCTGGTCTTGTCGGATGAGTGTGTGGTTGGACTATCGCCCCGACGCCGCGGCCGCCGGGTGAGCCCCTCGTGAGCCCCGCGCCGGCCGGGTGTAACCCCACCTCCTATCTCCCTGTGTGCGGGTGATGTCGGTGAGGACGGGCTCGTCGGCGCGCTCGCGGGCTTCCGCCGCGGCGGCCCAGGCGACGGTGGAGGCGGTGGCGCTGCGTGGCCGGTGGGAGCGTGGCCGGTGGGAGCGCTCCAGCGCGACGACGCGCCGTGGGCGCGGCATGGCTGGTTCGTGACGACCCAGTGGCGACCGACGACGACCGCGACGAGACGCCCCCGGAGCCCCCGCCGCCCCCGGACGGCGCCGCGCCGGGCGCGCGGCTGCGGGTCGTCCACCCGGACGACGCCTATCCGAGCTGGGAGGAGATCTACCGCGACAACGTGGACCGGATCTACCGGCTGATGTTCGCCAAGGTCGGCAACCGGGCCGACGCCGAGGACCTGACGGCCGAGGTGTTCATGACCGCGCTGCGGCCGTTGCGGGTGTCGGCCAGCGTCGGCGAGGTCCGGGCCTACCTGCTCGCCGTGGCCCGGACCGCGCTCGCGGCCCACTGGCGGCGCACGCTCGGCCAGCCGGTGACCACCCTCGACGCCGAGACCGTCGAGTGGGTGTTCGCCGACCCGGGCCCGGCCGGCGGCGGTGCCGGCCCGGGCTCCGGCTCGGGCGCCCCGACGAGCGCGGCGCCCGAGCAGGCCGAGGCGATCCTGGCCGAGCTGCCGCCCCGCTACCAGCGCATACTCCGGCTGCGGTTCCTGGAGGCGCGCACGATCCGGGAGGCGGCGGCCGAGCTGGGGGTCAGCGTGGCCAACGCGAAGGTGCTCCAGCACCGGGCGCTGCGCCGGGCGGCCGAAGTGAGCGCGCGGTGAGCGGCGAGCGGCCGGCGGACAGCGGTCGGCCCGGCGACAGCGGTCGGCCAGTGGACGGCGAGTGGCCGGGCGAGGCTGAGGAGGCGGTGACCGACATGGCGGGACGGGGCGCGCGCCGCTTCGCCGAGGACCTCCTGACCGGCCACCGGCCCCGGTCGTTCACGGCCTCCCCCGAGGACGCCGAGCAGGTCCGGGCGGCGATCACGCTGCGGGCGGCCGCGCCCGAGGCTGACACACCGAACCCGGACTTCGTGGCCGACCTGCACCGCCGGCTGGCCGCCGCCATGGAGGCCGAGCCGGCCGGCGAGCCCGCCCTGACGCCGGCTCCTGAGCCCGCGCGCGTCGATCCGGCCCGCGCGGCGGCGCGCCGGCGGCTGGGGCCGCGCTGGCTGGGGACCCGCCGCCGCTTCGTCGGGGTAGGCGCGGTGACGGCCGCGGCGGCCGCGGCCGGCGGGGTGGTCGGCGCGGCCGTGGACCGGATGCTGTCCTCGGGGGGCGGACGGCCCGGTGTGGCTGCCGCCGACCGGGTGCTGGAGCCGGTCACCGGCACCTGGTGGACCGTGGCGACGACCGCGGACCTGCCCGAGGGCGGGGTGCACGCCTTCGACCTGGGGACGGTGACCGGTTTCGTACGCCGCGGCGACGGCCAGGTCGCCGCGGTCTCCGGCGTGTGCACGCACCAGGGCTGCCGGCTCGCGCTGGACGCGGCCGCGCGCCGCCTGAACTGCCCGTGCCACCGGACGGTCTTCAACCTCAGCGGAGCGGTCGTCCATTCCCAGTTGAAGACCCGCCCACGCGCGCTGCCGCAAATCGAGGTGCGTGAGGTGTCGGGTGTCATACAGGTTCTCGCGCCGCCGCGGGCGACCTGAACCGCCGTTTCGCGTAACCCGGCCGCCTATTGAATGGGTGAGGAGTCCGCACGGGAGCGGACCACTATCAGTCAGGCCCGGATCTCGGGCCGGAATGGTTCGGCGTGACCACCCATTTTCCTGCCCGCTGGCGACACCCGGCATTCGCGGCGGCCATTGTCCTGACGGCACTGGTCACCCTTCTCGCCGCGTGCGGATCATCCGGGTCGAACTCGGCCGCCGCCGCGCCGGCGGTGAGCTCACCGGCCGCGGCCCCGGCCTCGGCCGCCTCCGCCGGGACAAGCATGCCCGGAATGGAGATGCCCACGGGTGCCGCTACGGCGGCGGACGGCCCGGCCGTGTCGGCCAACGCGATCGCCATCAAGAACTTCGCGTTCTCCCCCGCGAAGGTGACGGTCAAGGTCGGGACGACGATCACCTGGACCAACCAGGACAGCGACGCCCACACGGTAACCAGCATGAACGGCGGCCCGCTGAGGTCGAAGACGCTCAACACCGGCGACACCTACCAGTACACCTTCACTACGGCGGGCACCTACTCCTACCTGTGCACCATCCACCCGTTCATGCTCGGCAGCGTCGTGGTGACCGCGTGACCGGCCCGGATGCTCCGGACGGCCCGGCCCGGCGGGGGCTGACCCGCCGGGCGCTGGCCCGGCACGCCTCCTGGTTCGGCGCCGTGGTCGGCCTGAGCGTGGTCGGCGGCGAGGTGACCCGGCAGTTGGCCGGCGGCACGTCGACGGCCTCCGCCGCGCCAGCGCCCGACCTGCGTTTCGTCCAGGTCAGCGACAGCCACATCGGCTTCAGGGGGACCGCGAATCCCGACGTCACCGGGTCGTTCCAGCGGGCCATCGCCCAGGTGAACGCCCTGCCCTACGAACCAGACTTCGTGATGCACACCGGCGACCTCACCCATCTGTCGACGCCGGCCCAGTTCGACCAGGTGAAACAGATGATGTCCGGGATGCGGGCCGGTTCTCTCCACACCGTTCCCGGCGAGCATGACTCCGTGGACGACCACGGAAAGGCCTACCGGGCGGCGTTCGGCGCCGGTTCGGCCGGCGAGGGCTGGTACAGCTTCGACATCCGGGGAATCCACGTCATTGCGCTGGTAAACACGTTCAGCCTGGAGGCGCTGGGCCATCTCGGCCCGGACCAGCTGGACTTCGTCCGCACGGATGTCGCTAATCTCTCCGCCGACACACCGATCATCGTCTTCAGCCACATCCCACTGTTCGCCATGTACCAGAAATGGGGTTGGGGAACCGACGACGCGGTGACGGCCCTTGGCTATCTCCGGCGGTTTTCCTCGGTCACCTGCCTCAATGGCCACGTCCATCAGCTGTTCACGAAACGGGAGGGGAATGTGACATTTCACAGCGCCACGACGACCGCCTACCCGCTGCCGGCGCCCGGTCAGGGTCCGGCGCCCGTCCCGCTGACGCTGCCGGCCGGTCGGCTCGCCGGCGCGCTGGGCATCCGGGAGGTCGCCTACCAGCAGGTCAACTCGGTTCCGTCGATCACCGACAGCGGGCTCGCGTGAGCGGCCCGGGTGTCACCGCCGGCCGGTCGGGCGGCGCGGTCAGGCCCGCGCTGTGGGCCGCTGTGCGGCCCTCGGGGCCGCTGGAGGCGGCCACCCGTGTCATCACGGCCGGGCTGCTCGCCGGCTCCGGCTACATCCACCTCCATCTTTACCTGGACGGCTACCGCTACATTCCCACTGTCGGGAACCTGTTCCTCGTCCAGGAGGCCGGCTCGTTCGCGGTCGCGCTGCTGCTGCTGGTCGGCGGCGCGCTCGTGCTCCGGCTGGCGGCGGCCGGCCTGGCCACCGGGGCGCTGGTCGGGTTCGTCCTGTCCCGGACGAGCGGCGTGGCCGGCTTCACCGAGCGGGGCTGGAACCCGGCGCCCGACGCCCTGGCCAGCGTCCTGGTCGAGGTCGCGGTGCTGCTGATCGTGGCCGCCGGCCTCGTGCCGGCGGCGCTCCGGCTGGCCCGGCGCCCTGCTCGGACCGTCGCCTGACCGGCCAGGGTTTTCTGGACGCGGGCCGCGTCAGGAGTCCGCCGTCCGCGTCCGGGCCGCCACGACCACCGCCAGCGCGGCGGTCAGGCGCGCCTCGGCGTTCGCCTTGCTGATCCCGAGATCGGTCAGCGGGCCGGCGCCGTCCTCGTACTCGAGGACGGCGAGCAGGATGTGCTCAGTCCCGACGTAGTTGTGGCCCAGCCGCAGCGCCTCCCGGAAGGTGAGCTCCAGGACCTTCTTGGCGCCCGCGTCGAACGGGACGAGGTCGGGCACCGGATCGGCCGCGGGCGGCAGGCCCGCGGTGATGGCCCGGCGGACGTCGGCCAGCGGGACGCCCTCGGCGACGATCGCCCGGGCGGCCAGACCGTTCGGGTCGGCCAGCAGCCCCAGGACGAGGTGCTCGGGACGGATCTCGGGGCCGCCCGCCGCGCGGGCCTCGTCCTGGGCCACCATCACCGCGTGGCGGGCCCGCGCGGTGTAACGGCTGAAGCCCTGGGTGGGATCGAGGGCGGAGGGTTCGCCCGGGCTCTTGGGCACGAAGCGCTTCTGCGCGGCCTGCTTGCTCACGCCCATGCCTCGGCCGATCTCCGTCCAGGAGGCGCCCGAGCGGCGGGCCTGGTCCACAAAATGGCCGATGAGATGGTCGGCCACCTCGCCGAGGTGGTCGGCGGCGACGACGGCGCTCGCAAGCTGCTCGAGGGGGTCGGAATGCACCTTCTTGATGGCATCGATCAGGTCGTCGAGGCGGACGGGGCTGGTCACGCGGACAGGGTCGGTCATGCGTCAACCATAGGTTGACGCAGCGTCAATCGTCAACCCCAGGTTGACCGGCGATCGGCGTCGCCGAGCTGGTAGCGCAGGGCGGTGTGGTGTGTGCTCTCGCGGTCGACTACCGGGCCGAGATCTTGACATCCTCCCCCGCCTGAGGCTGAAGGAGGGGATTCCAACTACTAGACATCAGCCTTGAGAGGAGGTGCTTTTCGTTGAGGTTCACGTACGCTCGGACGCTAGCGCGTCGTCGTCCCTCCGGCACGTGCGCGCATTCCAGCGCGCCCGGCCCGTCTCGCGACGGGCTGTCCTGCCGCGACGTTGATACTGGCGTTGATGTCGGCGTTGCAGGTGAAGCCGCATTGGACACAGACGAAGACGGCTTGGTTCTCGCGCGACTTCTTCTCAATCCACCCGCAGGCGCTACAACGCTGACTCGTGAACGGGGCCGGAACATCCTGCACCCGGCCGGGCGCTTTGTCCTCGGTGCGCTGGCGGAGCATCCCCCAGCCCTGCGCGAGGATAGAGCGGTTCAAGCCCGCCTTCTGCCGGATGTTCCTTCCGGGCGCCTCGGCCGTTCCCGCCGCCGATGCGGTCATGTTGACGATGTTCAGCCTCTCGAACCGGATAAGATCATGCCGCCGAGCAAGCCGGGTACTCGCCTTCTCGACGAAGTCCTTCCGGAGGTCGGCCTCACGGCCGCGCAGCCGGCCGGCCTTCGCATACTCGGTCTCTTTCGCCGCCGACTTCTTCGCCGCCCGCGCCGCCCTGCGCTGAGCTTTCCGCAGCCGGGCCCGCTCCCGGACAGACAGGCTGGGGCAGTGCAGCTTCTCACCTGTCGACAGCGCGGCGGTGATGACCACGCCACGATCCACACCGACGATCTCACCCGTTCCCGGCCCGGGAATCGGGTCGGGTCTGACCGCGAAAGCCACATGCCAGCGGCCCGCGCGATCCAACGTGACCCGGTAGGACCTGGCCCCGACGGGAACGTCACGGGTGCGGCGGAACTTCACCCAGCCCAGCTTCGGCACCCAGCAGCGCGGCCACTTCCGGTTCAGCTTCTCGTGCCGCGCATCCTTCCCGACCACCCGGAAGCCGTCCGACCGGCCCTTCTTACGAAAGTCGGGTTTCCGGTGGGTGCCGTTGAAGAAACCGGCCATGGCCTGGTCGAAGTCGCGGAGAGCCTGCTGTTGGACGTTGACCGACCCGTTGCGCAGCCAGCCGTGTTCCATACGGATCTCGGTCAACTGCCGGTTGCGTTCCGCGTGCCCCGGCGGTCGGGCCGCGTGGCCACGCGCGAAATAGGCTTGCTGCTCAACGCGCAGATTCCACAGATAACGCGCATCCCGCAGTGCGACTCCATCGCCAACACCTGACTTGGTGTCGGGTAGCGACGGCGGCGGGACATGCCCCATATTTTACAGGAAAGAGCCCGGAATCGGTGCGATACGCTGCGGCGTTTCCCCCGCCACCTGAAGGCGGCGGACCCGACGCCGCAAAACTCGGTGGACGGGCCGGTCGAGTCAGCACCATCCTGGCGCCGCTCGGCGAGGCCGAGCCGAGCGAGGCCACCGTGCAGATCCAGTTCCGCCAGGCCATCTACCGCTCGGACCGGGTCGCCCGGCGGTGGAGGCGCTGGTCACCGTGGTCTTCATCGATGCGCGGACGCGCCGGCTCACCTCCGTCGCCCGTTTCCTGGCCTCGACCGAGGCTAGCCGGTCGTCCGTTCAGCCGGCCGACCAGAGCCGGACGGTGTAGTCCCAGCTGGACCCGGCCAGCAGGCGCCCGCCGTCGGCGAAGGCGACCTGGGTCACCGTGTTGGTGGCGCCGGTCAACGGGGAACCGATCGGCCGGGGCTGCGTCGGGTCGAGGACGTTCCACAGCCGTACCGTGTCGTCCGCGCCCGCGCTGGCCAGGGTCCGCCCGTCGGGGGTGAACGCGACCGACCACACCTCGGCCGACCCGGTCAGGGGCCGGGCCGCCGCGCGCGGCACGGCCGGGTCGGATACATCCCAGAGCCGCACCGTGTCATCGGTGCTCCCGCTGGCCAGGATGTGGCCGTTGGGCGCGAACGCCACCGACATCGCGGCCTTCGCGTGGCCGGTCAGCGTGCCCATGATGTGCGCCGTCTCCCGGTCGGAGACGTCCCACAGCCGGATCGTGCCGTCATGGCTGCCGGTGGCCAGCACGAGCCCACTGTGCGACCAGGCCACCGACCACACCTGGCCGTTCCCGCTGGCCAGGGGGACGCCGAGCGGACGGGGCGACGCCGGATCGGTCACGTCCCACAGCCGGGTCGTCTGGTCGCCGCTGGCGGTGGCGAGCGTCTTACCGTCGGGCGAGAACTCCAGGTCCCACACCTCGCCGGTGTGCCCGGTCAGCGTGGCCAGCGGACGCGGGCGGCCCGGGTTGGACACGTCCCACAGGCGGGCGTTGTGATCCTCGCTGCCGGTGGCGAGCGTTCGACCGTCCGGGGAGAAGGCCACCGCCTGCACCGGCTTGGTGAACCCGCTCAGTCGGGCCAGCGGTCGGGGGTGGCTCGGGGTGGAGGTGTCCCACAGCCGGGCCGTGTCGTCGTCACCGCTGGTGGCCAGGGTACGGCCGTCCGGCGCGAACGCCACCGCCTGGACCCGGTCGGTATGGCCGCTCAGCGGCGCCCCCAGCGGATGGAAGGAGCCGGAAGCGGCCGCGGTGGGCGAGCCGGCCGCCGTCGAGGCGCCCGCGGCCGACGGGCCCGACGAGCCGCCCCGGGTGAGGGCGAACGCCGCCACCGCCGCCGCGACGGCGACGAGCGCGGTCGCCGCGGCGGCAAGGATCACACCGCGCGGGGCGCGCCGAGCCGGGCGGGGCCCCGAGCCGGTGGCACCAGCCCGGGGTGGCGGCCAGACGGGCCCGCCGGACGCCGGCCCGCCGGACGCCGGCCTCTCGGGCGCCGAGGCGGCGGGTTCCACGCCTGTCGGCGGCGGGATCGCGCGCGCGGAGACACCGGGCGGCGGTACAGCGGGGGGCGGTGTCATCGGCGGAGGAGGCACGTTGCTCGGCCCGACGACGGTGGTCCGCTCGGCGCTGGGCCCCGCGTCCAGGCCGGCCCGGAGGCGGCCGCGGGCGGCCCGCCCGGGCGTCGCGGCGTCGGCGGCGGCCCGGATGTCGTCGTCGAGGCGGAGTGGGAGGCCGCCGCGGCCGGTCCAGCCCGGCCCGTAGCACTCGGTGGCCGCGCGGGCCAGCTCGAGCGCGAACGCGCGGGCCGACGGCGGGCGGGCGGACGGTTCCTTGGCCAGCGCCCGCATCACGATCGAGGCGACGGGCGCGGCCACCCCGGCCGGCGGCGCGGGCTCGACGTTCAGGTGATGGTGCATCAGTGCCGGCGGCGGCAACCCGTCACCGAACAGCGCGGTGCCGGTGAACAGCTCGTGCAGCAGGACGCCGAGCGCGTAGATGTCGGTGGCGTGGCTCAGGCGCCCGCCGAGGATCTGCTCGGGCGCCATGTAGCGCGGGGTGCCGACCACCATGCTGGCGGTCGTGGCCGCCCCCTCCACCAGTTTGGCGATGCCGAAGTCGGTGACCTTGAGCAGGCCCGCCGCGTCGAACAGGATGTTGTCCGGCTTGATGTCGCGGTGCAGGACACCGCGCCCGTGGGCAGCGGACAGCGCGGCGGCGACGGCCAGGCCGACGGCGCAGGTGGCCTCGGCCGGCATCCCCCGCCGGCGGCTGAGCGGGCCGCCGCCGAGGAACTCCATCACGATCAGGTGCAGGTCGGACGTGGCGACCGCGTCGTGGACGCGCACGATGTGCGGGTGGTCGAGCGAGGCCAGCAGCCGGGCCTCGGCCCGGCCGCGCTCGGCCGCGCCGTCCTCGCCGACCGGCAGGATCTTGATCGCCACCTCGCGGCGCAGCTCGCGGTGCCGCCCGGCCACGACCAGGCCATACGAGCCCTGCCCGAGCACGCGGCCCAGTTCGTAGCCGGGTAGCGCCGCCGCGACGCGCTCCGTGTCGACGATCATCGGACCGATGCCATATCCGGCACGGCGCGGCAACTCCGGCAACCACCAGCCATCGATTTCCCCCCGAGCCCCGCCATCCCCGGGCGGTCGCATGATCCTACCCATACCCGCGGCCGCGAGCGGCGGCGGGCGGCGGCCCGCCGTGACCACCCGGCCCCTGGCCAACGAGGACGGGGTGGACCTGCTCAAGTACCCGCTGGAGGAGGAGCACCGGCGGATATTCGAGAACCTGGCGAAGGAGGACACCAGCTACCGCGAGCTCATCCGCCAGCTCAGCGCGGCCGGCCGGCCGGAGCTGAGCTCACAGATAGGCATTCGGCTCATGGAAGCCGGTCCGCTGGCCGCTACGACAAGCATGACAATCGAGTCCTCATCCAAGACCGGCTCCGTTTCGACGGCGTCGGGACCGAGTACGAGGTATGACGCATGGACCTGGAACCGACCTACATATATGTCGCCGGAATCGGTAACTCCGGACCGGACCACTGGCAGTACCAGTGGTACAAGCGCGGCGGCAACGGTGTGTGGGTGGAACACGGGTCGTGGGACGCACCGGTGCGCGACGAGTGGGTCGCCGACCTGGACGCGGCGCTCGCCTCGACCGCCGGCGAGAAAGTGATCATCGCGCACAGCCTCGGCTGCTCGGTGGTCGCGGCCTGGGCCGCCGAGCACACCGACGAGGCGGTGACCGGCGCGCTCCTGGTCGCGGTGCCGAACGTTCTCGGCCCGGCCTTCCCGGCGGCCGCGGTCGGATTCGCCTCGCTGAACTACTCACCGCTGCCCTTCCCCGCCGTCGTGGTGTCCAGCACCGACGATCCGTACGGCACGGCCGGGCACGCGGCCGAGGTCGCCGGGCGGCTGGGCGCCCGGCTGGTCGACGTCGGCCCGAAGGGGCACGTCAACGCCGACTCAGGGCTGGGCGACTGGCCCGAGGGCTGGGGCATTCTGCGCGGGCTGGACGGTCCGCGCCCCGGCCCGGCGGCCACGACCGCCGAAGCGCACTGACGCCGGCCGCCGGGCCGGCCGGCGGGCCAACCGTCGCGCCGGCCGCCGCGCCCGGCCCGAGGACCATCCACCAGTGACGGGAGCGCCGGTGAACTGGACCGGGCATGTCTACGACTACTGCGAGCGGACCTCACCGGCGTTCTGGGGCGAGCCGCTCGACGCGCTCAGCAACCTCGCCTACCTCGCGGCGGCCGGAGCCCTGTGGTGGGCCCTGCGCCGCGACGAGGACGTCCCGGCCAGCGTCGGGTTCATGCCCGGCCTGGCGGCGGTCATCGGGGCCGGCAGCTTCGCCTTCCACACGTTGGCCACCCGATGGTCGAAGGTGCTCGACGTCGTGCCGATCGGCCTGTTCGTCCTGTGCTATCTGGCCTGCTACATGCGTTGGTTCTACGGCCTGAGCTGGCGGCGCTGCCTGCTCGGCGTGGCCGGTTTCATCGGGCTGACCGCGGTCTTCGGCGTGACCGTCGCGGGCTTCGTGCCCAACCGCTCGGGGATCTATGTCCCGGTACTGATCGTTCTGGCCGGGCTGGCCGCCGCGCTGGCGCTCGGGCGCGACGCCGACCGGTCGCGGCACTGGCCGCCGCTGGCCGGCGCGGCGGTCGTCTTCGCGGCCGCGCTGGTGGCCCGCACGATCGACCGGAAGGTCTGCGCGTCCGACCCGGAGGGCACCCACTTCATCTGGCACCTGCTCACCGGCCTGCTGCTGTACCTGGTCGGCCTGCCCCTCATCCGCCGGTGGCGCTCGGTGGCCGGCACGGCCTCGGCCCCGCCGGACGAACACCCGGCCGCCACCCCGGCCCCGGCCCCGGCCGCGGGCCCGACCGCGACTACCACCTGAGTGATGACGTCACCGCCCGCGGACCGTCGCCCACCCACACCCGCCGCGCCGCGCCGGGACGCCGAGGCGAGCCGCGCGGCGATCGAGACGATCGCCCGGCGCGCCTTCGCCCGCCAGCCCTACTCCACTGTCACGCTCAAGGCGATCGCGGCCGAGGCCGGCGTGAGCGCTCCGCTTGTCATCAAGTACTTCGGGAGCAAGGAGCAGCTCTTCGCCCGGGTCGCCGACTTCTCGGACGAGTTCGACGAACTGCTTGACGCCCCGCTGCCCGAGCTCGGGCGCCATCTGGTGGCCACGCTGCTCGACGCGCACGAGGCCGGGCGGATGCCGCTGGTCCGGATCGCCTTCGCGCTCCAGCACCCCGAGCAGGAGGACCTGCTGCGGGCTAACTTCGGCCGCCAGGTCGTCGCCCGGCTGCGGGAGCGGCTGGTGGGCCCGAATGCCGACCTGCGGGCCGAGCTGGCGGTGGGGGTCCTGCTCGGGCTGGGCGTGATGCGCGGCATCGTGCGGGGCGACGCCGTCCTGCGCGCGGGCGAACGGGAGCGCCTCGTCGACCTGCTCGCCCCGGCCGTCCAGGGCCTCATCGACGACGAGCCCGGTGGACAACCCCGGACGCGGCCGAGCGCGGCGCGTTCGTGAGACAGCTGGCTCGCGGAGTTGTCAGGCGGCGAGCGCGGTGGCTGGGGCGCGGACGAGCTCGACAGCACGGATCCGGTCGGCGCGCTCCGGGGCGGCGGGGGCGAGCATCAGCTCGTCCGCGCCGGTCTGTTCGGCCAGCCCGGCCAGGTAGGCGTGGACCTGCTCGGGCGTCCCAACCGCGCTGTAGCGCATCATGTCCGCGATCTGCTGGCCGGCCGGCGAGTCGAGGGCGGCGTCGACCTCCTCGTCGGTGAGGGCGCCCACCTCGGCGGCGGCCGGCCCGCGGGCCAGGAACATCCGGGCCCGCTGGCGCAGCGCCGCCCGGTGCTGAAGCCGGGCGGCGTCCTCGGACGGGGCGGCGACCAGGTTCGCCGCGACGATCAGGTAGGGCTCCGGGTGCTCGTCGGAGGGACGGAACTGCTCCCGGTAGGAGCGGACCGCGGCGCGCAGGGCGGCCGGGGCGAAGTGGGAGGCGAAGGCGTACGGCAGGCCGAGCGCCGCCGCGAGCTGGGCGCCGAACAGCGACGAGCCCAGGATGTAGAGCGGCACGTTCGTCCCGTCGCCGGGCGTCGCCCGCACCCCGGCGATCCGGGTCTGGCCGGTCAGGTAGCCGCGCAGCTCCAGGACGTCGCGGGGAAAGGAGTCGGCCGACTCCGGCGCGCGCCGGAGGGCCAGCATGGTGGTCTGGTCGGTGCCGGGCGCCCGGCCGAGACCGAGGTCGATCCGGCCCGGGTGCAGCGCGGCCAGCGTGCCGAACTGCTCGGCGATGACCAGCGGCGAGTGGTTGGGCAGCATCACCCCGCCGGCGCCGAGCCGGATGCCCTCGGTGTTCGCCGCCACGTGGGCGATCAGGACGCTGGTCGCCGCCGAGGCGATCCGCTTCATGTTGTGGTGTTCGGCGTACCAGACGCGCTCGTAGCCGGCGGCCGCCGCCGTCTTCGCGAGCGGGACGGCGCCGCGCAGCGCGTTGCCCGGATCCTCGCCGTCGGCGACCAGCGCGATGTCGAGGAGCGAGTACTTCGTCATCGGGCGCGTCCTCCCGCCACCAGGCGCCGCGACCGGGCGCCGGCCCCGGGATGCCGGCCGAGGGCGTCCCGGATGGCCTACTGTCTGGGTAGGGCGCGCCCCCGCGACGCGTCCGTGGATACGAGCCTAACACGGAAGTGGATGCCCCCTTCCGGTTCTCGGGAGTGGCATGACGGACCTGCACGAGCAGACCCGCCGACCGTTGCGTTCGGACGCCGAGCGCAACCGCGAGCGGCTGGTGGCGGCGGCGCGCGCCGCCTTCCGGGAGCTGGGCGCCGAGGCTCCGATGACGGAGATCGCGCGGCGGGCCGGCGTCGGCGTGGCCACGCTCTACCGCCGCTTCCCCACCCGCGACGACCTGCTGGCCTTCGTGTTCTCCGACCGTCTGACCGGCTGCGAGGACTCCGCGCGGGCCGCCCTGGCCGACCCCGATCCGTGGCGCGGCCTCGTCGCCCACCTCGAGCACCTCCTGGCGCTTCAGCGCGAGGACCGGGCGTTCACGGCCGTGTTCCTGTTCCGGTTCGCGACCGGCGGCCCGTCCCACCCGACCGGCCCGTCCCACCCGACCGGCCCGTCCCACCCGACCGGCGGCCTACCTGGCCCGGCCGAGGGGACGACGCTGGACCGGTTGCTCAGCGCGGCCAAGGCGAGAGGGGTGGTGCGGGCCGACGTCGAGCGGGCCGACGTCATGCTCCTGCTTAAGGCCAACGACGGGGTGCTGCGCTGGGCGGCGGACCCCGAGCGGGAGAGCCGGCGCCTCCTCGAGTGGGTCCTGCGTTCCCTGCGCGCCTGACCTCCCCGCGATCTCGAGGCACGATCCCGTCGACGCGCGCGGCGGGCCACCCGCGGGTGCGCGTGGAGGGCGGCGCGGCGGAGATCCGCCGCTTTCTCGACGCGATCGCGATCTTCCCGCCCCGGCCGGCGTCCGGGCCGGGCGCCGACAACGTCAGCCCGAGCGCGGACGCTGACGCGGTTCCCGCGCGGGAAGCGGCTTCACCAGGCTGACCTGGTCGGGGTCGTCCAGTGCCGCCTGGACGATGGCGCTCGTGCAGTGGGCCCTGTTCGGTCCGCTACCCCCGGGCCAGACGTCGGTCAACGTCGTCGTCGGCGGCTACGCGAAGCCCCTGCCAGCCCGGGTCACCGCCGACTGACGCCGCGTCGTCCGCGCCTGGCCCAACCGACCCCGGCAACCCCACAACGCGACTATTGACCACAAGTATACATCGAGTGTAGACACTCGGGTATGACGGTTCCCATGGCGCTGCTGGGCCTGCTGGAGCGAGAGCCGAGCCACGGCTACGACCTCAAGCGCGACTACGACAACTTTTTTGGCCGGAGCCGGCCGCTGCCGTTCGGGCAGGTCTACTCGACGCTCGGGCGGCTGGCCCGGGACGGGAAGGTGGTCGTCGGCGAGACGGAACCGGGCGGCGGGCCGGACCGCAAGCGCTATGTGATCACGGAACAGGGCGTCACCGAGCTCGAGTCCTGGCTGCGCGAGCCGGTCGAGGCCGAGCCGCACCTGCAGACGGTGCTGTTCGTCAAGGTCGTGCTGGCCCTGATGTCGGGCCGCTCGGCCGAGGGGTTCCTGGACGCCCAGCGGGCGGCCCACCTGCGGCGGATGCGGGAGCTGACCGAACTCAAGCGGACCGGCGGCCTGGTCGACGGGCTGCTGGCCGACCACGGCCTGTTCCACCTGGAGGCCGACCTCCGCTGGATCGAGCTGACAACGGCCCGCCTCGACGCACTCGCCGAGGCGGTGCGGTCGTGACCGCCGGGAGCGCGCCGAAGGGGCCGGGACCACTCGTCGAGGCACGCGACGTCAGCCTGTCGTTCGGCCCGACGCCGGCGCTGCGCGGCGCCAGCGTCTGCGTGAGCGCGGGCGAGATCCTGGCCGTCATGCGCCCGAGCGGCTCGGGCAAGTCGACGTTGCTGCACTGCCTGGCCGGCATCCTGACACCCGACTCGGGTGAGATCCACTTTGCCGGCCGTCGCCTGGACAGGATGCGGGAGAGCGAGCGCGGCGCCCTGCGGCGCGAGCGCTTCGGGTTCGTGTTCCAGTTCGGCCAGCTCGTCCCGGAGCTGTCCGCCGAGGAGAACGTCGCGCTGCCCCTGCTGCTGGGCGGGATGCGGCGGGCGGCGGCGCTGGCCCGGGCGCGGGCGTGGTTCGACCGGCTCGGGCTGGATGGGACCCAGACCCGCCGCCGCGGCGAGCTGTCGGGCGGCCAGGCTCAGCGCGTGGCGCTGGCCCGCGGTCTCGTCACCGAGCCTGATGTGCTCTTCGCCGACGAGCCGACGGGCGCGCTCGACTCGCTCTCCGGTGAGAACGTGATGAACCTGCTGGTCACGGCGGCGCGTGAGCAGGGCAGAACCGTCATCCTGGTCACCCACGAACCGCGGGTGGCCGCCTACGCGGACCGTGAGGTCGTCGTGCGCGACGGCAAGGTCACCGCCTTCACGCCCGCGCCGGTCCCGTCATGATCCGCCTCGGTCTGCGCCTGACCATGGGCGGTGGGCGGGAGGCGGTCGCCCGGCTGGCCCTCATCGCGGGCGGCGTCGCGCTGGGTGTCGGCATGCTGCTGGCCACCCTGGCCGGGATCAATGCCGTCAACGCGCAGAACGCCCGCTACGCCTGGCTCGACACCGGCGTCGGGCCGGCCCCGGCCCAGGCCGGCTCCGGCTCCCGCTCCGGCCCCGCCGCGACGGCGACGGACCCGCTGTGGTGGCGGCTGAGCTCCGACCAGTTCGAGGGCCGGGTCATCGGGCGCGTCGACGAGGCCGCGACCGGACCGCGCTCGCCGCTGCCGCCCGGCCTCTCGCGCCTGCCTGGGCCGGGACAGTTCTACGCCTCGCCGGCGCTGACCGCCCTGCTGCGGTCGACGCCGCCGGCCGAGCTCGGCGCCCGCTAACCCGGCCAGCAGATCGGCGTCATCGGCTCCGGCGCCCTGCCCGCCCCGGACTCGCTGATCATCGTCATCGGTCGCCGCGTCGACGATCTCGCCGGCGCGCCGGGCGCCGAGCGGGTCACCAGTATCGGCACGACAACGCCGAGCAGCTGCCAGGGCGACTGCTACGACGTGGGCTTCAACGCGCGCGCCATCGACCTCGTCCTATCGGTCGTGACGGCGGCGCTCCCGTTCCCGATCCTGACCTTCATCGGGATCGCGACCCGGCTGTCCGCTGCCCGCCGCGAGCAGCGTTTCGCCGCGATGCGCCTCGTCGGCGCGACCCCGCGCCAGATCTCGGTGATCTCAGCCGTCGAGTCGAGCGTCGCCGCCGTGACCGGGGCCGCGGCCGGCTTCGGGCTGTTCTACCTGCTCCGGCCGGCCCTCGCCCGGATCAACTTCACCGGCGGGCGCTTCTTCACCGCCGACCTGGCCCTCAACGCCCCCGACATCCTGTTCGTCGCGATCGGCGTGCCCCTGGCGGCGGCCGGGGCGGCCCGGCTGGCGCTGCGCCGGGTGACCATCTCGCCCCTCAGGGTGACGCGAAGCGTGACCCCGCCGCGGCCGCGGGCCTGGCGCGTCCTCCCGCTGCTGGCCGGCCTGGGCGAACTGGCCTGGTTTGTTCACGCCGTCCGGACCGCGCGACGCCGCCGCGATCTCGCCCTCTCTGCTCGCCGAGCCGCGGTCGACCCCGGGTGTGCGCGGTGTGACCGTGATCCACACGGTGTCCCACCCGGGCCCGGGAGAATCGGAGCCCGGCGCCGTCGCGTGCGCGCAGCTCGCCGCCACCCCGGCGCTCGGCCGCTGCCCGGCCGGGACGGCGACCGTCGCCATGGGCGGCGACGGCGCCTGGTCGCGGGGTGGGGTAGACGGCCAGGTCTGGCCGGCGGCCGCGGTCTCGGTCGCCCGGCTGCGGCAGCTGCCGGTCCAGGCCGTCGTCGTGGCCACTGACGGTCCGGCGGCCGTGGAACGGGCCCGCACCGTGCTCGAACTGGCCAACCCGTACCACATGACGCCCCTGACCGTCACCGAGAACATCAACCAGGGCCTGAAGCTGAGCCACGCCTACCAACGGCTGGCCGACGTGGTCATCCTCACCAGCCTGCCGATCGCCGGCTGCGGGCTGGCGGTCAGCGCGGCGGCCGGCCTGAGCGAACGCGCCCGGCCGTTCAGCCTCCTGCGGCTGGCCGGAACTCCCGTGGGCCTGCCGCGGCGGGTGGTCGCGCTGGAGAACGCCGTGCCCCTGCTGGCCCTCGCGGTCGTGTCGATCGGGACCGGGTTCCTGGCATCCGGCCTGTTCCTGCGCTCGCAGCTGGGCGAGAAGCTACAGGCGCCGACGCTGAGCTACTACGCGCTCGTCCTGGCCGGGCTGGTCGCGTCGCTCGCGATCATCGCCTCGACCCTGCCGATGCTGAGCCGCGCCACCGGGCCGGAGGTCGCGCGCAACGAATAGCCAACCGACGGACCCACGGCCCGGCCCACAGCTGCACGCGCTCGGGGTCGCCTCGCGTGGTCGTCCAGGCCGGCTCGCCGCCTCCGGGCGCTACCCCCGGGTCGGGGGGGGCGCCACAGCCGGGCCGGTCAGGACGCCCCGGCGGGAAGCAGGGAGCCGGCCGCGTTCTCCCGGTAGAGGGCCGCGTCGCCGAGCAGCGCCTCGTCGAGCAGGGTCCGCTTGAGCAGCAGGTGGCAGTCGTGCTCCCAGGTGAAGCCGATACCCCCGTGCACCTGGACGGCGTCGCCGGCCACGGTCACCGCCCCGTCCAGGACGAACGCGATAGCGCTGTCGATCAGGCGGGAGTCGGGCTCGGTGTCGATGAGCTCGCTGGCCTGCTCGACGGCGGCGCCGCTCGCCTCCACGGTGACGAACATGTTCGCCAGCTTGTGCTTCACGGCCTGGAAGGAGCCGATCGGCCGGTCGAACTGGACCCGCTGCTTCGCGTAGGTGACCGTCAGCGTCTGGGCCCGGGCGGCCGCGCCGATCGCGTCGGCGGCCAGCGCCAGCTTCGTCCGGCGGGCGGCCCGGCCGGCCAGGACCTCGGCCTCGGCGCCCCGCGCGAGCAGGCTGGACGCGTCGAGGGCGACGCCGCTCAGCTCGAGCGTGCCCAGGCGACGGGTCAGGTCGAACAGCTTCACGGCGGCCCGGCCGACGCCTGGCGCGGCCGCGTCGAGAAGAAACAGGGCGTAGTCGCCGTCCAGGCTGGCCGCGACCACGAGCTGGTCCGCGCTGGCCAGCTCGGGCACGAACCCGAAGGTGCCGGTCAGCGTCCAGCCGTCGCCGCTGGTCTCGGCGCGGGCCGGCGGCGGCTGGGTCGGGCCGCGCCACCGGCCGTCCGGCCCGGTCAGGGCGACCGTCGCCAGCGCGTCGCCCTCGGCGATCGCGCCCAGCACGGCGCCGGCCCGCGGGTTCGACACCGTCCGCAGCAGGCTCGCGGCCAGCACCCCGCTGGCCAGGAACGGCCCCGGGACCACCGACGCGCCGATCTCCCGGGCGATGACCATCGCCTCGGCGAAGGTGGCGTCCGCGCCCCCGAGGGCGGACGGGATCAGCAGGCCCGACCACCCCATCTCGACCATCTGCCACCAGACCGCGGGGTCGTAGCCGTCGGGGGTGTCGATCGCGGCCCGTACAGCCGGGCTGGCGCACACCTGGTCGAGGAAGCCGCGGGCGGCCTCCCGCAGCGCCTTCTGGTCGTCCAGCGCATTCTGGTCGTCGTCCATGGTCACACCGTCACCTGGGCTCTCGTGGCAGCTTCAGCACGCGTTCGGAGATGATGTTGCGCTGGATCTCGCTGCTACCCGCGGCGATCGTCCAGGTCCAGGACCGGATGTAGTCGATCATCCAGTCGCCGGAGGTGTAGCTCAGGTCGGCCCGGTTGCCCCGGTCGACCATGGCGGCCAGCCCCTGGGCGCGCACGCCCGCGTGCATCACCCGCTGGAGCAGCTCGCTGAAGAACAGCTTGCCGATCGAGGACTCCGGGCCGAACGACCCGTTGATCATCAGCCCCCGCATGATCTTCTCGACGACCATGCCGAACACGTCGACCTCACTCACCAGCCGCCCGAACTCCTGGCGGAAGGCGGCGTCCGGGTTGTCCCCGGCCAGCGCGGCCAGCCGCTCGAGCGTCACCAGGAGGCCCTGGTGGAGCTCCAGCAGCTGCGCGGCCCGCTCGGTGAGCAGGGTGGTCTGGGCGATCTGCCAGCCGTTGTTCTCCGGCCCGACGCGCATCGACGCCGGGATGCGCACGTCGGTCAGGAAGATCTCGCTGAACTCGCTGCCGCCGGTGGCCTGCCGGATCGGCCGGACCTCGACCCCGGGGGCGTGCATGTCCATGATGAAGATCGACAGCCCGCGGTGCTTGCTCACCGACGGGTCGGTCCGGGCCAGCAGCAAGCACCAGGTGGACCGGCTGGCCATGCTCGACCAGATCTTCTGCCCGTTGACTACGTAGTCGTCGCCGTCGCGGACAGCCCGGGTGCGCAGCGACGCCAGGTCGGAACCGGCCTCCGGCTCGGAGAAGCCCTGGCACCACGACTCCCCGTCGAGGATGCCGCGCAGCAGCAGCTTCTGCTCGTCGGTGCCGTGCTCCAGCAGCGTCGCGGCGGCGTGGCCGAGCGCGATGGCCTGGAAGCGGGGCCGTGGCGCGCCGGCCCGGGCCGACTCCTGCTGGATCACGATCTGCTGGGCCAGCGGGAGCCCCCCGCCGCCCTGGGCGACCGGCCAGTGGGGAACCAGGAAGCCGCCCGAGTGCAGCGTCCGCGACCACTCGCGGAAGAACTCCTCGGTCTCGTCGTCGGTGGCCCGCCGCAGCCGCTCCTCCCAGTCGGGTGGAGTGTGCTCGACGAACCAGGCTCGGACCTGCTTGCGGAACGCCTCCAGCGACTCGGGGTCTTTCCGCTCCCCGGCCGGTGTCGCGCCGGCCTCGCCTGTGGACATCGCGACTCCCGTCGTCAGGGCTGGTTGCGTCGGTGGGGCGTGTACTCTGCATGCTCTCGCCAGGCGCCATGACCCATGCGAACATCTATCATATAAGTACCCCTATTTCTCGTGACCACTGTCGCTTCTCGTGACCACTGTCGCTTCTCGTGACCACTGTCGCTTCTCGTGACCACTGTCGCTTCTCGTGACCACTGTCGCTTCTCGTGACCACTGTCGCTTCTCGTGA